>MDTE01059827.1_pt1 | contig 29020 bp, 19 predicted proteins | sample 811231 | NCBI WGS metagenome assembly MDTE01 (sample SAMN05326651, study PRJNA326480) | marine metagenome | isolation source: seawater | place: Indian Ocean: Red Sea | collected 2010 | reverse complement strand
TCGGCCAGCCCCTTGAGATGCACCAGGCCCGCGTCGCGACGAGGTTCGCAAAGTAGCGGAGGAGGGACTCGAACCCCCGACACGCGGATTATGATTCCGCTGCTCTAACCAACTGAGCTACTCCGCCGAGTGTCCCCGAATCCGGGGATCGACATTGTAGTCGGTCGGTTCATGCGTGAGAAGTTCCCACCGAACTCGTTGACACCTCGGGCAACAACGGTGGTAGAATCAACCGGTTCCGATGCGTCAGTTAGCTGGGAGTGGCGCCGTGGGTGTGGCCTACTATCGACGATTCCGGATGGAGATCGACCTCGGGAATGTCGATCTCCCGGAACCGGTGCTCCCCGATGGCTTCCACTTCAGGCCCTGGGACTCCGAGGACCTGGAACGGCATGCCCAGGTCAAGCTACAGAGTTTTTGTGACGAGATCGACTCGCGGGTGTTTCCCTGTCTCGGTGAGTTCACCGGGTGCCGGAAACTGATGCAGGAGATCAGCAGGCAGCGAAGTTTTCGGCCCGAGACCACGTGGCTGATCGTCGGTCCCGACGGCGATGCCGGTACTATCCAGGGGCTGGCTCACAGCCGCTCGCTGGGGGCGATCCAGAATGTCGGTGTCGTGCCCGGTTGCCGGGGCCAGGGGCTGGGGCGTTCCCTGGTGCTGAAGAACCTCGCTGGGTTTCGTGACGTGGGGCTTGAGCGGGTGTACCTGGAAGTCACCGCCGAGAACCTGCCGGCCGTGTCGTTGTACGATTCGCTGGGATTCCGTCTCGTCCGCACGATGTACAAGGCCGTGAAGGTCGAAGCGGCTCGGGTGTGATGACCGATCCCGCCACTGGCGGCGGATGGTGAAGCTCGAACCCCTGCGATACACTCGGTCGGTCGCCCGCCCGCCCGATTCTTCTTCTCGTGTCGGCCCCATGTCCTCGACGGCTACGATCCACACGCTCGACAACGGCCTGACGGTGATCGTCGAGCCGATGCGCGACGTCCGTTCGGCTGCGTTCTCGTTCCTGCTCCCCGCCGGCAGCGTGCACGACCCGCAAGGTCGCAACGGCACTGCGGCCATCCTCAGCGACCTGGTTCTTCGTGGTGCCGGTTCACTGGACAGCCGCCAGTTGACCGCCACGCTCGACAATCTCGGTCTGCAGCGCAGCGAATCGGTCGGCGTCAAGCACCTGGGCTTTTCTGGTGCCACCGTTGCGGATCGGTTGCCCCAGGCACTGGCCGTCTATGGGGACATCCTGCGGAAACCTCACCTCCCGGCCGACCAGTTCGACGCCGTCCGCGAGGGACTTGAGATGACCCTGCGTGCCATGCAGGACGAGCCACGACAGCGACTGATGGTCGAGCTCCGCCGCCATTGCTTCCCCTCGCCCTGGGGCACCCCCACTTACGGACAACTGGAACAACTCTCCGACATTTCCTCGGCGGACGTCGTCGATCACTACCGGCAACTGGTGCGTCCCAACGGGGCGATCCTGGGCGTGGCCGGTGGTGTCGAACCCGAAGACATCCTGCCGGTCATCGAAGAAGCGTTCGGCGGATGGGAGCAGGTGCCCGAGACCGAGTTGGTTGACGGCGAGTACACTCCCGTCATCGAGCATATTGCTCACGATTCGACCCAGACTCACATCGGCATCGCCTTCGAGGCGGTGCCCTATCGCCACGAGGATTACTACACCGCCTGGGCCTCCGTCGGGGTGCTCAGTGGCGGCATGAGCGCCCGCCTGTTCACCGAGGTCCGCGAACGCCGTGGCCTGTGCTATTCGATCTCGGCCGTGCTCAACAGCCTGCCGTATCACGCGCGGGTGCTGGCCTATGCCGGCACCACCGCTGAACGCGCCCAGGAGACGCTTGACGTGACGCTGGCCGAGATGCAGCGGCTGGCCGAGGGCATCGAGCCGGGTGAACTGGAACGCTGCCAGGCCCGGGCCAAGAGCGCCCTGATCATGGAGCAGGAATCGACCATCTCGCGGGCCGGCTCGGTCGCCCGCGACTGGTTCCATCTCGGTCGCGTCACGACTCTCGACGAGGTCCGTGGCAAGATCGAATCGCTGACCGTCGACACCGTGCTGGACTACATCCACGCCCACCCGGCCCGCGACTTCACCGTTGTCACGATTGGCCCCGAATCCCTGGAGGTCTCCGGTGGAATTTCATGAGACAACGCTGGAGAACGGGCTGACGGTGATTGCCGAGCTGAACCCGGCGGCACAGAGTGTGGCGACGGGCGTCTTTGTTCGGACCGGATCGCGTGACGAAACCGAGGACGTCTCGGGCGTCAGCCACTTCCTGGAACACATGGCCTTCAAGGGCAACGACGTTTACACCGCCGACGACGTCAACCGGATCTTCGACGAGCTCGGAGCCAACTACAACGCGTCGACCAGCGAGGAAGTGACCCAGTTCTACGCGGCGATCCTGCCCGAGTACCTGCCGAACGCCGTCGAGATGCTCTCGACGTTGCTCTACCCGTCGCTGCGACAGGACGACTTCGAGATGGAGAAGAACGTCATCCTGGAGGAGATCGGCATGTACGACGACCAGCCGACCTTCACTGCCTACGAACAGGCCATGCAGGCCCACTTTCCCACCCATCCCCTGGGCCGCAAGATTCTCGGCACCAACGACAGCGTTTCGGCTCTCACCGCCGAGTCCATGCGGCAGTACCACGCGGACCACTACCGCACCGGCAACATGGTGCTGGTGGTCGCCGGGCGGGCCGACTGGGACGACGTGTGCCGGCTGGTCGAAGAGCACTGCGGCAGTTTTCCCGGGGGGCGCATCGAACGCGACACGTCGGCTCCTCCGGTGGGGGGACAGACGCAGGTCATCGAACGGCCTTCGTCACTGCAACAGCACGTGATGCAACTGGCCCCGGCCCCCGCGGCCGACCACCGCCTGAGGTACGCGGCGGAACTGCTGGGCGTGATTGTCGGCGACCACTCCAGCAGCCGGCTGTACTGGGAACTGGTCGATCCCGGTCACGCCGAAAGTGCCGATCTGGCCTACAACGACTACGACGGAACCGGCACCTGGCTGACCTACCTCGGGTGTCGCCCCGAGACCGTCAGTGAGAATCTCGAGCGGATCCACTCGGTCTACGAGAAGGTCAACCGCGAGGGGATCAGCCCGACAGAGCTTGAACAGGCCCAGAACCGGATTGCTTCGGCCATCGTACTCCGCAGCGAACGCCCGATGGGTCGGCTGGGAGCACTGGGCATCAACTGGGTCTACCTGGGCCAGTACCGTTCGGTGCAGGATGACCTGGATACGGTCGCCGGGATCACCGTTGATGACATCGGTCAGCTGCTGGCAGAGTATCCGCTGGACGCGGTCAGCACCGCGACAGTCGGACCGTTGTCGTCGCTGTAGCCGCGTTGCCCAATGGGGACAACGGTTGTTCTGTCACTTCCGGAACAGGTCACCGGGTCACGACACCCGGATCCGCTTGCGCCAAACTTCAAGGAACCCGCCATGACTCGTCCATCGATCGCCCTGCTTGTCTGCCTGCTGGCTGCTCCGCTGGCCGCCCAGGACAAATCCTCGCTCTACAAGTCGATCAACTCGCGTTCCGATGCGACTTGGGAGGCGGCGATGAAGATCTGGGGATGGGCCGAGCCGGGTTACCAGGAAACGAAGTCGTCGGCCCTGCTGGCCGGGATGCTCGAGCGGGCCGGCTTTGATGTCCGTCGTGGTGTGGCCGAGATCCCGACCGCCTTCACGGCCACCTTCGGCGAGGGCAAACCGGTGATCGGGATCCTGGGCGAATTTGACGCGCTGCCGGGCCTGTCCCAGCAGGCGACTCCCGAGCGGGCTCCTCGAAAGGGCATTCGTTACGGCCACGGTTGTGGCCACCACCTGTTCGGAGCCGCATCGATGTCGGCAGCGATTGCGATTGCCGAGCAGATCAGGGCGGGACGGCTGAAGGGAACCGTTCGTTTCTACGGGTGTCCGGCAGAAGAGGGGGGCAGCGGGAAGGTGTTCATGGTCCGCGCCGGGCTGTTCAAGGACTGCGACGCGGTGTTGCACTGGCATCCGGGCAGCACGAACTCGGCCGGCGACCGGTCGTCGCTGGCTCGCATGGCCGTCAAGTTCCGCTTCCACGGCAAGGCCGCTCATGCGGCCGGCGCTCCCGAGCAGGGCCGCAGTGCACTGGATGCGATCGAGTTGACCAACCACGCGGCGCAACTGCTGCGTGAGCACACCCCCGACCTGACACGGATCCATCACGTGATCACCGCCGGAGGCGATGCGCCCAACGTCGTGCCGCCTTTCGGCGAGGTCTACTACTACATTCGTCACCCCCGGGCGGACGTCGTCCGCGGTCTTTACGAGCGACTCGTGCTGTGTGCCCGGGCCGGTGCCCTGGCCACCGAGACCAGGCTCGAGATCAAGTTCGAGGGGGGGATCTACCAGATCCTGCCCAACAATGCGCTTTCGACCATCGCACTGGGCAATCTCCAGGAACTGGCTGATCTCAGGTACAACGACCAGGAGACCCAGTTCGCCCTGAGACTCCGGGAACACCTGCCGCGGCCACGGTCCCTGGATTCCATCCAGCAGGTGATCAGTCTCAGGGGCGAAACCGGGCGGGGGTCCACCGACGTCGGTGACGTCTCGTGGGCGGTTCCCACAACCGGGTTTTCGACCTCCTGCTGGGTGCCCGGCACGCCCGGACACAGCTGGCAGGCGGTCGCCTGCGGCGGAACGACAATCGCCCGGAAGGGAATGCAACTGGCCGCGCGGGTGCTGGCCGCCACCGCCTGGGATCTTTACAGCAATCCCGACCAACTGGCTGCGGCGCGAACCGAGCACCGGCGACGAATCGGTCAGGAGCCCTATCGCACGTTGATGCAGCCGGGACAGAAACCGCCCCTGGATTACCGCCTGGCCCCCTCGAGCCGCTAGTCGTCACGCCCGGGGCCATTTTCTGGCGGGATGATCAGCACGTCGTGATCACTCGGCGTCCTTTTGACCAATCTCGCCGGCCAGTCCCACGGCCCACTTGAACATTGGTGGGCCGATGATCTGGTTGATCACGATGACGGCGATCAGGATCGTGGCCAACTTGTTGCCCCAATCGTCGAACTGGCTGGCGACCTCGCGGGCCAGCCCGATGCCGATACCTGCCTGTGTGACAAAACCCAGCCAGATGATCCGGCGAAACTTTGGCGGGGCGCCGGCGACGGTAGCCCCCAGGTAACTGCCGGAGAACACCGTCATGAGGCGAACCAGGCAAAGACCGGCGGCGACCAGGTAGGTCTGCTTGAGAACGGCCAGGTCGATCGAGGCTCCGGTCAGAGTGAAAAACGTCAGGTAGACCGGCATGCCAATTTTCTCCAGCAAACCGGAGAACTGCGCATGGTGCGGGCTGTAGTTGGTGACCAGCAGCCCGGCGATCATGCAGATCAACAGGGGTTCGGCATGGATCTCCATTCCCCACTTGTCTACCGAGAAGTGATGCAACCATTCGGCCAGTTGGAATACTCCGAAACCGGTCGCCAGCAGCAGGACGAATTTCAGGTTCTGAGGCAGGTTCCACCGCATGTAGGCAGAGAGGAGTTTTCCGAGTGCAAATCCACCGGCGATCGAGAGGGCGAACTTCAGCAGCAGCAGGCCCAGGAACCCGAATCCGAACTGGAAGTCAGCCGTGGTGATGGAGCGTGCGATTTCCGAGTTGATGGCGAACAGCGAGATCACCACCGCGTCCATGATCACCGTGACGCCCATGATCGTGTTTGTCAGCGGCCCCTTGGCTCGCAGTTCGTTGATGATCGCAATGGCCGAGGAGGGCGATCGCGCGACCAGGATGACAGCTGCCAACAGCGAGATGGCGATGCGGGTCGAGGAGCCCAGGTCCTTCATGACCGGCAGCCATCCCGACAGGACGTACATCGTGACGGCGCCCAGTCCGAAGGTCATCACGACCAGTCCGCAGGTCACCCAGCCGATGCTCCGAAACTGAGACCGGAACTCCTTCAGGACAAGTTCGTTGCCGGCAGCCAGGGCGATGATTGCCAACGCGATCTGGTTGACGAATCCCAGGTCTTCGACCGCGGTCCGGTCCAGGATCCTCAGGACATCGGGACCGGCCAGGAAGCCGGCCGCCAGGTATCCCGTAATCAGCGGCAGCCGCCAACGCGAGCCGAACTGGCCGATCTGTTCGGCGGCGAGGACGATAAAGGCAAAAACAAGTACGTCGGGGGCCAGGTCGAGTAGCCCCATCAATAATTCGCGCATCCCACAACCGGTCGTGAACGTGGCCCTGTCAAATGAGGAGACAGAATGGCGAAATGCAGCGGTTGGCGGAAAGGCCAAATCGACCGATTTCGTCCAGTCGTCGTGATTCGTTATTATGGCAGCTTCACGACAGACCTTCACCTGACCATTCTGACGGACCGACCATGAGATCATTGTTGACCGGATCGGCAGCCATTTTCGTGCTGGGGGCGACCTCGGTGGCCGTTGCGGCCGACAAGCCGGTGGACTTCGTGCGGGACGTTCGCCCGATTCTCTCTGACAAGTGTTTCAAGTGTCATGGCCCGGATGAGAACGCCCGCCAGGGCGAATTGCGTCTCGATCTCGAGGTCGCTGCCCGAAAGGTGCTCTCTCCGGGCAAGCCGGCTGACAGCGAATTGTTGAAGCGGATTGCCAGCCGCGACCCCGACCACCGCATGCCTCCGGCCGATTCGAAGCGGACACTCTCGAGTCGGGAAATCAATATCCTGCAGCGGTGGGTCAAGCAGGGTGGCCGTTACAAGGCGCACTGGTCTTTCCAGCCGGTGGCCGCGGTCCAGGTGCCGGCGGTCAAAAACGGGGGTTGGTGCCGGAGCCCGATCGATCGATTCGTGCTGTCGCGACTGGAGGCCGGCGGCGTGGTGCCGAGCCGTGAGGCGGCCCGGGAACGATTGATTCGCCGGGTGACGTTCGACCTGACAGGATTGCCACCCACGCTTGAGCAGATTGATGCCTTCCTGGCCGACAAGTCGGACAAGGCTTTCGACAAGGTCGTTGACCGGTTGCTGGAATCACCGGCTTTCGGAGAACGAATGGCAGCCGAATGGCTCGACATCGCCCGCTACTCCGATTCCTACGGATACCAGGTCGATCGGGATCGTCACGTCTGGCCATATCGCGACTGGGTCGTGCGGGCCTTCAATTCGAACATGCCCTACGACCAGTTTGTCACGTGGCAATTGGCCGGTGACCTGGTCCCGAAACCGACCAGGGACTCCCGGCTGGCAACGACCTTCAATCGTCTGCATTCTCAGAAGGTCGAGGGTGGCAGTACTCCCGAGGAGTTCCGTGTCGAGTACGTCGCCGATCGCAATCACACCTTCGCGATGGCATTTCTGGGACTGACGCTCGAATGTGCTCGTTGTCACCAGCACAAGTTCGATCCGATTGCCCAGGAGGAGTACTACCAGTTCTTCGCCTTCTTCAACAACATCGACGAATCCGGCGTCTACTCCTACTTCACCAGTTCGGTACCGACGCCCACCCTGCTGCTGTCCAATGACAAGCAGAAAGCCGCGATGGTCGCGGCCGAGGCGAAGGTCGCCGAATCGGAGGCGAGTTGGCGAAAGGTGACCGATCAGCGACGGGCGGCATTCGGCAAGTGGCTGGAAGCTCGCAAGCCCGACGCCAGGTCGCCCAGCCCGTTGCCGGGGCGCGTTTACCACAACGATTTCGAGAAGGCGCCCGGCGGTGCCAATCGCAGCGTTACGGGACGGTTTGGCAAGGCCGCCCGGTTGACCGGTGACGACGGCATCGGCACCGGGGTCGGCAACTTTCGCCGTTTCCAGCCCTTCAGCGTGTCGCTGTGGATGCTGACTCCCGAGGAGAAAAAACGGGCGATCATTTTCCACCGTTCGAGGGCCTGGACCGATGCGGGCAGCCGGGGTTACCAGTTGATGCTCGAAGACGGTCGTCTCAGCGGGTCCCTGATCCACTTCTGGCCGGGCAACGCGTTGCGAGTGGTCACCCGTCGCAAGTTCCCGGTTGGCGACTGGCATCACGTCACCATGACATGGGACGGTTCGAACCGGGCCCGAGGGCTGAAAATCTACATCGATGGCCGCCCGTCGGCCGTCACGCTGGTTCGTGACAATCTCTACAAGAACATCTCCGGTGGTGGCGGTGATGCGATCACGATCGGTCAGCGGTTCCGGGACCGGGGATTCAAGAACGGCAGCGTCGACGAGTTCTCGGTCTTCAACCGCCGGTTGACCGATCTCGAGGTCGCCCAGCTCTTCGACGGGCGAAGCCTGGACGAAGCGCTGGCGACACCCGCCGACCAGCTGACCCGAACACAGCGGGAAGGGCTCCGCGAGTACTTCCTTGAGACCGTCGACAAGCCTTATTCCGATCAGCGGCAGGCCGTCCAGGCGGCTCGCAAGACGCGGTGCGAATCCTACGACGGTGTCACCGAGATCATGGTGATGTCGGATCTGGACGCCACCCGTCGCCGTCAGACGTACGTGTTGAGGCGAGGGGCCTACGACGCGCCAACCGAAAAGGTCGAGCCGGGCACTCCGGCCTCGCTGCCGCCGTTCCCCGCTGATGCGCCTCGCAACCGGCTGGGGTTGGCTCGCTGGTTGACCGACGACGGTCATCCCCTGACGCCGCGGGTAGCCGTCAACCGGTTGTGGCAGCAGTGCTTCGGCAGCGGGCTGGTGCGGACACCCGAGGATTTCGGGAGCCAGGGCCTGCCCCCGACGCACCCCGCTCTGCTTGACTGGCTGTCGCGTGACTTCGTCTCCGGCGGCTGGAATCTCAAGCGGACTCTCCGCCAGATCGTTCTCTCGGCCACCTACCGCCAGGACTCGGCGGCTTCGAAGGAACTGGTCGCTCGCGATCCCGACAACCTGCTGCTGGCCCGGGGGGCGTCCTACCAGTGGCCGGCCGAGATGATCCGCGACAACGCGTTGTGGGCCAGTGGATTGCTGGTCGACAAGCGGGGAGGATCGCCGGCTCGGCCGTACGACCTCGCCGTCTCGTTCAAGCCGGTCAAGGTGGACAGCGGCGAGGGCCTGTACCGCCGCAGCCTGTACACCTTCTGGAAACGAACTGGCCCGGCCCCGGTAATGATGACCCTGGATGCGTCCAAGCGGGATGTTTGCGTTGTGAAGCGCGAACGGACCTCCACGCCGTTGCAGGCCTGCGTGCTGCTCAACGGTCCGCAGTTCATCGAGGCCGCCCGGGTGATGGGGCAGGCGATGCTCAAGAAGCACGGCGAGAACGTGGACGCGATGCTGGTCGAGATGTTCCGCAGGCTGACCAGCCGGGCTCCGACCGATCGCGAGCGGAAGATCCTCCGCGGAGGCTTTGACGAACAGCTGGCGTACTTCCAGGCTGATCCGAAGCGGGCCGAGGTCTTCCTGAAAACCGGAAAGGCTCCCGTCGAGAAGGGCATTCCGGCGGTGCGGATTGCCGCGGCGGCCATGGTGGCCAATACGCTGATGAACTTCGACGAATGCGTGACGAAGAGGTAGTGACCGTGACACTCCCAACATCTACTGCCGGCCGGGTCTGCACCGGTTTCGATCATCCCGCTCAGCTGACACGTCAGCAGTTCCTGAAGAATTTCGGGATGGGCCTGGGAGCGTTGGCGCTCTCGAGTTCCCTCGGCGACCAGCCGGCTCGCGGCGACGGTGTGCTCGGTGGCACTCACCGTTCGGGACGCATCAAGCGGGTGATCTACATGTTCAACAGCGGCGGGCCGTCGCAGATTGAGCTGTTTGATCACAAGCCCGAGCTGAAGAGGTTGCACGGGACCGAGTTGCCCGAGAGTGTCCGCAAGGGACAACGGTTGACGACGATGACTGGCAGCCAGTCGAGCCTGCCGCTGGCCGGATCGTCGTTTGCCTTCAAGCGGTACGGTGATGGCGGGAACGAGATCAGCGAACTGACTCCCCACCTGGCCGGTCTCGCCGATGACATCTGCATCATCCGCTCGATGCACACCGAGGCGATCAATCACGGACCGGCGGTGACCTACATGCAGACCGGGTCCCAGTTTCCCGGGCGTCCCAGCATGGGGGCGTGGATGGATTACGGGCTGGGAACCGAGAACTCGAACCTGCCGGCCTTCGTCGTGCTGGTGACCAAGGGCAAGGGGGGCCAGCCGTTGCTGTCCCGGCTGTGGGGCAGTGGTTTCCTGCCGTCGAGATACCAGGGCGTCCGCTTCCGATCGGGCAAGGATCCGGTCCTGTACCTGACCAATCCCAACGGCGTCGATGCGTCGGCCCGCCGGTTGATGCTCGATCGGCTCCGCGAGTTGCAGCAGGCTGGAGGACGTTCCGGAAAACAGGCCAGTGATCCGCTGCTGGAGGCCCGCATCGCGCAGTACGAACTGGCCTTCCGGATGCAGAGGTCGATTCCCGAGGCAACCGACTTCAGCAGTGAACCCAAGCACATCTTCGACGAGTACGGCAAGGATTCGAAGAACCCCGGCACCTATGCCGCCAACTGCCTGCTGGCGCGGCGGCTGGCCGAACGCGGTGTCCGTTTCATACAGCTCTACCACCCCGGCTGGGATCAGCACGGTGGACTGCCCGGGGGGATTCGCAACCAGTGCCGCGAAACCGACCAGGCCTCGGCCGCGCTGGTCACCGACCTGAAGCGTCGCGGGCTGCTCGAGGACACGCTGGTGATCTGGGGCGGAGAGTTCGGTCGCACGTCCTACTGCCAGGGCAAGCTGGCGCCCAACAACTACGGGCGGGATCATCATCCACGATGTTTCTCGATGTGGATGGCCGGCGGTGGAGTACGGGGCGGGACGACCTACGGACAGACCGATCCGTTCAGCTACAACATCGCCGAGAACCCGGTCCACATCCACGACCTGCACGCCACCATCCTGCACCTGATGGGAATTGATCACGAACGCCTGACGTTCAAGTACCAGGGCCGACAGTTCCGCCTGACCGACGTTCACGGCAATGTCATCCAGGACCTGCTGGCCTAGTCCGATTTGTTCACCAACCGTTGATCATCACCCCTCCTACCGGGATCGACCGCAATGAAGATCGTCATCTCCGACATGCTCGGATTCGAAGAAGAGCACGACAACTGGATTCTCGAGGCCGCCGGGGACGACACGGTCGTTTGTCCCCAGAATGACGAGGAACTGGTGGCTGAACTGGCCGATGCCGAGGTGTTCTTTGGCTACCACTCACCGGAGGTCTTTGCGGCAGCAAAGAATCTCAAGTGGATGCAGACCACCTCCGCGGGACTCGACATGATGCTGACCCCGGAGGTCCGGGCAATGGGCCTGCAGGTGACCAATGCCAGCGGGCTGCACGCCGCGCCGGTGGTGGAAACCGCATGGGCCCTGACACTGGCCGTCTCGAGATATCTCAAGCACTTCGGCGAGTGCCAGCAGAAGCACGTCTGGGATCAGTTCACGCCCTTCGATCTCAACGGTCGTACTGCCGGCGTGGTCGGGCTGGGTGGCATCGGTCGCCGTTACGCCAGGATCGCCGCCGCATTCGGTATGCGGGTGATCGCTGTCGACAAGCACGCGCCGGAAAAACCTGACGAGGTCGACGAACTGTGGCCACTGGATCGGCTCAACGATCTGTGCGGCGAGGCCGACGTGGTGATGATCGCCTGTCCGGCCACTTCCGAGACGCAGGGCCTGATCGGAGCCGAACAACTGGCACTGATGAAGCCGACCGGGATCATCGTCAACATCGCCCGCGGCGGGATCATCGATGAGCCGGCGCTGATCGAGTGTCTGACCGAGGGCCGCATCGCCGGTGCAGGGCTGGACGTCACCAAGATCGAGCCACTGCCCGAGGATGACCCACTCTGGGACACGCCGCGGTTGGTCATCACTCCGCACATCGCCGGTTGGTCGAATGACCGCTCACGGAGCGTTGTCCAGTTCTTCTGCGAGAACCTCCGGCGGTACAAGGCGGGCGAGCCGCTGCAGAACCTGGTCGACCAGCAGCAGGGCTACCCGGTGCCCGGTGCCTGAACCGGCTACGGCGCCGTCACGTCCCAGAGGTAGAAGTCGAATCGTCCTCGGCGTTCGGAAATCGTCAGCAGCCGGCGTCCGTCCGGGTGCCAGACCGGAAAACTGTCCCGCTCGGGATGCTCGGTCACTCTCCGCAGGTTGGTGCCGTCACGGTCGACGATGTAGACCTCCTGGTTTCCGTCCCGGGCGCTGGTGAAGGCGATCCGTCGACCGTCGGGTGACCAGGACGGGTAGATGTCGCGGCGAGCCGATTGGATCAGTGGTCGCTGGTTGTCTCCGTCGGCATCCATCAGCCACAGGTCCAGCGCCCCGTTGCGGCTTGAGCTGAAGACGATTGTCTTGCCGTCGGGCGAGATGTCCGGCCAGCCGTTGATGCCGTTGGAGGCGGTCAGGCTGCGGACGTCCTTGCCCTGGAGGTTCAGCGAGACAATCTGCTGGCCGCCGGGGGCGTTCATGGTCATCACGATCCGCTTTCCATCCGGCGTGAATCGCGGGGTGCGGACGGTGCTGCGCTGAGCACCAGGCGGATCGAAGACGACGTCCTTATTGGTCACACGGTTGCGGATCACCAGTGACAGTTGCCGGGGTCCTCCCGACCGGGCGAAACACTCGACCTTCCGGTCACGGGAAAAGGCGATGTCGAACTGCGAGTCCGAACCGATCGGGTAATGGAGCGACTGCTTGCCGGTGGCCAGGTCGAGCTGGATGATCGAGACGCGCTTGGGCTGGTTGTGAGCCGAGAAGACCAGCTTGCGTCCCCCGTCGATGAAGACAGGCGAGAATTTCAGCTGCCCGTCCCGGGTCACTCGCTGCGGACCGGCCGCTCTCGTGGACGGGGTTGCCACGGCCACCAGGCCGAGGCTGAAGGCGATCAACACCGTGCGAAAAGAAAACGAACCGGTCATTGGTCACACCAGCCCGTCGATCACGTGTCCGCCGTCCTGCAGCACCTGCAGTTCGGCGCGAGTGGCGGAGGTGGCTCCGGCGAGTTCCAGGATGGTGGTGCCGACCATCGCCGGGGTGACCGGATCGGTCGCCGGGTGCTCTCCGTTCGGGTCACTTTCGCCGATCACCCGTCCCGGTTGGATGCCGCCACCGGCCCAGACCGAGAAGTAGCAGTGGGGCCAGTGGTCGCGGGACCCGATGTTGTTGATCCGAGGCGTTCGACCGAACTCGCCCATGCAGCAGACCAGCGTGGTTTCGAGCAGTCCTCGCTGGTCGAGGTCCTCGAGCAGGGCGCTGAGCGTGCGGTCGAGCAGCGGGCCGTGCCAGTCGGCCATCAGTCCGAAGTTGTCCGAGTGCGTGTCCCAGCCGTAGTCCTTGTTGGGGAACAGCACCTCGACGTACTGGCTCCAGTTGACCTGGACGAACGGCACGCCCGCCTCAACCAGTCGTCGACCCAGCAGGGCACTCTGTCCCAACGACGTGTGGCCGTAGGCGTCGCGGGTAGCGGATTTTTCCTGCGAGAGATCGAACACCCGGTTGGCATCGATCGACGAGATCAGGTTGTAGGCCCGCTTGTAGACCGCGTTCCACTTGGCGAAGTCCCGCTGGTCGGCACGGCGACGCAGCGCGTCCAGCTTGGCCAGGACGTCTCGTCGACTGGCCAGGCGATTCTTGGTCAGGCCCTCGAGCAGGTTCAGCTCGGGGATCGACACCTTGCCGTCCTCGGCACAGTTGAACATGAACGGGTCGTGACCCTTGCCCCAGGTGCCGCCGCCGTAACCGAAGTTGGGACCGACCCCGTCGCCGATTGGACCACGGGCCAGCGAGATGAAACCGGGGAGGTCGATCGAATCGGCTTCGAGCCGGTGGCGGGCCCGGTGACGGGCCAGGATCGAGCCGAAGTGCGGTTGGTAGCCCGGGGGACCTCCGCCTCCGCCCTCGCCTCCGTCGGTCGCCGAGTAGCCGGTCATCCCGATCGACCCGGCCTCGCGGTGGCCGCCGTTGTAATTGATGTTGGTGCGGACGACCGAGAACTTGTTGCTGAGATTGGCCAGACGCGGCAGCAGCTCGGTGACTCGCAGACCGGGCGTGCGGGTGTTGATGGCGGCGAACGGTCCGCGGTACAGGTCCGGGGCCTTCGGCTTGGGATCGAACAGGTCCAGATGGCTGGGGCCTCCGATCAGCCAGACCAGCATCACCGACTTGGCCTTGGGGGCCTCGGCGGCCAGCACCTGCGGGTCGAGTCCCGCCAGGCCCGCGGCGAACGGCAACGCGGCCGAGGCCTTGAGGAACGAACGCCGGGAGTGGCCCTGGCAGTCACGTGTCTTGAAGCTGCCGAAAGAGAGCATGACCGACTCCGGTGAAATTGCCTCAGACTCGAGGCTACCACACCCGGAGAAGCTGCGGCAAGTTGGCGTTGGCAGGGTCACGCAACCGGGGCGAATCTCGTTAGAATGGCCGGCCACCCAATCGGACACACCGCCTGAGGACATGACCCATGACGCACCTGATCGATCGACGTGACTTTCTTGCCGGTTCCTCATTGGCCGCTGCCAGCCTGGCCGTTCCCGGCCTGTTGCCGGCAGCCGACAACGAGAAAAAGAAGAAGCCGCTCTACAAGATTTCGCTCACCCAGTACTCGTTGCACCGCATGATCGGTGGTGGCAAGCTCGACAACATGGACTTCACCTCCTTCACCAGGAAGGAGTTCGGCATCACGGCCGTCGAGTACTGGAACCGGCCGTTTTTCAGCAAGGCCAAGGACAAGGCCTACGTCGGCCAGATGCGCAAGCGGGCCGATGATGCCGGTGTCGGAGCAACGGTGATCTTGATCGACGGTGAAGGAAACCTGGGTGATCCGGATCAGGCCAAACGCAAGAATTCGGTCGAGCGGCACAAGAAGTGGGTCGAGGCGGCCAAGAAACTGGGCTGCCACTCGATCCGCGTCAACGCTCGCTCCAAGGGCAGTTACCAGGATCAGTTGAAACTGGCTGCCGACGGCCTGAGGATGCTCAGCGAGTTTGCTGCCACGATCAAGATGAACGTGATCGTCGAGAACCACGGCGGACTCTCCTCCAACGGCAAGTGGCTTTCAGCGGTCATGAAACGCGTCAAGCTGAAGAACTGCGGCACGCTGCCGGACTTCGGCAATTTCGGCAGCTACGATCGCTACCTCGGCGTTCGGGAACTGATGCCGTTTGCCAAGTCGGTCAGTGCCAAGTCGCACGACTTCGACAAGCAGGGCAACGAGACCCGGACCGATTTCGTGAAGATGATGAAGATCGTCGTCGCCGCCGGGTACAGCGACTACGTCGGCATCGAATACGAAGGCGGAAAGCTCTCGGAGGTGGCCGGCGTGCATGCGACCAAGAAGTTGCTGCTGAAGGTTCGCGAAACGCTTTCGTAGCGCGTGGCGAAAAAAGTCCGCTTCCATGACCCTGCAGCCCACTCTCGCCGCCGTCGTTGTCGCCTATGTCGCGATCACCGTATTCGTGATGATCGGCTTCAGCGTGGCCTACAAGTTGTGGCCACGTGGTGCGTTTCAACCGGGCTGTTACGACGTCACGATGTCGTGGAACCTGCTCTCTCTGGTCCTGGGGTTCTTGGCCGCCGTGCTGGGCGGCTGGATCTGCGTGGTGATCGATGATCAGCCGTGGGCGGCCAGGTCGCTGATGATCCTGGTCGCGGTTCTCGGACTGGTTGACGTGGCTGCCGCGGTGAAGAAATCGACGGCCGGGTCGCGACCGCGGGGCGACGATGTCGACAATCGCACGGCGATGCGGCACGCCCGCAAGCCCGTCTGGGTGGCGGTGACCAATATCCTGGCCGGCATCGCCGGCGTCGCCGTTGCTGACATGTGGCTGACATGACACCAACGACTCAGATCTCCTGACATTCGAGAAAGACAAGAAACATGACATTGCGAATGGCCCTGGTGTGGTTGATGGTGGCAGGCCTGTCGGCGGACTCCGTGGAGGCTGCCGGATTGCGAGGCTACTTCCGTTATCCTTCGGTGCATGACCAGACGGTGGTCTTCACCGCCGAGGGTGACCTGTGGACCGTGTCGCTGGCCGGCGGACGTGCAGCGCGATTGACCACGCACCTGGCCCAGGAGACCTACCCGCGGATTTCTCCGGACGGCCGGCTGGTCGCTTTTTCCGCCGCCTACGAGGGAGCCCGTGAGATCTACGTGATGCCACTGGCCGGCGGGCGGCCCCGGCGGTTGACCTTCGACGGCGAATCGTCACGGGTTGTTGGCTGGGCACCTGATGGGCGTGTCGCCTACGCCACCCGGCACTACTCGACGTTGCCCAACACCCAGATGGTGCTGGTTCATCCCGAAACCCTGGACATCGAGCGGGTACCGCTCGAACAGGCCAGCCAGGCTGCATGGGGGGCCGACGGCAAGACGCTGTTCTTCACACGGCTCTCCAAGCAGGGCAGCAGCACCAAGCGATACAAGGGCGGCACGGCCGAGACGCTCTGGCGTTTCGGGCCGAAGACCCCAGAGGCAATCCCCTTGACGGCCAATTACACCGGGACCAGCCGAGATCCGATGGTCTGGAATGGACGCCTGTACTTTGCCTCCGACCGCGACGGCACGATGAACCTGTGGGTGATGGATACCAACGGCACCGCCAAACCGCAGCAACTGACCCGGCACCGTGGTTTCGACGTGCTGCGGCCGGCGCTCTCGGAGGGCCGCATCGTTTATCAGTGGGGAGCCGATCTCAGGGTCTACGACATCGGCGAAGAGACCGACCGGAAAATCGGGATCACGCTGCCGTCGGACTTTGACCAGACGCGAGAAAAGTGGATCGAGAAACCCATCGAATACCTCACCGCCCTGGACCTCTCGCCCGATGGCGACCGGGTCGCTGTGACCACTCGTGGCAACGTCTTCATCCTGCCGACGAAGCCCGGTCGACGGATTCACCTGACCCGCAATCCGGGCACTCGGTACCGCGGTGCCCGCTTCTCGGCCGACGGAAAGTCGCTGGTGGCTTTGTCGGATGCGACCGGCGAATTCGAGTTCTACCGATTGCCCGCCAACGGGATCGACCCGGCGAAGAAACTGTCCGCCGATGGCAAGGTCTTCCGTTACTTCCCGGTTCCCAGTCCCGACGGCAAGTTCGTGGCCTACCGCGACAAGAACTACGAGTTGTGGCTGTTGGATGTGGCCGGCGGGAAATCTCGGAGGATCGCCAGGTCCGAGAACTACAATTTCTCGTGGCTGTCCTGGTCGCCGGACAGCCGATGGTTGGCCTACGTCGTTGCCGCCGAGAACAGCAATGACCGTATCCATCTTCACGACGTCAAGAAGATGGTCGATTCGCCGGTCACCTCGGATCGGTACGACAGTTACTCGCCCACCTGGAGTTCGGACGGACGCTTCCTGTATTTCCTCTCGGACCGGAACTTCGAGTCGCTGGTCACCAGCCCCTGGGGACCCAGGCAGCCGGAGCCGTTCTTTGATCGCACCACTCAGATCTTTGAACTTTCACTCGTCAAGAAACAGCGGTCGCCGTTCCAGCCGAAGGAGGACCTGGGGGAGGATCGGCCGGAGGACGCCAAGAGCAAGACGCAGAAAGCGGACACGAAGCCGTTGCGGCTTGATCTCGATGGCATCGCCGCCCGGATTTCCCTGGTCCCGGTCCCTGCCGGCAACTACACGACCCTGTCGGCCACCGACAAGCACCTGTACTTTGTCTCGAGATCCACGACGAAGAAACGCACGAGGACCCTGCAGGCCATTCGTCGCGATGCGGAAGCCAAGCCGGTCACGGTGTTGTCCGATATCAAGTCGTTCCGCGTGTCAGGCAACCGCAAGAAGGTCCTGGTGCACAAGGACGACAACCTGCATGTCTTTGACGCATCGGGATCCGCGCCGAAGTCGTTGAGCAAGTCTCGCGTCAGCCTTTCGGGTTGGCGGATGTCCGTCGATCCGACGACCGAGTGGCGGCAGATGTTCGTCGATGCGTGGCGGATGGAGCGAGATTACTTCTACGACCCCAACCTCCACGGCGTCGACTGGAAGGAAGTGCTCGAACGGCACTTGCCGCTGGTGGACCGGGTGACCGACCGGGCCGAGCTCAACGACCTGATCTCCCAGATGGTCGGGGAACTCGAGGCCCTGCACATCTACGTCCGCGGAGGCGATCACCGCGACGCCGATGACGGCGTATCGATTGGCCAACTGGGTGCGGTGCTCCGGAGGGACGCTGACCGGGGTGGCTACGTTGTTGAACACGTTTACCGAACCGATCCGGATCTTCCCGACCAGGTCTCGCCGTTGTCCAAGCCGGGTGTCGAGGTGGAGGCGGGCGCGGTGATCGAATCGATCGACGGCGTTTCCACGCTTTCGGTCGATCACATCAATGTGCTGCTGAGAAACAAGTCGGGTCGAAAGGTGCTGTGTTCGGTTCGCGATCCGCGAGCCAAGGCCCCTCGCCGCGTCATCGTCGAACCGGTCTCCTCCAGCCGGGCCGCCGATCTCCGCTATGACCAATGGGAATACACCCGTCGGCTGGCGGTCGAGAAATCGGGGAAGGGCAAGGTCGGTTACGTGCACCTGCGAGCGATGGGACGCACGAACATCGCCGAGTGGGCACGGCACTACTACCCGGTCTTTCAACGGCAGGGGCTGGTCATCGATGTTCGCCACAACCGTGGCGGCAACATTGACAGCTGGATTCTCGAAAAGCTGCTTCGTAAGGCGTGGTTCTACTGGAAGCCGCGTGTCGGCAAGCCGTATTGGAACATGCAGTACGCCTTCCGGGGACACCTGGTCGTGTTGTGTAACGAGAAGACGGCTTCGGACGGCGAGGCGTTCACCGAGGGGTTTCGCAGGCTGGGGATGGGACGCGTGATCGGCACGCGTACCTGGGGTGGAGAGATCTGGTTGAGCATCAACAACCGGCTGGTCGATCGTGGTTATGCCTCGGCAGCCCAGACGGGTGTCTACGGCCCCGAAAGGGAGTGGTTGATCGAAGGTCACGGCGTGGATCCGGACGTGGTTGTTGACAACCTGCCTCACGCGACGTTTCGCGGTGGTGACGCCCAATTGGACGCCGCCGTCAAGCACCTGCTGGAGAAGATCAAGAAGGATCCTCGTCCGGTGCCCAGGCCACCCAAATACCGCAAGCGGTGACGCTGGGAATCTCGACCCTGCTCGTGCTACGTTGACCGACTCCAGATCGACTCCTCTTGAAAATCATTACGATGGACACGCTCGACCAGGGTTCCGGCAAGCTCTTCACCGATCCGTCGTCGATCGCCGCTCGGGCTGACTTTCAGCAGAAGTCCCGCGCGATGACCGACAAGGTGACGACGGTCTCGGATGCGGTCGGCCGGCTGCTCGGTGATGGAGATTATCTGGCCATCGGAGGTTTCGGCGGCGACCGGATTCCGACTGCGGTGATCCACGAGGTCATCCGGCAGAACAAGCAGGACCTCGGATTTGCCGGACACACCTCCACCCACGACTTCCAGGTCTTGTGCGCCGGCAACCTGATGGGACGCGGCCAGGTGCTGGCCCGGGTCGACATCGCTTACGTGGTGGGGTTGGAAGCCCGCGGGTTGTCTCGGCAGGCCCGCCGGGTGATGGAATCCGGTGAGGTCGAATTCACCGAGTGGAGCAACTACACGCTGGCCTTGCGGTTCCGGGCCGCAGCGATGGGCGTTCCCTTTCTGCCGGCTCACTCGGTGCTTGGCACCGACACGATGAAACACAGCGCCGCCAGAACGATTGTCTGCCCGTTCACCGACGAACCGATGGTCGCCGTGCCGGCACTCTATCCCGACCTTGCCGTGATCCATGTCCACGAATCCGACCCGTTCGGCAATTGCCGGATCGAGGGGATCAGCGTGGCCGACCTCGACGTGGCCCGATCGGCCAAGCGATTGATCATCACCTGCGAGCGGGTGATCAGCAACGACGAGATCCGCTCCAACCCGACGCGAACAGCCATTCCTTATTACTGCGTGGATGCCGTCTGCGAGGTGCCGCTGGGAAGCTATCCCGGCAACATGCCCTACGAGTACTACTCGGACGAAGAACACATCAGGCAGTGGCTGGCGGTTGAAGAGGACCTGGACGAATACCGGCGGTTCCTGGATCACCACATCTTTGAGGTCTCCGATCACCAGGAATACGTCCGCCGGGCCGGTGGCCTCGACCGGCTCGAGGAACTCCGTCGCCTTGAGTTCATGGAAACTTCCTAGTTCCCCCAATTCCCGATCTCCGTACACCATGTCCGACTCGCCAACCGACTACAACGCGATGGAGCTGATGGTGACCTGTGCGTCCCGTCTGCTTGAGAATGGCCGCACGGTGGCCGTGGGGACGGGAGTGCCCTGCTCGGCGGCAATGCTGGCCCAGAGACTTCACGCGCCGGACCTGACGGTGTTCTTCGAGGCTGGTGGCGTGGCACCGCAGTTGCCGACGATGCCGATCAGTGTCGGGGACTCGCGGACGTTCTACCGTGGACTGATGGCGACCAGCATGTGCGAGGTGATGGAGACCTGCCAGCGGGGGCTGATGGACTACACGTTCCTGGGCGGGGCCCAGATCGATCCCTACGGGAACCTCAACTCGACGATGATCGGCGACGACTACGCCAATCCGCGAGTGCGGTTCCCCGGCAGCGGCGGGGCCAACGACCTGGCGAGCCTGTGCTGGCGGACACTGGTGGTGACCAACCACGACCCCCGTCGGTTCGTGGAACAGCTCGATTTCATGACCACCCCCGGTTATCTCGACGGGCCAGGCGCCCGTGAGGCGGCCGGGTTGATGCCGGGAACCGGTCCATATCGAGTGATCACCGACCTGGCGATCCTGGGCTACCACGACCAGACCCGCCGGATGGAGGTGCTCAGCCTGCATCCGGGCGTGACACTTGAAGAGGTCCAGCAGCAGACCGGCTTCGAAATTGGAGCGGCATCCGAGTTGATCGGGACCGATCCGCCCAGTGAGCAGGAGTTGCGGGTCCTCCGCGAGGAAGTGGATCCGCACGGATATGTCATCGGACGATGACCGACGAAGGGCAACGGGAGAAACCGAACATGCACCGACGTACGTTTACCGGATCGGCCCTGGGCATCATGGGGACGCTGGCTGTGGGTTCTGTGCCGCCGGCCGAGGGGGCACCGCCAAAGGGAAAGCCGCTGACCGCCGCCGGGATGGCTCGTGACAAGAAGAACGCGGTTCCTTATGCGAAGCCCAAGGGGCTGAGGAACGGGTTCGACAGTGTCGACATGAACGAGGTGATGGTCGTTCAGCAGCAACCGGCCGTCCGCGTGAAACTCGAGATGGCCGGCAAGCCCCAGGCCGCTCAGCTCGACGACGGGACGGTCATCGTCGCCGGTTTCATCGAGCCGCCGGTGCACAAGCAGTCCCGCTGCACATTGCAGTACTCCAGGGACAACGGCCGGACATTCGGCCAACCTGTCGTGCTCCAGATGCCGGGTCGCACGGGGGGATTCCGTTGCCTGAAGGACGGCACGCTGATCCTGGGTCACACGGGCGGCATCAGCCGTTCGACCGACGCCGGCAAGACCTGGTCGACGTGGGCGATCCCTGGGAACATCGTTCCCGGCACCGGTCGCCTGGGCCTGGGGGAATGTCATGGCCCGGTTGAACTCGACGACGGCACACTGGCCATGCACCTCTATCGTGTCGTCGGAGGCTACAAGTGGAATGCGTACCTGATCCGGTCGACCAATCGAGGCAAAACCTGGGGCGACCCGACACAGGTTCCGACCCGGACCGATTCGGATGAGATCAGCTACGAGTACCTGCCCGAGCAGAAGCGGATCTACGGTGTGACCCGTTCGAGTGCTGCCCAGATCCGACGGGTGAAGTCGTTTGCCGACCAGGTGCCGGGTGGCAAGAACGCCCCGCTGGGTTCCGAAGCCGGTGACGCGGCTTTCCAGTTCCATTCCGACGACGCGGGACGGACCTGGACCGACCCGGTTCCCACTGGCCTGGGTGTCCTGCAGGCGGCCGGAGCCTACCCGATGAAGCTGGCCGACGGACGGATGATCCTGCTGTATGGCAACCGGCAGTTCCCCTACGGGACGCAAGCCGTCGGCAGCCATGACAACGGCAAGACCTGGGCCCTGGACCAGCCGATCATTCTCTCGTGGCACAGTTGGTCGGGTTACTGCGGGCACCCCCGCAGCGTGCAACTGCATGACGGCACGATGGTCACCGGTTACTACACGCACCGGATCGACAATCCCGGTGACGGGCCGGTCGATCCCGGCCGAGGTGCCCCGCCGCCGAACCACAACCGGCAGGACACCGGCGAGATTGTTCGTTGGCGAGTGCCGGACGCCTGGCCGGCAAAGTCCTGATCGTCACATCGCCTCGATTACGATCGGCTCGCTGCCGTCCAGTTCCGACAATTCCGAGCAATCCTCGTTGATGTGACCGATCGGGTTGACCGGGCTGGCGGCCCGGGGTTCGCTGCCGAAGGAGGCCGGGGTCGGCCCGAAGAAGATGCAGAATGCCGTCCCGGGTGGCCAGTAGGCCAGTTCCCCGACGGCCATCTCGGATCGGGCGTCATCGGCTTCGGTCTGCTGCACGTCGATCCGGAAGTAGTATTCCTCGCCCCACCGGTTGCCCAGGCCCTCGATGGGCAATGCGTCGTAGATGGCCTGGGCGGTCTCGGATTCGTTCAGCTGGGCCTCGTACTCGAGGTCGCCGACTCGCAGTCGGATCAGGTGCGACATGATGAGCAGTCCCGAGATGGAGCAGGTTGGAATCAGGATGCGAGGTCGACAGGCAACATTCAAGTGACCCGGCCGTTGGAGGGTCTCGCATTGATGTCCTTCCCACAGGTCACGAGAATTGAATGCACAGCCGAGAGAATCTCTCGGGACCGTGCGGAGAGAGACCGGAAATGCCAAGGCTGAGCAGCATGTTGAGACCTCGAGAGATGATGGCCGTCGCGTTGGCGATCGGCGTTGTTGGTGGTGCGATCGTCTCGGCTGCTGAACCTGTGACGTTCGAGAAGCACGTCCGCCCCATCCTCAAGACTCACTGCTTCCTCTGCCACGGCGAGTCCGGCGTGGCCAAGGGAAAACTCGACCTCCGGCTCAGACGATGGCTCGTTCGTGGAGGAGAATCCGGAGCGGCGATTGTCGCGGGACAGCCGGACGAGTCGTACTTGGTGGATCGGATTGCCCTGGGCGAGATGCCGCCGGGAGAGAAGCGTCTGGCGGCAGAGGAGATCGAAGTGATCCGGAAGTGGATTGCCGCCGGGGCCGTCACGGCTCGGCCCGAACCGGAGACGATCGAGGGCGGCAATTACCTCTCTGAGGAAGACCGGAGCTTCTGGTCGTTCCAGCCTGTGCGACGTCCCGCAGTCCCAGCGATCCGCAATTCTCACCAGCTTCGCACGCCGATAGACGCGTTTTTGCTCAAACGGCTCGAAGAACGGGGATTGTCAATGTCCGATCCGGCCACCCGGGCCGTACTGATCCGACGGGTGACATTCGACCTGGTCGGCCTGCCGCCGACGCCCGAACAGGTGCGACAGTTTGTCGAAGACCAGGAACCGGGGGCTTGGCAGCGGCTGGTCCAGCGGTTGATGGCGTCGCCACGGTACGGCGAACGCTGGGGCCGCCACTGGCTCGATGCGGCCGGTTACGCCGATTCGGAAGGCTACAGCGACGAAGATCGCATTCGTCCGTCTGCGTTTCGCTTTCGGGATTACGTGATTCGCTCGTTCAACGAAGATCGGCCGTTCGACAAGTTCGTCGTGCAGCAATTGGCCGGCGACGAACTGGTACCGCCGCCGGGTCAAACGTTGAGTCCTGAACAGATCGAGGCGCTGGCGGCGACCGGTTTCCTGAGAATGGCTCCCGACGGCACCGGGTCCGGCGGGGTCGTTGCCGTGGTGGCTCGCAACGAGGTTGTTGCTGACACGATCCGTATTGTCTCCACGTCACTGCTGGGACTGACGGTCGGCTGTGCTCGGTGCCACGACCATCGCTACGATCCGATCAGCCAGGCGGATTATTACCGCATCCGGGCGATCTTCGAACCGGCTCTTGATCCGAAGAACTGGCGGACACACGACGGCCGCAAGTTGTCGCTCTACACCGATTCCGACAGGGCGGAGAAGAAGCGGATCGAGGCTGAAGCGGTGAAGGTCGACCAGGAGAAGAAGAAGAAAACCGAGTTCTACATCACCAGGACGCTTGAGGAAGAGCTGCTGCTGGTTCCCGAGGGGGTCCGCAAGCCGCTGCGGACGGCCTACAGGTTGGCGTCGGGCAAGCGCAGTGACGAGCAGAAGACGCTGCTGAAAAAGTATCCCAGCGTGGCCAACATCAGTGCCGGGTCGTTGTACCTCTATGACCGACGTCGCGACGTGCGGGCCGGAAAGCTGGACGCCGAGCGGAAGCAGAAGGAAAAGAGGTTCCTGGCAGAAACCCGGAAGGCGAATCCCGGTGTGAAGGTCACGGCCGCCAACCTGGCGAAACTCAATCCCAGGGCCGCTGCTGAACTCGAGGCCGACCGCAAGACTGCCATCCGGTTGCGATCCGAAAAGGCCGCCGCCGACCTGAAGACGTTCGCGGCTCGGGCGGAGGAGATCCGGGCCCGGATTCCGAGCGAGGGTTTCCTGAGGGCATTGACCGAGGTGCCCGGCAAGGTGCCGGCGACGTTTGTCTTTTATCGAGGGGATCACCAGCAGCCCCAGCAGAAGGTCGAGCCTGGTGAACTGTCGGTCGTGAACCTTCACGCACCGGTGAAGTTGCCGGTCAACGACAAGGCCGTGCCGACGACGGGGCGGCGACTGGCCTATGCCCGTCACCTTGTCAGCGGGCGTCATCCACTGGTGGCACGCGTGATCGTCAATCGGATCTGGATGCACCACTTCGGCCGTGGGCTGGTTTCCTCCCCCGGTGATTTCGGAGTGCTGGGTGAACGGCCCACTCACCCCGGATTGCTCGACTGGCTGGCCGACGAATTCGTTCGCAGCGGATGGCAGATCAAGCGGTTGCACCGGCTGATCCTCGACTCGTGGGCCTTTCGCCAGTCGTCGAGCCGAACGCTCGAACTGGATCGTATCGACCCGGACAACCTGCTGCTGGGCCGCATGTCGATCCGCCGGCTGGAATCCGAAGCTCTCCGAGACGCGATCCTGGCCATTTCGGGATCGATGAACCCGGGGATGTACGGTGAGCCGGTCTCGGTAATGGAAGACGCTGTCGGTCAGATCGTGCTTGGCAAGGAGAACCTGGATGGCGAACGCAAGCCGACCAAGACGATTGACCTGGAGGGCGAACAGTTCCGGCGAAGCCTGTACGTTCAGGTCCGTCGCACCCGGCCGCTGGGAGTTTTGGAGACATTCGATGTCCCGGTGATGACACCGAACTGTTCGAAGCGGTCCTCGTCCAATGTCGCTCCCCAGTCACTGATGCTGATGAACAGCGATTTCGTGATCGAGTATTCCCAACGGCTGGCCAGGCGAGTCGAGACGGAGGCGGGGCCGGATCGACGTTCTCAGGTCCTGCGGGCGTGGCAATTGGCCTACGGTGTCGATCCCGACCCCGCGGTCGTCAGTGACCTGCTGGCATTCGTCGAACGGCAGTCGGAGGCCTTCGGCAAGGTGGTGGCCAAGAATGACGGAGCGACGCCGCCACAACGGGCCATGGCAAGTCTTTGCCAGGCATTGCTCAGCGCTAACCGGTTCCTGTACGTGGATTGAACCATCTGGCGGTCGCGGGTGCGGCCGCATCAATGCGAGGACACTCTGAATGAAGACAGACACGGATGCCATACGATCGGCGCGCCGTCATTTCCTGGCCCAGGGAGCAATGAGCCTGGCGCCGCTGGCGATGTCATGGGCCATGCAGCGAGACGGTCTGCAGGCAGCTCCGGTGAAACCCGAGTTGGCCCGGCAGTCGTTCGACCTGTTGCCCAAGCACCCTCGCAAGACCCCCCGCGCGACTGCGATGATCTCGATGTTCATGCAGGGCGGCCCCAGCCAGGTCGACCTGATGGACCCCAAGCCCGAACTGAACCGGCTCGACGGAAAGCAGTTTCCCGGCACGATCAAGTACGACAACGCGGCCCAGGCGAGTTCCCGCGTGCTGGGCAGTCCGTGGAAATTCCGCCGGTACGGAGAGTGCGGCACGCCCCTTTCGGAGCTGCTGCCGGGTCTGTCGGAAGTCGTCGACGACATCCTGGTCATCCGCTCGATGCACACCGGCGTGAACAATCACGGGCAGTCGATCCATGCCATGAACACCGGTCGGACCCAGCGGGGCCGCCCGGCACTGGGCAGTTGGCTGACTTTCGGACTGGGTGCCGACACCGACGAGTTGCCCGCCTACGTCGCGATGACCGATCCCCGGGGCCTGCCGGTCGAGGGTGTGCTCAACTGGTCAAACGGTTGGCTGCCGTCCCTGTTCCAGGGCACGGTGGTGCGACCGCGGGAACCGAGGATCCTGAACCTGGAACCGCCGGAGAGTTTTCGCGGAAAGGTGCAGTCGAATTATCTCGACCTGTTGACCCGGCTGAACCAGCGTCACATCGCCAAGCGAAAGGGGGAACTGGAACTCGAGGCGAGGATCGCCAATTTCCGGCTGGCGGCCCGGATGCAGACCGCTGCCCGCGAGGCACTGGATATCAGCCGCGAGTCGAAGGCGACGCACGCGATGTACGGGCTGGACGACAAGGCGACCGTCGAATTCGGAACGCGCTGCCTGATCGCCCGGCGGCTGGTCGAGCGGGGTGTGCGGTTCGTGCAACTGTTTACCAAGAACCAGTACTGGGACCACCACGGCTCGATTCGCCAGAGCCTTCCTGCCTCGTGCCTGAAGGTCGATCGCCCGGCAGCCGCGCTGGTCGCGGACCTGAAGCAGAGGGGGTTGCTCGATTCGACAGTCGTGCACTGGGGCGGTGAGATGGGCCGTTTGCCCGTGATCCAGAACGACGCGGGGCCCAGGCAGGTCGGTCGCGATCACAACACGTACGGTTTCAGCATGTGGGTGGCCGGTGGCGGTTTCCGCGCGGGCGGGACGTACGGAGAAACCGACGAGTTCGGTCACCACGCGGTCGAAAAGGTGGTCAACCACTTCGACTACCACGCCACGCTGCTGCACCTCTTCGGTATCCACCCCGACGACCTGGTCTATCTCAGGAACGGCCGCGAGCAGTCACTGCTCGATGGACAGCCGGGCAAGATCGTCAAGGGGTTGCTGACCGGTTGATGTCGCGGCCAGACGCCTAGGTCTGGTCGATCCAGTCGAAGATCAGCTCGAAGGTCTCGTCGATCTCGGAAGTGTCATCCGCGATCGTGTCATTGCCGTTGCCGCCGGCAACAGTGTCGACTCCGCCCTGGCCGTTGATGCTGTCATCGCCGTCCTCGCCCAGCAGTCCGTCCGATCCGCTCCCGCCCCGAAGCGTGTCGTTACCGGCTCCACCCAAGATTGAGTCGTTGCCGCTGTTGCCGTTGAGCGTATCGTTTCCGGTTCCGCCACACACTCCATCGTCACCGCTTCCGGAATGGACATAGTCGTTACCTTCGCGGCCGATCAGTGTGTCGTTGCCGTTGTTGCCGCGGAGGGTATCGTCGTTACTGCCACCGACCAGCGAATCGTCGCCGTCTAGGCCCTTGAGCGTCGTCTGGCCGGAAAAACCGCTGGCGTCGATTGTGTTGTTGCCGCCGCCACCGGTCAGGATGGCCAGTTCGATGCTGGTCAGGAGTTGCGTCGACTGGCTGCCGGTGAGCGAGGCGTCAATCAGCGTGAAGTCGGTGTGGTCCGACGGATCTGCACCGTCCCCGGATTCCTTGATGGTGTCGTTGCCATCTCCACCGTCGAGCACGTTGCCGAAGCCGCCCTGTCCGGTCAACACGTCGTCGCCCGCTCCACCGTTGGCGGTGTCAACACCGCTGCCACCGATCAGGCGGTCATTGCCGTCGTTGCCGGTGAGACTGTCGTCACCTCCACCCCCGTTGATGGTGTCGTCGCCGTCGTTTCCAGTGAGGTTGTCGTTGGCCGATCCACCTCGCAGAGAATCATTGCCGGAACCGCCGGAGAGGGCGACAGGGATGGTGGATGCCGTCGCATCGATCTGGTCGTTGCCTCCACCTCCGTCAACCGTCAGCGTGGTGAACGTGTCGGCGGAATACTGGAACGGGCTGTCCGAGGCGATCGAACTGCCGGTGATGGTGATGACGTCATCGGTATCGGCGAACTCGATGGACTGCGAGTTCAACGAGTCCAGCCCGGTGGAATCGACGGAGGCGACACCGGTGAACGTGAGGACACTTCCGTCAACATCCACTGTTCCGGCATTTGACGCAGTCAGGACGACGTCCAGGGACGTCACCGATTCCGAGTTGTCCAGGCCGATCTCCACGTTGTCGGATCCCGTCCCGCCGCCGCCATCGAAGGAGATTCCGGTGGAGGTGATCGCAGCAGCTGCGATCACCAGGGTGTCCGCTGCGTCGGTTTGTCCGGTGACATCGACCGTGGCGATTTGACTCAGGGTCCGGCTCGGGACAAGGTCGGTCCCGCCCTGGTCCACTGCCCGCAATTGGTCACCGTCAACGATCAGTCGAACCTCGTTCCCGGCTGCGGCCAGGAACACATCGGCTCCCAGCAGCATCGTGTCGGAAGTGGTGTTGATGATCAGTTCATCAGTCGTCGCGTCCGAACCGGCGTTGCCGGCCTGATCGGTTGCCGTCACTGCAACGTCGTAGGTGGCATCTGCCAGGGTGGTGAGAATGTCATCGGCCAGGCTCCATGTGCCGTCACCGTTGTTGGTGGCCGCGGCGGTCTGCCCGTCGACGGTGACGGAGATCGCCGCTGTGGAGTCATCAACGGTTCCACCCAGGGCGGGTGTCGCGTCGTTTGTGTCGAGTGGAGTGACGGTGATCACCGGAGCAGCGGTGTCGACAGTGATGTCCAGTGCCGCAGAGGCGGCACTGGTGTTTCCGGCCACGTCCGTGGCGGTGGTCGTCAGCGAGCGGGTTCCATCAGCCAGGGTCGTGGCGGTGATGTCGTACACGTCCGAGGCGAGAGGGCTCGAGGTTGCAACACTCGCCCCATCGACGAGCAACGTGATCG
>MDTE01000891.1_pt1 | contig 29026 bp, 16 predicted proteins | sample 811231 | NCBI WGS metagenome assembly MDTE01 (sample SAMN05326651, study PRJNA326480) | marine metagenome | isolation source: seawater | place: Indian Ocean: Red Sea | collected 2010 | reverse complement strand
GTCGAGGCAAGTACTGTCCGTTTCTCCGGTGAAACCGATCGGAGTTATATCGAACGAGTGAATCAGGCCTTTACTGGTAATGTGGGGTCTGGGCCCTTTGCGATTGGTATGCATCGCGTCAAGCATATTCGGTTTCGCGATAGTTCCTCCGACGAGGGAAACTCGGAGCAGGCTATAGAGAATCCCTAAATTATCACTGATTAGCTAAAATTGGAGGGGCTGATTTTTCCTTGACATAACCGGAGCAGTTTTCTATTATAATACACTTAATAAACTATAATTGTCTAATTTGTCTAATATGAAAGGAGGAAATGGAGGATAGTGCGGTTGATTTTAAAGCTTTGTTCGTAAATCCGCTCTTGATGTTTGATGTGACGTATATGCGTCACAGGTTATTCCATAATCAGCTTGTAAGATCTCTCGAGAAGGAGTTCAAGCAATGAAAAAGTCTCTAATCGGCCTTATCGCCATCGGTTTGGTCTGTGGCCTGACGAGTGGCGCCAGCGCTCATATCGGCGAAGATGTGTATCTGCTTTTTGAGTATTCGGAAGCCGATCTTGCGGATATCGATCTCTCGGATGGAAGCATTGAGGATTGGGAGGACGTAATTGGTGAGCCTGCATTTCTTCCGACCGACCTTTATCAGGATCCGACCGTAGGTGATGGTGCTCAGTATGATCCGGCCGACCTCGATTATCGCATTTGGTTGGGCTATAATGGCAATACGGGCCACATGTGGTTTGCCATGGAACGCGTCGACAACGTCTACTTTGGTCGCGAATATGACGGTAGCTCCCCTTGGAACTACGAAGCTATCGAATGTATGCTTGATGGTGATCACACCGGTGGTGATTACACTGGTTCGGCCAATCCGGACTGGACTGACGAAGAGAAGACCCTGAATAACAATCGTCATGCCCAGCAGTACATTGCTGTTGCTGATGACCCCAGTGGGCGTCACGTCTTCTATTTGGGCGCTGGTGCTGAGTGGGTCAACGATGTGCCTTATGCTGATGGTGGTGGTATCTCGATCGGCGATGGACCGACGGAAAGCATCATCGAGTTTTACTGCACGCCTTTTGACGATCTGATCTGGAACAGCCCGGAAGACAGCAAGGCTACTCCGCTAACTGACGGTAAGATCATTGGTTTCCAGATTTCGACCCCGGATACCGATCAGGGCCCCGGCCAGGATCGCGCCTTCCACACCATTTCCGGTCAGGCCGCGACGTGGCGTTATGCCGAGCGTTTTGTAGACGGTCGCTTGGTTGGTGCCGGTGGAGCTACCGCGGTTGAAGATAACTCTTGGGGCCGCATCAAGGCTTCGTTGAGTGAGTAAGTCAGACCGCAATCCTATTTGCTGAGTTTGATTAAGTAAAGAAGAGGGGGGAATTTTCCCCCCTCTTCTTTTGCAACTTTCTTTTTTAGCGATTTTGTCGCATCTATTGGGTTCGCGAAATTTGTGTTTTGGTTTGCGTTCCTCTGGCTTTTGAATGGTTTTTTCTGGTAAGTTTTCGTAGCTTTCAATGAATTGATCTTTGGCGTTACCTGATCTTCTATGACTTTGTAGTCGATTAGCATACTTGCCCCTCGTTTCTTTGTGGTTGGATTGGCTTGGGCGAGTGCATAAACTCTAGGAGTTAAGGAATGAGAGTAGCGATATGGACCACCGCGTTGGTTTTGTCAGCTCTGGTGAATGCTACCGCGGAATTGCGCCTATTCTCCATTCCTGGTGACGCAGACTGGGTTGACGATCAACAGGGATCGCTCTCGGAAAACACCTATATTGAGCTCATCGACTTAGAGCGTTACGACGATGGCATCGGCCCACTTACGCCGGCGCGAACCGTACCCGTACCCGATATCTCTCTCACTCTGACTGCCGATATAGCAGACGCGGCTACTGATTCGGTCCTCTTTGCATTCTCGCTCAATGTGGCCAGGAAAGATGTGGTGGCAATGAACGATGTCGAGTTGGAGGATGGTTCGACGGTTGTAGAAGGTACTGTGCTGGTTCCGCGCTGGACCGCTTTTCCGCGTGATTTAGCGACGGTTCAATTGCTGATTAGAGCTGGGGTTAGAGAGATGGAGGCGATGATTAATGTTGCTGAGTCTTTTCCCCGTCCTCCTGGCGCCGATAAATACAACAAAAGTGTAAACCTCACGACGCTGGGAGTGTTTGAAAGAGCTCTGACCGGTATACGTAAGCAGGAGGGTCTAGGACGAGTCTTTGATGGAGATCCGCGGACCAGTTTCGAGCGGATTGATCGAGTTGGACAGGATGTCAAGCAGCAGTGGGTGCTGTATACTGATTTGGGTCACTATTTTCCTATTCGTCTCTTTCGCCTCTATCCCCGCCTTGAAGAGCCGGTGCGCGTTTCTAGTTATACGTTCTCGCGAGGTCTACCCGGAACCGAGACGGTCATCGCCGGGCTCAGTCTCGAAGATCCCTGGACCGGCCCATTGGGCTTCCCTCATTTCAACCGGATCGCGCAGATGTTTCCGACCTTTGTCCCCGAGGCGACTGTGCCGGTCAATCTGAAAGATACGATAGCAGTCGTCTTTGATCCGCCGGTTAAGATGCGCTGGTCGCGCTTTGATTTCCAGACTCCATTGGACTACGATTTGGCAGAAATGGAGTTTCTGGCTGATGGTTTTGTGCCTAGGGCGGTTTATAACTCGAATGCCTTGTCACTGCCCCCAGCCACGTTGGGAAGGATCTTCTGGGACGAGGAGAAGATCGGCGATCCCACCAAATCCTCAGTTATCGTGCGTACGCGGACGGGCGTTAATCCCGAACCCGATGTGCTCTTCCGCGTCAACTATTACGACCGCGAAATCGAGTGGCGTGAGGAGAATGCGATCATCGTTGATCAGCGGCTCGGTTCTGCGACCCAGGGGCAGACTGTGGATCTGGAATCTGCCGAATTCAACCTGGAGGCTCGCGAAATATTCAGTGCCGCTCTGCCCGAAGATCGTGAGGCGATCCGTCTTACTCGTGAGCAGTACAGGGGATTGCCGGTAAGTCTTCGCCGCCGTATTGAGCCCGATCTCGAATTTTGGAGTGCTGCTCAGGTTGCGTATCAAGGGGAACTAGTCAATGCCCCGAGCGGGCGGCCCTTCATCCAGATTGAAGTGGAATTTTTGAGTCATTCTGCGGACGCAGCCACGATTGTACGTAATTTGCGTGTTGAATACTCGGCGCCCCAGATCACCGATAGGGTGCTTGGTGAAATGGCACCAGCAGTCGATGTGCTCGCGGGGCGCGATACCTCATTCGTATTGGCTGTTGAAGCCTTACTAGGAGCCGAGAATAACGGTTTTAATCGCTTGCAGGTTTTCACCCCTGCACGTGTTGAAGGCATTAGTGAATTCGAATTGGACTTTGGTACCGGGCAAATCCAAAAACTGAGCAATGCAGGGATCGGCTCCGGGGAGATTGGTGAAGGTCAGTTTCGTCAACTCTACACCGCAGATGATCAATTTGTCCTTGGTTTTCCGAAAATCCAACCAGGTGATGGCACCCAAGCTGACTCGGTACTGGCCAAGGTTCGCTTTCGCACTCGGGTAATTGATTTTCGCACCAATTTCTCGGTTAATGTTTTTCTCGATACCCTTGGTATAGATGTGGATCGACATTTTACGAGCAATGGCATCATGGCGACTACGGGTGAGGAGAGCGCACTGGATACATTGGCCATTTTCTTACCGCAGAGAGTAGAAGCTGGCCATGTGATGGACTTTGCGGCTACGGATCAGCTTGCGGATCGAAATACCCTGGCCGTTATTGCCGATATTTCTGCTCAGAGCGAAAATATAGTGAGTAATTTTCAAGTTGCACCGAATCCTTTCACGCCCAATGGCGATGGAGTTAACGACGAAACGACCGTTGAGTTTGATGTGCAGCGTCTTTTGACACCGAAACCTGTGCGTATGGAAATATTTGATTTAAGCGGTCGCCAGATTTATCAGGTTGAGCGAGAACTCCTATCGGGAGGATACTCCGAACTTTGGGATGGGCGAGGCAACGATGGGGTGATAGTATCGCCGGGGCTTTATATATTGCAGATTTCGACCAAAGCAGATGACGCTGGTGGTCCCAGATCGCGTATCATTTCGGTCGCTTACTAGGATTCGGTCGTATGGAAAGAGAGGATATACTATGAGTCGGCTGCTAATATGGGGGGGGTTCCTCGCTCTGGTTTCTCTGCCGACCTTCTCAATTGCCCAGCAAGATGCCTATAGTTTGCGCGACAATTCGATCCGTGTCGACAGGGCTTCCCTCTGGAAGAACTGGGTTTATCAGAACGATCTGGTCACCGAATTGAGTGTTCCAGTTAGTGAAGCGGATCTCTTAAAGGTCGAGGAGGGTGGACTTCGTCCGGTGTTCTTCCGCCGGAATATCAATGTTTCCCTCGATGCGGAAGACTTCACGTATCCTGATTTGGTTCGTGCAAGCGGTGATATGGCTACGGGGGGAGCAAAAGCCAAATCCAACGACAGGATGGCCAACAATGTGCTGGACGGCGACTTGAGCACTTACTGGGAGCCTGATACTCCAGCAAGTTTTGCAAGCCGGCTCAGCGACCCTGGGGATTTTAGCTTGGATGGTCTGGGAAATTGGGAACTTGAAATAGACCTAGGGCGATTGGTATATGTCGATCGTATTACCGTCATTTTTCCGGCAGGGCAATATCAGGACGAGTTTCTAGGTCAACCCACCAAATCGTTTGCGCTTTTCGGTTCGATGGGAGAGCGTTTCCCCTTTCCTTTGGGGACCAACCTGCAGTTTTCGCTGATCCAACAGGTATCCTCTGGTTTCGCAGGTGGTGGTAGTGGTGGTGGTGGACCGGGTACAGATAGGGGGACCTCTTCGTTCAAGCGAACCCAGGGCTGTGTGCGTAGTGAGGAATTTATTTTTGGCGGTTCGACTGAGTGTAGCAGTGGCGGAGGCGGGGCTGACACTGGGCCGATTACTCTGGTTCCCGTGCCTGGCACGGACGGCCGCTACGTCCAAATGACCTTTCCCCTCTCGCCCTTTGATCGGGCCGATTGGGATCTCGACGGTGTGCCTGATATCGATGGCGCATTCCTGCAATATGCCCGTATCAAAATTACTAACTCCGACCTGTGGCGCGATTCATTTCTCGGGGCTGGTGAAGAGGCGCGCCTGGCCTATGAAGCGTTGCCTGAGGTGCAGCGTGGCGCGCTCATTTATCAACGGCTGACAGCTGGGGGGTTGCTCGTTGCGCTTCAGGATGACGAGAGAAAAACCGCCTTTGATAAATTCCAGGACTTGCCGACGGCCAAACAGGGCCCGATTCTCTACTATGTGAAGGAAGTTCCTCGAATTTCCGAAGTTCAGATTTGGGCAAAGGGTGACAATTATGCTCTGCAGCCCGAAAAACGTGCGGGAGCTTCGTTTGAACACGGGGGGTTGGGGGCACCGAACCTAGCAACGGATGGACTTTATGATTCAGAATGGACGGCAAATACCTGGTCGCCTGTTTATGTGAAGGGTACGGCCTGGTACGATTTGGGAGCCGTTTTCTGGGTGGACAATATCTCGATCGTCAACAAACGGATCAACCAGAGTCATCTCGGTGCTTTCTTGGGTCCGGGTGTTCTGGTTTCTGACGGTACGCTCCTAAAACCAATGAATATGAACGATCGAACCGACTTCACCCAATTAGAAGAAGGTCTCAAGTGGGATAATATCATCAGCGAAGAGCACATCGATAATCACACGCCGGTGGTGCGAATATTCCGCGAAACCTTTCCTCGTCGCAAAATTCGTTTTCTACAGGTTCGGGATATCGACGTTACCGGTAATCAGTCGGGGCGTTATGGCGCGTTGGCCACTGTGGGCGAAATTCAGCTCTACGGGCAAGGATATCCCACCAGTGTATGGACGTATTCGCCTCCTATTGAGCTTAAGGATTCACGTGGCAATTATATTCGTAAAACCTTGCCACGGATCGCTTGGGAAGGCGATGTAATTGTCCGAGAATACGACCCGACTATTGCGGAATTCGTGGAGCGAATTGAGCCGCTGGATTTGCATCCGGATGTATCTTTGCAGATTCAGACTCGCACTTCAGACCAAACAGATACCAACTTTACCTACTATCAGGTTGTCTCGGTGGCGGGAAATGAAGAGCGCGAGGAAGTGACAAAAGAGATCTACGACCAGGTCGTGTTGGAATGGGTCGCTTGGGATATTTGGCAGAGCTTGCCGAAAAAACACGCCTCGAAAACCGATGACGACGGCGATGGCTTTGAGGATGAAGATCCGATCGACCTCATAGACAACGATGGTGATGGCAAGATCGATGAAGATGGTAGGAAGTTACGAAGAGCACCTAAAACGAGTTTTGACAAGGCTGGAACTCTGGCCTTCGTCGGTTGGAGTGAATGGAGTGAGAGCTATCTGCCCACTAACGGGGTCAATGAGGCCACTATTACGTCGCCCAATCCTCGCAAATTTGTCCAGGTTCGCGTCAATATCTCGTCGGAGGATCCCTTCAAGACGGCGAGGATAAGTAATCTGCGCATTGACTTGGCTCCACCTCTTGCTCTCGAATTGGTCGGTGAATTGGCGCTTTTGAGTGAAGCTGGAGTTGGACGGTCTGTAAATGACATAGATGTGTTGCCCGAAGATTACACCTTGCCTCGCGGTATTAATCCTCTTCAGCCCGAGGAATTTTCCTATTTTATCCGCGCTGCTGCACCCGATCCGAACGATTCCGCTGTGCGCAATGGTTTTAATGAGATTCTTGTCGTTACACCCCGTGCTGCAAGTCTGACTGGAGTGCGTTTTGGACAGGTCGAAGTTACCGAGACGTCTTCGCTTCTCGATCCAGATCAATTACAGACTACGGCTCTTACTTCGAGTTTTGATCGAGCTTTTATGCCTGATGCCGATGGAATATTGCGCTCGGAGGATGGTTTAGCACTGACGCAGATAGCGACTGGCGCAGACTCTATCTGGGTGCGATTCCCCTTCTCGCTGAATGCGGAAGCGGCCGCTTCCGCACATTCTCTTATAGAGGTTCGTTTTGAATCGCAGAGTTTCCGTGAGGGAATTGAGTTTACCTCTTTTGTCCGCGCGGACGATATGGAAGAGGGCGTATTTCAGCGGGTGGATACCGAATCGAAAGATGCCACCGAGTTGGTAGAGTCGTCGACAACGCGTATCAGCTTGCAGGAGATGGGTGGTGGGTTGATCGAAGATGTGGTATTGCCATCGGTATTTACGCCTAATGGAGATGGGATCAACGACCTGCTATCAGTGAAGTTCTCGTTATTGAAGATCTTGGAAGAGCGGCCGGTGGAAGTAGCGTTTTTCGATTTGGGAGGCCGGATGGTAGGGAGGGGGCAGAGCGAGGTAATGCAGGCAACGGCGGGGAATTATTCATTTACTTGGGATGGGCGAGATTTGGGCGGAAAGATTGTGCCACCGGGAATTTACCTCTGCAGGCTTGAGGTCGAGGCCGACGACCACAATGGACGGATAACAAGGCTTGTCCATGTCGCTTACTAACCTGGAGATATTGAAGTTTGGATGTGACATGGCTAAAAAAAGGGAGGCATATGTGAACACAGCTAGGAGATTCCGCGTTAGTGCGGTTGTAGTCCTTATGCTGGGAGTGATCGTGGAAAACCTCCCCGCACAGGAGGATTTTGGTACCCGGTTGGGAGTGCGTCGTGGTGGGGAAGTAGGGTACGAGCCCGTGGGACCTGGAGTGCTCTTTGATGCACTCGATCCATCGGTAAAGAAGTGGTACATACCTCAGGAACTATTCAATGAGTACCAGTGGCGTCAGCAGGATTACACAAATTATGCGCGCCGTCACTTTGAGCGTTATGTGAGTACCTCCCAGGAAGGTGATTATTTCTACGATCTGTATGGGAATTACATCACTCGCGGCCAACTTGTTTACGATTGGAGTGTCGCGGCACCGCAAACGGCAGGTAGCAGCTTATTTAAGACGCCTTTTTTCGGTAGCTGGTTTTCGAGTTTGGTCATCGCCTCCGACCAGAAGGGGCAGTATTCTTATGCATTGACCATTGGCGATCGGATTCGCACTACGCTGACTCCGATGACCTTTTCCAAGCCCACCTTCGCCGGTTTGCAGCTCGATCTGGCCACCGATAAGTACGAAGCGACATTTCTCATTTCGCGTCCGAGTTCGCCGGGGCAGGTCGAAACAGCCCAGACGGCTAGCACGGCCCGCTTCCGTTCCAACGATACCAATATGCTCGGTGGTCGCGGTACGGTACAACTTGGTGATTTTGTAAAAGTCGGCGCGACCTATGTCAATGCTTTCAATTCTACGACTAAGGGTCAGGCGTTTCAGGGTAATCCTTTCAAGGGCACGCTCACTGAAGGCCAGAATAATGCCGATATTACGCGTATCGAAGTGCGGCTGAGTGACGATTCTCCCGAAGACGATAGCGGTGGTGCGGCTTTCTTCCAGGAAGAGATGATCATCACTACGGTCGATGGCGAGCGAATATCTAATCGCCGCAGGATCGGTGAGAGCAATATTCTCGCCTATGGGCCGTCGATACAGGGCGGTTTTCGCCGTGAGGGATATCTCTCTGCCGATGGTAACGAAGTCATCGTGTTGATTTATGACCTGGAAGGTCCTCAATACCGTAATGCCTTCGGTCCACAACCCGAACAGATCAAGAGCATCGAATTCCAGTTGCTCCTAGCCAACGATTATCGCATTGACGTTACTTCCAATCGCCAACTCAATGCCAATGGTCAGCCGGTCTTGCTCTCTGAGGGCATCCCGGAGCGTACGGTGCGTGCCGATGGCAACGTTCAAGATGGTTCAAACCAGGGTTTTGTGAAGGTCAAGTATGGGTTGCCGGTAGCCAATGAGATTTTTGGTTTCACCCTTGATGTTTCTGACGTCGCAGGGGTATATATTTCGGCCGAATATGACCGCAACAGGCAACATTTTCGCTATCCGCGGCGGTCTGAGATAAATGTGACCAATCACCATGCTCATGATGTAACGGCCGATGCATGGTTTATAAATGTGTATAAGCGAGCGTATCCTTATTATGGATTTGGTGAAGCCTATAACGTAGATCCCAGCTATAGCACGAGTACCTTCTTGGCTGGTACCTTGAATGATGCAGCCGACATCAATTACGATGATGCGACCCGTTTCCGTTATGAGTTCGTGGATGATAACGATGATCAGGATCGCAATCCCGATTGGCTGCGGGCGAATTTCTCGCAGGATCGCAGGGTCTTTCCTGGTTACGACGAGAATAACGATTTTATCAACGACTTCAACCAGAATGATTCCGACCTGCGCCGCAATACGGTACCTGACTTTGAAGAGCCATTTCTGCGCTATGCCTCTGATCGGCCCGAATTTCTCTTCGGGGTCGATATGAACAACAATGGTATAATCGATCGTTTTGAAAACGACAACCTGCCTGATTACCTCTACAAAAGGGACAGGCGAGGTTACAACGTCTACGCAGGGTCTCATTTGGGTCCTGAGGCGCGCCTGACCGTTGGTCGCCTCGCTGAACGCCAATTGGCTGATGAGCGAGAGAATGTTACTAACTATGCCTTGCTGGCTTTTGATCGAGATTATCCGGGTAAAGGCCGCGTGCAGATGTACAACAATTACCGCCGAGTTCAGGACAATATCCGCGACGATGTGATAGAGTGGGTGGTGCGCCAGGGATCTCGTGGTGATTTGGTGCCGTACACCGACCCACTGCCGCTACGTGACGGTTGGGCTAACACGCTGTACCTGGGTTATCAGTATCACAGCGATCGACTTCATTTCAAAAATCGTTTTAAGTGGGAAGTCACCCAACAGTCTAATTATGCTGAGCGGCCCATTGAGGAACAGGACCTGCGCGAGACGGCTTCATTTTTTGGTGTGCTGAACAAGATCGACTATACCTTCGACCTCGGTAATCTCAAGATCCAGCCGCGTTGGAAAAGCGAATTCCAGCGTCAGCGTCCATCGCGTCGCGAGGATACTCAGGTGCGTGTAGCTACAACCGAATTGCACGAACTTGGCTCGTTGCTTCTGCGGTTGCCGATTTTGTCGCGGACCGAGTTGCAGACGGGGCTAGAATATCTTTTTGTGAAGCAGTTCCGCGAAGAGTTAAAGGATCATCAACTGCGTTCCGACCGCAACGAGATCGTCTATGCCTTGCAGTTTACCAACAATGCAGACTATATGGGTTACAACTTGTGGACCCAGGCCGGTATTCGCATATCGCGGATCGACCGCGCTTCAGCCGAAAAACCCCGAACGGAGACGGCGATGTTCGCTACGGTCTTCGCTGGTTTAGAGTAGGAGGGCTTAATCGTGACGAAGTGCCTGATTTCGCTTATTGGGGTTTTACTGCTTTTTCAGGGATGTGCATATCGCTATTATGCTGAGGATTTCAAGCCGAAGAGCGAGCAAGACCAGGGACCGAATAAGACAGTAGCTGATGATGGGACCGTGTCGTTCAAACAGGCCCGCCTCGGGATCAGTCTTCGGCCGATGACCGATGAGGAATTGAATCGTCAGTTCAGTGCATATTCAAATGAGGGGGCAGATTCGCGCAATCCCTATACTTTTGGAAACTCGACGTATTTTCGCACTGGGGATACTCCACAGCGCTTTACGGTCTTTCGTGCCTTTATCTCTAATTACGAATATCCCAAAGTCTATCTCGATCCTAAGAAAGTGTATATCACGACCTCAAATGGTCGCAAATATTACGCACTAACACGAGACCAACTCGCGATTTACTTTCGCCGTTATGTCGGTGGAGGCAATGGTGGTAATGCACCCGGCGTGAGTGGAATTTCCCATTCGGTATGGAAAGAGCGGGATGGTATTCTGCGTCGTTCTATGTATGTTGACGAACAGGTATTCAGTGCCCAGGAAAACAACGGGTTTCTGGTGTTCAAACCGCTGGCGCCGGATATCGATGAGTTGACTGTCCATATTCCCGATGTGGTTGTGCGCTATGATTATAAGGGAGATCCGATTGAGGACATTGATGTAGAGATGCACTTCGAGCGGGAGATTGGCAAAGTTTATCCGGATGGAAGGAAGGAACCCATTAGCAAGTAGTTCAGAAATCGTTTCACACAATAAACAAGTAGGATACGCGGTGCTGTTTAGCTATAATGGTGCCGCGTACATTTTTTCATAGAATGGAAAAATATGGGATGGAGATATCGCGCACTTGGGTTGATTTTTGTGCTTGTAGCCTGTAGCTCAGAAGTTGAAAAAAACGATTCCGTATCCGATTTGGCTAGAGTGATCGATGAAGTGATTACGGCCCAGGATCTTATGGATTATGAAAAGGTCTTGCCTGATTATCTACGCTCGGAAGATGAAGGGATCGAAGCCCACCGCTTACATTTGCAGGGCCTGATAGATAAGAAACTGCTACTGTACGAGGCGAAGAAACTGGATCTCGACAAATTTCCAGAGGTTGAAAACGCCCTGTCTAAAATTGTCAATGGGCGGCTGGTAGAGGCGATATCCTCAGAATTCGTCGCAACCCGCGATAGATTGACTGAAGAGAGCTTGCTCGCAGCCTACGAAGAACACCAGTTGGGTTGGCAAGTTTGGCCGGCGCATATCCTTTCTGCCAGCGAAGCCGATGCGCGTGAGATTATCCGCTTGCTCGAAGAAGGAGCTAGTTTCTCTGAACTGGCTCGTGAGCGTTCATTGGCGGATGATGCGGAGAAAGGGGGCAATCTCGGCGGTTTTTTCGACAAGGGTGATGTCGTAGCCAATTTGCGCGAGGGTACCTTTCTTTTGGAGGAAGGCCAGTTCAGTGAACCGATCCGTACTATAGACGGTTTTGAAATCGTCAAGGTGCTGAAAAAACGCCGTGTTCCCTTTGGGGAGTTGCGTGGCGAAATCGCCGCGCAACTGGATCAGCGCAATGGGATTGATCGAATCAAGGCAGTAGTCGACTCGCTGAAGACGGCATGGAATCTGCGCTTTTATAGCGAGCGAATCAACGATGTGCTTGACGGATTGTATCGCCGGGGTTTGGAACCAGAGCAAGCAGGGCAGGTACTGGCTGAGTACAAGGGGGGAGTAATTCGGGTCAACGATGCAGTACGTGGACTCAACGAAGTGGGAAAAGGAAAACTGCCGCCCGATAGTTTGGCAGCCCTCAGGGTATTTGATACAATGATTCTTCGCGATTCGCTACTTCTAATTGAAGCTCGATCCAAGGGCTATCATCTACGAGACGAACTGATCGAATGGAAAGAGAAAAAACGCCTTGGATTGATGGCGACCCAACTGCGTGAGGATTTGGTGGAGGGGAAAGTCAAGGTAACGGAGGAGGAAGCTAAGGCTCGGTACGAGAAATATATAGATTCCTATAAATCCATCCCCGGTATCATTCAGATGACCGAGGTACTCTGTGATACTCGACAAGAGGCCGAGTCCATTCTCGAACGGGCGCGCAATGGCGAGCGCTTAGAGAAATTGGCTAAGGATCATTCGGTGCGCCCTGGGATGGGACCGATCGGTGGGCATGCGTTTGCGGATAGTGGCAAGGTTACTATCCAATCTCTTTATCAATCTCCTTATCGTACCGTTTTTGGTGACAGCAATACCAAGGACGTGGGAATATTGAAAGGTCCCTTGGACGTACAGAACAAATACAGCATTTTCCGTCTAGACGAATCCTTTGAAAAGGGAATAGTGCCTTATCAGAAGGTCCGTTTGCGAGTGCGTGCGAGTATTCGCAGGCAGCGTGAAGCGGATATATTCGAGGCCTTTCTGGATTCGTTACGCAATACCTATGATGGAAAAGTCGAAATTAGCGAAGCGGGCTTGTTGAATTATACTTCGACTCGTTGAGTCGTAAGCTCGAGGATGAAAGTACGGTTGATGCGTGGCCGGTTGGTGGCACTTCTGCTCGGTCTGGGTTTCGTTGCTTTGATAGAACTCGGGTTGCGGTTGGTGCCGACCTTGGAGCCTCCGCCTTTCACGCTTCAACTCGCCAAGATAGAGGACCAGCTACTCACTGCGATCAATCCGGCGTACGCTCGTCGTTTTTTCTCTGGAGTCGCTGCGGATATTCCCCTGAGCGGGATTCGCATGACCCCCAGGCCCTTTGTCGAACCCAGAGCCCCCAATGCGTTGCGGGTTCTATTTGCCGGTGGTTCGACTGTGCAGGGCTATCCCCATCCCAAACGCCTATCTGCACCCTCCTACCTTCAGGAGATGTTGGGCGATCTCTATCCAGATCATCGGGTTGAGGTTTTTAATGCGGGAATTACTGCCGCTTCGAGCTTTGTTGTTGCTCGTGCAGTCGAGGATGGGATTGAGGCATTAGCTCCCGATCTGGTTGTAGTCTATACTGGCCACAACGAATTTTATGGAGTCTATGGGGTGGCCTCGCTCGCCCAGGGCGGTCGGCAATTATGGATTAAACGAATCCACTACGCAGTGATGCAATGGCGGATGACCCGCCTGGTCGGCCGCTTGCTGGCTCAGTTCAGTACCACTTCGGGTCCACCAACGCCTTTGATCGAAGTCATGGCGCGGACCGGAATGGTGCGGGTGGACGATCCGAACAGGGCCAGGGCTGTGGCTAACTTAGAAGAGAATCTGCGTGATATAGCGGTTTTATGTCGGGAAGAGGAGATTCCGTTGGTTCTTTCCACGCTGACCAGCAACGAGCGTGGTTTTGCACCGGCCCGTATCGATCCACCTTTGCCGGAACCGGTCAGAGTGCAGTATTTGGATCTTGTTGCCCGGAGCGGTCGATCGCAGGTTGCCGCAATCGCCCTGGAAGAATTGGAAAAAGCCAGGGGAATCTGGGCAGACGATGCGTACTTACACTATATGCGCGGTTATCATATGGAAAAGCTTGGGGATGGCACTGCAGCCCGAGAAGCATACCTGAAGGCTCGAGAGCTAGACCCGCGGCCCTGGCGGTCTGTCGCCGCATTTAATCAGGTCGTGCGTCGGGTGGCAGCAGAGGAAGAGGGGGTGCTATTGGCCGATGTCGAAGGTGCATTCGTCGATGCGAGTCCGGCCGCTGGTGTGGGTTGGGAGTTGATGGCCGACCACTTGCATCCTACTAGCACGGGGCAATTGTTGCTCGCCCGAACTTTGCTAGCAGCACTCGATGGTGAACCCTACTGGGAAGCGCCCCGGGGGCAGATCCGTACCGATGAAGAATATCGTTTTCGCCTTGGTGATCTGCCCGTAGAGCAGCTAAGTGTGATCCAGGCGATGGCAGCGCTTTTCGGTGCGCCACCGATGGATCAGGGCAACGAGAGCCGAGCACGTGAATTGGTCGAACAAATCGGGGTTCTTTGGGATCAACTCAGCGTAGGGGAGCGAGAGGGGGTTAATCGCTGGCGCGCAGGTCAGGGGACGGATATACTGACCTTGAATGTGGCGGAAGCGCTGTTTGAATTAGGGGATTATTCGAGGGCCGGATCCTATTATGAAGCTACCTACTTGGAAAAGCCCTACACCATATGGGGTGATCTATGGAGTATTTTGCGCTCTATTCGCTGTCGGCAACTCATGGGATACGCTTTGGAAGCAGCGGATAGAGATGCGCTAAGCCAAATGCTGCATCGGTTGAGCTTCCTTGGCCAGGCCCCGGGATTTTCACCCGGCTTGCAAGCTTTTATTAAAGGTTATGCTCTCCATTTCCTAGGCGAGCGTCGCGAGGCGCTGGTTGCTCTGGAAGAAGCGGTTGAAGATGGAACTATTCGGCAGCGTTTTTTTACCGACCTACTCGAATTACTCGTCGCCGAATTAATGATGGCCGATCGCTATGCCGATGCAGTGCGCTATGCTAGCCAGATTAGTGAAGAGCAAGGCCAATACGAATTCGGGCGTATGCTGGTCGAGCGGATCAAAGCAGATCAAAAATTGCGCTGATGTCCATGGCCTTCATGGAGGTTGATCGTCTGGTTTGTTCTAAAAGGACCGAAGTTTTCGATCCGGCCTGAGGGCCATCGCACTTCTAGGGTGTCGAGTTGTTGCCTTGTTCCAAGACCGAGAGAGAGACTCAGCTGACTCTGTGAAAGATAGGAGCGGCTCCCGCGCAATTCCCTGACCTGAACCAAGTCGCTACTAGTCGCTTTGATCCGGGCGCCGATACCATCAATATTGTGTTCGGCTCCTACTAGGTGGATGGTGAGCCAGTGCGTTTCGTTGGTTCGATCGTTTCGCAAGAGATTGAGTTGCTGACCTGAGTTGAAGATTAGCAGATCGGGATCGCCATCGTTGTCGTAGTCGCCGGTAGCACTGCCCCGGCTCACTTGTTCCAACGCTAAGCCCGGTCCGGCCAGGGTGGAAATATCGGTGAAGCGGACCTGGTTGTGATCTTGTGCTCCGTCATTGCGGAAGAGCAGATTGCGTTGTCCATAGCTGGTCGATTGGTCGATTTTCTCGACGTTGTCTAGAACATGTCCATTGGCTACGAATAGGTCGAGATCGCCGTCGAGATCGGGGTCGAAAAATTGAGTGCCGAACCCCAGAAAGGGTATTGAAGGGAGTCCGGTGCCCGAGGCAAATGTCGCGTTTGAAAAAAACCCATCTTCGGCTTTGTACAACGCATTGGGTTCGGCCTGGAAATTGGTCACCGTAAGATCGATGAGACCATCACCGTCGTAGTCACCCCAATCGACGCCCATTCCCGCTTCCATTTGTCCATCCTGGCCGTAGGCTACTCCCGTGACAGCTCCTTTCTCAGAGAAGGTTCCATCCTGATTGTTGTGGTAGAGGAAATTGCGCACGGCGTCGTTGGCGACGTAGATGTCGGGCCACCCGTCGAGGTCGTAATCTCCGAAGACCACGCCTAGCCCTTTTCCGCCGTCGTCGGCGATGCCGGCAACAAGAGATACATTTGTAAAGCTCGCTAGGTCATCGTTGCGAAAGAGTACATCGGCCTGGCCTCGAAAATTATCCGGATGCGGATATCCCGGAGGAATTTGAGTATTGTAGCTTTCGTACCCAGCCATATAAGGTACCTGGTTGGGGTTGTGAGTCGCAGGATCGTATTCGACATAATTGGCGATATATAGATCGAGATCGCCGTCGCGATCGTAGTCGGCAAAAGCACAACTCGTTCCCCAGCCCAGATCATCGACCTGTTTGTGCTTTGCGATCTCCGTAAAGAGAGTATTGTCGTTGCGGTAGAGTGCATTGGGGCCAAAGTTGGTGAGATAGAGATCGAGATCTCCGTCGGCATCATAGTCTGCGATGCCAACGCCCATGCCGATTCCTGAATCGGCGAGTGCCGTTTCGACACTGGTGAAGCGGGTATTGTCGTTGCGGAAAAGAGCATTGACTGGATGGTCGGTGCGATTATTTGTTTCGATCCAGCCGCCATTGACAGCGTAGATATCGAGATCGCCATCGCCGTCGTAGTCGAAAAAAGCCCCACCTCCTCCCATCGTTTCGGGAAAATGGCGTTTTTCACTGCGACCATTCTGGTGATGCCAGGTTAGGCCGACCTCCACCGCTACATCGATAAATCGTATCGTTTGCGTTGATGATTCGGGTCGAGCCTTTGAATTTTGCTGCTGTATTGGTACAGGTTGAGCGGTCTGGTCTTCTGGACTACAGGCAAGAAATACTAAGCAGATCAGTATCGAGATCTTCATCGAGAGGTTTCGGTTCGAGGATTATCCAACCCCGCGAGTTGCTGGTGCGCCTGGCGGAGAAAGCTCGGATCGCCCTGCCATTTGGCGATAAAAGCCTGATAGGCTTGTTTCGCTTCTTGGAGACGGCCGATTTGGTGGTAGATGCTGGCCAGTGCATAAAAGGCACGGGCAAAGGTGGAATCGGTTCTGATAGCGGCATTATAGGCCTGTTCAGCACGATCTAAGTCTGAATTTCCCAGATAGATACTGCCAAGATTATAATGTGCTTCGGCGATTTGTGGATTTGCGGAAATCGCTTCTACAAAAGATCGCTGGGCGGCGGCGGTATCTCCGAGGACAATATGAATATTGCCGAGATTGTTCCAGGCCTTAGCTAGGGAAGGATCCAAGTGTACGGCATTCTCAAATGCGGAGATGGCATCCATATAGCGTTTGTTGCGCATATGGGCATAGCCCTGGTCAAAATAGAGATTACTGATCCGTATGTCTTCGGGATTAAGTGCTATACCCTTACGAGATAGCTCGATGACTTCATCGTCCACTCCGTGCTCGAGAAAAAAACCACTCAGGGCTAAGATGGCTTCTAAATTATCTGGATGGCTATCTAATGCCGAGTGATAATGGGTAAGGGCAGCATCGTCGTTACCGAGTCGACGATAGGAATAGGCCAATTCAATATGAGTTTCGAGGTTGTCGGGATCGAGATCAAGCTGGCGCCGCAGGCGAGCGATATGAGCGGCATATGTCGATAGTGTATCGAAGCGAGCCAGGGCTTCTCGAGCTTTTTTTTCGTGCTTAAGCGCGGTGAGCGTTGAAGCTACGTTATAGTGGGCCTCGACAGAATATGGATCATATTCAATGGCTATATTGAAGGATTCCAGGGCTCGTTCATAGCGTTTTTCGGCAAGGTGTAAAAGGCCCAGGAGACGATGAGTCTCGGTTTGGGTTGAATCGAGTGCGAGGGCGTGGTCGAGCTCGATCTTAGCCTCGCCATAGCGGCCCTGGCGCAGATATAAATGGCCGAGTTGACGGCGTTCGTCTAGATGAATGCCCTTTGTGCTTAACGCCTTATTTAGTATGGATTCTGCTAGGTCATAGCGGCCTTGCTTAGTATAAAAAAGTGCCAGGGTGCTGAACGCAGGGGTATAATTATACAATTCTTTTAAGAGTTCGATGGCCTGGGGGAGTTGGCCCTGGTCGGCAATAATTACGGCTAGATTGTGGCGAGCCCGGTAGTGTGAGGAGTCTATTGCTACGGATGCCGAATAAGCTTGAATAGCTTCATTTAGGCGACCGAGCCGGGCGTTTAAATTCCCCAGTTCAAAGTGTGTGTCGGCATTGAGTGAATCGAGCGCAAGAGATTTTTCATAAGCCTTTCGTGCTTCGGCGAAGTGGAGATCCTCGGCCAGGGCGCGACCGCTTAACAATAGACGCTGACTTTCGTTCTCGGATCTCGAAGCCTGGTTGCAGCTGTACAAAATGGCAAGAGAAATACCAATCACTGCAGGATAATATCTCACGTTTATTGCTCTTGTCTATCAAGCTTTCGGCGGATTTCCGCGATTCGTTGCTGCAGGTGATCATAGCTTGGGTCTGTCGCCGGTATGGCTTCCCACCGATCTAGTGCTTGTCGCAATTCTCCCCGGCTTGCGTGGAGTTCTCCCAATAGTATACGAGTACTGGGAAGGGTTGAATCTATTGCGCTGGCTTGTTCTGCAATGAGTTGAGCTTGCTCCAACTGCTTATTCTCGAAGTAGGCACTACCCAGGTTCGAAAGATAATATCCGACTTCAGGTGCGTGTTGTACCGCTTTCTTGTATGCTTCGATCGCGCGTTGCAAATCTCCCTTCTTGTAGAAGAGCAGGCCAAGGTTGTTATGGCTTTCGGCCAAGGTCGAATCCCAGCGCAGTGCTTCTAAATAGTAACGGGCGGATAGCGCATCATTACCGCGCTGCTGGTACATATTACCCAAACCCTGGTACCCTGGGCCGTATGTGGAATCGATCCGGATGGAGTGATGGTAGTGCTCGGCAGCGAGTTTGAGACGCCCAAAACGATGGTATAACGAGGCGAGATTCGAGTGGGCTTTGGGTTGATCGGGATATTTGCGTACGGCATCCTTATGGGGTTGGAGCTGGTTGTTCTGATCGCTAAGAGCCTGAGATCGAGCGATGAGTCGCTGTCCTTTGTCGGTCTCACCCAAGCGCAGATATACTTGTCCCAGACCCAGAAAGGCATTTGGTTCGTGCGGATCTAAACGCGTCGCTTGGCGCAATCGGGCTTCGGCTTGCTGGTATTCGCCTTGCTGTAAATGGACAACCCCCAACCCATTGAGAGCCGGAGTGTATGTGGAATCATCAGCCAAGATGGCGGTAAAGATAGTGGAGGCTTCTTCTAAGCGGCCTTCCCGTTGGTATATCTTGCCCAGTATCGAGCGGGCTTCGGTGGCTTGGGGGGCGAGTGTAATCGCGCTATTAAGGTATGCACAGGCTTCCTCGACCTTGCCGTAGACATCGTAGAACATTTTTCCCAGTGCGATTTGCGGTCCGGCGTAGTCCGGTTTAATCTCGAGAGCTTTTTTAAAATGCGTCTGAGCTTCTTTGAATTGGCTCTGGGCATGCAAGACTACGCCGAGATAATAGTGGTACTGAGGGTTGGAAGGGGACTCTTTTAACGCTTGGCGAAAAGCTTGTTCTGCTTCGGCGAAATGTCCGCGAGTCTGTAGGGATCGACCCGTGTCAAAGGCTTGGGTACCCATTGTGGTTTGTGCAGGGTCAATCGGTGGTGGATCGGGTGGATGGGGAGTGGGTGTTTCACTCCCACAAGCGGCACAAATGAGCAAGATGATGAGAAATCGCATAAAATTTTACTCTGTGGAAAGGGCGTCTATACCTTGATGAATGATATAATGGCGGTCGGCCGGTACGGAAGGGAATAATTGCCGCTCGCCGCCGGGCCAGACGATTTCTATATTGGCGATAGAAGCGGATCCTAAGCCAAAATGCAGGCGGGTATCGCTCTGGGACTGAAAACTCGAACCGGTCTGTACTTCTCGGATCTGGCGGTGGCCGTTGGCATCAATTAATACCCGTGTTCCGATGGCGTCAATTTTCCCCCGGCGCAAATTCAGCATAATCCAATGGCCCTTGGATTCAACGTCGTTCCGCAATAGAGCTGGTCTAGCGTCCAGATTGGCGACTAGCAGATCGAGGTCGCCATCCTGATCGTAGTCCCCACTTGCCACACCTCGACTGACCTCGTGGGCCTCTAAAGGTGCATCGGTTGCCATATCCTTAAAACTGCCATTGCCCAAATTGCGGAATAACTGGTTGCGTTGCCGATAGCGGAGGCCACCACCGCCCTCTTCGATCGCCGGCATTAGATGTCCGTTGGCTACGAATAAATCTTGCCAGCCATCGTGGTCAAAATCGAAAAACAGGGTGCCCCAACCCATAAACGGGCGGCTAGTTCCCGCCAAGCCTGCACGCCCGCTGATATCGGCAAAAAAACCATTGTCTTGATTGTGGTAGAGCGTATTATGATCCTGAGAAAAATTGGTTACGAAAATATCAATTCGCAAATCATTGTCAAAATCTGCCAGTGCCACACCCATGCCAGCCTGGGGGCGTCCATCGCTGCTGTAGGCCACGCCGGCGGAGAGAGCTGTATTGACGAAGTTTCCATCATCGTTGCGCCACAGAAAATTCGGATCTCCGTCGTTTGCTACGTAAAGATCGAGGTCGCCATCGTCGTCGAGGTCGGACCAGGCGACACCCATACCGTAGTGAGTTGGGCCTTGGATCCCGGCTTGGTGGCTGATATCTCGGAACGTACCGTCCCCTTCATTGCGGTACAGTATATCCGGTTGGGCTTCCGCTCCAATTGGGCCACAGGCGGCCGGTACGCCATTATGCGTGCATTGACGATCGTAAAAAGGGGGGCCACCTGGCTCAAATTGGATGTAGTTTGCCACATAGAGATCGAGGTCACCATCCTGGTCATAGTCGGCAAAGGCCGCACCAATGCCCCAGCCTTTCGAACCGAGCCGAGCGGCGGCCGTGCCGTTTTCGAATCTGCCGTCTCTATGGTTGGTCAAGAGGATATCGGGTCCCCAGCGCGTCAGATAGAGATCGGGGTCACCATCCTGGTCGTAGTCGGCGAAGGCTATTCCCATATTCCATCCATTCAGTCCTGCATTGGCGCTTTGGGTCTTATTAGAGAAGAGGCCTTGGCCGATTCCACGATAGAGTGCTGTTCCTGGCAGGGAGTCGGAGCGCGCTCCGCTGGTGAGAAAGATATCGAGGTTGCCATCGAGATCGTAATCCCAGAAACCGCCACCTGCCGATTGGGTTTCGATAATATGCTTTTTTTCTGCGTCTCCAGACTGATTGACGAAGTCAATTCCAGCGGCCTTTGTAACATCGGTGAACCGGGGTGTGGCCCCAACGGAGATGGGCGACGTGCCAGTAAGGATAGCCAGGATGCATATAATGTGTAGCGAGTTGCTGCCTTTATTGATCATTGGTTTTCTGTCGATAGGCTTCCTCGAGGAGCCTCTGTGCCTGGGGAGAGGGATGGCGTTGCAGCACTTTGTGCAAACGGTCAATGGCTTTATGGAGATGCCCGCCTTGCATGTCGAGCAGAGCTATATTGATATGGGCTTCCGGATTTTCCGAATCTATTTCTAATGCACGTACAAACTGGCGGTGTGCTTCTTGACTGTGACCTAAGAGCAGATATGAGGCTCCGATTGCGACATGCGCTTGTGGTCTCTTTTCGAGTTCCAGGGCTTGCTGGAATTCGGTGAGGGCTTCATTTGCACGCCCGGCTTGCTGGAGTGCGCGCCCCAAGTCGTAGTGTAGCGAAAAGGATCTGGGTTGGCCGAACTGGGCTTTTTGCAAGTGGGTAACAGCGGCGGCAAATCTCTTTTGGGCATAGAGCAGACGGCCGTAAAAATAATGGGCAACGGCCGACCCGGGATCGCGGTCCAGGGCTTGACGCAAAAAAGTCTCAGCGCGATTGGGGCGCTGCATGGCAAGATAGATTTTTCCGAGTAAAACCCGAGTGTCTATCCGCAATGGGTTTTCGGCCAAGGTAGACAGAGCTTCCTGTTCGCTTTTGGCGAACTCGTCTTGATGGAAATAGGCCAGAGCTAGATTGTGTCGAGCGTAGTTATAGTGGGGATCTAAAGCCAATGCTCGCCGTGAGTAGTCTGCCGCCAGGGGGTACTCACCGTTGCGCAAATGTACTTCGCCAAGGTCAAACCATAACTGAGGGTCTTCAGAGCTTGGTGCCGCGTGTGCCAGGTTAAAGACAATTAGCAGGCCGCTTAAGGGACCGGCTAGCAATGTGGTGCGAGACCATGATCGGCTGCGAATGCTGAGGGATAGATGCCATATCGCAGACGCAGCAAAGATGATCAGCACCGGTAGTACCGGCATTCGATAGCGGGCGGCAGGAAAAAAGAGCATTATCGAAACGAGGTAAGAGATGGTGTATAAGTGAAGAATATATATTGCGGGGATGCGTTTTGTCATGTTTATCCCCAAACCTAGTAGACTCAATGGCCCGATCACGCCGAATGGAATGGATAAGTGCCAATTCCAAAGTAGAAGACTCAGAATCCACGATTGTTCACGGGCGTAGTAAATATTCTGGTTGCGCTTGATTTCTGGGCCTGCAAGAGTGTGATATCCTTTCTTGAGAAAGAGGCCGAATGCTTCGACCGGATTTTCAGTGATATAATGCAGACCTTTATGCAGGAAGAAAGATGATTTCGCGGCGGCAGTGGTATGTCCCGCCCTTACGGGCTCCATAACCATATGATCCCATTGCATACCGGGGCGCAGTGAGACGGTTTGTTCGTAATTGAGATTGTTGCCAATGTAAAAGTTGATACCGCCATTCGAGGAGATGAATACCAGGTCGGGTTCGGTATTCCAATTGCGCCAGGTTATCGGCAGTATTACTAGTGCGATTGGTACGATGAACCAGATCGGCGTACTGCGAGATATATGGTCGGCATTGCGCCATTGACGCCAGCCCAGCCAGCTACAGAAAACTCCGATAAAGAGCAGAATATTTGGACGGGTCAGGGCTGAAAGCCCTGCCAGAATCCCGGCTATGATCCACTTTGATCGTTGCTGGGTATCCAGTGCCGAGCAGATTTGGTAAAGCAACAGCAGGTTGAGTGTGATTTCGACGGTTGTTGATAAGAGCTCTCCTTCAAAGTAGAGAAAGGACCCGCAGATTGCAGCCATGCCTCCTGCAATACGACCTACGCGTTCGCCAAAGATCCGACGGGCAAGTGCATAAATCAGGACGCAACTAAATGCACCTAGTACAGATTGTAGGAGCCTGATCCCGACCCAATAGGTAGAGGGTAAGAGCCAGATGATGAAGGAAAGCAGATAAATATAGAGTGGGGGTTGCCAGTAGGGTTCGGCCCCACCCCATAACTCGCCACCGGCGATGAGTTGGGCTTTTTCAATAAAGGTTTTCGCGTCGACAATAGGCGAGTCGAAGAATGGACTCTCGCGGTGTTCGTAGAGATAGGCTATGCGTGGTGTCAGCGCTGCGAGGAAGAGTACAGAGGAAGGAAACAGACGACTCGGGCTATTTCCCATAGTCAGGGCAGAGCCGCGTCAACAAAATGGGAAGGGACGGGAACTGTGATGATTCCCCGTCCCTTCCCGATGTCGCGATACTTGGCGATCGAGATCAATATACGAGCGAAAGCGAACCAGACTGCTCGGTAGGCGTTTGGTCGGAGTCGATGCTCAGTCGGTATATATATAGCCCGGGTGGAGCTAACTGACCGTTCTTATCGCGGCCATCCCACTGAAATTCGAGATTGCCTGCGGTGGATCCTTGATTTTGCAATTGGAAAATGCGTTGGCCAGAAAGATCGTAGATATCGAGGTTGGCTTCGACGTTTTCCAGTAACAGGAACAAGTCAAAGCTGAACTTGATCACGTCGTTGATCCCATCGCCATTGGGAGTGAAGGGATTGGGGATGATCTCCGGTGATTGCACGAGCTCTTTGACTTCGTCCGCGACGACGATCAAAGCATTGGTGGCTATATCGGGTGTGGCGTCGCCGTCGTAGGCCGGTTGTGGTATTGAGGTGCTGGGATCTCCAATCGCATCATTGGATACAGAACTCGTAAACTCTTTGGAGCCACGAAATAGTTTGGATTTGAAGACGATCTCGATATTTTGATCAAACTGGAAGTGCTCGGCTCCCATCTGCGGTAGTTTGACCTCTAAGATCGGGGAGTTGGTAATAGGGTCTATCGAGATATTCTGGGCGAACTGTCCCAGGCTATCGGAACTGCCTTCGGCTGGGGCAAGTCGGGTGGGTAAGGTATTTAATAATGGATCATTTGCACCATCTGTCCCGGCTATCTCAACCCAAGCCTGCCCGTCGTAGCGCAGAGCTTCGATTTGGGTGTCGATGCTGGGTACGGCTATCTCGATGCGATTAAAGGAGGATTTTTCCTCCGAGTCGAAGAAAGGGCGTATGAAGTAGTTGAAAGAGGTCTCCTCGCCCAGCGGTACCCGCGAAGGAAAAATTTCGGCGACAACGCCGCCCGAAACCATGGGGGTGTCATAATCGAATTCGATGAAGTCCAATAAGGCCGCGCTGTGTTGCGCACTATCAAATAAAATCCTGAATTGGATGTATCGGGTGCCCCCCAGTAACGGAAGTTGTATCCCGCTTTTCCACCACTCGGATTCGGGCAAGTTCTCATCGATATTGCCGTCAGCCAGTTTGAAAGGGGCGGACCAGTAGCTCCAGCCCTTGTGTCCGTCTTCGCCCAGATCGATGCCGATCTCGTTGTACTGAAGCTCGCGTTCTGGGACGCGGCCTTCGGGGATCTTAATCCAGGAAAAGAGGTCTAGGGGAACGCCGTTAGCGTCTTTGGTGTCGGAAAGACCGGGGCCTAAGCGCCGGGCGTAGATATGGGTGTCGAGCGTGTTGCCGACGCGAAACTGGATGCGGATATCTCCTTCGGGGCTATCCTGACGACCTCGCCAACGCACCTTGCCCCAGTTGACTGTTCTGCCCTCGACATCTAGCTCAAACTGGCTCTCATACGTGCTGCGGTCTGAGCCGGCGAATTGCTCGATCTCGCGGTCGTAACGGCGAGCGCGTGGAGTTGGGGTGCCCACGTCTATAATGGCGGAAGTGTATTGTCCGTCGATCCCGTAGCCATCACCCAAATAAAAGAGTTCGGCGATTTGGCTCAGTTTGCCCTCGGGATCAATGGAATTTATATCAATGCGTCCAGCGATAAAGGGTGGGTCAAAACGGAGATCCTTGACGACAGGGTTAAATTGGCCGCGAATGGCCGGGACCAAAGTTTTGCGCGCCTGTATCGCTTGGGAGCGGCTGTCGATACTGGTCTGATCGCCGTAGCGGATATAGTAGCTGGAGATAGATCCGCCGGGCAGGGTCGGCCGTGGGCGGAAGATGATGCGGTTGATATAGTAGAAACCCATCAGGTTGACGCCGAGGCCGCCGCGCCCGTATTTGGTAGAGGTAAAGGCTGTATTTAGATTGCCATCAGTAGCAGGTTCGGAATATTCGCGCGCGATGACTCCTGCTGCTGCCCAGTAACTCGCCGAAATCGGATCGGCGACCTCGCGTCGAAAGCCGTGCGCACTCGGGACCACCATAAAGGGTCGTTGTGATGCCTTGCCGGGGATGATGCCGCCGAATTCTCCAGCATTGTAGCGTTGGTTGAGCATATAGGCCAAATTACGCATGCTGTCGAGGTGCACCGGTCTGAGCCAGGTCGTGATGTTCCCCCCGCCGTGTTCGGGTAAGGGTGGGTCTTCATCGATTAGCCCGTCTCCATCATCGTCCAGATTATTGATTGGGTCCTCATTGATCTGGCCATCCCAATCGTCGTCATAGGGGGTGTATAGCCCATCTTCGTTGAGTCGTCCATCGCCGTCATTGTCGACTTGGGGATCAGGACCATCCTCATCAATCAAGCCATCGATGTCATTGTCGATCAGTTCTGGTGGATCTTCGTCGATTTCTCCGTCGCCATCGTCGTCGATATTGTTATTCGGGTCTTCGTTGATCATACCGTCCCCGTCGTTGTCAATTTGCGGGTCGGTGGGATCTTCATTAAATAGGCCGTCGCCATCGTTGTCGTGAAGTTCGACTGGATCCTCATCGATCATTCCATCGCCATCGTCATCGACGATGATTTCAACCACCCAACTGCGACCCAGGTCGAGTCGACCGCTGACGGGACGCAGGGACCAGGGCTGAGCGTCATCGCCAACGCGCCACCGCTTGATTTCAGCGTAGCTATCATTGGGTAGAAATAAGGTGCAAAGCGCTACCGTAAAAAGCCGGATCATCTCAGGGCCTCCGTAAGAGATGGCCTAATCTTTCAGGTCAAATTTGTTAATTTAATTTATATATTAATAATGAACATATGGAAAAATCCTTCTTATTGAAAGGATAAAATCTCAATATCTCTTCAACGGGGTTCGATCTCTGATATTGTCATTATGCAAAATAATTAGATTCGACTTGTGGCATTCAACTACTATTCAAAAATAAGTTAGTATATTACAGATAGTTTTATGTTTTATTCGCAAATTTAGAATATTCCATTGTAAATTGGCCAGTCGGAGCGTATTGTTGTCAATTGTCTGCGGGTATCGGTCCTGGTATAGGCATCTAGTCGTTATTTTGAATCTGTCCGTTATTTGTCCCTTGTATGGGGTTGATTCACTCGGTGTGGGCTGGCGAGGGGGCGGAATCGATAGATGGAATCGGGCATTGGCTGAGCACAGGTTTATGGCGTTGAATCAGGATTCCATCTGGACTTGGAATGTACAGCCCAAGAGCAATCTGGGTCCTGGGATTGATGGGCGTGGGGGCGTCGTGCTGATCCCTGGTACGAGTGGTGGCAAGGCCACGTTTCTGCCGGATGCCGGCGTCTTATACGACGGCGATCCGAACACTGCCTTTGATCCGGACGACTTTGCAGAGAACACGGAACTCACGCGCACTTCGCCGATCTACATCGATTTGGGCGCCACGTTTCGCGTGAACCGGATCCGTCTTTTTCCGCGTTTGGATGGTGAACACAAAGAGCTTTTCCCTCGAGTATTTAGTTTGGCTACCATCGATGAATTTGAAGAGGATCTCAATTTACTGGAAAGGACATTCACGCGGGTCTTTGATTTCTATCCTTCCAATCCGAATCGCCAGCCTGTGGTCGAGAAGCGGTTTGCCAGTCGCGATGTGCGCTATATCCGCTTGGTAGTACGCGAAGATCGTCGCTGGGAGCTAGCCGAAATAGAAGTGTACAGCGATGGTACACTGCCCACTGGAGAATTCGTATCGGTACCGTTCCTCGCTACGGAGGGGCCGCGTCCACTATGGGGCCGGGTTAGATATGACGGGGGAGATATTCAGGATTTGCCGGTTACTATGCAGACGCGCTCAGGTCCGGATAGGGAGCCGTTACACTACTTTCGCTTCACCGGTATTGGGGCGGATAAAGAACAAGTTAGTGCAGCGGGATGGACAACGCTCGACTCGGTTGAGCAAGGACCGATAATTCGCAATCCTGCCTGGAGTCCCTGGGAAACGGTGACTGATGGTCTGGTGCGCTCGCCAGATGCTGTACCCTATATTCAGTTTCGCTTATTTATTCATGAGCCGGGCATTGCGATCAAGCGTCTGATTATCGAGTATCTCAACCCGCCGATCGCCGAGCGTCTGGAGGCCGAGGTGACCCCTTTGCTTGTTGATGCCGGACGCGAAACGTTCTTTACCGTATCGCTGCGGACTCGGATTCGTCGACTGCGGACCGACGGGTCGATACTGCCCCATGGGGATACGGGTTTTCAGGCGATCCAGATCGAAACTGCTGCCCGGGTCGACGCGGTGGAAAAGGTGCTGATCGATGATCGCGAAGTCGATTTCCTGGCAGATTTTCCCTCCCGCGACAAGACGTCGATTCGGCTGCGAAATACGGTATTGCAGGACGGTACGTTCATTCAGGTTTTACTTCGCGCTACTGTTTTCCGCGATGCAACCCATTTCGATGTACAGGCGATTGATCAGCGTCGCGTGGATGGGAAGTTGATCGCGGTACAGCAGTCGGCATATGCGGAGGATGTCGATCCACTCTCGCTTGGCGGTGACTTGATCGTGCGGGTAAGAGATGAAAAAGGCCAATTGCCTCTGCTAGATCAGGTCCGGGCCAATACCGGGGTCGTTACTCCTAATGGCGATGGGGTCAATGATGCGCTGGTCGTCTCGTATGTATTGCTCAAACTGACGCGAGCAGCCATCGCGTATTTTGATATCTATGATTTAAGCGGGCGGCGAATCAGGCATTTCGAGGCCAGGCCAACTTCCAGTGGACGGCGGACCCAGATCTGGGACGGTGGTAGTGATAGTGGGCAATTGGTGGTGCCCGGATTTTATATTTGGCGTCTGCGCCTCAAAAGCGATACCGAATCAGTGGAGCGTCAAGGCATTGTTGGCGTGGTCAAATGAAGTGGTGTAAGTGGGTTTTGCTCTGTGGAGGGTTGTCCTGCATATCGGCAGAAGCTCAGGAAGGATATGACCTACAAGCGGGACGGGTTTTAATTGAGGGTCAGGAGCAATGGGGTGTTTGGCAGGGGCCGGCCGGTGTTCATGTTATCACACCTGGGGGTACTGTATGGCCGCGATTTTTGCGGGCCGATGTCAATGCAGTGGTCGATGCTGCTTCTTTTAGCCGAGTTATTGCCGAAGGGGATACTCTCGTGGGTGGAATCAGCGAGGCGGGAAGCAATCTGGAGTTGGCCGATCGTATAATTGACGGCGATTTATCTACTTCCTGGGCTCCGGATCCCGAGGATGGGATCGAAAACTGGTATATAGAAATCGATCTGGGTCGGGCCACTGTTGTTCGAGAAATTACGGTGCGTTTCGCTGCAGCCGGCGATCCCTTTCTCAAATTTCGAGTCATGGTTTCGGATGGTCGTAATACGTACGGTAGCGAGCGGAGACGTCAATTCTTCCGCGTTGGCCAAGTGATTCACCGCAATAAGGATCAACGCGAGTTTACCTTTCCGATCGCGCCGGTAAGGCCGGTGCCTGCGGGAGTCGAGGGCGAAATGGTCCAGTTTGTGCGGATTGACGCCCTTGCCAGCGATGGTCCGCGCGGAGGTCGAGTTTCTCCCGATGAATACGCGCGCTTGACCGCCGGCGATAAAGGAGCAATCGATTATTTCAGAGTCACTACGGCTGGCCGTGAAATACCAGTACTGCCTGAAACCTATGCCGTTTTATCGGATGCAGAGCGGGGGCCAGTGCGACACTATCGCCGCGAGAGTCCTCGG
>MDTE01171596.1_pt1 | contig 29035 bp, 35 predicted proteins | sample 811231 | NCBI WGS metagenome assembly MDTE01 (sample SAMN05326651, study PRJNA326480) | marine metagenome | isolation source: seawater | place: Indian Ocean: Red Sea | collected 2010 | reverse complement strand
ATAACGTCATGCCGGCAGCCCCAGGGTGTCTCGCGCGGAGCGCATGGCGTATAAACATAAGTAATTTATTGGAGCAAGAGGGCAAGGAGGAAAAATTGAATTCTAGAGGGCGACCCCAAGCGTTCGAAATACGGCAAGCTCAGCGTATTCTTGGACAATTAGGTTTTGCTGCGCTGGCTCTCGTTCTCGTCGGCGTTTGGCAGCAAGAGTTTTTGGCTAACATCTATATAAGAAATCAACTCACGGAGGTTGGTTGGATCATTAACGGCGGAATAGTGCTTTTGTTTTCGGCTGCTCTAATTCGTCTGATTCAATGTTTTTTGCGCTACGACCGTGAGGAGCGCGCCATCAATCGGTTTATGGCTAACGCACATAAAGGCACCGAGCTTGGAGATGGAATCGGACGCGATACTATAATCAGCGCAAGACACAGAATAGTTCGGGAGCTACATAACAGGCGCTCGCCAATCAATCACAGCGCATTAGCCGCCACGCTTCTAGCAGAGGAGTCTGGACAATCCAGCCTTCCGAAATTCGTCCACAATGTGCTGATTTTGACGGGCGTGTTTGGGACCATAGTTTCTTTGTCTATTGCTCTTTTGGGGGCATCAGACATGTTCGCGTCAAACGAAGAGTTCGACAGTCTCGGACTAGTTATGCATGGAATGTCAACAGCGCTGTCAACGACGATGACAGCAATACTAGCCTATTTTTTTCTGGGCTATTTCTATCTTCGGCTAATGGATACCCAGACGCAGATAGTCGGGAGAATAGAACAGGCAACAACAACAATTTTGTTGCCTCGATTTCAAGTGCAGCAAGAGACGCTCCTTGAAGATTTTTCTGACATCATTCGAGCAGCAGCAGCGCTAGTTAAGCGGCTAGATGCGTCACAGTCTCAGTATGCAGCCACCGCTAATGAGCTTAGCGAGGTGCTTAAAGCCTATCGTGATGAGATGAGGAAGCACAGCACAAGCCTTTCGGAGATTACGGATCTTCTTAGGGACGGGTTCCGCCTTCGGGAAACGCGCGAGTGATACAGCCGCAGGGGTTTGTAGACCTAAGAGCGCTACCATCCGCTCCGGTCACCGACGACAGCGTCTGGCCTTCGTTTACAGACATTATGACAGTCGTCGTGATCATATTTCTCATGGCTTTAGTTGTAATACTGATGCGAAACGTAGACCTTGTGAGGCAGCTGCGGCAAACGGTGGAGCTTGAACAAGAAACAGCCATCCAGAGCGACACAATGTCGCTTCGTATCGCAGCCCTAGGCGACGAAATTGCGTCTTTACAGCTAAAGCTGGGTGAGGCGGATGCTGTGCGATCACAAGCCGAATCCACCGTTTCCGAAAACCAGGAAGAAATCAGCCGGTTATTGGACAACATTGCCGCCCTTGAGTCTGTTAAAGGAGCGCTAGAACAAAAAACCGTTGACCTAGAATTCGCACAAGAAGGGCTCGAGGAGTCTCTTCTTTCTGCAGAAAAGAAAGAAGAAGCGCTCGATCTGCTCGTGGATGAATTAAAGACAGACGTTGCGATATTGTCATTAAAGCGTGACACACTAATTGAAGAAAAGGACGGGCTTGTATTGGACAACATAGCGCTACGCCAAGACTTGAAGGCCTCGAGAAACATAAGCACTCAACTTGCTGCGGGTCTAAAAGCAAGCGAAGAGGAGGCAGACAAATACCGCGCCGAAGGTGTTGTGCTTCTGGAGAAGAACACCACTTTGTTGGAGAAATTGGACGAGCTTGTTTCAATAAAGGAAATACTAGAGAACCGAATAGAGGCTTTAGATAAAGAGGCGACAATGCTCGACGAAGAGAAAGCTTCTCTTGTCGAGAGAAGCGAAAGTCTTGATAAGAGGGTGGCCGCCCTTACGAGATACCAGGAGATTCTAGAGGCCGACGTAATTGCTCTCAGTGATGATGTAAAGGAGCTGAGGGAAACAAAAGCCGGACTAGAGGCGGACAACCAGTCAAAAACAGCCTATCTTGCGAGGCTACAGGCGCTCCAAGAATCACTAGAAGAAGAGAAGGTCGATCTAGCGAAGAAATTGGGGAGGGCAGAAGCCGACGGCTTTGCTTTGAAGTCCAAACTTGAAAAGCGAATAGACGCATTGGAAAGGAGTCGCGAGAATCTCGAAGACGACAAAACCACCCTAGAAGACCAAGCTTCGCAGCTAGAACGGCAGCTTGCAAGTCAACAATCAATCCTAATGGATGAAATTCTTGATTTGGAGAAGGTGCGTGATCGTCTAAAGATCGACAATCAGGACCTCGTTTTGCGCATAGCATTCTTGGAAGGCGAGGTTGATGAGCTCTCAAGAGACTTAACGCAAAGAGAAAGGCAAGTGGCCGCCTTGGAGAAACAGCGGGAGGACCTTACGCGGGAGCAAGTGGCCGCCTTGGAGAAACAGCGGGAGGACCTTACGCGGGAGCAAGTGGCCGCCTTGGAGAAACAGCGGGAGGACCTTACGCGGGAACAAGAGGCAACGCTTAGTAAGTTGGAGGCACAAAACCTTGCATTGACAAAGCAGCTAGGGCCGAAACGGAGCATGTTGGGCAAGCATGTTGTGGGGGTTAGAATTTGGATACAAGACGAAATTTACCGCTTCTCTTTAGCAGATCCTCGCGATGCTGAACCGCTTGAGCTGTCGGAAGAAGAGCTTTACGCTCATTTAGATGCTCTATTGGAGCAATATGGAGACAGCCTTTACACGAAGAACATGCCGGATGATCGAATGTCCCACGGCGAGGCCAACAAGATTGTTACTTTCATTCGGTGCAAATATGATTACTATGACCCACCAAACAACTGCGAAAAGCCGTAAAGACCAGCGCAGCGATATGCAAAGCACAGAATCAATTGATGTAATAGTTATCGGGGGCGGGCATGCCGGAACGGAGGCCGCGCTATCGGCAGCTCGTCTTGGTGCGACCACCTTGCTGATAACACATAGATTGGACACAATTGGACAGATGTCCTGCAATCCCGCTATCGGTGGTATCGGTAAGGGGCATATCGTTAAAGAGCTCGATGCGCTTGGTGGAGCAATGGCTAGCGCTATTGATCGAAGCGGCATTCAGTTTCGTATCTTGAACGCGAGCAAGGGGCCGGCTGTTCGAGCAACGCGCGCCCAAGCAGATCGTGCGCTGTACAGGCAGGCCATATGTTCTCTCATAAAGAGCCAAGCAGGACTAAGCGTTTTGGAGGAGTCAGTTGAAGACCTGTGGATAGAGCGCAATGCTTTGCGAGGCGTAATTACATCGAGCAAGGAAAGAATATCAGCCAGAAGCGTTGTACTAACAGCCGGGACATTTCTCGCTGGCCGAATTCACATGGGTCTTGAGCAGGAAGACGGGGGTCGGATCGGTGACGCACCCTCGCGAAACTTAGCTGCTAGGCTTAAGGAGTTACCGTTTCGCGTCGGACGGCTTAAAACTGGTACTCCGCCTCGTCTTGATGGCCGAACAATTGATTACAGCAGGTTGTTGGAGCAGCGCGGAGACCTTCCGGTTCCAGTTTTCTCCTTCTTGGGTAGCTCGTCTCAGCACCCAAAGCAGATTAGTTGCTATATCACTGGAACAAACGAGAAGACGCACAGCGTAATTCGTAGCAATTTAAGCTTGTCCCCGATGTACAGTGGCTCAATAGAGGGGGTCGGGCCGAGGTATTGCCCCTCTGTTGAAGACAAAGTTGTCAGGTTTCCCGACAGAGAAACTCATCAGATTTTTCTAGAGCCGGAAGGCCTGACAACCGACAGAGTTTATCCCAACGGAATTTCGACTGGGCTGCCGCTAGACTCACAAATCGAGATGGTGCGCACCATTGCCGGGCTTGAACAAGCAGTCGTAGAACAGCCGGGCTACGCCATCGAGTATGATTATTTTGACCCAAGAGACCTCCGATCAACTCTTGAGACAAGAGCCATCCGCGGACTATTTTTTGCTGGACAAATTAACGGCACGACAGGCTATGAAGAAGCCGCTGGCCAGGGGCTAATAGCAGGCATTAATGCAGGGCGATCGGCTTTAGATTATGAACCGTGGACTCCGAGGCGCGACCAAGCATATATCGGAGTCATGATCGATGACCTCGTTACACGGGGGGTTACTGAGCCATATCGCATGTTTACTTCGCGGGCAGAATATCGATTGCAATTGCGGGAAGACAACGCAGACCTTCGCCTTACCGAAATTGGCCGAGGCCTTGGTTTAATAGATGAGGCAAGATGGCGGAGGTTTAGCGAAAAGAAAGAGCTATTAGCCGCCGAAAAGGAGCGCTTCCGAAACACATGGGTCTTGCCGGACTCTCCGGCTGCCAAACGACTAGAGGCGGCACTGGGCCAGCCGCTTCGCAACGAGAGATCTTTGGCGGAACTGTTGCGACGCCCCGAGGTTTCCTACAAGCTCTTGGTTGATACGACTAGTGTCGATTCAGCCTGTGAAGATCATGAGGTTATCCAGCAAATAGAGGTGGAGTCTAAGTATTCGGGATATATTGATCGGCAGCAAAGGGAGATTGATCGGCAACGGCGCCACGACGATCTTTTGATACCTAGCCATATAAACTTCCGGAATATCCATGGGCTATCAACTGAAGCGATCCAATTGCTGGAGCAGCATATGCCAGAGACCCTTGGACAGGCTAGTCGAATTTCTGGAATCACGCCAGCCAGCCTTTCTCTGTTATTGGTTCATATTAGAAAGCGCAACAGTGTGCGCACGGCGGCATAGGGCATGACTGATTCAAGGAAAGCGCTAACATTTCGATTAATGGAAGGCGCTACTATGTTGAATTGTCCGTTGACTAAAGAATCGATAGACAAATGCTTTGCGCACATGGATTTTCTTCTGCATTGGAATCGGACGCACAACTTGACATCGGTATGTGACCCAGCAGATTTTGTGACGCTTCATTTGCTTGACAGTCTAACAGTGGCGCCATTAATTAAAGGCACCAATATCTTAGATATTGGCTCAGGCGGCGGATTTCCCGGCATTCCACTTGCGCTAGCTCTTCCTCATACTCGATGGACCCTTCTAGATAGTCGTGGCAAACGAGCTCGATTCCTACAAGAGGCCGCCAATCATTTAGGGCTGAAAAAGGTGGCTGTTGTGCAGGGCCGTGTAGAAGATTACCGGCCAGAGGTAAATTTTGATACGCTTGTTGCAAGGGCAGTATCTCCATTGGCAAGATTTGTGAAGGAGACCCGACACTTATGGACAGATGGAGTGCGTGTTATAGCAATGAAAGGCCGAGGCTTGGACTCAGAACTGGGTGAGATATCCTCGGCTATGCGCGAGCGCGCGGAGGTTGTAAATCTCAATATACCCGGCGAAAGCGTGGTGCGCAGAGCTGTGGTGTTTCAAAACTGAGCGTCTTATCAGATACTGGTTAATGACATGGGTCACATAATAGCGATAGCAAATCAAAAAGGAGGTGTTGGCAAAACAACCACCTCTGTCAATCTGGGCGCATGTCTGGTTAAGATGCAGCGACGTGTTTTGTTGATTGACCTTGATCCACAAGCAAATGCAACAGTGGGATGCGGTTTGGCATCGAACGAACAAAGACATAGCACATACTCGCTCTTGCTCAAAGAGTGTGCGCCCGACGAAGCTGTTGTTTCATCACCTTCTGGGGTCGAGCTAGTTCCATCAGAACCAGCTTTGGCGGGCATTCAAGCCGAACTCACTAGCGTAGAAGATAGAGACATTCGTTTGCGAGATGCGCTAAAAGAACTATCCTTTTACGATTATGTTTTGATTGATTGCCCCCCTTCTCTCAACGTTCTAACAATTAATGCGTTAGTTGCTGCAGCGGGAGCATTAATTCCGGTACAGTGCGAGTACTATGCGCTGGAAGGCCTATCGGGACTCTTGGAAACAATAGGAAGGGTTAGGAAAAGATCAAACCCGAGCTTAGCCATAGAAGGCCTAGTGAGAACTATGTTTGATGGCCGAAATAGTTTGTCAAATGAGGTGTCCGATCAATTGCAGAAGCATTTTGGCGAGAAGGTATTTCGCACCGTAATACCGCGCAACGTTCGGCTTGCAGAAGCCCCAAGTTATGGGAAGCCAGTAATTGATTATGATAAAGCTTGTATAGGAGCACAGGCCTATCTCGCACTAGCTGGCGAGCTTGTTAGCCGATCTCAGGCTAATAGTGTCCATCAAACTGCTGGGGCGCTGAACGTGCCAGCAGCCAACAACCAAGCCTCATCGTCACCCCATCAATAAAGTGGCAAAGAAACCAAGATTAGGAAAAGGCCTTGATGCGCTTTTTGGCGCCTTAGAGGAAACGAATGGTGGCAACAAGGGCCAAACAGAAATGCGAACTATAGCGATCGACGCAATCACTCCTGGCCGGTTTCAACCCAGAACCAATATCGACGATGCATCATTGCGCGACCTTGCCGCTTCTATTAAGAACCAGGGAGTTGTTCAACCGGTTGTTGTCAGGGAGACCGTAGCGGGTGGATTCGAGCTGATTGCCGGTGAGCGTCGCTGGAGAGCCTCACAGATGGCCGGGGCTGAAACCATCCCAGCAGTTGTGCGCCGGGTTTCGGATGAAATCGCTTTAGCGCTTGGCCTGATTGAGAACATACAGCGTGAAAACTTAAATCCTATTGAAGAGGCTATGGGCCTGAAAAGACTGCTCGAAGAGTTTGGGATGACACACCAACAGGTTGCAGACAGCGTTGGGCGGTCGCGAGCGTCGGTAACGAATTTACTTAGAATTCTAAATCTTGACCCAATAGTGAAGAACCATATTGAAAGTGACTTGATAGAAATGGGGCACGGGAGAGCGCTTTTGGCGTTGCCACGCGAAAGCCAGGCTTCTGTATCAAAAGCTATTATTCAGAAGAAGCTATCAGTACGACAGACAGAGCAGGCAGTAAGACGCTTGCTTGCTGGGGAGCGCAAGGGTAAGCCAAAACAGAAATCAAAAGATGCCGATGTACGACGACTAGAAAATGAGTTGTCAGAGGCGCTTGGCGCTAAAGCTTATTTAGAGCATCGTGGAAACGGGGGCAGAATTGTAATTGACTACCATAGCCTAGAAGAGCTAGACGGAATTATTGAGAAGCTGAGAGACTAATTTCGTATCTAACAATTTTCAGCAATCTAGTTTACGGTGGTCGCACAAAGCGCTATTGCTGTTTTCTGCGGATTCCTATAACACTTCCACAATTTTCTGGGCGGGGTAACTCATTGTGGGCGTCACGTAATGCTTCTAGTTGGGCGACAATATGATTCGGAAACTCAGAGCTACGCCGATTTTCTAGGTTGACATGCATCATGATTTGCTCAGATGTGGCCGCAAGATAATTCTCATTCGCCTGGCGCATATACATAAAATAGTGAATCCTCTTGGCGTCAAAGTCCAAGAGATGACAGTTTAAGCTTATGGGGTCTCCAAGCCGCAGCTCCTGAATATAGTTCACGTGTATTTCTAATGTGAAAGTCGAGGAATGATATTGCTCAATGTAGCTTGGGGTAATTCCGATAGTGTCCATGAGCGCATCTACTGCTTTATCAAATGCTAGAACATAATATGCGACATTCATGTGGCCGTTATAATCTATCCACTCTGGGAGGACGCGAAGTGACGGAAGTGTTAGTAGCTTTGAGTTTAAAGATCCGCTCATGTTTGTTGGCACCCGAGTGAAGACTCTAGTAACCCACTGATTATACAGCGGCAGCATAGCGCCTTATCAACTGAAGCGACAAGAACAATGAAGGCAGTTCAAAAAACAATAAAATCCGCCTCGCCAACCTTGACGACTTTGTTTGAGTGGCTAATTCTTGTTACCCATCGAGTCATGTTGTTCGCGTTGATTAGCGGCGCCCTATTGTTTCAGGCGCCAGCCCTTTCAAGCGGCCAGATATTTAAGAGCCAAAAAACAGACTTTCGAGCGACGGTAATTGTGTCCGGGCTCGAGCATCCATGGAGCATGGCTTTTTTGCCGGACGGACAAATGCTTATCACAGAAAGATCCGGCAATTTGCTTTGGTATAAAAATGGCAATATTCAAACCGTCGAGGGGTTGCCGAAGGTTGTGTCAAGGGGTCAGGGAGGCCTGCTTGATCTGGTGCTACATCCCAACTATCTAATCAACAGAAAGATATGTTTTTGCTACTCAGCGGGGGAGCCAGGCAGGGTAAGCACAGAGATCGCATGTGCAAAGTTTGCTGATGGAATGCTATTCGACGCGCAAGTTATTTTTAGGGCGATGCCAAAATCATCAACATCTAGACATTTTGGCTCTCGACTAGTGTTTGGGCCGGACGGATATCTATACGCTACTTTAGGCGATCAAGGGAATCGGCCAAACGCTCAAGACCTCGGAAACCACCATGGGTCAGTGATTCGCATCACAGACACGGGGCTGGTGCCCACCGATAATCCATTCTTGGGCAACAGTCACGCACAGCCAGAGATCTTTTCTTATGGAAACAGAAATTCGCAAGGCATCACTCTTAGCCCAAATCGCAAAGAGATATGGATGCATGAGCACGGCCCCCGCGGTGGCGATGAACTTAACATCTTGATGGCTGGTGCAAACTATGGATGGCCGGTTGTGAGTTTTGGGCAAGAATATTTCCTTCCTAAACCGGTAGGCGAAAGTACGTCCAAGGCTGGCATTAAAGAGCCTCTTTACTATTGGTCTCCTTCCATCGCACCATCGGGAATGACATTTTATACCGGGAGCCGAATGCCAGAATGGCGAAACAATCTTTTCATCGGGTCACTAAAATTCAAGTTATTAGTAAGATTGGAGTTGGATGGTGAAACAGTATTAGCGGAGGAGCGCCTAATGCAGGGCGCATTTGGTCGTATCAGAGATGTGCGCGAGGGCCCAGACGGCTTTTTGTACTTTCTAACAGACCGTAAAGACGGGCAATTGATACGCTTGGGTCCAGCAGATGCTTACTATGACGGTTGAAAAAGCCGACTCCCTCTAAAACCCAATTGGCGCCATGCTTCGTATACTACGATAGCCACCGAATTTGCCAGATTTAAGCTACGATTGTTTGGAGTCATGGGTATCGTGAGCCTCGCTGATTCGTGGGCCGATTCAGCCACTAAACTTGGTAGGCCTCTGGTTTCCGATCCGAATAATAGCGCGTCGTTTTCGGCGAACTCGAAATCAGTAAATGCTTGACTATGACGAGTGGAAAAGGTTGCCAGTCTTATTTTTCCAAGGGCGTCCCTACAGGCGTCAAGGCTAGGATAAACCCCCACCGAGGCTACGTCTGAGTAATCTAGCCCTGCGCGACGAAGCTGTCGACTATCTAGTGAAAAACCGAGGGGTTCAATCAAATGCAAGGCGCTACCCGTATTTGCGCACAACCTCATAATATTTCCGGTGTTAGAGGGTATGTCGGGTTGGAAAAGGATTATATTAAACATGTATTGAGCACTTCCGAATCAATTAGGATGTTTTTATTTGAGGCAGGATGCACTTAGGGCAAGAATAGTTCAACGAGATCATCTAGGAACAGGCGACCTAGCTCTGTTGTTTTTACCACGCCGTTCTCATTTTGGACGAGTCCTTTAGTTACAGCTTCGTGTATCTGCTGAGATATGACGAGAAAACGAACCCCTGTTCGTTTCTCAAAATCACTGATGAGAAATCCTTCAGATAGGCGAAGAGCATTAAGCATGAATTCAAAACAAAGATCTTTGGTGGATAATATGTTGCTATAGATGGACGCGGAGCCCACGCTAACCTTTTCGATATATTTGTCAGGTTGTTTTTCTTTCATATAGCGAGTTACCGAATTTTTCGATGTAACTTTTCCATGCGCGCCGGCTCCTATTCCCACGTAGTCACCGAATTGCCATATGTTCCGATTATGTCGGCAATACGCATCGGGCTTGGCAAACGCCGAAATCTCATAGCGGTTGTAGCCTGCAGCACATGTGATTTTGTAGATGGTTTCCCTTATCTGGGAATCTGTTTCTTCATCGGGAAGTGTTGGTTTATGCACTGCAAAGTAAGTGTTAGGTTCTATAGTTAGTTGATATAGTGAAAGATGCTGAGGCTGGTATTCGAGCGCTGTGACTAAATCATTCTTTGCCTCCTTTGCGTTCTGTGAGGGCAATCCAAACATGAGGTCAATGTTAACGTTGGTGAATCCTGCCTCTATAGCCGCTTCAATGGCAAGGCGGGCTTGGACGCTATTGTGTGCTCTCCCGAGAACAAGAAGCTTGTCGTCAGAAAAAGTTTGTACGCCGAGAGATAGGCGGTTAACGCCCGCTTCGCGATAACCGACGAATCGACCCGAGTCCGAAGACCCTGGATTCGCCTCCAGCGTGATCTCGGCATCATTGTCTACAGCAATCATCCCACGAATGCCCGAGATCAACCTAGCAACAGAAGAGGCCGAAAAAAGACTGGGCGTTCCACCACCAATAAAAATAGAAATAATAGAGCGGCTCTCTAGATGTTCGCTATCTTGTGCAAGATCGAGCAATAATGCTTGCAGATATTCTTCTTCTTTAATAACAGTTTTGATCGGGTGTGAGTTGAAATCGCAATATGGACATTTGCTTTCGCACCATGGCAGATGAATATAGAGAGACAGAGGAGGCTGTTGCAGATTCATGGCTACAGGCATTTGTGCGTTTAGTGGTCTTCCAGCTAGTTTATTACACTCTAGCCCTATGAAGGCTATATTGGTTAACAGCGCTTTCTAACCATCTTTGTTACAGATGATATATGCATATTAATCATTAAGTGCTATCTTGATAGCAAGTGCGTGATAAATAGGATGAGGTATGTTTGAGCTAGAAAACATACAAAGCGCGTTTAGTGGGCATGAACCGATCGTGCTTAGAGCGCCGAAAGAAAGACGGGCATCAGTGGCTTTGATCTTGAACGGAGATTTGCCAACCGGAGATCCCAGCATTATCTTTATCGAGCGAGCATTTCATTCTGATGATCCGTGGTCGGGGCACATGGCTTTGCCCGGCGGCCGATTTGAGATGCAGGATCGAAACCTTTTGGGGACGGCGAGACGCGAGACGCGAGAAGAGATAGGGGTTGATTTGTCGAGCGGTACATTTTTGGGAAGATTAGACGATTTGCAGGGGAAGCGCGGCAGCAAATCCACCGACATTGTTATAGCCTGTTTTGTTTTTCAAATGCCCCAGATAGCTAGTTTTGTGCCGAACAGAGAGGTAGCTGATATTGTAAATTTGCAAGTTTCTAGAATACTAGATCCTGCTACCTACACAATCGCCTCAACGGCAGCATCCGACCGGGCATTCCCAGGCATTTCCATTGATGGTGGTGACCGCATCATTTGGGGGCTAACATATAGGTTTTTGCGCTTGTTCTTCTCGTTGATGGGCTATGATCTTCCGCCAGATTAACCTCATAGTTTGGCAGATGGGCTGATGATCCGATATGATCTACGCAGTCTGGTATAACACCTTCCATCGCTAAATATTAAGGAAAAGAATTGAAAAAATTTTTTGGGTTGTTTTTGTTCCTTTACCTGATTTGGCTGCTGTTGTCTGGCCACTACAGCCTCTTGTTCATGGCGCTCGGATTCATTTCTTGTTTGGGCGGAGTTTTTTTGGCCCACAAAATGGGGTTAGTAGACGAAGAAGGCATACCCGCTCAATTAGTGCCAGCAATTTTTCGCTATATACCGTGGTTGTCTGGCACCATAATTCGATCAAATATTGACGTTGCTATGAGGATTCTAAATCCTCGACTGCCAATTTCGCCAGAAGTTATAAGAGTGCCCGCCACCCAAAGGACTTCGCCTGGGAGAGTGTTGTACGCGAACTCAATTACGCTCACGCCTGGAACACTTTCGCTTGAGTTGACTAATAGCGATATAGAGGTTCATGCGCTGTCTCTTCAGGCAACGAAAGAGCTCCAGTCTGGAGACATGGGAAAGCGAGTCGCTTCTTTGGAGACCTAAATATGCTAATTATTGTTGTGATAGCGCTATTAATGGCCATGGCCCTCGCCTTACTCCGAGCGATTCGTGGACCAACTGTTTATGACCGCATACTTGCAGCAAACGTGTTTAGCACGAAGACGATACTCATGATAACAACGTTCGGATTTTTCGTTGGTAGGCCAGAGCTCTATATAGATATCGCTATTATGTATGGTCTTATTGGATTTATAGGCACTGTTGCTGTTCTAAAAGTTTCTGAGTTCGGGAATCTTGGGCAGTCAGGCCCTCAATCTGGAGGGCAGTAAAAGTGGGCTTTGTTATCGAAGTTATTAGCGCCATGCTTCTTGTGATCGGATCAGTCGCCGTGTTAGTTAGTGGTATTGGTATTATACGAATGCCGGATGTTTTCACACGATTGCATGCGGTTGGCATAACAGATACGGTAGGCGCTGCGGCAGTTCTACTGGGGCTCTTGCTCAGATATGGATGGGACCCAGTGATGATCAAAATACTATTTCTTTTAGCGCTTCTTTTAGTCTTAAATCCGTCAGCATCACATGCTTTGGGAAGAGCGGCGGTTCATGGGGCTCGGCGACCTTGGTTAAGCGATGGTGACCAAGGGTGATTGCTGAAATCATTAACGTTGTACTTTTGGGGCTCTTGGTTATTACAGCGGTGGCGGCCATTCGTCTTCATGATCTATTTGCTGTCGTTATGGTTTTTGGGATTTATAGTTTTTTAGCAGCTACTGTTTTCGTCGTGCTTGATGCTGTCGACGTAGCTTTTACAGAGGCTGCTGTGGGGGCTGGCATCTCTACGATTCTTATGCTTGCCACAATTAGCCTCGTAGGCCGGTGGGAGCGCCGTCCCGCACATCGTCCATTCTTGCCGATATTGGTAGTAGTGGTCACGGGTGGGGCACTGGTTTATGGAACGCTGGACATGCCTAATTTTGGCGAACAAAGTACGCCAGTACATGAGCATATTGCTCCATATTATCTAGAGCAGTCCAAAAGCGACATTGGTATCCCAAATGTTGTTACTAGCGTTCTGGCGAGTTATCGTGGTTACGATACCCTAGGCGAGTTGACAGTCATTTTTACTGCTGGGATTGGTGTACTAGGAATACTGGGAATTCGGCGCCGCAGAGAAGAGAAAAACAGTGAAGGATAACCAAGTTCTTCGAGTAGTTGCGAAGATCATGATACCAGTCATTCTGCTTTTTGCTTTTTATGTTCAATTTCATGGAGATTATGGCCCAGGCGGAGGTTTTCAGGCCGGCGTGATTTTCGCGGCAGGACCCATTTTGTATGGCTTGATATTTGGTGTAGAGCGACTTCAAAGCGTGTTTACTATCGTCTCTTTGAAGATCCTTATTGCCGCTGGGTTGTTGCTATTCGCGGGCGTGGGATTCGCTACAGTTTTTTTGGGTGGAGACTATTTAGATTATGATCAACTTAACCGAGACCCTATTTTAGGCCAACATCTTGGTATATTGTTAGTTGAGCTAGGTGTTGGTATTACCGTCGCTGCTGTTATGATAACGATTTTTATCGCTTTTGCTGGGCGCCAAAACCACCGATGAGCGCCCTGGGTCTCTATAATTATTGGATTGTAATTTTTTTGATGATGACCGGCTTTTATGTTGTTATTTCAAGCGGCAACCTAGTCAAAAAAATAATTGGCCTGAGTCTTTTTCAAGCTTCCGTATTCATTCTCTACATAAGTCTAGGTAAGATTTCTAATGGTGGCCCTCCCATTCTTAGAGAAGGTGTCGAGCTATATTCAAATCCATTGCCACATGTATTGATCCTGACAGCCATTGTAGTTGGTGTGTCTACTACCGCTTTAGGTTTATCTCTCGTCGTACGAATCAAAGAATCTTATGGCGCAGTCGAAGAAGAGGAAATTCATCGGCAGGATGAGTCGCTTTGATCGATAGCCAACTCTTGCTTTTGCAGGTAACTCTGCCACTAATAGCAGCTCCTATTTGCTTGTTAATTAAGAGTGGTCGCGCTTGTTGGGCTATAGCCTTTATCGTTACTATATCGTCATTTTCGCTCGCTGCAATTGTGTTTTCCTACGTGCTTACATATGGCGTGCTTGAGTATAACTTCGGTGGTTGGGTCGCACCTTGGGGAATTTCCTACAGAGTAGACATTGTTAATGGGTTAATAGCGTTGCTGGTCTCGGCAATAACGACCATCGTGTTAGTTTTTGCTCGAACAAGTGTTTCTAACGAGATTAAAAATAAGAATCAATCAATTTTTTATACTGCTTGGCTATTGTGTCTGGCTGGCCTTCTAGGGATCACAGTCACAGGAGATGCTTTTAACCTATTTGTGTTTCTCGAGATTTCTTCTCTTGCGAGTTATGTGCTGATTGCTTTTGGTCAAGACAGGAGGGCCCTTACTGCCTCTTATCAGTATCTTGTGATGGGCACTATTGGCGCTACATTTATATTAATTGGGGTTGGCCTGCTCTATGCTATGACGGGGACGCTAAATATGGTTGACATTGCAGCTCGGTTGCCTCAGGGAGTGACAAACCGCACTGCACAAACAGCCCTGGCTTTTTTGGTGGTTGGTGTTGGCTTAAAACTAGCTTTGTTCCCTTTGCACTTATGGTTGCCTAATGCCTATACATTTGCACCGTCTGCGGTGGGCGCTTTTCTTGCTGCCACAGCCACTAAGGTTGCGATATATGTTCTTTTACGATTTCTGTTTACCGTGTTTGGTTTCAATTTTTCGTTTGAGGAAATGCCCCTTGATCTTATTTTTGTCACGCTTGGGATAGTGGCAGTCATTTCAGCATCAGCTGTGGCGATTTTTCAAGATAATGTTAAAAGAATGTTTGCATACTCGAGTGTAGCTCAGATTGGCTATATGATTATTGGATTGGGTTTGTCATCAAAAGCTGGCCTCACCGCATCGATACTGCATCTTTTCAATCATGCTTGGATAAAGGGTGGGATATTTTTAGCACTTGGTTGCGTGGCTTATAAGTTAGGGAGCGTAAGGTTGGGGGCCCTCGCAGGTGCAGGCTATCGTATGCCCTGGACTATGGCTGCTTTTCTATTAGCTGGGCTCAGCCTCATCGGTGTGCCACTTACAGCAGGCTTTATTAGCAAGTGGTACTTGTTTGAAGCGGCAATTGAAAAAGACTGGTGGCTCATGCTCATCGTAATAGTTATGGGATCGTTGCTATCGTTAATTTACGTATGGCGGGTAATTGAGATGGCTTATCTGAGGCGCCCAGATCATGAGGAAGAAAAATCAGAAGCGCCTCTATCCTTGTTGCTCCCAACGTGGGTGCTTGTTTTTGCAAGTTTCTACTTTGGTTTAGACACTCGTCTCAGCGTAGGAGTTGCACATAAAGCAGCGGAAACACTGATCGGGTATTCACCATGATCTCCTTGCTCTTCATCCTTTTGGTTCCGCTTGCAACAGCGCTCGCGGTTAGTCGACTAACAGCATGGCCAAATGTCAGAGAAGCTATAAGCCTTTTGTCGGGGGGGTTTTTGTTTGCTCTAGTGTTGTCCTTGATACCTTCGGTTCTTGATGGCAGTCAGCCGAGCTATACGATCGCAGAGCCCATTGCAGGCTTACCAATTCAGCTTCGAGCAGAGCCTCTAGGTGTTATTTTTAGCGCTACTGCCAGCTTTCTTTGGTTGGTGACGACACTCTATTCAATAGGATATATGAGGAGCCACGGAGCCTCCAACCAGAGCCGATTCTATGCATTTTTTGCGGTTGCAATCACAAGCACTATGGGGGTCGCTTTTTCAGCAAATCTCTTCACGCTATTTTTGTTCTATGAGCTATTAACATTTTCAACTTATCCATTGGTGACTCACACTGGAACCGTTGCAGCGAGAAAGGCAGGACGCACCTATCTGAGTATCCTCTTGACAACATCGATGGCTTTCTTTTTGGTCGCTATCGTCTGGACATGGAATTTATCAGGGACGGGAGACTTCAAAATTGGGGGCATACTGGAGGACAACGCAACACCATTTACAATTGGCCTTTTGTATGCTCTTTTTGTGTTCGGTATTGGCAAAGCGGCTCTAATGCCATTTCATCGGTGGTTGCCAGCCGCTATGGTTGCACCTACCCCCGTGAGCGCGTTGCTGCATGCAGTGGCTGTCGTAAAAGCAGGCGTATTCGCAATTTTAAAAATAACAATCTACATTTTTGGGTTGGATTTAATTGGTGAAACAGGCATGTCAACCTGGCTGCTGTGGGTTGCATCAGCAACCATAGTAATAGCGTCTCTTATTGCTTTGCAGCAAGATAATTTAAAGAGGAGATTGGCGTATTCGACAGTGAGCCAACTTTCATACATTGTTATGGGTGCTATTCTCGCAAACAGCAACGCCATACTTGGCGCAACAATGCATATAACCATGCATGCTGTTGGTAAGATCACACTGTTCTTCTGCGCAGGCGCAATTCTTGTTGCCTCGCATAAAACTCGAGTTAGCGAGATGGACGGGTTGGGACGCAGGATGCCGTTTACTATGGCAGCTTTTTTTGTTGGTGCTATCAGTGTTGCAGGCTTGCCGCCCTTGGGCGGTTTCTGGGGGAAATGGCACTTGGCGTTGGGGTCTCTTGACGCGGGTTACAGCATTCTAGTAGCGGTACTGATGGTGAGTACTTTGCTAAATATAGCCTATCTGATTCCGATACCGTTGAGAGCGTTTTTCTTTAAGGGGCCGTCTCAGGAATACTGCGGCATTAAGGAGGCTCCGGTCGCGTGTCTATTGGCAATGGGTATAACGGCTTTTTGTAGTCTAGTGCTGTTTTTTTACCCAGAACCACTCTACCAGTTGGTGATTGAAATTGTAAATTGAATAGCACCATGCCAGAGAAAAACCATTTTTTTGATAACAAACAGAATGTCCGTCTAATTATGTGGCTTCTTGTAGCTATATGTTTTGTTCTTGTTATTATCGATTTGATTGTTCATAGGCATGTTGTTCATCCTATAGAAGCCCTTTGGTCTTTCTACGCTTGGTTTGGCTTTATATCCTGTGTTTTTCTAGTGCTGGTGTCAAAGTTATTGCGAAAAATCCTTATGCGAAGAGAGGATTATTATGATGCCAATGACTGATTTGCCGCCCTTCCTGATTTTCTATATTGCGGCTATTTTGGTTATGCTGTTGCCCAATCGATTAGGCCAGTTAGTATCTCTTACAGCACCCGTGCTGGGTGGGCTACTGCTTTATTTCTTAGCCGATACTGCAGGACAGTGGCATATTGCGGAAGTTGTTTTGGAGCCGGTAAGAGTTGACGATCTGAGTCGCTTGTTTGGCTACCTTTTCCATATCGCAGCTTTTATTGGAGTTCTTTTTTCAATTCATTTGCGAGATCGGCTTCAAGCAACTACAAGCCTTTTGTATGCCGGCAGTGCTATCGGGGCGGTTTTTGCCGGCGATTTATTGACCCTGTTTTTTTTCTGGGAACTAATGGCTCTGAGTTCTATGTTTCTGATTCTGGCACGAAGAACAGAACGGGCCTATCGAGCGGGTATGCGCTATTTCTTAATCCAGGCGGTCTCGGGAGTGTTGCTTTTGCTGGGCACTTTAATTATCTATGCGCAGACAGGGTCGCTTGCTTTCGATCACATTGAGCTCACTAGTTTAGCCAGTTTGCTAATTTTTGTAGCTTTTGGAATCAAGTGCGCCTTCCCGCTTTTCCACAATTGGCTGACGGACTCTTATCCAGAGTCTACCCCTACAGGCGCTGTCTTCTTAAGTGCTTTTACGACGAAGGTTGCAGTGTATGCGCTCGCTCGCGGTTTCGCTGGAACAGAAGCGCTTGTATATATCGGCGCTGTGATGACTTGTTTTCCTATTTTTTATGCGGTTATAGAGAATGACCTTCGACGGGTGTTGGCATATAGCATGATAAATCAAATAGGATTCATGGTCGTTGGTATAGGGCTTGGCACTGCCTTGGCTATAAATGGAGCAATTGCTCACGCGTTCAACGATGTCATCTTTAAAGGATTACTGATGATGTCGATGGGTGCGGTATTATTTCGAACAGGTCGAATGAATGGATCAGATCTAGGTGGTTTGTATAAGAGCATGCCGGTTACTACTTCCCTTTGCATCATAGGCGCGGCATCGATCTCAGCGTTTCCATTATTTAGTGGGTTTGTTAGTAAGGCCATGGTAATGTCAGCGGTGTTAGATGAAGGGCACGAATTTGTTTGGTTAGCTTTGCTCTTTGCATCGGCTGGGGTATTCCATCACGCAGGGATCAAAATTCCATTTTTTGCTTTTTTTGGCCACGACGCAGGTATTCGTACCTCAGAGCCGCCAGTAAATATGTTACTAGCGATGGTGATTGCTGCTATTCTTTGTGTCTTGATTGGCGTCTATCCATGGTTGCTTTATGATTTATTGCCGTTCAGCGTTGACTACAACCCATTTGATCGTTCACATGTGCTTGCACAGCTTCAGCTACTCATGTTTTCTGCTGCGGCCTTTGCTTGGCTTAAGTTTGCCCGCATCTATCCACCCGAGCTTAGGTCGACCAATATCGATGTAGAATGGCTTTATAGAAAGTTTTTACCCGGATTATCGAGTTACTGTGGCGGTTTGCTGTCAAGTGGCAGCCGCGGTACTTCAGCCGCATTAAGAGCAGGGAATAAAGCAATTATGAAGGTTATTTTCAGGCACTATGGGCCTCATGGCACTTTGGCCCGAACATGGCCAACCGGTAGCATGGTTTTGTGGGTAGCCATTATTCTCGCTGCGAGCTTATTACTTTATTATTTCTGAGAGGCCCACAATATGGTATTGAAATTTATTAGGAACCAGTTTAGTCGAGACTCAAAACTCAATATAGAGAAAACCCAAAATCAAGCTGTTGAATATCAAGGGTATACGATTGTACCTACTCCTCTTAAGTCAGGTGCTGGATGGTCTACTGAAGGAGATATCGAGTGGAGCGATGAGACGCAATCTTACTCAGAGCATTTTATTCGGGCAGAGACGCACCCTGAATTTGATCAAGCAGTTAGCCATACGATTACTAAAGGTAAACACATTATTGATGAAAAGATTCTATAGATGTTCTTTGAATTAATAGAAAGGCTTTAATTGGGCGACGCCATTCTTGCTAACGAGCCTCAAGCAAACGGGGCATTAACTCTACAAGGTTGCACGGTTTGGTCCTGTAATCGAGCTGGAACTGAAGAATTTTATCCCATGCGGTGGCGCAGGCACCTGATGACCCAGGCAGGCAGAATATATAGGTACCATTAGTTACCCCAGCGAGGGCTCGAGAGTTAAGCGCCGAAGTTCCAATTTCCTCATAGGAGAGTGATCTAAATATTTCCCCGAAACCATCAAGCTTTTTCCCCAGAAGGGGTTCGACAGCTTCCGGGGTTCCATCAAAACCAGTGACACCAGTTCCACCAGTCATAATTACCACTTGAATGTTTTCATTGGCAATCCATGTGCTCGCAGTATTTCGGATCTGAGTGACGTCATCCTTTACGATACAGCGGTCAGCCAGCGTGTGCCCGGCAGAGATTAGGCGGTTTGCCAGAAGATCTCCAGACTTATCATTATCGGCTGTTCTGGAATCAGAAACAGTAAGCACTGCAATATGGACGGGGATAAAATCACGACGTTGATCAGACATGCTACCTACCTTTAGCTATCGCTTAATTAATAAACATCCATTATAGTTCGACTTTCCTAATATTATGCGAAGTGAGGCTGCACTTTCACATGGCGATTAAAGTCCGATTTTTCGCAAGTCTTCGAGAGCAGACCGGCATCTCTAGAAAGCAGATTGCAGCGGATGGGCTAGAGACGGTCAGTGATCTCTGGTTAGCCGTTACTGAGGCGCCCCTAGATGAAACGACACTAGTGGCTGTCAACAAGACTTATGTTGGGCCAGATTATCAGATTACAGACGGTGATGAAGTGGCCTTTTTCCCGCCTATTACGGGTGGTTAATATGATTCCTGTGCGGATCGAGCTTCGCAAAACGGGCTTCGACGGTTTCGCGGAGGTTCAAGAATATCGAAAAAGTATTCCAGCTGTATCAGATTATGGGGCATGCTCAAACTTCGTTGGTACAATGAGAGAGTATAACCAAGGCGATCAAGTCGTCTCGATGTATTTGGAACATTATTCAGGAATGACTGAAGAGCAGCTTGAGGCTATAGTTGGTAAGGCGCAAAATGATTATGAAGTCTTGGCGGCGCTGCTATTGCACCGGATTGGAGAGGTTCAGCCCGGCGAAGATATTGTAGCCATAGCCGTTTGGTCAACACACAGAAAGGATGCTTTCGCAGCGTGTCGGGACATAATGGAGGCATTGAAAAGCACAGCTCCTTTTTGGAAAAAGGAGCAACTTCAAAACGAGGATCGCTGGGTTAAAAATAATTCCCCTGGCCAATAGTCACCCCTAAAATCAGACAGTTAATAGTTCACCTAATGGGATACTTGGGTAACATTTCGAGCTGAGAGCTCAAAACGAGAGATCTTATCCTATTTAGGAGCTTGGGCTATGATGTACGAATATGGTTGCTGGGAATCAACTCCATCGTCATAAGCTGTTATTTGCAAACCTTCGAAAGCCTCAGCGAGCTCTCCAGGACGAAGTAAATATTCTTTCGCAAATCCTGGTGTTTTCTCCAAGTGATTTTGGTTGAATGTTTTATAGACCACTCGTCCCCCAGGATTTAACGCCCACTTAATCATAGGAAATAATCTGCGATTCAGGTATCGAAAACATGTAATTAGATTAAAAGTTGATTTTGGGAGGAGGTAATCATCAAGATCAATTACCAGACCCTGAACAAATACACCACTTTTTATTGCAAGATGTTGACCGATCTTTAAAGCGGTTAGGCTACAGTCAAGTGCAATGACACTATAGCCTGATCTTGCTAAGTGGATAGATGTTCCGCAGGTTCCAGCCGCGAGATCAATGGCCAGACCAGTACCGTTTAGCAGATGCTTGTGGCTGACTAGCAGCGGGTCTGCATCTTGCTGAACAGACAGTTCTGATTTTGTACTATATTTTTTCTCCCAACGTTCGATGTCAGAGCGCATCCCGAGTTACAGTAGGCTCGCAAACGGCTCAACAGTAACAATGTCGCCAACATCTGCACCTTTACTTTCTAGGGGTAAAACGATAAAACAGTTTGCTCTCGACATAGAAGTCAGTATGCCAGAACCCTGCTCTCCTGTTGTTTTAACGATAAGCTGTCCATCGCGATCTAACGATAGCACTCCTCGTTGGAACTCGGCCCGACCTGGTTTCTTCCTAAGCTTGTCCGCCACCTTAGCAGAACAGCGAAATCCTGAGATATTTTTCTCTCCAGAAAGTCTTCTTAAAGCTGGTAGAACAAATTGGTAGAAAGTTACCATCACCGAAACAGGGTTTCCTGGCAATCCAAAAAGAATGGCCGAGCCAATTTGTCCCACCGCCAAGGGTCGCCCGGGCTTCATGGCAATTTTCCAGAATCTGACCTCACCAAGTTCTTGAAGAATGTTATGTACATAGTCAGCTTCACCGACAGATGCCCCCGCCGAAGTGATAACAAGGTCAGCGATCTTTGATGCCTTTGCGAAGGTCTCTTTTAGGCGAGCAGGATCGTCGGGCACCAGTCCGAGATCGACAAGCTCCACTCCCGCCTGAGTTAACATCCCATATAGCGTGTGGCGGTTGGAGTCATATACTTCACCATGTTCTAATTGCTCAGTAATGGGCCGAAGTTCATCCCCGTTTGAGAAAAACGCTACTGTTGGTTTTTTGTATACTGGTAATTCACTTACTCCGAGCGAGGCTGCTATACCCAATTCTGCGGGCGATATTCGGGTTCCGGCTAATAAGGCAACTTCGCCGTTAGCTAGATCCTCACCAGCATAGCGAACATGTTGCCCCTTTTTTTGACCATGTGCTACTCGAACTGTATCGCCGTTGCGTTCTGTGTGTTCCTGCATAACGACCGTATCGCTATTGTCCGGCATAATCGCCCCAGTCATAATTCGAACACATTCTCCTGGGTTCATTATTCCCTCAAATCTTTTTCCAGCCCAGGCTGTTCCGATTGAAGTAAGGGAGGAACGCGACAAATCATCAAACCGAATGGCGTATCCATCCATCGCCGAATTGTTGTGATTTGGAACATTTGTTGGTGACAAGATATCTCGCGATAATACCCTACCCAAGGTTTCACGCAAAGGAACAACCTCGTCATTTTCGCATGGAGAAACCATGGCGGCAATTTGTTCAAGCGCTCCCTCGACTGACATTAGGGTAGAATCGAAAATGTCTTCGCAGCTCGGGTCGATATTAATGTCGGTACCCTTACTCATCGCTCCTTTTCCAAGCTCCTGATTGGCCACCATCTTTTTCTAGTAACATAACAGATTTAATAACCATGCCTCGATCTGCTTTCTTGCACATGTCGTAAATCGTGAGCAACGCTACTTGCGTTGCCATCAATGCTTCCATTTCTACACCTGTACGGTCACGAGTCTCTACAGTTGTTTCGCATAGCACTGAATTCTGGTTTTCGTCTAACAGTAAACGGATCTCTACATGAGTTATCGGTATAGGATGACAAAGTGGTACTAATTCAGCAGTCTTTTTGGCAGCCATGATGCCCGCTATACGCGCGACTGCAAGCACATCGCCCTTTTTATGTGCTCCTGATTGTATAAGTCGCAAAGTCTCTTGGGCCATCGTAATTTGACCTTGAGCGACAGCTACTCTGGCGGTTATATCCTTATTGCCCACATCAACCATGCGAGCGTTGCCCTCACTGTCGAAGTGAGTAATATTCTTGTTGGTTGTATTCATAGCTAAGAGTTCATGTCTATGTGTATTGTAACGGGGTTATGAAGTGAACAGACGACCTTTGCGCTACTGCGTGATAATATTGGTCATAAGCGAATTACATAATCCGGATTAAGAACTATGGCACATATCTCTACGATGCAAGATCTCGGTACTACTGCACCCTATTTTAGCCTGCCTAATACCAACACAAAAATCGGTTCAGACACAGTAACGCTGGACGATTTTGTTGAAAATCCAGCATTGCTAGTAGCCTTTTATTGTAATCATTGTCCCTATGTCATTCATATTAGAGATTCATTTGTAAAGTTTGCCTCGGAATATACAAGCAAGGGCCTGGCGATAGTAGCTATTTGCGCTAACGATGTGGAAACGCATCCTGATGATAGCCCTGAACATATGGAAAAACAGGCATTACAGTTTGGATACCCCTTCGCTTATCTCTATGACGAAAGTCAGAAAATTGCCAAGGACTATCGAGCTGCATGCACGCCAGATTTTTTTCTCTATAACAAGAGTCGAAAATTGGTCTACCGGGGTCAATTTGACGGTAGCCGACCAGGAAACAACATCGCTGTAACAGGAGCAGATCTACGTGCGGCCGCTGACGCCTTGTTGCATGGTGCTGAAGTCCCTTTAGATCAGAATCCAAGCATGGGATGCAATATAAAATGGCGTCCTGGAATGGAGCCCGATTATTTTGGTGTTTAGCGGCCTGCCTTAATAAGGGGGTTTGTTTTAAGGTGCTAGATGATCCATACTGAGGATGGCTATAATCGTTTTAGCATCTTGCAGGTGGTTATCCGCCAGCATCTGGAGTACTTCGTCTTTTGTTTTCCAGTGAACTTCTATTTGCTCATCAATATTAGGTGCGGAATTTACCTCTGACAGTTGGCGAGCGCTGTATAAGTATAACCGCTCATCACAAAATCCTGGGGTTGGCAGTATCGATAAAAGCGATTGCCACTCGTTAGCTACCAGTCCTGCCTCCTCTCGCAATTCTCGTTTTGCAGCAGAGATTGGTTCTTCTTTTTTCTCGATGACTCCGGCCGGTATTTCCCAGATCCATTGTGCAACGGCGTGACGATATTGTCTCAGCAAGCAAATATGACCCATTTCATTGATAGCAAGGATCGCTGCTCCTCCAGGGTGCCTTATAATTTCAAGGCCCAAAATCTCGCCATTAGCCAGAGTGATTTCCTCTATGCCCAAGTCAACAAGATTTCCTTGATAGATAGTAGTTCGTTGTTTGCTGCTCATTCGCTACTTGACTTAAAAAGTTAGCCTCTAGCACGTTTCATTGCGGCTTCAAGTTCTTCAGTTTCTATAAGAAAGGATGTTTTCAGTACTGACAAATCCCCGTCGAGTTTATATCCAAGTGGGATAGCGGTAGGAATGTCTCGGTTCAATATTTCATCCTCTGATAGGTTTTCTAGTAATTTCACTAGCGCCCGAAGACTGTTGCCATGGGCCACAACGAGCACACAGCGATTGTTGTTAATCGCAGGCGCAAGATATTCTTCCCAATATTCCTTAACACGAACTAATGTATCAGCCAGCGATTCGCCATTAGGGACTTTTGTTAGGTTTGCATAAGCTGGGTCATTTGCTGGATGTGTTGGGTCACCATCGGCAAGTTTAGGCGGTCGGGTAGAAAAGCTGCGACGCCATTTTACAACCTGCTCTATTCCATGTTCTGATGCGGTTTCTTTTTTGTTGAGGCCTTGTAAAGCGCCGTAGTGACGCTCGTTTAATCGCCAGTCGATGGTTTTAGGGATAGAGCAATGGTTCATTTCTTGGAGTACTATTTCGAGTGTTTGCTGAGCTCTTCCAAGATACGAGGTGAAGGCGTGATCAAAGACATAATCGGAGTCGCGCAAGATCTTGCCTGCGTAGCGCGCTTCATTAACACCGTTATCTGAAAGTGGGATATCAATCCAACCTGTAAATCTGTTTTCAAGATTCCAAACGCTTTGGCCATGGCGAAGCAAAATCAGATTATGCAATTCTATTCACCTATCTTTTTTGACTATTCTATAGAGTAAAATTCTTAGAGATGCAACCTTTCTAAGAGTCCGCGCAATGCTTGTCCACGGTGGCTAATCTGGTTTTTTTCAGCTTCAGTTAGTTCCGCAGCTGTTCGATTAAGATTATCAATTAGGAAAATCGGATCGTAGCCAAAACCGTTTTGACCATGTTCAGAAGAGCTAATTGAACCCTCCCAAGTGCCTAAGGAAATTAGAGGTGATGGGTCGGAAGGTGACCTTAGGTAGACCATAGCACACTGGAATCTTGCCATTCTTTTTTTCGGCGGCAAATTTTTCAGAACTCCAAGTAGTTTCTCTCGGTTGTCTTGGTCGGTCGCGTTTTCTCCAGCGAATCGAGCTGATCTAAGCCCAGGAGCGCCATTAAGAAAATCTACCTCAAGACCAGAGTCATCAGCTATGGATGATTGACCACTGTGTTTGCAAGCATTACGGGCTTTTATCAAAGCGTTTTCTACGAAGGTTAAACCAGTCTCTAAAGCCGGAGGTACATTATATTTTTGCTGCGATTCGATTTCTATATCTGTTCCAGCTAGTAGAGACTCAATCTCCAGCAATTTACCTAGATTGTTGGTGGCAAGAACAATTGTTTCTTTTGTAAATGGCATTGATGCATCAGGATCTGGTTTGAAGTTGCAAGGCAATTAACTGACGTATTCCTGTTTGTGCGACAGAAGCCATCAACTGGAGTTGGTCTATAGCAAACGAAGATTTTTCAGCAGTGCCCTGAATCTCAATAAATTTCCCTTCTGAATTGATTACAAAATTCATATCGGTATCAGCTCGACTGTCTTCGGCATAATCGAGATCCAACATCACAATATCATCAATAAGGCCAACAGCTACTGCAGCAACCTGGTCCGTGATCGGCTTTTTATGAATTACGCCGGATTCAACTAGGTGGTCGAGAGCATCAGCTAAGGCAATCCAAGCTCCAGTAATTGCGGCGGTTCTAGTGCCACCGTCTGCTTGTAGCACATCACAATCAAGGATAATTGTTCTCTCGCCGATGGCCTCAAGCTCAACCACAGATCTTAATGACCGACCGATCAGTCGTTGGATCTCCTGAGTCCTGCCAGCCTGCTGATTTTGTTTGGCTTCTCGACGGGTACGAGTATTGGTAGCCCTTGGCAGCATACCGTACTCTGCTGTAACCCAGCCCTGGTTTTTGCCCCTAAGAAAAGATGGCACACTGTTCTCAATACTTGCTGTGCAGAGAACATGGGTATTTCCAAATGCTACTAAGACTGACCCCTCGGCGTGTGGATTGTAGTTTCGGGTGAAACTAATGGGTCTCATTTCATCATTTCGACGGTCATGCGATCTCATAAGAGTAGAATACCTAGTTATCCTTATGATTGGGAAACCCCATTTCTCGTCGCGCCGCACGCGCTTGGCGCTGACGATCTATATCAACCTGGGAAAGTGTTTTTTCGACTTGATTTATATGATAATCGGACGCAGTGCGAGCTGCCGCGGAGTCACCTTTCAATATCGCAGTAAGCAAGTGGTAATGTTGATCACGTAGTTGAGCAAACATGCCGGGATAAGTGTATAAGTTCTCCAGATTGAATCTAATACTCTTTTTTAACAGCGAGAATAAGCTTCTCATAACGTGGAGTAGTACCACATTGTGGGATGCTTCGCCGATCGCCAAATGGAAATCCGCGTCGGCACGAGCTTCAAGAGATGGGTCTCCGAGCCCATGCGATTCTATCAGGCGCTTATAGGCAGATCTAAGCATTTCCTTGTCGGTTATCGTATGGCGTTCTGCAGCTAGAGAAGCGGCTAGCGATTCGATAGCATGTCGCAATTCAAGCACGTCGCCATGACTTTCGGGGGCATTGCTAATCAATTCAAGCAAGGGATCTTCCAACGTGGGATTTAAGGTGTCGGTAACATATGTGCCGCCCCCTTTTTCGCTCCTCAAAATGCCTCTCGTAGCAAGAATCCGAAGAGCCTCTCTCAGAGACGGCCGGGAAACACCAAGTTGTTCTGCTAGAGGGCGCTCTGCTGGGAGTTTTTCGCCTGGGGCTAGACTACCCTCTAGAACAGATTGCTCAATACGTTGGCAGACAAGTTCGGCGACGCGCGGTCGGTCCATAATGGATATCGTATGGTTAATTGGTAAGACCAGTTTATGTGAGAGCGTACCATATATTGTGCGTGAATAGCGCCAAAAAAGCAGATAAAATCAGGTTTTCTTCTGACTAAATTAGTTCTATTTAACCCAAGGATATGATATGGCTCAAAGTATGACCGCATTTAGCCGTGAGGAGTCGGATGGCTTGGCTGGTAAGCTAACTTGGGAAATCAGATCGGTCAATCATCGATATAAAGAGATTTCTCTTCGTTTGCCAGACGAGTTAAGAGCTATAGAACCATCGGCTAGAGGAATCATTTCTGAGACGATAAGGCGTGGCCGGATTGATGCAACTCTCCATTACCAGTCAAATTCTGATTCTGATGATGATGAGAGACAACTAAACACCGATAGTATTCAACGCCTTGCTCAATGGGAAGGCCAGCTACGAAATTATATTACTGATGTTGTGCCACTTAGTGCAGCCGATATCTTACGTTGGCCAGGAGTGTTGTATGTAGAGGCTAAGGACGTCGACAGCCTATCTGAGCGGGCATCAGTATTGTTGGGTAAAGCTCTTGAGGTCCTTATTCACAATCGGCAGCGAGAAGGCGAAAAATTGACAGAGATTCTCAATGACAATCTTTTGTCTACTAGGAGTTTAGTTATTGATATTGGCCAGCAGTGGCCAGCAGTGGAGACTGCAACGCGCAACAGACTTAATAGCAGGATCGCCGAGTTTAAAGATCAATTAGATCCAGATCGACTGGAGCAGGAAGTAGTTTTACTTCTCAGTAAGGCTGATATTAAGGAGGAGCTCGATCGTCTTGTTTTGCACATCGAGGAGGTTGGGCGCGTGCTGGCTTCTATTGAACCGATTGGCCGGCGTCTAGATTTTCTAATGCAAGAGCTTCATAGAGAGGCCAATACTCTGGGCTCGAAATCAACTCATCCGACAATTACATCGGCCAGTATTGATCTAAAAGTATTGATAGAGCAAATGCGTGAGCAAGTTCAAAACATCGAATAGGTGTTAGTTGGAGTATTGCGCTTTATTCTTAACTGCGTCGTGTCATTGCGAGATAATCGTATCCCCTGGCACAATTATACGGTAGATTTCTATGGTGGATTCTTCACCTAAGTTGTTGATTCTTTCGTCACCTTCAGGGGGCGGAAAAACAAGCTTAGCGCGCGCGCTATCCACGTCTATGGAAAATGTTAGTGTTTCGATATCACATACCACTAGACCGCAGCGCGCGGGTGAGCAAGATGGCGAGGACTATTTTTTTGTTGGAGAAGAAAAATTTAAAGAAATGATAGATAGTAATAAATTTCTAGAGCATGCACGCGTTTTTGAGCATTTGTATGGCACTGCAAGATTACCTGTACAGAGCAGGTTAAATGATGGACAGAGTGTTATTCTAGATATTGATTGGCAGGGTGCTCGCCAAATCCGGAATGCAATCCGGGACACTCTTAGTGTATTTGTGTTGCCGCCTTCGCTTGAAGATCTAGAACGTCGCTTATTGACGCGCGAACGAGAAAGCAGGGACATTATTGATGAACGAATGCGCGGAGCGATCAGCGAGATAAGTCACTATGTCGAATTTGATTATGTCATCATTAATGAAGATTTTAGCGACGCATTATCGGAATTACGGGATCTCCTTCAGTTTGGCCGAGAACCAAGGTCTGCTGAAAACATTAAGCGGTTAAGCTTCCTGAAAAGACAGAAAACCGTTAAACTAAAGGACTAACCGGGATATATTTGATTAACTTCATTCCTAAGCTAGAGCCTCAAGTTCTACAGCGGGGGGATGCAAAAGAGGCTGGCTTGGTAGTCCACCGTGCTACCTTTTTCTCAAACGGAGTAGGATTATGGCAAGAGTTACCGTCGAGGATTGCCTCGATAATGTGGAAAATAGATTTGAATTAGTGCTAGTTGCAGCGAAGCGCACCCGGCAGTTGATGCTAGGCGCGGATCCATTAGTGCCAGAGGACCGGGATAAACTGACGGTTGTCGCTTTGCGTGAAATCGCTGAAGGGATGATTACTAGTACAATTCTCGAAGAGACAGAAGTGGATCTAGAAAAAGAGCTTTTCGGCGAGTCAGAGGATCCGGCAGAATTATCT
>MDTE01060541.1_pt1 | contig 29037 bp, 13 predicted proteins | sample 811231 | NCBI WGS metagenome assembly MDTE01 (sample SAMN05326651, study PRJNA326480) | marine metagenome | isolation source: seawater | place: Indian Ocean: Red Sea | collected 2010 | reverse complement strand
TGACCCCCAGTTCCTCGACCTGGAAGGGCGCGATCTCGCCGGCAACACTCTGCGCGACCGGATCGGCAAAATTCAGCCGGATCGAGCGCAGCGTCGGGCCGGCGGTAGGATCATACGACAATAGCGTCGCCTTGATTTCCAGGAACTCGCGCGGACTCGGCGAGGTAATCGAACTGCCCGAGGCATTTTCGTACGGCTCGCTGAAATCGCTCCAGTCAGAGCCGGGCACCTGCTCAGCTACAATGTCTCCCTTGAACAGCGACAGCAGCTTGCCGTATTCGTCCTCAGTAACCTCGGTGCCGTCCTTTTTGAAGTAGCGTAGAACCTCGCCCAATTCGTCACCGGTGCGGGTCTGGATCAACACCTGAGTACCAGGAGGCGTATCGGCGTCCCACTCTATAGACTGCAGGTTGCGGCTACCGCCGAGCCGGATCAGATCCGATGTTAGGCTCACTTCCGGTTGGAAACCCAGCCCGTAGAGCTGCATTTCTGACATATTGGCCACCCGCGCACCAATGGTCTCCATTGTCCACTGGACGCGGGCGAAACGCGCCTTGATCGGCTCGAATCGAGCACCTTCGTACAGCGCGCGCGGACGCGGCCCCTGATCGACTCGGGTGACCCACGCCAGACTCCCGTCGGGCGCCAGCGAGCCGTCGGAAAAATCCACTCTGTAGTTTTGAAACGAGCCGAAGCGCCCACCACTGCCTGTATAGGACAACCAGTAAGTGTCGAGCCAATAGAAGGACCCCAAATCGAAAACGAGATCCTTCTCCGGATCGGCCACGGCGGAAGACACGCCAAAGAAAATGCCGTTAACAGTCTCGAGATTACCGTCGGCGAAGCTGCGCAGGGCCAGAGTCTGGGTAGTCGAGGTGGAGATCACTCCACCGCGTTCGAGAATGCCGGCGACTACCTCGTCGCCTTCGCCAATCACTTCCAACTCGGCCAGACGCGGTCGCTCGCGGCGATAGTAGCGGACCCTGCCCTGCCGCTGCTGGTCGAGCAGGCCGTAGATGCCCTGAGTTACCGGTACCTCGCGGCCATCGGGCTGGCGCTTGAAATGCTGAACCGCGCCACGATCGTCTGCCGCCAACGCTTTGTATTCGGCCTGGGGTAGTTCCGTACCGAGCATGCCAGCAGTATGCGTGACCAGTACCTGTACAAAGCGCACCGGCGCAATGTCCGGGTTGAATCCCTCCCCGCGCAAATCGACTCGGAACACACGCTGGCTCTTGTTCGCGCTCAGCGTGCGCAGTACGGTGCGGTAGGCCGGCGAAGTACTCGTCTGCAGTCGGGCGGGCTTGAGCCCATCGGATACCAGGACTTCGAACTGCATGAAGGGATCGCCCAAACCCTCTGCGACGAAGTGCACCACCAGTTCCCGGGCCAGCACCAATCGCCCCAGATCGACAACGAGCCACCACTGCGACGCCAAATCGATATCGTCTGCTGCAAGAGCAGGTTCCCAATAGGTTTCCATATCGCCGTCGAGGATATTGGGTATGTCTGCGAGATTCGATCCGCCCTGTATCGCGTCCGCTAGGGTGATTTCCTCACCCTCCTTGCCACCGAGCGATGCCGGCGGATTGAAGCGCAGATAATCAACGATGTCGAAGACCGCGTTAGTATTCTTCGACATGCGGCGCGGCTGCACTGCTCCAGCGGCAGAGATAGCCAGGGTGCCTGGCGCGAAACTCCAGTTCTGCCAGTGATTGCGGCCGCTGACCGTGATGCGATCGCTACCGACCCGATGCCCGGCACTCTGGGCAAAAGCCGCAGGGACAGCCGTTGTCAGCGCGACCGCGAGCAACGCGATTTTGGTACTGGCTAATATCATTGCCTCTTCGCGCTCAATACACCAGCGAGACTACGTGTTGGCGCACGTCCGCGCCGTTGTCAGCCTCGACGCTGAGTCGCACAATGTACAGCCCCGGCACCATCGCCCGTCCCGATGCATCACGCCCATCCCACAGTGCGCTGAATCGTCCGCTTGCCGACACCTCTTCAACTACCGGTCCCAGGGATCTCCCCGACAAATCGAATAGCTCTACCCTTACGGGCACCGCCCCCACCAGATTCAGCAACTCGGCGTCGATCCGCACACCGTCATTGATCCCATCTCCGTTGGGTGAGAACACCCGCGGCGACAGGCGCAGCTTGCGAATCGTGCGCTCGCCTAACTGCGTCAAGTCGACACTCAACCTGTCGCTGTCCTCCAGCGCGTCGGCGTCGCCCGGCGTTATGCTCTGCGACACTTCTCCCGGCTGACGGCTATCGAAAATACGTCCCGAAAAAACCGTGCCGAACTTAAAAACTTCGGCGCGAAAATCGATTTCGATCAACTCGGCGGTCATTTGTGCATCGACGCGCGGGATCTTCACTATAAAACCCACGTCCTCAAGTCCCACCACCTCAAAGCCGACCGACGCGTCCGAAATCCGCACCGCATCGACACTCTGCACCGGCGCCGGAGTATCGATGGAGATGCAGTCGAAACCGAGGTCGCCCGGTGCAAATATGGGTTTTAGCTTATAGGTAAAAAATGTCACCTCGCCAGCGGGCGCAGCTACCGGTGTGATCTCGGCCAGAGCCTGGCTAGCCACCGGCGGGATCGACACCGCGAACTGCACGTAGTCGATGCGACCGCTGGATTCCTTGGTGGAGGTGAAGTCGGCGCGCAGTTGCACATATTGCCGCGTACCATCGCCAACCATCGTCCCCTCGTTGGTCGCAAAGTCGTAGGCCGATCCCCAGAAGGCCCAGTTTTCGGTGTCGTGAGTGATCCCGGCCCTGGCACCTAGCGACAGCTTATTGTAGGACGCCAGATTCAAAGGGCGGCCATTCACGCCCAAGTTGGTACGCTCGCCGCCGCGGAATGTGCTGCGCCAATAGGTATTCGGGTCGTCGTCGAGCCCGCTGCGCGAACTCAGCGCTACCTCCGCTCCCGCCTCGACGTCTCCTCCCCAAGTCAACGGTCCCAAACTCGCCGGCGCGCCCAGATCGATCACATTGGACACATATCGTGCGATCGGCGCAAAGCCGTTGCCATAGATCTCGAATTCGGCGATCTCCCAGATACCCCTGTTGTTTTCGATAGACCAAAACAGCAAGCGACGAACGGGGGTGTCGGGCAATGCCAGGTCGATCACCGGCTCGGTATTCTCGGTAACATCGTATAGTATGTCGAAATCAAGAGCGAATTGACGCGCGGCAATCGTAACCTCGCGAGTACCATCCTTGAGTGGATCGCCATCATTAGTGCCGATCCTGAATGTTTCGATGAAGCGATCGGTCAGGTGTTTGCTGCGGGGGTAAAACCGCACCCGATCCAAGGGTAGGGGGGCTCCCAGATCAAATGTCAAGGCTTTGACATAAGGCCAATGCACCCAATGACCATCGCCCAGAAAAGCCGTATCGAGATCCCCGTCGAACATAAACCCGTCGATCTCCGCGTGGGCACGCCAGCCATTCCAATAGAGGTTGAGCACCTCCCCACCTCGCTCTTTGATCAACGGAGTCAGATTCGTGTTAGGGTCGAAAAACTGCGGTCGGATAAAATCCGCTTCGGCATCCATAAGCTCGGCGCTACCATGCCGACTTGGGTCAAAAGCGGCCCAAGTCAACTGGACGAACTCGTAGTCGCCAATCAATTCGGGCGGCGGCAAGTTCTCTCCGCCGATGCGATAGATCGTCAAACTGGCGATGGGCGACGCACCGACAAGCACGGCAGCAAAACAACAGTTTATAAACGGACGGGTAGCACTGTTCATAGGGCTTCAGGATCAGGCCTGTATCAATAGGCGACGGAAATCACGGCCTGGCGGATCTCCTCACCCTTGTCGGCATCGACGCTGAGGCGAAGGAGATAAAGGCCCGGTGCCACGATTTTCCCGGCGTTGTCCCTACCGTCCCACTGTGCCGTAAAGCGCCCGCTCGCCGCCGCCGCCTCGACCACCACGCCCAGCGAGCGTCCCGACAGATCGTAGAGCGTCGCCTGCACCGGCACCGCCCCGTCTAGATTCAAGAGGTCGTATTCTATGCGCACCGCGTCATTTATGCCGTCGCCATTGGGCGAGAACACCCGCGGCGTTAGCACCAACTCGTTAATGGTGCTCTCACCCAAACGAACCAGATCGACACTCAACCGATCGCTCTCCTCCAATACGTCGGCGTCCCCGGGCGTAACGGACTGAGGCACCTCGGTCGGCTGCCGACTGTCGAAGATCCGCCCCGAAAACACCGTGCCGAATTTGAAGATCTCCGTCTGGAAGTCGATCTCGATCAGTTCCTCAGTGCGCTGCGCATCGATGCGCGGAATCTGCACGGTGAAATACACATCCTCCAAAGCTATCACTTCGAACTCGACCGGCGCGTCCGAGATCCGCACCGCATCGACGCTAGCCGCCCGCATCGGGGTGTCGATGGTTATGCTATCGAAGCCGAGATCGCCCTGTTCGAAATTGGGTTTGAGCTTGTAGGTAAAGGAGATCACCTCACCAGCGGGCGCGGCCACCGGCACGATCTCGGCCAGAGCCTGGCTAGCTACCGGCGGGATCGACACTGCGAATTGCAGGTAGTCCAACTGTCCGGCTGCAGACTGGCTCGAGGTGAAGTCGGCGCGGATCTGTACGAATTGCTGCGGGCCTGCGCCGACCATCGTCCCCTGTCCCGCTGCAAAATCGTAAGCTGCACTCCAAAAAGCCCAGTTTTCGGTATCGTGGGTAATGCCGGCCTTGGCGCCCAACGACAGCTTGTTATAGGACGCCAGATTCAATGACCTACCCCGCTCGTCGAGTGTAGTGCGCTCGCCTCCCCGAAACGTGCTGCGCCAATAGGTATTGGGATCATTGTCGATTCCGCTGCGCATACTCAAATCGACACGGGCTCCCTCGTCGACCTCGCCCTGCCAGATCAATTCGCCCAGACTCGCCGGTGCGCCTAGGTCGATCACATTGGATACATATTCGGCAAAGGGCGCATACCCCTTGCCGTAAATCTCAAACTCAGCGATCTCCCAGATGCCCCGCGTGTTTTCCGCCGCCTGGAAGAACAAGCGACGGATTGGCACCGTGGGTAGCGGCAGTTCGATGACAGCATCGGTATTTTCGGCAATGTCGTAGATGATGTCGAAATCGAGTTCGCTGCCACGTCGCCCGACGTTCAGATCACGGGTGCCGTCCTTGAGCGGGTCGCCGTCGCTCATACCGACCCGAAAGGATTCGACAAAGCGGTCGGTCAAATGTTTCTCGCGCGGGTAAAAGCGGATTCGCTCCAGAAGCAGCGGCGAGCCGAAATCGAATGTCAGATTCTTTTGCGGCGGACCGTGCGAGGCGAAGTGTCCGTCCCCGAGGTAAATCGTGTTCGGGTCCTGATCGAACATGTTCAAATCGTCCTCTTGCGGCGGCCCCCAGCCGATCCACACCAAATTGAGGACCTCGCCACCCTTACTTTCGATAATCGGCACCAAATTGACCGTAGAATCCAACTGCTCGGGACGCGCGAATTCGCCGCTCAACTCCAGCCGATCATCACTGCCGTGCAGGGCGGGATCGACATCGGACCAGCTCAGTTGGACGAACTCGTAGTCGCCCTCTAGCTCGGGCCGGGGCGCGTTCTCGCCGCCAATGCGGTAAATCGTCAGGCCGTCAGCAGGACTCAGCGATCCGCACACGAGAACCGTCAGCAGACAATGCCCTATTCGCAATTTCATAATCGACCAGACTCCTTTTACCACCCGCTGAATATTCTGGGGATTTCGATCCGGTTTCGGTTTCAAGGGCGCTAGTAGACGAGAGAGATCACGGCCTGGCGCACGTCCTCACCCTTGTCGGCATCGACGCTGAGACGGAGGATGTATAAGCCTGGGGCCATCGTATTACCCGACGCGTCGCGACCATTCCATTGCGTCGCGAACCGCCCGCTGGCCGCGGCCTCTTCCACCACCACCCCCAGAGACTGCCCCGATAGATCGTATAGTTCGGCCCGCACCGGTACCGCTCCTTCCAAATTCAAAAGATCGTACTCTATGCGCACCGCGTCGTTGATGCCGTCGCCATTAGGCGAGAAAACTCGCGGCGTCAGGGTTAGTCCATTTATCGTCTGACCTCCCAGTCGCATCAGATCGACGCTCAGTCGGTCGCTATCCTCGAGCGCATCGGCATTGCCGGGGGTGATGCTCTGCGGTACCTCTGCCGGTCGCTGGCTATCGAAAATACGCCCAGAAAATACCGTACCGAACTTGAAGATCTCGGCGTGAAAATCCACTTCGATCAACTCTTCGGTGCGCTGCGCATCGATGCGAGGAATCTGCACGGTGAAACTCTCGTCTTCCAGCGCTATCACCTCAAATTCGACTGGCGCATCCGAAATGCGTACAGCATCGATACTCGCAGCCCGCATCGGCGTGTCGATGGTAATACTGTCGAAGCCGAGATCCTCTCTGGCCACGTCGGGCTTGAGTTTGTAGGTAAAGGGGGTGATCACGCCGGCGGCGGCGGCCAGCGGCGCGATCTCGGCCACGGCCTGGCGCGCGACCGGCGGAATCGATACGGCGAACTGCACGTACTCGATGCGACTGCTCGCTTCCTTGGTCGAAGTGAAATCGGCACGGACCTGTACGAACCGCTGCGGACCGTCACCAACCATCGCGCCCTGCTTGGCAGCGAAGTCGTAAGCCGAGCCCCAGAATGCCCAGTTCTCGGTATCGTGGGTGATACCGTCCTGCTCGCCGCGTGCCAGCTTGTTGTAGGATGCCAGCACCAATGGCCGGCCGCGCTCGTCATAACGGGTCCGCTCACCACCTCTGAACGTAGCGCGCCAGTAGGTATTGGGATCGTCATCAAGCCCGCTGCGCATACTGAGATCGACCCCTGCCCCCTCGTCGAGTTGGCCCTCCCATGTTAGATGCCCCAGGCTCGCCGGCGCTCCAAGGTCGATAACATTCGACACATAACTGGAAAATGGTGCGAAGCCATTGCCATAGATCTCGAGTTCGGCGACTTCCCAAATACCCTTAGTGTTTTCCGGCGCGTCGAAAAGCAGGCGCTGCACCGGCACAGTGGGCAGCGACAGATCCATGACCGCTTCGGTGTTCTCGAAAATATTATAGGGCAGTTCAAAGTCGTAAAACTGTCCACGCCAGCCGCGGGTGAACTCGCGACTGCCCTCCTTGAGCGGATCGCCATCGCTGATGCCGATGCGGAAACGCTCGATGAAGCGATCGGTGAGAAAACGGTCGCGCGGGTATATGCGGATGCGCTCGAGTAGGAAGCGGCCGCCGAAATCGACGATGATCGATTTCTGCTGGATCACCCCGTAGTCGCCGCCCCAGTCGCCGTCGCCTAAAAAGGCCGTCGTCGGGTCGCCGTCAAACATCGCCATATCGCGGCCATTGGCCGGCCCCCAACCGATCCAGGTCAGCGCCAGCAACTGCCCGCCGTTCTCCTCCAACGTCGGCACCAGGTTGACGGTGGGGTCGAGTTGCAAAGGCTCGATGAAGCCCCCGTCCGCAACGACTAGTTCGTTGAGGCCGTGGCGCTTCTCCTCGACCTCCGCCCAAGACAACTGTACAAACTCATAGGGCGTGGCGAGTTCGGGCTTGGGCAGATCCTCCCCGCCGAGGCGGACGATGGTCAGGGCCGTAGCGGCCTGGCCGATGAGGCAAAACCCGGTAATGAGCAAAAACCTGAAGCGCTGGGGCATGGTGAACCTTTCATTCTTTACCCTTATAATGTTATATAATATCACAAAAAAAGCCGGGCAGATCAATGAAGATCTGCCCGGCTTTCTTGAAGAATCAGCTACTATACGGCGGTATTAACGGCCGAAAGAAGCCTTGATATGACCCCAGCTATCGTCTTCGACGGCGGTCGCCAAGGCGGCTTCGTCGAGAGGCAACAGCACGAAGTCAGAGAACGAACCCGAATTGCCGAAGATGTCCGACTGGCCGCCCAAGGTCCACTTGGCCGTCCAGGGGTTGCGATCTTCTGCGTCTTCCGGACCGTTGTCGTTATCGACAACCTGCAGACCGGCACCGATAACCTCCAGCTCGACGAAGTCGTGCTGCGTGCTCAGATCGGCGCCCTGCCAGTTGAATTCATCCCAAGCGATGGTGTACCATTCGGCCTGGAAGTTGGCCTCGGAACCATGGACGCCGTCTAGGTTGAAGGAGTCTTCGCAGCAGGCGTTGGGCTCATTGCCGTGCCAGTCGGAATCCGACATCCAGAACCAACTCCAGCCGAAGGGGGCCAGCGCGGGCCAGCGATAGTGCGAGGTCTGGGTCTGACCGCCGTTGAAAAGCTTGATCTCTTCGTCGCTCAGGTCGCCGGAGATACCAGCACCGCCGGCGTGGAACCAGCCACCGCTGTGGTCGGCGTCCATACCGATTTCGATCGAGTCGTCCTGGCCGCAGCAACCAATGCCGCCACCGTCGCGATCCCAAACGTCATCAAAGCGATCAAACACATAATAGATGCGATCAAGTTCGTCGTTCCAGGCCATCGCGAAGCGGAAAAAGATGTTCGAGCGATCCTTTTCGCGTCCGACATCGCCTTCACCGACGATGATGTCGGTATCGTCACTCGTGATCCACAACTCGGGCGGCAGGGCATCCCACTCGGAGATGTTGCCGTCGAGCACGGGCAGTTTATCGGTCGGCCACTGGAAGGCACCGAAAGTCCGGCCTTCGGGAATGTGGGCAAAGGCCGCCGAGCTAATCATGCCCAGAGCAGCAGCGATCAGTATGATCTTCTTGCTCATTCTACAACCCCCTATTGGTTGAATGAATGTGAAAAGTGAACACCCTTTACAAAAAGGTGGTACTATTTCCGTGTTTTCGGCCTCCGGTCAAAGCCTAAAACACGGAAACAGCAATCAAACGAAAAAGAAAAACGGGTAATTTGTCAAGCATATTTTTACAGTGACAAATCGCTATTTGCTAAAGCTCTTATGGGCGCTCGGCAGACATCGTGCGATCTGAAGAATCGCCCTTTATCGGTGTCCCCGTCGCCCAGGGCATCGCGCTGAGCGTCAAATCCTTACGCTGCGACGCCGCATGCAGAGCTTTGGCCTGCGCCAGATGCCGCATCGCCTCAGGCTGCTGCCCCAGCTTTCTATACGTCTCCGCCAGAGCCATGTGAGCGCGAAAATACTGTGCGTCTAACTCCACCGCGCGGGCAAAAGCCCTCAGGGCTTCTGCAGATCGTCCCATCTTCGAGTACTCGACCCCCAGATTGAAATGAGCCCTGGCCAATTCGGGATCTAGTTCGATCGCCCGCTGATGATAGCCGATGGCGGTCTTTGGGTCGCCCTTGCGCGAATGAGCGATCCCGAGGTGGGTATAGGCCGGAGCGAATTCAGGATCGGTGGCGATGGCCTGCTCGTGTGCGGTAATACTCTGGTCCACTTTCCCGTGGCGGCTCAGGGCGATGCCCAGATCGTCGTGGGCCTTGGGCACTTCGGGCGCAAGGCGCGTCAAATACTCCTTGGCGCTCACATCCGTTATCGAATAGGTCGTGTCGGTCCAGGCCAGAAAGACAATGGGCAGGCCGAAATAGACGACCTGCTTCCCGGTCTCGAACGCGTAGGCCAACCCCCGACTCCTAGACCGGGCGTCCTGCCACCACTCGGTCAAACGCTCCCAGCCGCGGCGAGGGTTTTCCTCGCCGCCGACCTCGTCGGTGAAATTCCGCCGGATCGACTTCTTGCGCACTTTCCACATAAAGCCGTCGTAGTAGTAGTGCATAAAGGCCGACGTGGCTATCACCACTTTGACGATATCGTAGATCAGGTGATTATGGGTCGCCCGTGCCAGCGCCTCGATCCCGCCGTAAGCCAGGATCAGCGCCAGGTAAAACAGCACGATACGCAGGCGGCCGTCTTTGAACAAAAGACGAAAAAGCGACCTCCCCAGTTCGTTCGAGCGCTTCATTACACCGTGGTTGTAAATCCATACGATGGCGAAATACTGGATATCGTGCGCCAGCGCAGTGATCGCATAGCCGAGTATGACATCTTCAAGGACGATGTAAGCGTAATAGACGGTGGCAAAGGTCGTCGCCGAGATCGCCAGCTTTGGCCAGATGATCGGCGCACCACGTCGCGTCTCGCGAACCAGGTTGATGACGTAAACCGCCGAGAGCCCGAGCGCCAGGAAGAGCATCGCGTCGCGCAGCGAAAAAATAAAATCGGGTTCGACCCAGGTATAGAAGCCGAAGCCGTAGCGATGGCAGCGCTCCAAGAAATTGATCAGGTAGTGGGGACTGGCCGCGACGATATAGCCGAACCACACCGCGGTCAGCCACCAGTCGAGCCGTGCCGACAGCGGCGAGGGCTTGTGGCGTTTGATATCGTAAATCCGCATGAAGCCGTAGTGCTGCATGAAGAAGTGCCACATGTCCCACAGCGCCAAGAAAATGAAAAAGCCCAGGTGGCCGTTAAACACGCTCCAGCCCACGAAGGCCATGATCACCAGCGGCGCGACGACGAAGCGGATCCGATATTGTTCGAAAAGCTCTTTTTCGCCATAGGCCCGTATTAACCCGGGCAGATGGTGGCCCACGGCGAAAAAGGCCAGGACGAAGAGAGCGATATCGGCGGACGTGAAGTAATTGGACGCCAGTAGCAACACAGCCAGTGAGATCAGAGGGGTGCCGATAAAGAACAGCAAATCCCACTGGCGACTGATGATCCACCCCTGCGGGGAGGGAACGCTGCTCATCACCCTCTACAGGCCGGCGAATACCGACAAGAAGACCAGACCCGAAGTCTGTTTGTCGCGCTCGCCGTCGATGACCTCCAGGGAACGACGGTCGAAGCGCAGCCCCAACTGAGTCGTCAGGTCGTAGCCGGCGTAGGCGCGGTTGCCGGTGATCTGGAATGCTAGGACCGTGCCGCGAAAATCGCCGGAGAACGCGCCGCTGGCCAGATCCGCCTCCTCGGTCTCTAGATCGTAGAATTGGCGCCCTTCAAAGCCCAGCTGCACCTGCGAACGCTGCAGGATGGGAAAACTCACCAGCACCATGTAGAGCGCGTCCCAACTGCGCTCCTTCGGTGCCAGGCGGCTGAACGGCACCCGGCGCAGGAATTCGCTCTTGAGTCGCGGCGAGATCGTCAGCGACTTCCAGGCAAAGGTGTAATCGATCTTGTCAATGAGCCCGACGAAACCCGACGTCTCCCGGCCATTGCGGCTTTGCGGACCCAATGGATCGAATTCGACCAGCGGTGCCCCCTCGTCGTCGACCAATATTGCGCCGGTCTCATCGCGAGCGAAGGTCTTATCGACCCCGCGCTGCTTCCACCACTCCCACTTGAAGCGGTGGCGAGTGCTCCAGCCCCGGGGACTGTCGTACTCCCAGTCGGAGTAGAGGGTATTGATCCAGGTGTCCTCCGCCGCCAAAACATCGGGGACGGCCACATTGCTACCGGCCGTCTCGCTGGCCCTGCCAAATTGGGCACGGGGCACGATCCACTGCACCAGGTGGTCCTCAATATTGTCCTCGGCTTTGCGCAACATGTCGAACAACCGCCAGCGGCCCAGTGCCGGAAAATTCTTTTCGAAGGTGAAGATGCCGTAGAAGGTATCGTTGTCGCGGGCGGTCTTGCGCTGCGCTTCGCGCAGTCGGCCGGCGTTCAGGTATATCTCTGGATTGACCTGCACGCCGGTGTATAAATTGTAACCCCAGTGGTCCTTCTTGTAGGGGTAGTCGGGCTCGTCATCGTTTTCAAAGCGATCGACCCATCCATTGTTGTTGAGGTCAATGCCGAAGAGGAACTCGGGCCGATCTACGCCATAGCGCAGGAAGGGCTCGTCGTAATCGGGGAAGAAATTCTGACGCTCGCCATTGCTGTTCTGGTTGAAGTCGGAGATAAAATCGCCGTTCTCGTCGTAGCCGGGGAACACAGCCGGATCGGCGACGCCATTGGCGCGGATCCTGAACCGCTGGCCCGGTATCGGGATCAGGCTGCCCTGGAAACGCCGCAACTGGTCGGGATGGCGGTCATTGTCGTCGTTGTCGTCGACGTAGTCGTAGGACTGGATAATCGCTTCGGGCGAGTAATCGACGATGCCGCGACCATCGACGGGTCGGACATTGGTACTATAACCGTCGTCCATTCCGAAGCCCTCGAGAAAGAAGCGCCATGGGCCGGCGTTGCGAGCGATGTTGACCATAAACGCCACGTCGTTCTTGTCGCCGACAGTGCCCGAGATAGCCTGGTGCTTTTCCTTATTGATCGTGGGATACTTACGGTAGCGCGTGCTGACATTGAATTCGCCGTAGATGTCGAACCCGTGCCAATCGCGCATCTCAGCGGTGAAGCCGTAGATCTGGTTGGCGGTCGGCAGGCCATAGTCAAAGGCCACTTCGCGCTGATTGAGACGGTTCTTTATATTCCCCGCCGCCCGCTCGACGAGCAGGAATTGCGGCTGACTCACCGGATTGGTCTGGCGATCCGAGGCGACCTCAACCCGGTAGTCGTTGGCGAGGACCATCCGGAAACGGACCTTCTTGATCGAAGTCACCATGTCCTCGGCTTCGGCCAGACTCAAGCCCAGTGCCTGTTGCAACTGCAGACGCAAAGTGCCTATTTCATCATCGCCCTCCTCAGCCGCCAATCGGTATTTGAGCGTAATGCTCTCGGAACCATCCGCGCTTAAGAAACCGTCGCGAACTGTACCGCCGTCGCGCAGCGGGCGGAAACCGATGCTATTCGCGGAAATCACGGTATCGCGGGCCACCAACGCGATGCTATCGCCCGAGGCCACTTCGCGCATCAGCGTCGTCGTGATTTCGATATCGTCGCTAAAAAGCACCGCTCCGCCTTCGCCGTCTTCCGGCGAGTCGTCGGACAGCCGCACCACCAGCAACTCGAGCCTACGGTCGATCTGGCCCGACGTCAGCAAACCGGTAAACGGGCTACCCTGAAAGCTCTCGACCGAGCCGTTGTTGCCATGCGCGTTGACGAACGTGCCGCCGAGCGTCAGGTGGTCGTTGACATCGGCTTCGATGCGGAAGGCCGACAGGTTGGTAGCGTTTTCGAGCAGTCGGGTCGGAAAATCGGCCTGGATGTCAATAATCGGCGAGGTGATGCGCGAAAACAGCCCCGTGGCCCGCATGCGGTCGGTCGCCAGGCTGGTGACCACCCCATTAAAGCCCGTCTTGCGGAAAGTCATCGGGGTTAGCGTGGTGAATAATTCGTCGCCGACAACGATGGAATAGCTGTACGAACCGCTCTTGTCGTTGGAGATGATTAGCCGATTGAACCAACCCAAGTACTCCCCGCGTTTGGTCAATCGGCTGCTGGCGCTGGTCAGCGGCTGGGTCTGCCGCCAGTCGTAGATCAACCAGCCGCGGGTGATCAGGTCACCGTAGGGATCGTAGAAGTCGAAACCCTCCTGGGATCGCGACACGTAGCGCAGAAAGGGATCCCTGGCATAGTTGGTGTACTCCCACTGGCGGCGGCCGTACTCGGTGAACAGCTCCTGTGGCAGATACCAGCGCTGCACCGTGGGATCGAGCGCATCGATCAACACCGACCGACCCGCCGCCGAGAACATCTGCCGGTCATCTACGCGGCGACCGAAGCGATTGCCGTAATCGGTCTGTGCCAGCGCTGCCGAGGCGCAGAAGGCCAGGGCCAGCAGCACCATCGGCATTGCGCGTGTGCTCGCGTTTTTACCCATGGTTACTGGATCCCCGCGTAGACGGTTATAAAGCTGGTGGTCGAATTGCTCGTCTCTGTGGAAAGTTCGAAGGCACCGGTGGCGGTTTCACGCACCAGTTCGGTGCGGGTGCGCCCGTAGCGCAGACCGATCTGCGTCGTCAACTTGTAGCCCATGTAGTCGGAAGCGTTGGATAGCTGAACCGCGATATTGGTGCTGCCGAAGTCGCCCGTCTCCTCGGTGATTCCACTGGCGACCATTGCTTCCTCATCAGCAACAAGATCGCGAAACATCAACTGTTCGATACCACCCATAAGCACGGTGTGCTGCAACACCGGCAACTGCGTCAACAGCATGAAGGTGCCGGTCCACTCCTTGCGCTGATCCTCCTGCACCAGAAAGGGCGTGCGCCGCAGGTATTCGCTCTTGACTTTGGGCTGCAGGCTAAAGCGACCAAGACCCCAGGTATAGTCGAATTTATTGATAAGGCCGAAGAAACTGGTATTGCCTCGCAACTGCCGACCGTCTAGGTCGCGCGGGTCTTCCCGATTCTGGTGATAGAGATCGTATTTAACCTTGTTGATGATATTGAGTTGGTCGATGCCACGGTAGTCGAAACCCAACCATAGCGAGTTGACCCAGGTATCCTGTGCCGGCAGGATGTCGGGCACCAGTGGCTGGATCGCGGGCGCATCGACGAAAGGCGTAGGCTCGCGCCGGTCGTCGGGGATATCGTCCTCTACCTTCTTCAGCGAATTGAAGACCCGCACGCGTCCCCTCCCAGCGTAGTCCCGATCGAAGGTGAACAACGCATATTGGACCCGGTTCGAGCGGTTGGTAGAAATCATGTCTTCGTTGGCCTGGCCGATGGTCAGGCGTGCGCCGGGCACGACATCGACACCGGCGAAGATATTATAGCCCTCGCGATCCGTCTTGTAAGGGTAGTCGGGCAGGTCGTCGTCCTCGAAGCGGTCGATCCAGTCGTTGTTGTTGAGGTCGATGCCGAAGAGGAACTCGGGCCGATCGACGGCATAGCGCAGGAAGGGCTCCTCGTAATCGGGTATCAGATTGTTGACCGTGCCGTTGTCATTCTGGTTGAAATCCGAAATGAAGTCGTTGTTCTCGTCCCAACCCGGGAAGATCAGCCGGTCGTTGGCCGAGCCGGCGCGGATCCAGTCGGGGTACTGGTCCTGGTCGTCGTTGTCCTCGACGAATTCGTAGAGGTTGCGCTGCGAGTTGTCGTACTGGATATCGCCGTTGGCATCGACGAGGAAGGCGGTCGTCGAATAGGCGTCGTCCATCGCGTAGACCTCACCAAAGAAGAACCATGGATAGAGCCGACGCGAGACATTGAAAAACCAGGCGTCCGACTGCTCAGTGGCGATCTTGTGGTTCTTGCCCTCGATGAACAGCGCGGCGTTGGGGTATTGGAAATAGCGTTTGTTGCGGTCCCACTCGCCATAAAAGTCCAGGCCCCACAAGCCCTTGCCCTCGATGGTGAAGCCGCCGACCAAATTGCCAGTGGGCAGACCGTAGTCGAACTTGACCAGTTGCAGATTGGAAATGTCCTGTACGTTTCCTTCGGCGCGGCGCAGAGTGATAAGCGCCGGTTCGCTGGCGTCAATGGTCTCAGCGCTCAAGGGCGCCGCCGGCATCGCCCGGCGGCCGGTCTGTCGATCAGACCACATCTGCACCTTGAAGTCGTTGCCGAGCACATAGTCAAACTCAACATCGACGATCGAGGTCGGATCGGGGCCGATGTACGCGGGATCGTTGAAGTCGTAGTTGAGCACAATGCGTTCGTTGCCATCGGCGGCGAGAAAGCCCCGGCGCTGGAAGCCACCGAAGACAATCGGCCACTCGGCCCCGGGCCGCACCACCTCTTGCAGCCGAAACACCGTTTCCTTGCCGGTCTCGAAATCGCGGCTGACGATCTTGGCGTCGTGTCGGAACAACGCCGCACCGCCCTCGCCGTCTTCGGGCGTATCGTCGCTGAGGATGATGGCAATGGCCGTCAGCGGCGTGCTGCTCTGGCCTGAGCTCAGACTGCCGGCGACCAGGTCGCCGCTGAACAGATCGAGGGTGGTATTGGTGTTGCGCGCATCGACGAGAGTCGCGCCGAGCTCAATGAAGTCGCCGACCTGCACCGTGCCGCGGCCGCCGAACATCGTAGTGGTGTTGGTGCGGCCTTCGGGCTCCTGGGTCGCACCGAGGATCGGGTCGCTTACCCGCGAGGCGAGAATCGTGCCCGCGTATTTGTCAGCCATGAAGTCGATCTGCACACCATTATAGCGAGGGCGAGAAAAGGTCATCGGCGTCAGCGTCGTGCGCAGCAAGTTGCCGACGGTAATTGAGTAATAGTACTGGCCGCGCGAATCGCCGCCGATGGTGACGCCGTTGAACCAAGAGTCGAAGCGGCTGTTCTGGAAGATGCTGCTACCCAGCTGCCCGGGCTGGTTCTGGCTCCAGTCGTATATCAACCAGCCACGGCCGATGTAGTTGCCGTAGAAGTCGTAGAAATAGTCGCCTTCGCGATGGATATTGACGTAACGCCGGAACTCATCCTTGGCGTAGTTGGAATACTGCCATTGACGCCAACCGTAGTCGGTGAAGAGTTCCTGGGGGATATACCACTTCTTGACCGACGGATCGAGGGCTCCAAAGAGGACGCCGGGGCCTTTGGGCTCGAAGCTGACCGCCCCGCCGCGCTGGGTGCCCAGCCGACTGCCGTACTCCTGTGGCGCGGCCGCCGTAACCGTCAGCATCGCCGCGGCCAGTGCGATTAGCCCGTGATTTTTCAAAGCGTACAAATCCTACCCTCCCTCAATAATTGACATTCCACAAGTAGTCCAGAGATCGCCATGCGACCTAATACGCCACCCTCGCCAACCCAACTTCCTTGACTTCGCCAGTGCCGGCATTGAGCGAGACGCTGTAGGCGTAGTGGCCGGGGGGCACCGTCGCGCCACTATCGTCGCGACCATCCCAGGGCTGAGCGAACCTCCCGCTGAGCGCCTCTCCGTCGATCAGTGTCCGGACCAGGCGACCTGAAAGGTCGTAGATGAAAATCTTCACCGGCGAGAGTCGGGCGATATTGGTGATATCATAATGGATGAGCGCCACATCGTTGACGCCGTCACCATTCGGCGTGAACAGCGATGGATTGGCCGCGACATTGGCCAGCAGCACTTTGCTGATCGGCACTGCCACCGAGAGATTTTCCGCGAGTGGCGTGCCGACTGGCTGGATGTCGGGATCGTCGAAGCCCGCCGCGCTCAGATCAGCGGCGTTGCCCGGTATAACCCCTTGCCCGATCGTAGTCTCAACTTCGCGATTTAAGGCGCGGCCGGTGAATGTCGTGCCGAAGCGCAAAACACCGTTGTCGAACTCCACCTCGAGTACGGTGCCGTCGTTTTCGATGCGCGGAAAGGAGATCTCGAAGCGATCGTCGGCCACCGCGTCAACTGAAATGCCGTTGTCAGTCTGTGGCAATTGATCGAGGCCAACGCCGGTGAAATCCGCCATCTGCAGCGAGCCATCTGCCTGCGTGATGCGAATCTGGCCAATCTCCTCGACGCGCAACGGGGTCTCGATTTCAAAAGCGTCGAAGCCGCGCTGCCTTCCGGGCTGGGCCTTGTTGAGCACAGCGTAGATGAAGCGCGTCTTCTTTCCCACCTCCGCGGTGCGCGGCGAAATCTCCGCGATAAGTTCTTCGGCGAAGGGAGGTGTGACCACATCGAAGGCCAGGCCGCCGACGGCCGCAGCCGCCTCGAAGTCATCGCTGGTGAAATCGATACCGAACTGGAAGTAGCGCCGCGGGCCGGGCGAGGTAATCGGCACACCGGCACCGTCGATCTGCAGTAGCGGCTCATCGACGATACCCGCCGCCGGGTAAGGCGGCGACCAACCGCTCCAATTGTTGACGTCGTCGCGAATGACGCCCCTGTCCTCGCCGCGCAGGTCGTCCCAGCCATCCTCGTCGAGCGTGACCAGAGCCTGCTGCGCCAACGGCAGATCCTTGAAAATACCGATCGCCTCGCGCACGTCGACCTCGTCATTGTCGAGCACGGTCTCCACGAGCGTCTGCAAGTCCGCGTCCGCGACGTCCTCGGCCTTTTTCCACGGCACTTCGATATTAGCCGTCGAGGTACCCGAGCGGTTACCGGCCTGGGCACCGCCGCCGACACGGAAGATGCGCTCGCCGGGACGGACCTTGTTGAATTCGACGGGTTGCGGATCGACGCCGGTGCGGGTGCGGACGGTCATCGCCGCCAAATTGGCATCGCCTTCGGCACCCTGCATCCAGCGGATATTGCCCAACAGGGCCAGGTCGCCGAAGTCGAAGATATTCGACACGTAGCTGGCCTCGGGCACGAAACCGGTGCCGAAAACCTGAAACTCAGCCATATCAAAGCCGGCCGCAGTCAGCACCTTCAGCCGCACGAAACGCACGTATTGCGGCGGAATCCGCACATCGACCACCGACTGGTCGTTCTGGGTCTCGACCGCGACGGTCTGGAGAATGGGCACCCCCTCGAACGAATTCTCCGCCGTGCCGTCGTTGATAAAGATCTCGAAGCCACGCAGGAATTCGTTTTGGAATGGAAATTCCTCCGAGGGGAATTCCGGATCGCCGTTGCGCGGAAAGAAGCGAAAGCGATTGAGTCCGAAACGGGCGCCGAGATCGAGGTCGATAATCAAACCCAACACCTGAGCACTCTGGGTGCCCGAACCGGCACGCATGTCGAGCGCGGTATCGCCGTCGTTGTCGATCAGGTTGGCTAACACCGCACCGATCGAGCGGTTATTCGGCGATTCGATACCGCCTCCGCGCAGGGCCGAATCGATGCCGAGGGCGATGTTGCGGGTGGTATCGGCGCGCTGAGGCACGATCCAGTTGGGCCGACCTTCGGGATCGAAATCGATAACGCCGCCCGGGGCGTTGGTCCGCTCGACCGTGCTGGCATTGCGGATCACCGTGGCCTGGAGCTCGCCCCCGCCGCTCGACCATGCCAAGCCCTCGGTACCGCCGATCAGAATTACATCTGCCCGGACAGATGGAGTAAACAGCAGAACGGCCGCAAGAAGCACGAACAATCGGTGTGATATATTCATAAGTATCTAATATAAGTGATGATAGGCCAACGCGAAACGAGGTCCAGTATTGCTCAGAAATTTGGCAGTGTTTAAATTATAGACTGTAAATAAGAGACTACAGTCCAATTGAGCAAGAAATATTGTTGAAAATCTGTTGCATTGCCATTCACCCTTGTCCCCCTCTCATAGCAACCACCCACCCAGTGTCGCAACTCTTGGTTGCCGAGAAAGTATACTATGCCTAAAGATCTGCGCTATCAATTCTACGCCGTCGCCGCCCTCCTCGCCATCGGTTGCGGCAGTGCAAACGAACAACCAGCGGCTCATAAGGAAGGCGTCGTGCTCGCAACGGTCGGCGGCATTCCGATCACTATAGAAGAATTCGAAACCTTCAGCAGCCTTATCCCCGAAGGCATGAAAAAGGGCACGACTGCACTCGAGAAGAACCGTCAGGTGCTAAATAGCCTAATCGACAAGCACCTGATGCTGGCAGAAGCCACAGCCCTGCCACTAGCCGAAGATCCAAAATTCCAATCAGAATTGCTCTTCTTCACCAAGAATCGCTTACTCGACTTCTACACCAAGCGCGAAGTCACCGACAAGATCACCGTTACCGACGAGGAGATGCAGGAGCACTACGAGGCCACCAACCGCGACCGGGCGCTGCGCTACAGCGGCATCATGCTCGAATCCCCAGAAGAGGCGCAAGAGATCATCGACCAGGTCGTCGCCGGCGGCGATTTCATGGAACTGGCCAAGGGCCGCTCGCTACACGACGATACCGCGACTCAGGGCGGTGATGTCGGCGGCTACCGACTTAAGGACAAGACCCACCCCGCCATCCAGCCGATATTCGCGCTGGCCGTCGGCGAACTCTCCGAGCCGATCGAGATGAACTTTAAGGGCAAACCGCACTTCGCGGTCTTTCAGGTCACCGATGAAATGCCACTTCCCATCGAAGCATCAGAACTCAAGATCCGCGAGGAGATATTCGGCCGCAAAAGGGCCGCCCGCTACACCGCTCTGCTCGACTCACTCAAGACGGCCTATCAGCCGGAATTACAGAGCGACCATATCCGCTGGCTCAACGAACACAGCCAGACCGCCGACGGCGACCTCTACGAATTGTCCGCTGAACACAAAACCCTCCCGATATGCACCCACCGCGACGGCCATGTCAACCTCGACGACTTCATGAAACTCATGCGCGAAATGCGCGCTGGCCGACCAGAACTAACCGACTATGATCGCGTGGTCTACCTGCTCGAAACAGTTATGGTCCCAGCCTTCGTCTTCGCCGCCGAAGCCACGGCGCAGGGCCTGCACGAACACCCCGCCCTCTTGGCCCGAGTCAACGACAAGCGCGACAATATGCTAATCAGCGCCCTGCGCGAGCGCTATGTCGATGAGCACATCGGAGCCAGCGAGGAGGAAGCGCGCGCCTTCTTCGACGCCAATCCCGAGAAATTCATCTCGCCATTAACCACCGAAGTAGTCGAAGCCCTCGTTCCCTCCGACACCCTCGCCCGGCGCCTCAAGACCGAACTCACCGCCGGCGCCGATCCCAAGATGCTGGCGCGCGAGTACACCAACCGCGAGGGCGCCGATCACCACGATGGCCAACTGACGCTCAATACGTACACCAAGGCTTATTACCTGGGTATCTACGATCTCGCCGCAGGGCTCGAGGTCGGCCAGATCGGAGGCCCGGTACAGGTCGAGGGCGGCTACTCAGTTTTCGTGGTCATCGACCGCTACCAGCGCAAGCACCCCTACGACGCGACCTCAAAGCGCCGTGCCGAAGCCTATGTCAAAATCGACAAATCCAGGCGCGGCTACGTTCGCTACGTCAAGGGTCTGCGCGACAAGCATCCGGTCGCTGTCTTCGAAGATGTGATTGCGGACGCACTGAGCGAGCCCAACTAACCCCGTGTTCCGCGCGTTGCCGCTCCTCGTCCTCGCATGGGGTTGCGCGGACAATGCACCACAACCCGAACCGCGGCTGCGCGAGGGCATAGCCCGATTCCACGCCGGCGACCACCCAGCCGCAATCGCCGCGCTGCGCAAGGCCCTGCAAGCCCCCGGCCCGGCCCCAGCAGCCTATCGCTACCTCGGCAGCGCGTATCTCAGCGCGGGCCGCTACGACAGCGCACTGACCACTGTCGAGACCGGCATCGTCGCCCACCCCGACGACGCCGAACTCCACGACATCCTTGGCGCGATTCATATGACCCGCGCCTTCGCCCAGGCCAAATACGCCGATAGCGACCAGGCTCTCGCCGCCTTCAATCGCGCCATCGAACTGGACGCCGAACGCGCCACGACCCACTATAATCTCGGCCTGGTCTACAGCTACCGCGACAGCACCAAGCGCGCCATCCGAGCCTATGAGGCCGCTCTGCGCATAGACTCCACCCTGGCACCAGCCCACAAAAAACTCGGTCTCCACTACCGCGAAAAGGGCGAGTCCGACCGCGCTCTTAACCACCTGCAGCAAGCAGCGCGACACGCACCCGCAGATGCCGAGGTACACTTTTACCTCGGCCTGCTGCATCGCAACGACCGACGAATCGAGGAGGCGGTCGCCGCCTTCGAACGCGCCGCCGAACTCAACCCTCAGTCGCCACAGGTCCATTTCAACCTGGCCCAGCTCTACCTCCGCTCCGGGCGCCGCGAGCAGGGCCAACGCGCGCTGGAACGCTCGGAAATCCTCCGCCAGAATCACCGCGGCATCGGATCGGAAAAATCTATTCCTGCCCACGGCGGCGTCACCATCGGCCCAGCCACTGCTCGCTACAACCTCGCGCTCAACCTCGCGCTGCAGGGCAAATACGACCAGGCTGTCGTCGAATATCAAAACGCCCTGGCTATCAACCCCGAACTCAAGGACGCGCACAGCGGTCTCGGCGTCATCTATACCTGGCGCGGCGATCACGAGGCCGCTGCGGAGAGTTTTCGCCGGGCCCTGACCATCGACGAAACAGATCCGCTCAGCCACGCACGACTGGGCATGGCCTATCTGAAACAGGAGAATTATCCAGCGGCCACCGCCAGCCTGACCCGCGCCGCAGTGCTCGACTCTACCCTGCACGAAGCAGCCTACGGGCTGGGTTTGGCCGCCGCTCGCTCTGGCGACGCGCGGCAGGCCATCTCCCACTTCACTCGCGCCGCAGAACTAAACCCTACGAGTGCCCAGGCTCATATAAACCTTGGCGTGGCTCTGGTAAAGCGAGCCGAATACGATCGCGCGGCCCAGGCCTACGCTCGCGCCATCGAAATTGATCCAACCAATGCCCAGACCCACCTCTATATCAGCGATGTCTACGGCCGTATGGGCCAACTGCAAAAGAGTGCCGAACACCGCGCCAAGGCGCGCCAGTTGCGAGACGGCCACTGATATGATTTGGCGCTCCTCCTGATAGTTGCTACATTCCAGAAGGTCAGATCCAAAATTCGCTTTACCGGGTCAACCACTATGTCGCTCATCCTACGCCTGTCCACTTTCGCCGTGCTCCTCGGCGCAGCCATCTCCTCCCACGCTCTGACCATCTACCGCATTGGTGGACACGACCTGCCCCATCCCGAACTCGACGCCAGTTACGAATTCGTCCAGCTCGCCTGGGACGAGATAGATAGCAATTTGCACGGCCATTCCGAACTCATTTCCCTCACACCCGAACGCATCTCGCCGCAGAACCTAGACCCTTCTATCAACCTGACGCCTATGATTGAGGAGCTGGGCGGGCGAATCATGATCCTGGAATGGAACGGTTGGCAGCAGTGGCGCGACGACGACATCTTCATCTTCGACGGCGACCAGGAGACGGCTTATCTGGGCGATGGCCACTATCTGCGCGTGGCCGGCTACGGCCCGCAGAGCAAATACTGGGTCTTCGATTTTGGCGGACGCTTCTTTATCGATCGCATGCGCTTCTATCCGCGCAAGCGCTTCGCCTCGACCCGCTTCGTCGAGAATTTCAAGGTTGGGATCAGCGACGGAGACCCGCTTAAAGACGGCACCCGCGAATACGTTGTCAGTTGGCGAAACAGCAGCCTCGATTTCGATATCATCCACGACATCCGCGAAAACACCGAGCCCAATATGGTGCTCAGCCTGCCGCCCGAACCGATACAACAGCTCTTTATCGAACTGCCCGAGAACAACCGTGGGATCTGGGAGATAGCCGAGTTTGAGATCTTCGCCGCCGGGCCGGCCGCCCGCGCGAGTTACGCCTCCAATATCATCGATCTCGGCAGCCCGGCCGTTCTCGGCGACTTGACCTGGGGCGGCCAACTCGAGGCGGGCGCGCGCGTCGAGTTGAGCGTACGCAGCGGCGACGACGACGATCCCAACACGTACTGGCGCGCCACATTTCGCGGCGCCGAACGCACCCGCCTCGACGAGAATGGCAAACCGCTGACCCTGCGCAGCTACAACCGCCTGCAAAAGGGCTCTCAGGCCGGCGTGACCCCCGACACCGAGGACTGGACCTTCTGGAGCGTACCCTTCAACTTCGCGCAGGGCCGCGGCCAACTGCCCGGTGACCGCCTGCGCCGCTATGCCCAATTCCGCGCCGAATTCCACTCAACAGCCGACGCCGTGTCGCAGCTCGATTATCTGCAATTCAGCGCCTCGGTCCCGCCACCGGCATCGGAAGCCATAGCCGAAATAACACCGACCCGTGCCGTGGCGTTGACCCCTACGCAGTTCACCTTTAAGCTCGTGCCGCACCTAACATCCAACGATCTCGGCTTCGATCACCTAGCTATCGACACCCCGACTCGTGCCCAGGAAATTACCGCCGTACGCATTGGTGGCGTCCCCGTTGATTTCGACATTACCCGCCTCGATGACCGAGGTTTCGAAGTCGCACTGCCGCGCATGGATCACGCGCGCACCGGCGAACTGATTGAAGTCGATTTCCGCACAGAGGTCTTCGCCTACAGCACGGTGTTCTCCGGCCGAGTCCGCGATAGCACTCGTCCGCTTGAGATTGCGCAACCGGTGACTCCAGGCGACGCCGACCGCTTCGACGAAGCCGCGAATCTGACCGTCGACCTGCTCGACCTCGACCAGCCGCTGATCGGCAACCTGACACTCCATCCACAGGCCTTCACCCCCAATGGCGACGGAATCAACGATGCGATACGCGTCGAATACGACCTTCTCTACCTGGTCGAAGCCATTGCTGTCGATTTGCAGATATTCGACCTGTCCGGGCGCCAGGTCGGTCGACCGTATCGCGGGCAGGCCACCAGCGGCCGCTTTGCCGTCGAATGGGACGGCACCGACGCGCAGGGCAGCTTGCTGCCACCCGGGATCTACCTCGTACGCCTGACCGCCGAAACCGACCGTGGCGCCGAGCAGCGCCAGCGGCAGGTGTCGCTGGCTTACTGAGGCTCTACGACGGTTAAAACCTGGTCGGCGGGAATGTCGCGTAACTCCTGCACTTTGCCACTGGGCCAGCGCACCTGCAGTAAATCGATCCGCTCGGCTATCCCCAGACCAAAGTGCACGCGCAGATCGCTATGCGACAGATAGCTCCCACCGCTCTGCACTTCGCCGTGCTGCACACGTCCACCCGCTTCCAGCACCAACCGCGCTCCGATCCCGTCGCGATTGCTCACCGTTCCCACCGTGCGCACCAGCAGGTAGTTATTTGCATTGGCCGTGTCGTTTCGCAATAGCGTCGGCCGGTCGTTGAGGTTGAAGACGAAAATGTCGAGATCGCCGTCGCCATCGTAATCGGCAAAGCTCGAGCCCCGACTGACCTTGCGCACGGCCAGCCCCGGTCCCGCCTCCGCTGTAATATCAACCAACTGGCCCCCACCCAAATTTTCAAACAGCGAATTAGCTTGCTCATAATTCGAATCGACCCGCGGCAAATCCGCCTGGGGGTAGGTGTGCCCGTTGGCGACGAAGAGGTCGCGGTCACCGTCGTTGTCGTAGTCGAAAAAGCCCGTGCCCCAGGCCACCAGGCGTCGGTCGGCGGCTCCAACCCCGGAGCCAAAAGATACATCGGTGAAAAAACCTCCACCTTCGTTCTTGTAGAGCGCGTTGTATTCATCGGCAAAATTGGTCACGAAGATATCGAAGTGGCCGTCGCCGTCGTAATCGCCCAGCGCCGCACCCATGCAGCCCTGCGTGGTACCTTCCCCGCTATAGGCCACCCCGGCCATCAGCGCTTCCTCCACGAACCAAGGTCCTCCATCGCGAAAGGATACGTCGCCGCGATTGCGAAATAGCTTGTTCGGTGTCGAATCGTCGGCAACCAGCAGGTCGGCCCAGCCGTCGCCGTCGTAATCGCCGAAGAGCGCACTCATGCCATAGTGTTTTTCACCGGCCAAACCGGCTTGTTGCGTCCAGTCGCTGAAAGTCCCGTCGCCATTGTTGCGATAAAAAATATCGGCGGCCGGCAACAAGCCCACCGGGCCGCAGTAGACCCCGACATTTTTCCACAAACAGGGGATGGTCGATTCGTAGTCTAGCGAGAAATCGATGTAATTTGCCACGTAGAGATCGAGGTGGCCGTCGCGATCGATATCGGCGAAGCTGCAGCCGGTACCCCAACTGGCGTCTCCCACGCCAGTTGCCTCGGTTGCGTCGGAAAAAGTGCCGTCACCATTATTCCGATACAGCACATTTCTCCCGAAATTGGTCACATAAAGATCGCGGTCACCGTCATTGTCGTAATCGGCCACCGCGCAGCCCATCGACCAACTGGTGTCACCCACACCGGCCGCAAGCGTCACGTCGGCAAAGCGCCCGCCATCGTTGCGGTAGAGCCGGTTGGTAGGCTCCTGGCCGGCGGCAAAGCCCTCAAAGGACGACCCGTTGGTGACGTAGAGATCGACATCCCCGTCGTCGTCGTAGTCGAAAAAGGCGGTACCACCCATCATGCCCTCGACGATATAGGTCTGGTCGGTGCCCGAGACATTGCGCACATCAATGCCTACGGCGGCGGTCTGGTCGCTAAACCGCGCGGGTTCCGCGCCAACGGTCGCGACCCACAGCAGACCCCACAGCCAGCGTGCCATGCATTACGACTCCTGTTTTACGGTCAAAAACTGGTTGGGCTCCACGTCGTTCAGCTCCTCCCGCCCGCCGTTCGGCCACGCAATCTCAATTTTCTCGACCAGCCCGCAGTCGCCGAGCCCGAAAAACAACCGATGGTCTCCCGCCGAGAGATAGGTCCCGCCGCCGATACGCCAACGGGTCTGTACCACTCCATCACACCAGATATCGACCCGAGCACCGACTGCATCGCGATTGCTTCGCGTCCCCCTTAGACGCAGCGACAGCCAATTGTTTCCGGGCGGAGAATCGTTGCGGTAAAGGCGCGCCGGACCGTCGATATTGGTCAGCAACACGTCGAGATCACCGTCGTTATCGTAGTCGGCAGCGGCGGCACCACGCGACACCCCGGTCAGCATGAAGGCCGGCCCTGCCGCCGCCGAGACATCGCGAAATTCGCCGCGGCCATCATTGGCGAATAGCTGATTCGGCTGGGCGTAGCTGAGATCTTCCTCCTGTATCTCGATCTTGTCCAGCACGTGGCCGTTGGCGATAAAGAGATCGAGGTCGGCATCGCTGTCGGCATCGAAGAAAAACGTGCCGAAGCCCAGTGGCAACAAGCTCGACTCCCGCAATCCGGCCGCCTCGGTAATATCTGCGAAGGACAGGTTGCCCTCGTTGCGATAGAGGGTGTTTGTCTCGCGCGAAAAATTGGTCACCAGTAGATCCGCGTCGCGGTCGCCGTCGATGTCGCCGACCGCAACGCCCATACCCGATTCTGCCTGCCCGTCGGCATTGTAAGCCGCGCCCTGGCCCAGCGCCACGTCTTGGAAAGCGCCGGCGCCATTATTGCGGTAAAGAAAATTGCGCGTACCGTCGTTAGCGACGTAGAGATCCTGATCACCGTCGCCGTCGAAATCCACCGCGGCTATGCCCAATCCCTTGCCGAAAGGACTGTAGACTCCACTGGCCCTGGTGACATCAGCAAAGGCCGTTTCGTCGTTGCGGAACAGCGCATCGGGGGCGCCGTTGTAGCGCCGGGGAGCGCAGTAAGTACGCTGCTCATCGGGTATACGCAATAGGGCACCAGCCGTACTTTTCGCCCGCGAAACCGCGCCGCCGCATAGGCGGTTGTTGCGCGGCGACATATCGAGATAATTGACCACGTAGAGATCGAGATCGCCGTCGTTGTCGTAATCAAAAAAAGCCGCACTGGCGCTCCAGCGCGGATCATCGAGACCTACCGCAGCCGTATAGCGCCCGGCCTCGTTGCGATAGAGTGCGTTGGGACCGTAGTTGGTAACGTAGATATCGGCCCACCCGTCATTATCGTAATCGCCCACTGCAACCCCCATGCCGTAGCCGGGATCGGCAGCACCCGCCTGCACTGGCGCGAAGATGCCCCCACCATTGCGGTAGAGCCGGTTCAGCGTCGCCGCAGGGTCCTGGCGCAGCATATACACGGTACTGTCGACTCCGCCGCTATAGCGCAGTGGCGGTTCGTATTCGACGGATACCCAGTAGCCGGTCGAATCGACCGCCATCTGATTTATCGGGTTCAGCTTGCCGCGCCATGGCGCCAGGTCGAAGCCGTCCGCCAGATAGACGTCGAGCCAGCCATCGCGATCGTAATCGACGAAGGCCGCTCCCGATCCCATGGTCTCGACCAGAAACCAGTCGCCGGCTGCACCGGAGGTATGGCGGAAGTCCAGACCAGCATCTTCGGCTACATCGACAAAATCATACAGAGACGTTGTCGCCTCCTCGGCGGGACCACCGCACCCGGCGAGCAGCACCAGCAAGAGGGCGAGCACTGTAACGTGGAACAAAGTCATAGACAGCAAAAAATAAGGCGTTCTCACATATACGACAGCATATTCCCCGTCTCCCCCATAATCCCGTCAACGCACAGCCACAAACCCGCCGCGATGGCTTCGCCCATAATCAAGCCAAGAAAAAAGGGCTTGCCCTTCTCGAACAGTGGCATCCCGCCCCACTTGACGATGCCCAACTTGAGCAACCAGGCAAGAAAAACTGAGAACCAGATTTGGCTGGTCAGCCAGCCCACGCCGACGACGAAACCCAGGGGATGCAACGGCCACCAGTAGAAGCGGTGGTGCCCCCACATCAGTATGCCCTCCACCAGTGCGCCGATGCCGGTAAAAGCCCAGCCTCGCATATCGGCCGGCAGCGGATTGGCCAGTGGCCGCGCCATGTCGTTGAAGGTCCGCGTAGCCTGGTGGGTCATAAAGAAGGGGTGCAGATTGATTCCGCCATGCTCGTAGCAGATCGTCAGGATGATCCACGTCGCCCCAGCCAGACTTATCACCAGCGCCAGCGCCATACCCCAGAATAGCCTGCGCTTGGAGCCGGGCACCACCTCGGCGAGCTTGAGCGCATTGGCCGCGGCGATCATTGGGAAGAGGCGCATCTCGGACTGCCAGACATAGGTGAAGGTCAGCGCGGTCAGTCCCTTGGCGCCGATAACCGGAGCACCGATGGCAGAGATAACGAAAAACGCCGCCACCATCGGTGAGCGCGCCGTCGCCAGCCCGGCGGTGGCTACGACCCTGGTGACGAAGACGTAGAAGATCAGACAGGTGGCCAGAAAGAGCGGCAGGATAAAGAGCGGGATACCCGAAGCCCACAGCCACACCGCGATAAAAGTCAGCGAGCCGAGAAAGCCAAAGACCGCCACCCGATAAGACAACAGCTCGCCCGAGTCGTCGAGATCGCGCTCGCTGCCCCACGCCTTGCGCCACACCGCCAGCAGATGCCACCTGCTCATCCACAGCGTATAGGCAACGAAGACCAGACAGCCGCCCATAACCTGGTGCGTCAGATCCGCGGTCTGCGAAAACGAATAGAGACTGAGCTTTTCGGTGCTGGCGATACCCAGCTGGTTGAAGATGCCCTCCTGTGCCTTGGACAGCGCGTAGAAAAACCAGATAGAAAAGGAGATGTCGAGATTGACCAGATAGAAAATGCCGATCCAGGCGTAGACCCAGGTCAATCTCAGGCTCGTCCCCTCGCCAATCCACGCCAGCGACCCGGCGGTCTGCGCCACAGTCGGCACTTCCGGGACATAGTGGTGCAGGCCCTTCATTCCCAGCAGTACGAAAGGCACTGCGAAGCCGATCCACAACAAGCGCTGCTTGAAAAACGGCGCCAGCCTAGATCCTGGCCCCGGCTCTTCCACCAGTTGTAGAGGCAACTGGACCATCGGATAGGCCAGGCGCTCGTTTTGCGACCACTGGCGGTG
>MDTE01161354.1_pt1 | contig 29039 bp, 24 predicted proteins | sample 811231 | NCBI WGS metagenome assembly MDTE01 (sample SAMN05326651, study PRJNA326480) | marine metagenome | isolation source: seawater | place: Indian Ocean: Red Sea | collected 2010 | reverse complement strand
TGAAGGGGGTGCTTAGCTCAGCTGGTTAGAGCGCCGCCCTTACAAGGCGGAGGTCGTAAGTTCGACTCTTACAGTACCCACCATTAATATGAGAAGCAGTTAGCTGCTTCTTTTATTTTGTGCTAATTAAATGTTAAGATACCTAAGGATTTCGGAGGCGTAGTTCAGTTGGTTAGAATGCCTGCCTGTCACGCAGGAGGTCGAGGGTTCGAGTCCCTTCGTCTCCGAATAAAGATTGGGTTTTGATGTTAAGAAATATTAGAGACAATTTAAATAAATGGGTTATTGGCGTACTTCTATTGCTTGTAGCTGTTCCGCTTGTATTCATGGGGCTTGGTGATTATCAAACATCCTCAGAATCTTATGCATTTAAAATCGGTGATAAAACTGTATCGTCATCTAGACTTGAGCAAGAAATCTTTCAATACAAACAGGCACTATTGAGAAATAATAATAATCAGATTCCTCCCGTGTATACAGATGAATTTATTAGAGATATAACCATTGACTATATGATTCGAACTATGCTTTTAGACGATAAAGCAAGAAGTCTTAATCTAGTTTTTCATAATAACTCAATAGTAGATAAAATAATGAACACATCAGCATTTAGGAATGAAAATGGTTTCGATAAGGATTTATACTTATCACAACTCTATAAAATAAATATGTCTCCTGAGTCATATGAGGGTTATATTTATCAATCCGGAATAACTCAACAACTTAAAAAAGCAATTACTGAGACGTCATTCATCACTAAGAGTGAAGAAAATTTACTTACTAAATACAGATTTCATACTCGTGATGTAAGCTATAAAATATTGTCAAAAAATGATATTAAAAAAAATATTATTATAAGCGAGAGCGATATTTCTCAATATTATAATAATAATTTATCAGATTTTATGACAACAACATCTGCCACATTTAACTATATTGATATAAGTAAAAATGATCTTATCAAAGATCAAATCGTCTCAGATAAGAAGATTAGAGAAACTTATCAAGAAAAGCGGGATAATGGCTTTTACTCAGAACCTATTAAATATTCAATTGAGCATATTCTTGTGCCACTTGGGGACAATATGAATAGCACAGTTACTAATATAAAAAGTGATTTGAAGGCTGGAATAGCACTGACTGAGATAATTGCTAATTATGAGGTTGATGAAGATACTAAAAATACCGATGGTTTTCTCGGTACGTTTGAGTTAGAGGATTTGCCAGAATATTTTAGAAAGCCAATTATTGATCTTCCTGATAGTGTATTTTCTAATCCTATAATTTCTAATAATGGTACACACTTTATTAGGATAAAAAATAGAACTAAAGAAAAGATAATAGAATTTGAGGATGTAAGAGCTGAAATACTTAATGATTTAAAAACTGAAAAAGGTACTCGTTTATACTTTGATTTAATCGATCAAATAGGAGAATTATCATTTTCTAAATCTTTTACGCTTGATGAAATAGCTAATAAATCAGGACAAAAGCTAATTCTCTCTAAAGAGATTTCAGAAAATGAAGGTTATGGAATTTTTAACTATGATAATGTAAGAAATATTCTTTTTAGTAAAGAAATTATCTATGATGATAAAGTTTCTGATTTAATCTATATAAATGATAACAGATTTATTGTTGCAGAAAAAAATAAATCTAACTTGCCTACTCAAATGTCCTTAATGGAATCAGATGAAATAATAAAAACATTATTACTAGAACTTCAAACACGAGATAAACTTCAAAGCATTGCTGATGATATAACGGTAGATTTGAATTCTAATACAATAAATGAAGATGATTCTTTTAATAATTTTTTGGGAACCATAGATAATGAGAACTTAGATTCGAATTTAGTAAAAATCTTCTTCGAGGCAAGTCCGTTATTAGGCTATCAACAATATCCAATTGATGATGGTAAAGTTATATTCAGAATAAACCAAGTTGAGTACAAAAATGATGTCACTGGTGATGAATTGAATACTTTTTTAAATTTTGTTAATAATACAAGAAGTGAAACAGAATTTTATAACCTTTATTCAAATCTTCGAAGTAATTCTGAGATAATTATTAAGAAGTAACTAACTATTTACTAAAATCCAACAATGCTATAACCACAGTCAACATAAATGACTTGTCCTGTGATGCCTGAACTTTGATTATTTAAAAGAAAAAGTGCCGCATTAGCTATCTCTTCCTGTGTAATGTTCCTCTTAAGTGGTGCTTTATTTTCTACATGTTTCAATATCTCACTGAATCCACTTATTCCAGAAGCGGCAAGTGTTTTAATTGGTCCAGCTGATATTGCATTAACTCTAATATTTTTATTACCAAGACTGTGAGCTATATATCTAACACTTGATTCTAAGCTAGCCTTTGCTAAACCCATAACATTATAATTTTGAATAACTTGTTGAGCACCAAGATATGATAGCGTTAATAGAGAACCGTCTGAATTGATTATATCTTTGAAGGCTTTAGTTAGAGCAGAAAAAGAATATGAGCTTACATCATGAGCAATACTAAACCCCTCTCTTGTTATATTATCAAGATAATCACCCGACAAAAGTTCTCGGGGAGCAAATGCAGCAGAGTGAACGATTATATCAATTTTTTGGTATTTTTTCTCAATAAAAACCTTCAGCGAATCAATTGATGCATCCTTAGATAAATCACACTCGAATGTGGAGGTCTCGCCTTTTAATTCATTGGCTACTGTTTCTACTCGTTTTTTTAGATTTTCATTTTGATAAGTCAGACATAATTCAGCCCCATTATCATTCAATTTCTTTGCAATTCCATATGCTATTGATTTGTTGCTAGCAATACCGGTAATTAGAGCTTTTTTATTATTTAATAGCATGTACAAGAATTATATTTACAATTAGAATATCATAATAATGTATAAATTTTCATTATTAATAGATATTTGTTTTAAATTATTCAGAATTTTTCTGTATATATCTATAATCATATTATTTTTAGCTGCTAAATTATCATATGCCCAATCATCCATTGCTATTGGTTACACTCCGAAGTACTCTGATAATTTCAAGAACTTTGAGTATGTTCAGCCAGATATGACAAAAGGAGGGTCAATAAAACTATCAGCTTTTGGATCATTTGAATCTCTTAATCCATTCCTTCTAAAATCTCTTTCCGCTGCTGGTCTTAATGACTTAATATTTGAGACATTGATGGAGAGAAGCCTTGATGAACCATCATCGAGCTATGCACATGTGGCACATAGTTATGAATTATCTAAAGATAATCTCTCTGTTACTTACTACCTAGATACGAATGCTAGATTTTCAAATGGAAAAAATATTAAGGCTTCTGATGTAAAATTTTCTTTTGATACTCTAATGAGTAAAGAGGCACATCCTCAGTATCGTCTATATTGGGCTGATATACAATCAGCAGAAGTCTTAAATGATAGCACCATAAAATTTTTTTTTAAAAAAGTTAATCCTGAATTACATATGATGATTGGTGATCTCCCAATATTCTCTGCTGAATGGTTCAAAAATAAGAAATTTAATGAATCTATTCTTGATAATCCAATTGCAAGTGGACCATATATTATTAGCGATTATGAGATTGGTAGATTTATAGAATACGAACGTAATCCTAATTATTGGGCTAGAAATAAATCTACCAGAATAGGAATGTTCAATTTTGATAAGATTGTATTTAAATATTATAAAGATATGACAGTTGCTCTAGAGGCTTTTAAGGGTGGAGAATATGATTTCATTTATGAAAATCACTCAAAAAGGTGGGCCAGGGATTATTCAGGACCTAACTTTGATAACGGCACAATAATTAAACGACAATTAAAGCATAGTAATAATACCGGGATTCAAGGATTTGTTTTTAATACAAGAAAAAAAATTTTTCAAAACAAAGAAATACGAAAAGCAATAACTCTAGCGTTTGACTTTACCTGGTCAAATGATAATTTATTTTATAATCAATATAAAAGATGCGATAGCTATTTTAGCAATAGCGAATTATCTGCATCTATAGTACCGAGTAATAATGAAATAGAGCTCGCTAAAAAAATAGGTATACCGCTCTCTAGACTGAAGAATAAAGAGTATAATTTTTTAAAAAATAAAAATACACGACAGAATTTAATTCAGGCTAAAGAAATATTCGATAAATTTGGATTCAGAGTAATTAATAATAATCTTTATGATCCACAAAATAGAAAAGTTGAATTTAGTTTTCTTTTAGCTCAAAAAGGATTTGAAAGGATTTTAGCGCCCTTCGCTATGAATTTGAAAAAACTTGGTATCACTTTGAATTACAGAACAATTGATACGTCCTTATACCAGAGAAGAGTAGATTCTTTTGATTTTGATATGATGGTTATGAGTTATCCTCAATCTCAATCACCTGGTAGTGAATTATATGCTATGTTTCATTCTGAAAGTGCAGATAGAAGAGGATCATTCAATGTAGGTGGTATTAAAGATAAAGATGTCGATAATCTTATAGATGAGATTATTTACAGTAAAAAACGTGATGACTTAATTACAGCATCACACTTACTTGACAGATTATTATGGAATGATTTTTACATGCTACCAAATTGGTATATAAGTGAGCATAGAATAGCTTATTTTGATAAATTTAATTATCCCGAAAAGCTACCAAAGTACTTTCAAGCTACAAATTACATTTTAAAGACATGGGCGACTAAAAATGAGTAGATATATTTTTAAACGAATTTTATTGATGATTCCTACATTATTAGGAGTACTATTTTTAACTTTTTTGGTGACACAATTTGTGCCTGGCGGCCCAATCGAGCAAATATCAAATCAGCTTAATGCTATTAATGTCACAGGTGAGGCTTCATCAGGGGGCTCTTCAGTTTATAGAGGCTCTAGTGGTCTTGCTGAGGAACATATTAAGCAATTGGAAGAATTCTATGGTTTTGATAAGCCATTTATAGAGAGATTTATAAACTTAATTTTAAATTATACTACCTTTGATTTAGGAAAAAGTTATTTTCATCATCAATCAGTGTCTGATTTAATTATAAGCAAGCTACCTGTATCTATTAGTCTAGGGCTTTGGTCTTTTCTAATAATCTATTCAGTATGTATACCTTTAGGCATAAAAAAAGCAGTAAGACATGGAACTCGGTTTGATTTGGTGTCAAGTACTATTATTTTAGTTGGCTATTCAGTACCCGGTTTTGTACTCGGTATTGGCTTGATCGTTCTTCTAGGAGGTGGAAGTTTTTTTGATGTATTTCCTACGCGAGGAATAGTCTCGGATGGATGGAGCAATTTAAATTTTTTTGAAAAAATTATTGATTATTTGTGGCATATGACACTACCGATTATATGCTCAGTTATAAGTAGTTTTGCAGTAATGACGATGTTAACAAAAAATAGCTTTATTGAAGAAATTAATAAACAATACGTTCTTACAGCAAGATCTAAAGGTTTAACTGAAAATGAGATTCTCTATAAACATGTTTTTAAGAATGCCCTCATTCCGATACTCACAGGTTTTCCTGCACAATTTATCTCGGCTTTTTTTACTGGAAGTATACTGATTGAGACTATTTTTTCATTAGACGGTATTGGTTTATTATCATATGAATCGATTCTTCATAGAGATTATCCAGTTGTTCTTGGTACACTGTTCTTGTTTACACTCCTTGGACTATTCGCTAAATTATTAACAGATATCAGTTATGCATTTGTAGATCCTCGTATAGGTTTTTCATCTGTTGAGGGTAGAAGAAATGATTAATGATCATCAAAAATTTTCAATTTTTTGGGATCGATATAAATCTAATTTAAGAAATTTATATAGTTTATATATTTTTAGCTTTATTTTCATACTGTCTTTATTTGCTGAGTTAATAAGCAATGATAAACCAATTATTATGAGTGTGGATAATACCATTTATATTCCTATGATAATGAGTTATCCAGAAACAGAATTTGGAGGTGTTTTTGAAACAGAAGCAAACTATAAAGACAAATTTATGAACGATATTATGAACAAAGAAGATAATTGGGCTGTATTTCCACTAAACCCTCATTCGTATAATAGTATTAATCTAGATAATGCAACTCCTAATCCAGCACCACCATCATTATATAACTATCTTGGAACTGATGATCGTGGAAGAGATGTCTTAGCTAGACTGATTTATGGTTTTAGATTATCAGTCATTTTTGCTTTTATTCTTACATTGATAGGAGTAATAATAGGTATATTTTTTGGTGCTTTGCAAGGATACTTTGCCGGCCGTACAGATTTATATCTACAGAGATTCATTGAAATTTGGAGTTCTATGCCGGAACTGTATATTTTGATAATTTTTGCTTCACTTTTTGAACCAAGCATCTTGTTATTAATAATTCTTTTATCTTTATTTGGTTGGATGGGTCTTTCAGACTACGTTAGAGCAGAATTTTTAAAAGGACGAAATATGGAGTATGTGGTTGCTGCAAGAACTATGGGAATTTCTAATACTCAGATTATTCTTAGACATATCCTTCCAAATAGCATGGTTTCAGTAATTACCTTCTTACCTTTCCGTGTTAGTGGAGCTATTCTGATATTAACTAGTTTAGATTTTCTTGGATTAGGTGTCCCACCAAATACCCCTAGCCTTGGTGAACTTCTATCACAAGGTAAAGAGAATATTGAAGCATGGTGGCTCTCATTAACCACATTCTTTGTTTTAGTTGGGACGTTGATGCTACTTATTTTTATCGGAGAGGGTATAAGAGAATCATTGGATTCTAGATCATCATGAGTAAATTGTTAGAAGTAAAAAAAATGTCTATTGATTATCTGTCAGTAGAAGGTAACAAAAATATAGTGGACGATATTAGTTTCAATCTATATAACGGAGAAACCTTGGGTATTGTTGGCGAATCAGGATCAGGGAAAACAATTACTGGTTTAGCGATTGCAGGTTTGCTAGACAAAAAAATCTTTTCTGTAAGCTCTGGTGAAATCCTGTTAGACGATATAGATACAAATCTTCTTAATGAGGAATCACTAATAAAATATCGAGGAAAAGAAATATCTATGATTTTCCAAGAACCAATGTTGTCATTAAATCCTGTTCAGACCATTTATCAACAGTTATCTGAGATGATTAAATTACATATTACAAAAAATAGTAATCAAATAAACAATATCTGTAATGATATCCTTATAAAGGTTGGACTCCTTGATAATAGCAAGATTTTAAAGAGTTACCCTCACATGTTGTCGGGTGGTCAAAGACAAAGATGCATGATTGCGTTAGCAATTGTTTGTAAGCCTAAAATTATAATTGCAGATGAGCCAACAACAGCTCTAGATGTAACGTTACAAAAACAAATATTAGAATTATTAAATACTTTAAAAAATGAATCTAATACATCGTTAATAATTATTTCCCATGACTTAGATCTTATTAAAAATTACAGTGATCGTGTAATGATTATGAAGGATGGAAAAAATATTGAATATAATAAAACACAAAATATATTTAACGAACCAAAGGAATCATATACCAAAGAATTAATTAATAGTAAACCAAAGGTATTAATCGATGATCAACCTTTGAAAAATGAATTGCTTACAATTGAGAATTTAAATTGTAAATATCTAATTAAAAATGCATTTTTTAAAAAGAATAAAAAATATTTTTATGCTTTAAAAAATATTAATTTAGTATTAAATCATGGAGAGACAATTGGGATAGTAGGTGAATCTGGATCTGGAAAAACAACCTTAGCTATGGCAATTTTACAGCTATTAAGATATGAAGGGGAAATAAATTTTTTAGGTAAAAGTATGAAAAAACACTCAAGCAATGAACTTCGCAGAATAAGGAATCAATTTCAGATAGTTTTTCAAGATCCATACTCATCTTTATCCCCTAGGATGACTATCAGACAAATACTTTCTGAGGGTATAAATGAATTTGAGGAAATCTCTTCTGATGCTTTGAATGAGAAATGTATTTTGTTAATAGAGGAAGTAGGGCTGACTGCAAATATGTTAAACAGATATCCTCACCAATTTTCTGGCGGTCAAAGACAAAGGATTGCAATAGCAAGAGCTCTATCAATGAGACCCAAAATGATTATTTTAGATGAACCCACCAGTGCATTGGATGTTATTGTACAAAAAAACATTTTAGATTTGATCATATCCCTTCAAAAAAAATATTCACTAAGTTATATTTTTATATCCCATGATTTAAATGTAATAAGGGCTATATCACATCGAACTTATGTTTTAAAAAACTCAGAGATTATAGAGGCAAATTTAACTGAAAAATTAATATCATCTCCCACAAGCGATTACACTAAAAAGCTTATTGATTCATCGTTTATTAGTTAAAAACATCAATTAATAATTTAGAGTAGATTTTACTGAGATTATTTACATTATCTGGTGTTGTATGTTCATTAACTTTATGAATAGTTTCATTTATCAAACCAAATTCAATTACATCTTTGCATATCTTCGCCATGAATCTTCCATCAGATGTACCGCCATCAGTTGATATTGATGCGTCCACGCCAAGAATCTCCTTAACAGCATTGCTACATGATTTCATTAATATGCTTTCGTCAGATAAATATGGCTCGCCAGATAATGTCCATTCAATTTCATAATTCAGATTATGTTTATTCAAAATAGAAATCACTTTTTCTTTAAGTTTTACATCATTAGTTTCTGTTGAGTATCTAAAATTAAAATCACAAGTTAACTTTCCCGGTATAATATTCCCAGCCCCAACACCACTATTGAGATTAGAAATTTGAAATGAGGTTGGTGGGAAGTATTCATTTCCTAGATCATATTTTTGATTTATTAATTCATTGATAGCACTTGATGAGGAGTGGATTGGATTATCAGCATTCATAGGATATGCAATATGTCCTTGAGTACCATTAACAGTGAGCTTTGCTGATAGAGAGCCCCTACGTCCATTTTTAATAGTGTCGCCTAAAACTTTTTTACATGATGGCTCTCCTACTAAACACATATCAATATCATAATTATTAAGATCAGTATCCACGAGTCTTCTAATACCATCTAAAGCTGGGCCTTCCTCATCACTTGTAAGTATAATCATTATAGAGCCATTGAAATCTCTTTTAGCATCAATAAAAGATTTAACTGCAGATAAGAATGCTGCAATACTACCTTTCATGTCTGATGTTCCCCTACCATATAATTTATTATTTTTCTCAGTAAGAGAGAATGGATCATGATCCCATTTATCTATGTCTCCAATAGGCACAACATCAGTATGACCTACAAACGCCAGAGTAGGTTTTTTTGTTCCTAATTTAGCAATCATATTATGAACATCACCATATTTAATAGTTTTAATTTCAAAACCTAATTGTTTTAAATACTCAGATATCATTATCTGACATCTATCATCTTCAGGTGTAACAGATTTACATGATATTAAGGTTCTTAAAATTTCGATTGGATTACTTTCTTCTCTCATATAAGCTCTTCATCTCTTTTAGTTAAAACTTCATATCCAACATTTGTTACTAAAATAGTATGTTCCCATTGCGCAGATAGCGAGTGATCTTGAGTTACAACAGTCCATCCATCATTGAGCACTTTTGTATTATGCTCACCTACATTTATCATTGGTTCTATCGTAAAAGTCATTCCCTCCAGTAATCGCATACCTGTATTTTTTGTCCCATAATGTAGAATTTGAGGACTTTCATGAAATTGTCTTCCTATACCATGTCCACAATAATCCCTTACTACAGTAAATTTATTATCATGCGCTATTTCCTGTATTATCGCCCCAATATCTCCAATGTGTAAACCGGGCTTTACTAATTTAATTGCTTCATACATACATTTTTGAGTTACCTCACATAGTCTATTAGCTAGTATAGATGCTTTTCCTACTTGGAACATTTTGCTAGTATCGCCATGAAAGCCATCTTTTATGACAGTTACGTCTATGTTGAGAATATCTCCCTTTTTTAAAATTTTTTCACCAGAAGGAATACCATGACAAACTTGATGATTTACAGAAGTGCAAATTGATTTAGGAAATCCCTTATAATTCAAAGGTGCTGGTATGGCGTCCTGATTATTCACTATATACTCGTGACAAATTCTATCTAACTCTAATGTAGTTACGCCGGGTTTGACGTAATCTCCAATCATTTCAAGGACTTGAGAAGCTAATTTTCCAGCAATTCTCATTTTTTCTATATCAGACTGTGACTTAATATAATCCATTATTCATTAAACCTAAATTTTTAGCACAAATTATCAGATTTTTATTGTTGAATCCATGTAAATATGATAAAAAAGCCTTCATGTTGTTAATATTTTATAATATATACAGGACAGAGGATAGCTTCAGTGCATAATTTATCACTGAAAGAAATGATCGAGGCCGGCGTTCATTTCGGTCATCAGACCAAATATTGGAATCCTAAGATGGAACCCTACATTTATACAACATATAAAAAACTTCATATTATTAATCTAGAAAAGAGTGTTGAACAGTTCAACAAGGCACTTGAATTTATTACAAAAATCTCAAGAAATAATTCTAAAATATTATTTGTTGGCACGAAAAGAGCTGCAAGAGACTTAGTTAAGAAACATGCTCTCGACTGTGAAATGCCATATGTTAATAACAGATGGTTGGGCGGGACATTGACGAATTTTAATACTGTAAAAAAATCAATAGAGAAATTAGAGAATCTCAATTCTGGTATAAGTTCTAATACATCATCAGATACTATGACAAAGAAAGAAGCTTTAATGGTAAAAAAACAGATTACAAAGCTTGATAAGAATTTAGCAGGAATAAAAGATTTAAATAAGCTTCCAGACGCACTCTTTATCGTTGATACGGGTTATGAGAGAATAGCTATACAAGAGGCTAACAAACTCAATATCCCAGTTATTGCTATCGTTGATAGTAATAATTCTTTTGATGGCGTAGATTACATGATACCTGGGAATGATGACTCAATGTCTTCTATTAACTTATTTTTATCTGAAATCACAAAAAAAATTAAAGATAATAGATCGAAAATTAATACAAGAGATAATAAAAATTTTTCAGATAGATCATCAAAAAATAAAGGCGTTAGAAAAAAACAAGTTATAAATGTTGAGAAGACAAAGAAAAGTGATTCTGATGAACCTAAAGCACATATTCAGGATGAGGAATAAATGTCTAATTTAGATCTTTTAAAAAAGTTACGTGATATTACAGGAGCAGGAATGATGGACTGCAAAAAATATTTAGAGAAATCAAATAATGATGTTGATGCTGCAGTTAAATTAATGAGGAAAGAGGGTGGTATAAAAGCTGATAAAAAATCATCACGTATTGCAGCAGATGGATTAGTGAGTTATTTTTCTAATGGTCAAAAAGCACTTTTGATAGAAGTTAACTCTGAAACTGATTTTGTTGCACGAAGTGATGACTTTAAAACTTATGTTGAAAATGTAAGTCAAATTATTCTTGAAACTGATTATAAAAATTTACCTGAACTAGAAAAAGACAATAATATAATAAGCAAACTTGAAGATATTCGAAATACGATTATTACTAAACTTGGTGAAAACATAGTTATAAGACGTTTTAAAATAATAAACTCGAAAGATGTTTTTACTTCTGGTTATACTCATAATGGAAAAATTGGAGCACTAGTTGTTATGGAGAATAAAGATGATCAGCTTGCTAAAGATATATGTATGCAAATTGTAGCATCTAATCCTCTTGCACTTGATGAATCTTCGATTGATCAATCTATTTTAGATAGTGAAAAAGAGATCTACAGGGCAGAGCTTGATAAGATTGATAAAAAAGATGATATCAAAAGAAACATACTAGATGGCAAAGTTAAAAAATTTATAGCTGAAAATACTCTACTTAATCAACCATACATTAAGGATTCTACTCTTACCTTAAAAAAAATACTTAAGAGTAATAAAATAATTGATTATTCAAGATATCAGCTTGGCGAAGGTATAGAGAAAAAAACCGATGATTTTGCTGAAGAAGTCTACAGTCAAATTAAATAATCATAATAATTCTTACAGGTAATTTCTTATTTTATTATTCTCTTGTGATGCTAGAATGTTCTTATGATTGAAGATATAAAAAAAGACTTAAATGATGCTATGTCAAAAGCACTTGATTCTCTTTTAAGAAATATATCGAAAATTAGAGCTGGTAGGCCTAATCCAAGCTTACTTGATGATATTGAAGCTGTTTACTTTGATACAAAAACACCTATCAAGCAACTAGCAAATATTACTGTTACTGATGCTTCTACCTTAACATTAAATGTCTGGGATAAAGCTGCGATTGCTCCAATTGAAAAAGCAATTATGGAATCAAACTTAGGGTTGTCTCCTTCCGTATCTGGTACAAATATACACATTAAAATTCCTCCTCTAACTGAAGAAAGAAGAAATGATTTGATAAAATTACTCAAAAAAGAATCCGAAAATACAAAAGTTGCCTTAAGAAATATAAGAAGAAATACTAATACCCATATCTCAAATTTAGAGAAAGACAAAAAAATATCTAAAGATTTTGAGAGAGACTATATGATTGAAGTACAAGATATTACTGATAACTATATCAAAAAATCAGATACTATTATTGATGAAAAAACAAAAGAAATAAGTGAAGTTTAATGGATAAAAAAATAAATCATATTTCTATAATTATGGATGGAAATGGTAGGTGGGCAAATGACCGTGGCATGCCAAGAGCCCTTGGACACCGGGAAGGAATTAAATCAGTACAGAGAATAATTGATGCATCACTTGTCAGACAAATAGATACTCTAACGTTATTTGCTTTTAGCAGTGAAAACTGGAATAGACCTAGCGATGAAATTACTGTATTGATGAGTCTTTTTAATGAGTCTATTGCTAAGTATATGTATGAGCTTGATCAAAATAATATAAAGGTAAATTTCATAGGTGATATCAAAAAATTTAATTCAGCATTAAGAGAAAAAATATCTAATTTAACCTCTTTAACACATAATAACACCGGATTAAATTTAAACTTTGCAGTCAACTATGGTGGAAAATGGGATATTATCAATGCAGTGAATAATATAATAATTGAGAGAGAGAATGACTCTAGTAATCTAATTACCGAGAATGATATAGATGAGAAATTATCTTTGCCAAATAATCCCCCAGATCTATTAATTCGTACAGGTGGAGATCATCGTTTAAGTAATTTTATGCTATGGCAACATGCTTATACTGAATTATATTTCACGGATTGCCTATGGCCAAACTTTGATGAAGTTGAGTTTGATAAAGCAATAAAATATTTTTTAAATACAACAAGGAAGTTTGGTGGTCTAGTGAATATTAATGATTACAAGAGTAATGTTTGATCGTATCCTTACTGCCATAGCATTAATATTATTTGTTTCTTTATTTTTATTTTATACTAATAACTTTCTCTTCTATACTATATTGTCATTATTGTTTTTGTATGCTTTTTTTGAGTGGTTATCGTTAGCTAACGTAAATAATCTAAGAAAGACTCTTAATCTATCGTTTTTCTTAGCTGCGATGATCTCATCTTTCTTTTATAGTTCTCCTTCCTTTATAACTATGATATTTTATCTAGCATTAGTTTTTTGGATATTTGTAGCAATAATGCTCATAAACAATAAATCTTTAATAAATATTATCCATAGGAACTATAATATTTTAGGTTTATTTATATTTTATACATGTTGGCTTTGTATCATTAGTATAAACAATCTGAATAACACATTGATATTTGAGATACCTTTTTCTCACGATAGCGTAGATCATAGCACTATAAATCATTTTATATTTATTATAATTCTAATTTCTCTATCTGATATATCGGGATACCTATTTGGTAGAATTTTTGGTAGAAATAAACTCTCAGCTTCAATTAGTCCTAATAAAACAATAGAGGGTTTTATCGCATCAATATTTGTTCCTACTTTATCATTTTATCTCTATTTTATAGCGTTCCTTTCATATCCTTTTTTTTTATCTGATTTATTTTTTATAATAATTTTCTGTACAGCTTGCACCTTGGGTGATTTAACAGTAAGTTGTTATAAGAGAGCTTTTGAGGCTAAGGATTCTGGAAGCTTCTTACCGGGTCATGGTGGATTGCTTGATAGATTAGATAGTTATCTACCCACAATTTTTATTTATCAATTTTGGATGTTTCTATAAAAATGGAAATTATTATATTAGGATCAACTGGGACTATAGGAAGAAATACTCTTAAAGTAATAGAGTCATCAAAATCTAATTTTAAAATTTTTGGTTTGACAGCTAAATCCAATATTAAATTACTTGCAAAACAGGCATGTAAATACAAACCTAAATATTTGGTTGTTGAGAAAGAGTCAGATATTAAAAAGCTAAAATCACTTTGTGGGAATTATGCAAAAAATATATCATTTCATTTTGGTAAGGATAGTTTAAATAAATTATCATCACATTATAGAGTAAGATGCGTTGTATCAGCTATTACCGGTGCTGCAGCGTTAGAACCCACATACAACGCTGTTAAAGCTGGTAAAAAAGTTTTACTGGCAAATAAAGAATCACTTATTATGTCTGGTGATTTACTCTTGAAGGTAGCAAAAAAAAATAAGGCATCAATAATCCCTATTGACAGTGAGCATAATGCTTTATTACAAATTGTAAGCATGTTTGGCTATAATTTTATTAGTGATAGAAAAAAAATGCCCGATAATATTGATAATATTTCCTTAACTGCTTCTGGAGGACCATTTTTAGGTTACACTCAAAAAGCCCTTTCATTAGTAACATCAAATCAAGCCATTAAGCATCCAAACTGGAAAATGGGAAAGAAGATTTCAATAGATTCAGCAACCATGATGAATAAAGGCCTTGAAGTTATAGAGGCTTCTCTTCTTTTCAACATTCATCCAGATCAAATAAATGTTTATATTCATCCGCAAAGTCTCATTCATGCTCTGATAACATTTCATGATGGCTCTACATTATCGCATATGAGTTACCATGATATGAAAATACCGATCAGCTATGCCCTCAATTGGCCTAATAGACAAAAATTTACTAAAAAAATAAAACCTCTTGATGGTACTTATGAACTTCGTAAAATAAAAAAAGGTGACTATCCATGCTATGATCTATGCATAAAAGCTCTTAAAATAGGTAAAAATGCAACAACAATAATTAATGCAGCAAATGAGGTGGCAGTAAAATATTTTCTTGAAAATAAGATCAAATTTACTGATATACCAGTTATAATTAAAGATGTTTTAAAGAACTCAAAAGTAGGTAATATATCAAAAATATCAGATATCCTAAAATATGATGCTCAAACAAGAGTACTAACTGAGAAAAAGATTAAAAAAATATGGAAATAATTCAAAGTATAATAGGGTTTTTTATAGCAATTGGAATACTTGTTACTTTCCATGAGTACGGTCATTTTATAGTAGCAAGGATGTTTAATGTAACAGTTTTGAATTTTTCAATTGGTTTTGGAAAATCCATTTATAATTACCAGCCTACAAAAAGTAATACAGAATATTCTATTGGTCTAATTCCACTTGGTGGATATGTAAAAATGCTTGAATCTGAAGAACTAGAAAAAATTGATAAAAAAAATGATTCATATGATGAAAAATATTGTTTTGATAAACAGAAAGTATGGAAGAGATTTCTTATTGTAGCAGCTGGTCCAATATTTAATCTTATACTTGCATTTATTTTTTTTGTTTTTGTACACATGAGTGGTATGAATGGTTTAAAACCTTTAATTGATTCAGTTGATAATATTGATGATCCTATTTTTTTAGGAGATTCCATTGTTGAGATAATACAAGTAAATAATACAAACACTAGAAGATGGCAAGATGTGAGAGTTGAGGTTTTAAATGTTATTGTCGAGGGTGAGAAAGAAATAGATTTATTAATTTCATCAAGTAATGGAAATAAAAAAACTATAACTATTGATGTTAATAAGGATATTTTAAAAAAAGATGGAGATGTTATTAAAAACATAGGAATCATTCCGATGAATCCTGAGTTATCTACTACTGTATCTTATGTTCAAGATAATTCACCAGCATCTTTAGCTGGATTTCAAATTAATGATGAAATTGTCTCTATAGATGGATCTCCTGTAAAAAATTGGAATGAGTACGTGGAGATTATTCACAAAAATCCTGGTAGCATTCTTCAAGTTGGTATAAAGAGAGATAATAGAATTATTGATCTAATCCTTGTTCCATCATCTAAGGAAATGAATGGAAAAAAAATTGGATTTGCGGGAATTTCGCCAAGCCGAGAGAATCTTGATATTTATAGAGTAAATGTGAAATACGATTTTCTGGATTCCATTAATAAATCAATTTCGTTGACTACAGATTATACTGTTCTGACTTTGAAAATGATTGTAAAACTTTTTACTGGTCAAGCTAACGTTAATAACTTAAGCGGGCCATTAAGTATAGCAGAATTTTCTGGGAAATCTCTTTCCATGGGACTAGTTTATTTTGTATATCTAATGGCAATATTGAGTATAAGTCTTGGAGTGTTAAATTTACTTCCAATTCCTCTCTTGGATGGAGGACATCTTGTTTACTATACAATTGAAATGATCTCTGGAAAACAAGTACCGATTAAAATTCAATTAATAGCTCAACAAATTGGAATTATAATTCTTTTTGGAATTATGCTTTTAGCTTTTTATAATGATTTTTTGAGAATATTTAAATGATTGATGATTTAAAAAAATATCTTTTAGTTCTGTTTTTGCTTTTATCCAGTAATATTTATGCAGAGGATGTCAAAATTGCAAACATTATAATTCAAGGTAATAACCGAGTAACAGATGCCACTGTTCTAAATTATGCAGAGATAACCAAAGGAGATGTAATTCGTCAAGGAGAAATACAAGAAATAATCAAAAAGCTCTACGATACTGGATATTTCGATGATATTGAGGTCGAATTAAAATTTAACGACTTGATTATTAAGTTAGATGAAAAACCTATTATTTCAGATATTGTTATAGAAGATAATAATATTATTGAAGATGAAGATATTCTAAATGCTCTTGAAAATGTTGGTATTACAAGATCAAGACCATTTGATAGAAATATTTTTGATAAGGTAGAGCAAGAATTAGTAAGGTTATATTTTGATAGAGGTAGATATAATGCCACAATTGAGACAAATATAAATAATCTAGAGAGAAATAGGGTCTCGATCAATTTGAAAATTAACGAAGGAGAGGCTAGTAGAATTAGAGAAATCAATTTTATTGGAAATTCCGTATTCTCAACAAAAAAACTAAAGAGCTTAATGACATCAGGAACTAAATATTTTTTTATGTTTTGGTCTGATAAAGATGTCTATTCAAATTCTGTTCTAAAGACTGATATAAGTAAGATAGAAGAATATTATTTCAATAGGGGATATATCCGTTTTCGAGTTCTATCAAATCAGGTCAATTTATCTAATAATAATAAAGATATAATTATTACCATTAATATTGAAGAAGGTAATAAATATGAGTTCGGTGATATCAAGCTTTATGGTAATACTGTTTTAGACACAAGTGAAGTTAAAAAATATATATCTCAAGTTCTCCTACCAAAACAAACCTTCTCAAGAAGACAAATACAGCAAGCTGAATCACTCATGAAAAATATGTTTGGGGAGGAGGGCTATGCTTTCCCAGAAATTATATCTGCACCTATTATTGATGACGAAACTAGAATCGTTGATGTTGAATTTAGAGTTACGCCTGGCAACAAAAGCAAGGTCAGGAGGATAACTATATCTGGGAATGATAGTACAAATGACGAAGTGTATAGAAGAGAAATACGACAAATGGAGTCTGCAACTCATAGACAATCTGCAATTGATAGATCAAAGATAAGATTACAAAGACTTAAATTTGTTGATAATGTCGAAGTTGTTAAAACTAAAGTTACCAATAGTCCAGATCAAGTTGATATTACATTCAAAATTACTGAGAGAAAAGCTGGAGAATTTAAAGTTAGTGCCGGATGGTCGGATACAGATGGTGCAATTTTTGATATTGATTTAAAGCAAGATAATTTCCTTGGTGGTGGAAATAATATCTCTGTTAAGGCCTCACGAAGTAGCGTTCAGACGGCGCTTAGATTCTATTTAACTGATCCTTACTATACTATGGATGGTGTAAGTAGAACAACGAGTTTGATAGTAAGTCAAACAGATGTAAGTAGTACATCTACTGCCTCATATCTCTCTGATACGTTTTCTGGTGGAATTATGTATAATACTCCTTTGTCAGAGACAGAATCTTTTGGTTTAGGATATGATATTAGTCTTACTAAATTTACTACAACAATAGGCTCTCCAATTATTGTTACACACCATCTAGATGATCATGGATCTAATGCATTCGGTGTTATGTTAAAGACTGAATATATTTCTGATACAAGAAACAGAACGAGATTTGCAGAGAGTGGATTACTTAATAGACTATCTGCAAATTTATTTATTGCAGCTGAGGGTGCATCATACATTACCGCTAAATATGATACTGAATATAATGTTCCATACACTATTGATATATTTGGTTTTGATTGGAATACTGTTTTTCAAACAAAAACAATCCTTGGAATTGGTGCTGGCTTGGATGGAGCTACTTCAATGCCTTTCTATGCAAAATACTTTGCTGGTGGTAATAGGACAGTAAGAGGATTTAAAGCTTCAAGTTTAGGACCACTAACATATAACGCACCAAGAGGTGCTAACACTTGTGCTGCTATTCAAATACCAGGAGAATTTATCAAATGTGATGCTGTAGGTGGAGATTTTCTATCAGTTCTTCAATTCGATTGGTTATTTCCACCTCCACCTATCTTTGCTGAAGATACAAGAAATATAAGAACGTCGTTATTCTTGGATGTTGGTCAGGTGTTTGAGAAAATCAATAATTTCGATTACAATGAATTAAGAGCAAGTTATGGTTTGCAATTTAATGTTATGACGCCTGTAGGTGGTGTATCTGTAGGTATTGCAAACGCACTTCGTGAAAAAAGAGGTGATGATTTTCAATCCGTTATATTTAGACTAGGGGGTAACTTTTAAATATGAAATTACATAAACTATTTATATCTTCATTACTATGTATGTCAGTATTAATGCCTTCATTTGTATTCGCAGAAGTGAAAGTGGGCATTGTAAATTTATCTAGAGTACTTAATGAAGTACCAATGTATTCAGAAGCAAAAGAAAAAATCAAAAAACAATTTGATCCACGCGCTCGTAATCTTAAAACTTTAGAAAAAGAGTGGAGTAGTCTAAATGATGAATACTTAAAAAATGAAGCTGTAATGTCAGACTCTGATAAAAAATCTCTTGTTGAAAAAATTAAAAATATTGAGACAAAATTCAGAAGTGGACAAGAAAAGTTACAAGTTGATTTGGAGCAAACTCAGAGAACAGAATTTAGTAAAATTGAAAAAATTGTTAATGATACGATTACTGAATATGCTGAAAAAAATGATTTCGATCTTATATTACGTGCTGATGGTACGACACTTTATGCTAAAAAGTACATCAATATTACTGAAGATATAATTTCTAAACTTCAATAATGAAGCTTAATAGAGCATACACTTTAAAAGAGATAGCAGATTTATATCATTGTAAATTACATGCTGATGATGATTATAAATTTGATTCAATATCTAGTATTAATAATATAAAAAATAAGTCACTGATTTATTTATCTGATAAAAAATTACTAAAAAATATAAATATCGATACAGACTGCGCAGTAATAACTACTACAGAAATTTCTAAAATAATATCAAAACCTAATATTGTTAGTAATAATCCTCAATTAGTTTTCTCTCGATTTCTTAATGATTACATTAATGAATATAATATTTCATTTTTTAGTAAAAAATCGAATAGTATAAACTATCCTACCTCTACAACTATTCATGAAAACGTTTCAATTGGTAAATCAGTCGATATAGGTAATAATTGTATTATATATCCAAATGTTTCGATATACGATAATTGTAAGATAGGTAATAATGTAATTATTCATAGTGGCACAGTAATTGGCTCTGATGGATTCGGCCTAATCCTCAATGAGCAGCAATCGTGGATTAAAGTTCCACAAGTCGGGAATGTCATTATTTCTGATAATGTCGAAATCGGTGCCAATACAACTATTGATCGTGCTGCTATTGATAGCACAATTATTGATAATAATGTTAAAATTGATAATCAAGTTCAAATTGCACATAATGTTGAAATTGGAGAAAACACTGCAATTGCAGCATGTGTTGGAATAGCTGGAAGTACAAAAATTGGAAAAAATTGTACAATAGGTGGTGGGTCTGGGATTAATGGTCATATAAATATTTGTGATAATGTCCATATAAATGGAATGACTATGGTTACAAAGAGTATAAGCGAACCAGGAAGTTATGCATCAGGGACTACTGTCCAAAAAGCAGAGACCTGGAGAAAAAATCAGGCAAGATTTAAAAATCTCGATCAAATCATAAAGAAAATTAACAATGAGGAAAAAAATAATGAATAATAATGACATTAGAAACTACCTTCCACATAGATATCCTTTCCTATTAATTGACAAGGTATTAGACTTTAAAAAACATGAATTTTTGAGAGCACAAAAAAATGTATCTAATAACGAACCATGTTTTCAAGGTCATTTTCCAGATTTCCCTGTTTTTCCTGGAGTTCTTATACTTGAATCAATGGCACAAGCTACTGCTTTACTAGATTTTAAAAGCAACGATCGTGACAGAGATAATTTACTATATTATTTTGTCGGTATTGATAAAGCAAGATTTAAGAAACCAGTCTTTCCTGGTGATGTTATGGTTATTGATGTAAAACTTATTCAAAGCAAAAAAGAAGTATATAAATTTGATGCAAGTTGTAAAGTAGATGATGCTATTGTTTGCTCGGCAGAGTTGTTAGGTGCAATTAGAGAAAAAAATGATTCATGAAACAGCTATAGTAAGTCAAAATGCTAAGCTAGATCCATCAGTATCAGTTGGTCCTTATTCTATCATTCATGATAATGTTACCATAGGCCCTGAGACTATTATCGAAAGTCATGTAATCATAAAAAAAAATACAATCATTGGAAAGAATAATCATTTCTATCAATTTTCTTCTATTGGAGAACAACCTCAAGATCTTAAATTCAAAGGAGAGGATTCATCTTTGATAATAGGTGATAATAATATATTTCGTGAATATTGCACTCTCAATCGAGGAACAAAAGACGGCATAAATAAGACTATTATTGGCTCTGATAATTTATTTATGGCTTATTCGCATATTGCTCATGATTGTATAATTAAAAACCATTGTATATTTTCCAATGCTGCTTCATTAGCGGGTCATGTAGTAGTTGGTGATTATGTTTCACTTGGAGGGTTCTCTCTTGTACATCAATTTTGTAATATTGGTAATTTTGCTTTTAGTGGCCTAGGGACAGTAATCTCACAAGATGTTTCACCATATACACTAGTTGCTGGTAATCATGCTAAAGCATATAAAATTAATACTGAGGGATTAAAACGAAAGGGTTTTGATAAAGATGTAATATCAGCTCTTGAAAAACTTTTTAAATTATTTATTAAATCTAAAAAAACAAGAGAAGAGGCAATAGATATTTATAACAAGTTAAATTTTAGCTATGACGAAACGAAATATTTTTTCGATTTTATACAAAATAGTTCAAGAGGTATTACACGGTAGAAATCAAAATATTTTCTACTAAATTTGCTAAATTCACTGATGCACCATTTTTTAGTTTTGAGCGAATCATTGAATAGTTATTTTCTATATTTTTTCTATATTCTTTGTCATGATCGATTTTCTCTAATTCAACCATTATATCAACTTGATCATTATAATCTGGTTGAACAAACTCTTTTACGACTTGATGAGAACCTAGCGAACTACCTAATATGAGATTAACTAATCCTATGAATTTAATTTTTACCATATTCTTCATTATTAAAAATGTTAAAGGAGATAATCTATAAGCAATTATCATTGGAATCCCCATAAGTGCTAGCTCCAGTGTAACAGTTCCTGATGCTGTAATTGCTTTTTTACATTGTTTTATAGAATTTAGATCTTTGCCAGATATAAGCATATGCTGAAGATGTTTAGGCAACATACTTAACATTATTCTCTTAGAATTATCACTAGAATAGAAAATCTTAATATCCCTATATTTATCATCTAAATTCTTATTTAATTTGACACAATCCAGCATCATAAAAAGATTATTTTTAATTTCAGATTCTCTGCTACCAGGAAATATTCCTAAACTTAATTTTTTTTGATCAAAGCTAATATTAGTTGGTTCAAGATCTTTATTTTCTAATAAAGGATGACCCACATAATAAACATTTTTCATATGTTTATCAAAAATTTGCTTTTCAAATGGTAAGACAACAGCTAAGTAATCAACTACATTTGAAATCTTCATAATTCGATTCTCTCTCCATGCCCAAACTTGAGGTGCTATATAAAATAAAACAGGAATTTTAAGTTTTTTTGCAAACTCTGCAATTTTAAGATTGAATTCAACATAATCAACCAAGATTATAAGATCTGGTCTATTAACCTTTAGATAATCCGTTGCTATTTTCATAGCTTTTTTAATGAGGAAATACTTCGATATTACTTCTATAATACCCACTACCGCTATTTGATCAGAGTTAAAAATTAGATCAACACCTTCATTCTCTAATGCATTTTGACCAATACCAGTAAAGTTTATATTTGGATTTATTTTCTTATGTTCTTTAACATACTTTGCAGCATGTTGATCTCCTGATGACTCTCCAGCAATTATAAATATATTTTTCATTGTAATCAGAATTTATTTATTATATTTGATACATATTCTGCATCTCTTATTTTCATCTCTGGATATATAGGCAATGATAAGCATTCTCTTGATACAATCTCAGAACATTTAAGTTTATGATTTTTATATTGTTTTTTAATTGCATCAACTTTATACATTGGCTGTGGATAATAAATTGAAAAAGGAATCTTATAATTTCGCAAATGATTCATTAGTTTTAAACGATTTTTAGTTCTGATTGTATACTGATTGTATGTGTGGACCGCATTCTTTTGTTGATATGGAATTTTAATCTTTTCATTATTGATTATCTTTGAATATGTAGAGGCAATCAATCTTCTCATCTTAATATATTTTTTAATATACTTTAGCTTAACAAGTAAAACTGCTGCTTGTACCTCATCTAATCTAGAGTTGTAACCAACATATAAATGCTTATTTCTCTCTAATCCACCATGGTTCCTTAGCATCTTTAAGAATTTTGCAGCTTTATCATTATTAGTAGTAATGATCCCACCATCACCATAACAGCCAAGGTTTTTTGTAGGGAAAAAACTAAAGCACCCAAATTCACCGAATGCTCCAGTAAATTTTTTATTAAATGTCGCACCAAATGACTGCGCACAATCCTCAATAATTTTTATATTATTTTTTTTACATACACTATTAATTTCATGCATATTACATGCTTGACCAAATATATGTACGAGCAATAGAGCCTTGGTCTTTTTTGTTATAGCACTCTCAATTTTTTTATGATTAATATTGAATGTGTGCGGATTTATATCAATAAATATTGGCTTTGCACCAACATGAATAATTGCTTCGATAGTCGCAAAGTAGGTAAAAGGTGTAGTAATTATCTCATCGCCATTTTTTATTCCTAGGGCTTTCAGACTAAGTATAAGAGCATCAGTTCCAGAGTTACAGCTTATAGCATGTTTAACATTCAGAAAAACCGCCACCTTACTCTCAAATGACTTAATATTCTCTCCAAGTATATATTGCCCAGATGATAGAACTGTATTGATTTTTGTCTGGATATCCTTTGCAATAACATTATATTGTTCTTTTAAATCAAATATTTTAATATTTTTCATAGTTTCTTTGAGATTAATGTAGCAAGCTTCAAAGCTTCCATGCCTTGTGTTCCATCTACCACAGGTTTTGTCATATTATTTATAGACTTTATAAAATCTATAATTTCATCATTTAATGCATCATTTTTTCTATAATTATACTCTATAGAACTAAATAATTTTTTAGATTTTTTATTATTCTTTTCCACTATTTTTAAATTTGCAGTTAAAAAGTCAATAGATAAATATCTATCTTTTTCAAAAATCCTAATTTTCCTCTCATTTTTCTGACTTATTCTACTAGCAGTAAGGTTAGCTATACACCCATTATTAAATTCTAATCTTGCATTTGCTATATCTATCTTTTTAGTAATAATACTTTTACCGAAAGAAGAAATCTTTTTAATTTTATCTGATACTAGGGTAGTTGCAATATCGATATCATGAATCATTAAATCAAATATAACATTAATATCCGTTGATCTTGGATTAAATTTTGCAAGACGATGGACTTCAATAAAAACTGGACATCTAATAATACTAGAAACCTTTTTAATTACTGGATTGAAACGCTCTAAGTGCCCAACCTGAATTATTACTTTTTTTTTATCAGCAAGATTTACTAACTTTCTTGCTTCACTGACTGTTTCTGTTATTGGTTTTTCTATTAAAACATGTTTATTATTTTTTATAAAAAATTTTGCAATTTCATAGTGATTGAATGTAGGTGTAACTATAGAAACAGCATCTACATCCTCTATAATTTCTTTATAATTAGTTCCTGTTTTATATTTCCCTTTATGGGATAAAAGATTTTTTTTATCTTTGTCAACTATCCAGGTCAACTCACATTCTTTATTTTTCTGGAATTTTTCCAAATGAAATTTTCCTAAGTATCCTATTCCAATGATTCCTATTCTAATTTTCTGTTTTTTCATGTAATCAAGTATCGATTTTTTTGCTATATTGAATATATAATAATTATATATAGTGGCATATTTATGACAAGCCAAATTTACGCAGGTGTTGATGAAGTTGGAAGAGGCTGCTTGGCTGGACCGGTTGTATCTGCAGCAATAATTCTATATCAAGGTATAGATCATACAATTCTAAAAGATTCTAAGAAATTATCTGAAAAAAAACGTGTTGCCATAGCAGATTATATACTCAATAATTCGGTATCTGTTGGAATTGGAATATGCTCTAATTACATAGTTGATGATATTAATATTCATAATGCCTCATTATTGGCTATGAAACGAGCTATATTGAATTTAACAATTAAGCCGACTAAACTTATGATTGATGGTTTATATGCTCCAGAAACTGATATTGAGACTGTGACTATTGTAAAAGGTGATGAAAAAATAAAGGAAATTTCTGCCGCCAGTATTGTTGCTAAAGTTATAAGAGATAATTTTATGACGTATGTTGATAATGACATTCAAGGATATGGTTTCGCTAAGCATAAAGGTTATGCCACTGAAGAACATATAACTGCCCTTAAGCTCCTGGGACCATCCATATATCATCGATTTAGTTTTAAACATGTCAGTGAGATGTAATAAATTATGAAAAAACTATTTACGCATTTAAATTTGAGATCATCTTACTCATTGATTGATAGCACAATAAATATCGATAGTCTTATTAAAAAAGCAAAATCAAATAAAATATCTGTTTTGGCATTAACTGATTATATGAATGTTTTTAATATCGTAAAATTTTATCAAAAATGTATAGAAAGTAGAATAAAACCAATAATAGGCTGTCAAATTCCACTTGAAGAATTCGTAAGCAGTGATTTTAATCCTTATATTACTCTTTTGTGTCAGAACTATAATGGGTATAAAAATATGATAAAAATTCTATCAAATGCTCATGTATCTGCAGATAATTCTCACCCCAGTACAAAGCTCGAGATATTATCAAAATATAATGATAATTTAATCATACTCTCTGGAGGAAGAGAGGGTATTCTTGGAAAAAATCTTTTATATGAGGATCTATTTAAAGTTAAATCACATATATCGTCTTTAAAAAATATTTTCTACGATAGATTTTATATTGAGATTCAAAGAATCTTATCTTCTGATGAAGAAAAATATAGATCTTTGTGCATTAATCTATCAGAGGAATTTGAATTACCCATTGTAGCAACTAATGCTGTGAGATTTATTGATGAAGATGACTTTAAAACACATGAGGTGAAAGTTTGTATAAATAAAAAAATCAAACTAGAGGATAGAAATAATCAGCAAGAATATACTGAAAGTCAATTTTTTAAGTGCACTGAAGAGATGTGTATGTTATTTGAGGATATGCCTGATGCTATCGACAATGTCTCAGAGATAATAATGCGATGTAATACTCATCTTCCAATTAATAATAAAGACTATTTGCCGATATATAATCCACCTGAAGACTTTGATGTTAATAGTTATTTTCATTTTAAAGTTAAGGAAGGAATGGAGAAAATATTAAGTTCTGTTAATAATAGTGATATAAAAAAATATAAAGAAAGATTAGAGACAGAGATAAATGTCATAACAAAAATGGATTATGTTAGTTATTTTTTAATTGTTCACGAATTTATTTCATGGGCTAAAGATAATGACATTCCAGTAGGACCTGGCAGAGGATCTGGCGCAGGGTCGCTCATAGCCTATGCTCTTGGAATAACTTCTATCGATCCTATCAAATATAATTTACTTTTTGAGAGATTTTTAAATATAGAAAGAGTTTCATTACCTGATTTTGATATAGATTTCTGTAAAGATAATAGACAAAAAATTATTGATCACATAACAGAGCTATATGGTGATAATAAAGTTTCACAAATTATAACTTATGGAACATTGATGGCTAAACAAGCAATAAGGGATGTAGGGAGAGTTATAGGACTTCCATATACATATGTTGATAGAATAGCTAAGATGATTCCTTTTTCTGTGGATATAACGATAGATGATGCTATAAAACAAAATAAAGAATTAAGAAAGGAGTATGAAGAAAAAGATGAAGTGAAGAATTTAATTGATCTTTCAAAAAAATTGGAAGGACTTCCAAGAAATCCAGGTAAGCATGCAGCTGGTATCGTAATAGCCCCTAATCAAATTGATGAATTTATTCCTATGTATAGGATTGAGGAGAGTAATGAGTTAGTTACGCAACTTGATAAAGATGATATTGAAAAACTTGGACTTGTCAAATTTGATATTTTAGGCTTAAGAACATTAAGTATTATTAAAAGGACAATTAAAGATATTGAAAAGATTAAAGGAGAGATTATTGATTTAGAAAAAATTTCTATGACTGATGAAAGTGTTTTTAACCTTATGCAAAATAAGTTGACCACAGGTGTATTTCAGTTGGAGTCGCCAGGTATGAAGAGATATATGGAAAAATTAAAACCAGATTGCTTTGATGATATTGTCGCTTTAGTTGCTCTTTATAGACCAGGTCCTCTAGGAACAAATATGGTTGATGATTTTATTGAAAATAAACATGGCAAAGAAATTATGTACGAACATATACTATTGAAGCCGATACTTTCCAGTACGTATGGACTAATACTATATCAAGAACAAGTAATGGAGATTGCAAAATCACTTGCTAATTATACTCTTGGTGAAGCCGATATTCTCAGAAGAGCAATGGGAAAAAAGAAAAAGAAGGAAATGGAAACACAAAGAAAGAAATTTATTGATGGAGCTAAAATCAATAATATAGATCAAAATATAGCGGATTCAATATTTTCAAAAATGGAAAAATTTGCAGGTTATGGTTTTAATAAATCACATTCAGTTGCATATGCATATATTTCTTATCAAACCGCATATCTTAAAACATATTATACTTCTATATTTCTAGCAGCCGCTCTATCGTCTGATATGGATAATACAGATAAAATTCTCTCACTAACTGATTCTTCTAAAGAGCATGATATAAAAATTCTTCAACCCTCTATAAATAATTCTATGCACGACTTTATTTCTCTGAGCGATACTGAGATATTATTTGGTTTAGGAGCTATCAAAGGTGTAGGTTACAATGCAGCTAATCATATTATTCAAGAACGTTCTATAAATGGAAATTTTACAAATATTTTTGATTTTTGTGAGAGAATATCTCATCAAATTATAAACATTGGAACGATGGATGCTCTAATATACTCTGGGGCATTTGATGATTTTGATTGTAGTAGATTTTTAATGAAAGAAATACTAGATAAGGCAATTTCTTATGGTAATAATAAACAAAACAATAAAGAGATTGGGCAAGGTGATCTTTTTGCAGAAAATTCAACATCATCAACTATTGAGTCAATGATTAATTCTGATGTTGTTGATACTACTGAAACAAGAGATCAAAGACTGAAAAATCTACAAAATGAAAAAAAAGTAATAGGTTTGCATCTCAGCGGTCATCCTATTAATGAATATCAAAATGAAATATCATCTATGTCTATAAAGCCGATTATATCGTATATTTTAGACTTTGAGACAAAATCACATATTCCTTCAAATAATATAATTATTTGCGGAATTATCACAAAGCAAAAATTACAAAAAATTGGTAGAGATAAGTTTATTAAAATTCTTACTATTGACGATTCAACTTCACGTATAGAAGTTGTTCTTTATTCTGAGTTGTTAGATAACGACAAAGATATTATAGCCGATAATCAATTATATTTCATAACAGGACAGATCTCCTATGATGATTTTAGCGGGACTATTAATATGAAAGCGTCATCGGTCATGGATTTAGAGAAAACTCGTACGAAATATTCAAAAGGTATCGAATTACTTATTCAAGAAAATAAAACTAATGATAAAGTACTGAGTAAATTATCTTTAATTTTAGAGCCTCATAAAAACGGTAAATGTCCTCTAATAATTAAATGTGTGAGTAATAATCATGTTGTACCAATGAAATTAAATAATGAATGGCATATAAATCCAACAACATCAATGATAGATAATTTATGTGATTTACTT
>MDTE01046803.1_pt1 | contig 29040 bp, 20 predicted proteins | sample 811231 | NCBI WGS metagenome assembly MDTE01 (sample SAMN05326651, study PRJNA326480) | marine metagenome | isolation source: seawater | place: Indian Ocean: Red Sea | collected 2010 | reverse complement strand
TGTCTTTGCCGACAGATGAGGTGGACAACGCGATGAGAATCGCGATGGAGACAAATGGCTGAGCCGGGAAGACGGAGAATCGGGTGGACATGGTGGCCCCGGGAGATCGGTGTCGTCTGGGTGTGAATTGCGGATACCCATTGTGTCGCCTGATGGTGAGCCAGTTCAAGGGGAGCCCAATGGCTCAATGGGCGAGGGGATTGACGTGTCGGTTGTTACAATGTTGCGGTTTTCAAGTGAGGCTACGATGCGGAATGTGTTCGGACTGTTGGTGGTCGTGGCTGTGGCGGGAATGGCCGAGTCAGCCGATTGGCCGCAGTGGCGAGGTCCCGCCCGGGACGGTGTTGCCGAAGCGTCGGGTTTGCCGACAAGGTGGCCGGCCAAACTGAAGCTCGCTTGGCGGAAGAAGGTTGGCGAAGGCCACTCGTCGCCGGTTGTGCGAGCCGAGCGTGTGTATCTGATGTCCCGGCAGGGCGGCCAAGAGGTGGTCCGGGGGTTCGAGCTCGGGTCGGGTCGCGAGTTGTGGAAAAGCGATTACAAGGCGGAGTACAAGATCCAGTCGGTTGCACGGGATCATGGCCGGGGACCCAAGGCGACGCCGGTCATCACGGGTCAACGGCTGGTCACTTTCGGCATCAGTGGAATTCTCTCGTGCTGGGAATCCGCCACCGGGCGGAGGGTCTGGTCCCACGATTTTGCCGGACAGCACCGGGAGACGGCGCCACTGTACGGACACGCCGCTTCGCCGATCGTGGTTGACGGGAAGGTGATCGTGCATGTTGGCGGCCACGACGATGGCGCGTTGACCGCACTGGATGTGGCCAGTGGCAAGACGGTCTGGCGGTGGGCCGAGGACGGCCCGGCGTATGCCTCGCCGGTTCTGTTGACCGTGGACGGCAAGCGACAACTGGTCGCCCAGTCCCAGAAGTTCCACCTTGGCGTCGATCCGGTCAGCGGGAAGGTGCTGTGGCGGGTGCCGTTCACCACCCAGTTCGATCAAAACAGTGTCACTCCACTGGTGGCTGGCGGCCGGGTAATCCTGGCCGGTTACGATCAGCCGACAGTGGCCCTGGAGGTGACCGCCCGGGGTGGCCGGGTGCGGACCGACAGGAAATGGAAGAATCGTGGGATCGCGATGTACATGAGCAGTCCGGTGTTAGCCGGAGGGCGGTTGTTCGGAATGACCCATCGGCGTCGAGGCCAGCTCTTTTGCGTCGATCCGACCAGTGGAAAGGTCACCTGGGCCACTCAGGGCCGGCTGGCGGAAAACGCCGCGCTGATCGTCGCCGGGGACGTGGTGCTGGTGCAGACAAGTGATGGCGAACTGCTGGTGGTGGCGGTGGACACGACGAGTTATCGCGAACTGGCGCGATACCGGCTGTCGGAAACGGCGACCTGGGCTCATCCCGCGCTGGTGGGATCCAAGCTGCTGGTCAAGGACCGGGAACACTTACTGGTGTTCGACCTGTCCGAGTTAACCTCATGCAAGCCGTCCCGGCAGTGGCCTTGGATCGGTTGCCGTCTAGAACTCGAACAGCGACTGTGTTTTCACCACCGCCCCGTTTTCGGGGAAGGTGTGGAAGGCATTGACCAGCAGGCTGTCCGACCAGCTGTCGGTGGTGATCAGCGACAGCGGAGCCGGGTCAAAGCGACCGACGGTGGGGAATGTGAAGGCAACCGCGGCCGATCGGCTGTCGCGGATCAGCTCCTGGTGCACATTCAAGAACACCTCGGGATCGAGTTGCTCCAGCTGGTAGCTGGCGTGGTATTTGACCCCGTTGTCGAAATCGATCGATCCCTGCTGGCTGCCACGGATTCGTTCTTCCAGCAGTTGGCAGGTCTGTGGCAGGGGGTGCTCGCGTGCCGAAGTGACCTCGGTGACCGTCTCACCTCGAATCCTCAGCGACACCACGTGGCCGGCGTCACAGAGTTTCAGCGACACCGCGTAGTTGTCCTGCCAGATCTCGGCTTCGGCTCGCACGTCGAGCAACTCGGGATGCACCGATCGGGCGAACAGGTGGAACACGAGTTCACGGGCGTCGGGACGAACCGAAGAAAGAGACATGTGCAGCGGATCGACTGGGGCCTTGGCTGACGAGATCGCGTAGGGATTGTATCGCTGGATCCGACATGTCGCCACCGCCCCGATCAGCCTGGCTCTACGAGATCGCGTTGGCTTCCAGGTCGAGCAGACGCTGCTTCAACCGCGTGCCTCGGGGTGCCGAGAAACCGCCAAGTCGTCCCGAGGCGGCAATCACACGATGACAGGGAATCAGGATCGGGACGGTGTTGTTGGCCATCGCGGTGCCCACGGCTCGGGCGGCACCGGGTCGCCCGATCTTCCGAGCGACCTCACCGTAGCTGGTCGTCTGGCCGTAACCGACCTGGCGGACGTGCTTCATCACCAGGAATCGGAAATTCGTCAGCGGTGGGAGGGCCAGTTCGACGTCATCGAAGTCGATCGCCTGCCCCGCCGCGAAATCCTCCAGCCGAGATCTCAGCTCCGGATCCCAATCAGATTCCCGGGTCGAATCCGACCGGATCCGTCGTCTGACGGACGCTGCCGAGGGGTGACCGATCTGGACACCGTGGACAGATTGGCCGTCACCAAGCAGCCCGAACCAGCCCAGAGACGTGGGGAAGACCGACAGCAGCAGGGGGGGGACATCGCCGTTCATGAATGTCGGACACGGGATCTTGGGGTCTTTGACCGTCACAGCGACGGGCTATACAATAGAGGTCTTGCGGCCTGCGAACACCTCCATCAGGGTTGCCGATCGGTGACCTGGCCGCGGTTTTCTCCTTCAAGGCTTCTCTCGGTCATGAACGCCTACAGCTCGCTGGCGGACGACTACTACAGCAACATGAACCTGAACACCGAGATGGCTCTCCCGAACAACCGGGAGACGGTACTCGGGTTCCTGGAGCGGGTGCAGAAGTCGTATCCGTCAATGCGCAACTTTTACACTCGCGACAATGGCGATTTCGTGCTCGAAGAGGACAAGGACCAGGGCCAGCAACGGTGGTTGTCGATCGAGCCCCGGCGGATCAACAGCGGGCACGTCAATCCCGACGATCTCGACGCGTCGCTCGAACAGCACCTGCTGGTGCTTCAGCAGGTGCCGTACATGCTGTCGGTCAGCCCGCTGGACTGCGAAGCACTCGATTACATGATGGGCTTCGACTTTGCCTACAGCGGGAACCACGACGTGTTGGTGGCCGAAGCGCTGGGGACGATGAACGCACTGGAAGGACTGATGGAGATGTCCGGTTCGGAGGTGCTCAACTACGAGCCGGCCATCACGTTGAGTCTCGACGAGACCTGCCGCCGCCAGGCGAGGTTGATGATCGAAACCCGGACGAATGCCTACCAGGTCCGGAAGGGCGATTTTCCCGAGGAGTTGATCAGCGTGTATTTCACCGTTCGACAGTACGGGAGCCTGGAGGCTGACGCCTCGTTTGAAGACACGCTCGTGGCGTTGCGGACCCAGTGCGAAGAGTTGCTGGACGCGTTCGTGACCGAGCAGATTCTGCGTCCGTTGGCGCAGACGATTGCGACGAAGTGACCCCGCGGGGTGGTCCCCGGGGACGAGTGGATCCATTGGAGGGAGACGTCGACGTGGCCGTTGCTCTCAGTCAGTTTGCCCAAACCCTGTCCGTTGAAACCGCGTTCACCGTGTTGGCGGTGGCCAAACAGTTGAAGGCTGCAGGGAAGGATGTCGTCGAACTCGAGATCGGTGACAGCCCGTTCGACAGCACCGCCTCGGCCAAGTCGGCCGGCGTGGTTGCGATCGAAGACAACCAGTCTCACTACTGCCCCTCGCCGGGGATCCCCGAATTCCGAGAGGCGGCCGCGAAGTTCGTCTCCGACGAGTTCAACATTCCCGCGGTTGCCGGAAACGTCGTGGCCGGACCGGGAGCGAAGGTCTTCGAACAGTTCTTCTGCGAGGCTTTCCTGGACCCCGGTGACGGTGTGCTGGTCTTCAGCCCGTTCTTTCCGACCTACATTCCCAATATCGAACGCCGCGGTGCTCGCGCGGTGTTGACCCCGTTGAGGCAGTCCAACGGTTTCCGGCCCGAAGTGTCCGCGATTGAACGATTCCTGGCTGACGATCCTCAGCCCAAGGCCATTTTTCTCAACTCCCCCCAGAATCCCACCGGGGGCGTGACGACCGAGGAGGATCTGGTGGCGATTGCCGACCTGGTGCGAGGCAAGGAGATCGCGGTCTTCTCCGACGAGCCCTATTGCCACATGGTCTGGGAGGGACGGCACCACTCGTTGCTGGAACAACCCGGCATGATGGACCAGTGCGTTGCGGCCTACACCTTCAGCAAGTCGTACAGCATGAGCGGCTGGCGGTTGGGATTTGCGGTCACTTCCGAACGCATTGCCGACTCGGTCGGCAAGATGATCAACACCTCGCTTTCGTGCACTCCACCCCTGGTTCAACTGGCCGGTGCCGCGGCGCTGGGCAACGATCACCAGGAACGGGACCGGGTGATGGGTGAGTTCCGTGACAAGGTCGTGTTGCTCACCGATGGTCTCAACGCCATCGACGGCATCCATTCGCTCGATCCCACCGCCACCTTCTACGTCTTTCCCAACGTGATGCCCGTCTGCAACCGGCTGGGGATCCGGAGTCACGGGTTGGCCTTGTACCTGTTGGAAGGGGCTGATGACGACTTCGGAATCGCATGTCTGGGAGGCGAGTGTTTCGGCGAGGCGGGGGCGGGGTTCCTGAGGTTCAGTTGTGCCGAGCCAAACGAGCGGTTGCAGCAGGCGCTGGACTTTCTGCCCGAAGCGTTTTCGAGAACCGATCGGATTGCGGCCTATCTCGAGAGCCATCCCGAGTTCCGGCTCGAGACGCCTTACCAGGTTGAGGAATAGCCTGTCCGGTTGTGCGTCGATGGAGAGGGCGAGTGATGGCGGACAACTCTCCCCCCGGTCGCTCAACGTGGGCGGTTGTCCCGGTGCGACTGGGGCTGGCCGGTTACTGGGTGTCGATGTGCGTGGCGACACACGTTCCCAATCCGCCGGCGGTCGTCCCGGTCCAGGTCAGTGACACCTGGTTGCACCTGGTGGCCTATCTCGGCCTGGCAGTACTCCTGGTCCAGGGCATTGCGGTTGTACGTCCGGTGAGTCGTCGCGACGCGGTTCTGCTGTGGGCGGTCGCGGTGGTCTATGGAGCCCTCGACGAGGTGACCCAGATGGTCCCGGCGCTACACCGTACGGCCGAGTGGAAAGACTGGGCGGCCGACGTGGCCGGGGCGGCGATCGGAGTGCTGGTGGGAATACTGGTGAGCCGGGTTTGGTCCGTCCAGGGGGGTGGGGGACCGTCGATTGCCGGTGATGGTTGAAAGCCCGGGTGGCGGTCTTCATAATGGCCGATTCCCTCAGTCCGCGACTCGTCCTCTGGGCCGTTTGGCTTCGAAACGACGATTCGCGTCGATCCTGGAACCCGGGGTCGATCCACGGCTGGCACGTAGCAAGGAATCGATACAGATGGCTCGAACCAGGTCCCGCGCCGAGATCCGCAAGGCCCGCAAGCGGAAGGCCCGGCAGCAACGCAAACTCAAGTGCCGTTTCTGCCCTGACGGTTGTGACAACTCACCCCGCCCCGTTTACGTTGACTTCAAGGACGTGAAGATGTTGCGTTCGATGGTCAATCGCAACGGTCACATGCTCTCCCGACGACGTACTGGATGCTGTGCGAAATACCAGCGGGCGGTTCGTCGAGCGGTTCTGCGTGCCCGTTTCATGGGATTGTTGCCCTACGTGCCGCAGGACTGATCCGGCCGGCATCGGGGCAGCCGGGACGATCAGGAAACGGGCCGAGGCGGTGGCTCGCGGCGGATTCCGACAGGGACTCTTCGTGTGGGAACGAAAGGACGGCGGGGAGCGTTGCGCTGAGAGAATCCTTCGGAGATGCGCCCGCAAGGGTACTGGCGTCGATTCGGGGCGACCTGGAACGGGACGGGTTCGGACACGGGTGGCCAGGGCAATTGGTGTCGCAGTGTCCTCAGCCAGTCGGTCAATCGCATCTGGTCGGGCTCCCTCTCCTCGGGCGTGGCTGCTTGACCTCAGCGGCGACGACAGCATACCGTCGTCAGCTCGACCGCGTCAAAAAAACCGATCGGACTGACGGCGAGGTTTCCCGTCAGCCCTTCACTCCGGCCTCTCCTGCACCAGCCCTTTGACTCGAGACCGACACGATGACCGAATCGCCTGCCACCGACCCACTGTTCTCCGTCTCCGACCGTGTCACCATCGTGTCGGGAGGCAGCCGGGGAATCGGCAAGGAGATGGCTGCCGGGTTTGCTCGACGTGGGGCGCCGGTGGTTCTCACCGGGCGAAACGCCGAGACGCTCGAGGCGACCGTGGCCGAGATCAGCGACGAGACGGACACCCCGGTGCGGGGAATTGTCTGTGACGTGGCGGTACCGGGCCAGATCAACGATCTGGTCGAGCAGGTGATTGGCGAATTCGGGCGGATCGACGTGCTGCTGAATGTGGCCGGGGTCAATCGTCGCAAGCGTGTCGAGACGGTGACCGAAGAGGACTACGACTTCATCCTGGACATCAATCTCAAGGGAGCGTTCCTGGCTGCACAGGCCGTTGGCAAACAGATGATCGCCCAGGAATCGGGAACGATCATCAACGTCGATTCGTTGAACACCTACGCACCGTTGAAGGGCGTGGCTCCCTACGCGATGAGCAAGGCCGGCCTGGTGATGATGACCCGGTCACTGGCCACCGAGTGGGGGGAACATGGTGTGCGGGTCAACACGATTGCTCCGGGGTTCATCCTGACCGATCTGACCCGCAAGCTGTGGTCGGATCCGACGATGCAGGAGTGGGGCCTGGGGAACACCCCGTTGAAGCGGCTGGGCGAGGTCGAGGACCTGGTGGGGGCAGCCGTGTTCCTGGCTGCCGATGCTTCGGCGTTCATGACCGGGCAGGTGGTCCGGGTCGACGGTGGATTCACCGCAGGGCTGCTGTGGCCGATTCCGTTCGACGACTAGCGGCTACGCGGCACCGTCGGGTTCGGATCCCGGGCGCGTTGCCGGCTGCGGTGGAGTGACCAGCACGAAGACGACCTGCATCCGACGGTCGGCCTGTTCACGTCCTCTGGTTTCCGAACGCTTGGTGTCGACCTTTGTCCGGTGAACTTTCTGCATCAACCGGTCCGGCAGATCCAATCGCACCTGGGCTGATGCCAGCGCTGAAGCGTCTCGAACCGCAGCCACGGGCCTGGCTTTCGGTGCCCGTTTTTTTTCCGTTGGCGTTGACCGGCGATTGGCCGCAGCTTTGGCCACGATCCGGGGCGATCGTGTGATGTCATTGCCGTAGGTGTTGAGTCGACTCAACGCGCGGCGCCCGCCCGGGGCCGTCTCCAATGCCGCCACTCGGAGCACGCCCGCCAGCTTCACCTCGGCCTGTACCTCGCGCCGCAATTGGGACATCGCGTCGGAGACCTGCTTGGGGGACGCCTGGACCACGACGCTGACCAGGTGATCCGTCGAGGGCTGCTGTCCCCCTGGCAGTTCCGTCCGGATTCGGTCCTCTGACGCCGATGCGATCGCGTCGGCTCGAGCGATGTGGTGTTTCTGCAGGAGCAGGCGAAGCGAATCGAGACCTTGCTCGATGTCGACGACGGTCAATCGGACGACGACCGCGTCGCCGTCGGAGAAATCGACCGCCGAGAGAATCTGGCCGACCTGCGCTTTGTCGAGTGACTTGGGGAGGACCAGTCCTCCACCGGCGACCTCGTCACTGCCAAATCCGCTGCCTGCCACCAGTTGGTCGGCGGAATCGGGCTGAACGAGATGAGTATCCGCTTCGGCCGACGGCTGATCCTGTTCCGGCGTGGAAGCGTTGTGGCTGGCGACCATCGTCGGACGGGATTCCGGGTCGCCAGGAACCACGGCGAGAATTACCAGGACCGCCGCCGCGACGGCGGCTGCGATTAGCGGGAGACGACGGGCAGGTGTGCCGGGGGCTTCGTCCTTCGAGGCCGCTGCCGAGACAACCGGACTTTCGGGGATCGGTTCCACCGGGAAGCTCGAGAGGTAGTTGGAGAGCGAACGAAGGTCCTCGAGTGCTCGACGAGACTCCTCGGAGACCTCAAGATGAGCTTCCACCGCCACGATCTCATCGGCCGACAACTCGCCATCGAGATACGAAGAAAGCAGTTCCTCCGGGCCGGCTTGTGGACGGGGGTGATGGACCTGTTCGGAGTCCCCGTCGGACTGATGATTTGGTGTTTGACTGTTCATTGGTATTGGCCCGCGCAGAATGATCCCTGTCCATTTGGACGATGTGGCTTGGGTTCAGGTTCCCTCTTTTTTCAGGAAAGTCCCATTCAGCGGTTATTATCACGTTTGATCGACGCGATTTGCCCACCGTCTTCTCTCGGAACGAGGGAAAACACGTGGTGAAAACGTCTGGACCGGCAGAAAAAGAACAAAACGCGATGTCGTGGATTGCCACCAATCGAGGCCCGATGCTGATCGCTCTGGTCGTGTTGGTCATCGTGGTGGCTGGCTGGTGGGCGGCCCACGAAACGCCCGGCGAGAAGCTTGCTCGTGCCGAGCAACTTCTGGCAGCAGAGCAGTTCGAAGAAGCGGGTCGGTTGGCCGAAACAGTGCCGGGCACCGCCAAAGAGGCATGGGAAGCCTGGGTGCTGGCCGGAAATGCCTTCACGAGGGGTCGAGAGTACGACCGGGCAATTTCGGTTTACGGTCGAGTGCCAGACCGGGCGGGTCGGCTGGCTGCGGCAGCCCGCAGTGGCACGGCGGCCGTGCTGCTGGATCGCCGGATGCTGAACAAGGCCGAAGAGCAGCTGCGCCGTCTGGAGGCGATCCGGCCAGATCATCCGCTGGTGGGAGAGGGCCTGGCCCATATCTTCAACGTGTCGGCACGACGACACGAAGCGGTGCCGCGGATGCTTGCCGCTGCGGTCAGTGGACAGGGACCGCCTCAGGCCGAACTGCTGGTCATGCTGGCCGACATCGAACGTCCCTTCGGGGGGCTGGAGTACCTCGAACTGTGTCGCAAGGCTGATCCCGCTGACCCGCTGCCGATCCTGGGGCAGGCCGCGGCCGCACTGGCCGAAAACGACACCGGGCGTGCCGAGGCCCTGGTCCGCGAGGTGCTGGATGGTGGGACGATCGAGGCCGACGAGCTGGCCCGCGGAGTGGCCGGCCGCATTCTTGGCCTGATTCTGGCCGAAACGGACCGCGACACCGATTTTCTGGAATGGCACGACCGTCTGCCGGCTGAAGCCGACGCCGATCCGCTGGTCTGGTTGGCTCGGGGGCTCCACGTCCATCACCGGGGCCACATCGGAGAAGCTGCCCGGTGCCTGTGGGAAGCCCTGGTGAGGCAGCCGAACCTCAGGCAGGCCAATCACCTGTTGGGGCAGTGTCTGAAGTCGCTGGGGCGGGATGACGATGCGAAGGTGTTCCTGGACCGGGCGAAGCAGCTCGAGCAACTGGTCCGGATTCTCGAGCATGTCGAGGTCCGGCTGCAGGCCAGCTTCACCGAACGGGATGCCGCACTGTGGAAGGACATGGTTGAGCAACTGCAGGAACTGGGCCGAGTGGTCGAAGCCCGCCACTGGGCCCGTGTGGCGATCTCCCGGAACCAGTCACTGGGATGGGCGCGACGCTGGTTGAGTGTTCCCTCTGGCCGACGCCAGGTCGATCCGCTCGAGCAGACCGTGGACTCGGCCCAACCCGCCCTTCGGATCGATCTTTCAGGTCTCTCGCTTCCCGACTGGAAACAACTCGTTGGTCGGACCGAGTTGCCCGGCGAGTCCGGACTGGCTGAACCGGGACGGATCCGGTTCGAGGACGTCACGAAGAAGGCCGGGATCGACTTCCACTACTTCCAGAGTCCGGATACGGCCACGCCGGGGGCCCGGATGTTCGAGAACACCGGCGGTGGTGTCGCCGTGCTGGATTTTGACCGCGACGGATGGCCCGACCTCTATTTCACACAGGGCTGTCGCTGGCCGATGGATCGGTTGGAAACCGATCCGGACCCAAAGCAAGTGTTTCTGGATCGGTTGTACCGCAATAACGGCGACGGGACATTCGGCGACGTCACACGCTCGGCGGGCCTGGGCGACGAACGCTTCAGCCAGGGCGTTGCCGTGGGCGACATTGACCACGATGGGTGGCCCGATCTTTACGTTGCCAACATCGGCGACAACCGGTTGTACCGCAACAACGGTGACGGAACGTTCGACGAATGGCCAATCGGGGGTAACGCATCGTCGGGGCCGTGGACCACAAGTTGCGTCGTGGCTGATATCGACGGAGACGGCCACGTTGATCTCTACGACGTCAACTACCTCTCCGGCCCGGGTGTTTTCACCAAGATCTGCCGGACGCAGGGCGTTCCATTTGCCTGCCACCCGAACGAATTTGATGGGGCGCAGGATCGGTTCTGGAGAGGGGATGGAGAGGGAGGATTCGTCGACGCCACATCGGTTGGTGGATTCGTCAACGGCAACGGGAAGGGGCTGGGGATTGTCGCAGCACGGTACCGTGGCGCGTCCACACCCGCTTCGCGGCCGGGGCTCGGCTTGTTCGTTGCCAATGACGCCGTGGCCAACTTCTTTTTCGCGGCCGGCGAAAAGGGGGCTCGTGATGAGGCGTTGCTGCGGGGTGTGGCTTACGACCGTGACGGTCGGCCGCAGGCCTGCATGGGGGTGGCCGCCGGCGATGCGGACGGCGACGGGCGGCTCGATCTGTTCATCACCAATTTCTACGCCGAGTCGAACGTGTTGTATCGCCAGGGAGAAGGCGGCCACTTCAGCGATGTCACCCGGATCGCCGGGTTGCGAGAACCCGGTTGGAAGATGCTCGGATTCGGAACGCAGTTTCTCGACGCCGATCTCGATGGGCGACTTGACCTGGTCGTGGCCAATGGCCACGTCGACGACCTCTCGAAGCTGGGGCAGTCGTATCGGATGCGGCCCCAGTTGATGCACAACAGGGGAGGAGGACGGTTTGTCGAGATCGACTCGGAGTCCCTGGGTGACTATTTCGGGAAGCCGTTGTTGGGACGCGGGCTGGCACGCGGTGACTTCGATCGTGATGGGCGTCCGGATTTCGCCGTCAGCCATCTCGATGACCCCTCCGCCGTTCTGGCCAACCGCACCGAGGCGGCGGGGCACTGGCTGGCGATTCGGCTGGTGGCCCGGCGGTCGGCCCGAGACGCGATCGGTGCCGAGGTGACCGTGCGGAGCGGTTCGGTGCGGTCTGTTCATCAACTGACCGCCGGAGACGGCTACCAGGCGTCGAACCAGCGGGGACTGGTGATCGGCCTGGGATCGTCCTCGCGGGTCGAGGAACTGACCATCTCGTGGCCATCGGGCGAGACGACCCGGATCGTGGATCTCGAGCCGGATGGAGAAGTGGTGGTGGTGGAAGGCCAGTCGGTCGCGTGGCGGTTGCCGCGATAGGACCGGCTCGCCTTGCGGCGGGTCGGGACACCGGCGACATTGGGGGCATGAGGATACCGGGGTTCATGTGGCTGGTTGTCGTCCCGCTGGTTTTCGGACCAGCGATTTCCCGTGCGGAGGACGGCCAGCCGATCGACTTGTCGGGGTTGGACAGGGTCGTCGTCTATCCGGACACGGTGCGGTTGACCGGTCACCGTGAGCGGCAGCGACTGGTTGTGACCGGGATGACCGCGACGGGCGATGGCGGTCCGCGGTGGGACCTGGGACGGCTGGCACGTTACGAGGCGGTTCCGGCGGGAGTGGTCGAGGTCACAGCCGACGGTGAACTGATCGCGCTACGGAGCGGGACCGCGGTGGTGCGAGTGGCGATCGGTAAGGTTCGGTCGGAAGTTCCGGTGACGGTTCGCAGTGGTGAGACCTTCCGGGCGGTGGACTTCACCAACGACATCAATCCGTTGCTGACCCGCCTGGGATGCAACGGCGGCAGTTGCCACGGCAAGTCCAACGGCCGGGGTGGTTTTCGCTTGAGCCTGTTCGGGCATCATCCCGAGTGGGACTTCGAGTGGATCACACAGGGAGGCCGCGGCCGACGGATCTTCTCGGCAGCTCCGGCCCAGTCCCTGTTGCTGCGGAAGCCGACCATGCAGATGCCTCACGGTGGCGGTCGCCGAATGTCGGTTGACTCGGATGCCTATCGACTGGTGAGCCGATGGGTGCGGGAGGGAGCCGGGTGGGGCGAGGTGGACGTTGCGAGGTTGCAGCGGATCGAGGTGTTTCCGAGTGAGGCGACGGTTCGGTCCGGACACTCGCAACAACTGGTCGTGACCGCCGTCTACGACGACGGGACCCGGCGAGACGTCAGCAGGGTGGTTGAACTGCGAACCAACGATTCGAGCCTGGTCGAGATCGACGGGGCCGGACTGGCGACAGCGGGCAAGCGGACCGGTCAGACAGCCGTGATTGCCTTGCTGCAGGGCCGCGTCGCGGTATCGCGGCTGACGGTGCCGCTGGAGACTCCCAGGGCGAGCTGGCCGGAGTTTCCGATCGCCAACCTGGTCGATCACCATGTCCAGCGGAAACTCAAGACACTCGGCGTCGCGCCCTCGCCGGTGTGTGACGACGCGAAATTCCTGAGACGCGTGACGCTGCATCTGGCCGGTCGGATTCCACGGCCCGACGACATCGAGGCCTTCCTGGCTGATGGCTCCCCCGGAAAACGGGCGAAGCTGGTCCGTCGGCTGCTCGCCTCACCCGATTATGCCGACACGTTCGCCCAGAAGTGGTCGGCGCTGTTGAGGAACAAGCGACGCGGCCAGAAGAACCGGATTCCGGGGACGATCACCTTCCACCGCTGGATCCGGAACGCGATCGCTTCAGGAATGCCGTTCGACCGCTTTGTGCGGTCGATCCTGACAGCCACCGGAAATGTCAGCGTCTCACCGCCGGTGCAGTGGTATGCGGAGGTCCGCTACCTGGATCGCTACGTCGACGACACCGCACAGGTCTTCCTCGGACTCCGCATCGGTTGTGCCCGATGCCACCATCATCCCTTCGAGAATTTCACGCAGCGAGACTACTACGGGCTGGCCGCTTTCTTCACCCGTGTCGCCCGTCGCGAGGGGATCGGCGTGGCCGAGCGGCGGGCCAACGAAACGGTGTTCATCAAGGCCACCGGCAGCGTCAAGCACCCGATCACCGGCGAAGTTGTCAAACCGCACGGGCTGGGGGCTCCGGACCTGGACGTGCCGCCTTACGCCGATCCCAGGCACCGGCTGGTCGACTGGATGGCAACGCGCAAGAACCCGTATTTTGCTCGAGCGTTCGTCAATCGGATGTGGGCCCACTGTTTCGGACGTGGACTGGTTGAACCGATCGACGACATGCGGGTGACCAACCCGGCCACCAACCCGCAACTGCTTGATGCCCTGGCCAATGAGTTTGTCGACAGCGGGTTCAACATGCGGCGGGTTCTCGAGTTGATCACCACCAGCACGACCTATCAGCTCGACTCCTCGGCCAATGTCGACAATCTTGACGAGACACAGGGGCACTCGCGGTTCTACCCGCAACGACTCTCGGCCGAGATGCTGCTCGATTCGATCGACCAGGTCACCTCCCGGCCCACGGCCTATGGGGGACTGCCCGTCGGGACCCGTGCCATGCAGTTGCCCGACGAGAACTACTCGAACCAGTTCCTCAAGCTCTTCGGACGTCCACCTCGGGAAAGTGCCTGCGAGTGCGAGCGGACGGCGGCACCGAGCCTGTCCCAATCCCTGTTCTCCCTCAATGACAGTTTCCTTCTGGGGAAGATCTTTGACGCCAAGAGTACCGCCACGGCACTGGCCACTGCCGACGGGGATCACGCCGAGCGGATTCGCCGGTTGTTCCTGGTTGCCCTTTCGCGACCGGCAACCTCCATCGAAGTCGAAAAGGCGGTCAAGTACGTCGCCTCGGAGTCCGATCCCAAGACTGCCTACAGCAATCTGATGTGGGCGCTGATCAACACCAAGGAATTCCAGTACAATCACTAGCCGCAAGCCGGTTGGGACTTTCCGCATGATTCAAAACTCCGCCCATTGTCGTGGCCCGATCGACCGTCGCAGCTTCCTGAAGATCGGCGGCCTGTCGTTGGGAGCACTGTCGAGCGGACTTTCGCCTGACCTGGCCGGTTTGCTGGCAGCCGAGGCCGCCGGTGAAGCACTCGACAAGGACTTCTCGGTCATTCTCTTCTGGGCCAACGGCGGTCCGAGCCATCTGGAAACCTTCGACATGAAGCCGGAGGCCCCGGCGGAGTACCGAGGGGAATTCCGGCCGATACAGACCAACGTTCCGGGGATGGACATCTGCGAGTTGCTGCCAAACCTGGCGAAGATGGGCGAGAAATACTCGGTCGTCCGCAGCCTGTTCCACAACCGCAATGAACACTCCGGTGGCACCTGTCGGTTCCTCAGCGGCTACACGCCCAAGGCCGCCAATCCGGCCGACGCCGAGTACCCCGAACTGGGTTCGGTAGTGGCCAAGCAGTTGGAGGACCAGGTCGACGACATTCCGTTGTTCGTGGCCAACACGAAATTCTACGGCGGCGGTCCGGCTTACCTTGGGGCGGCCTATTCGGCGTTCATGCCCAACGCCAAGTCGATCACCTCCAGCGGAGCCAATCGTTACGATCCGGTCCCGCTGTTCGGTGCCAAGGACGGCCAGCTGTCGGCTCGAGAAACTGCTTTGACGTCACTCCGCAAGCGGAACTCGCTGCTGTCGGAATTTGACGTGTTCCGTCGCGAACTCGACCGGTCGGGGTCGATGGAAGCGCTGGACAAATTCCGTCGGCGGGCGGTGGCGATGTTGACCAGTCCCCGGACCGCACGGGCATTCGACCTGACGAAGGAACCCGAAAGTGTCCACCAGCGGTACGGCAAGACGCACTGGGGGCGCAGCTTGCTGTTGTCACGTCGCCTGGTCGAGCACGGTGCACGGTTTGTCCAGATGCAGGCGACTTTCCGCTTGAAGAAGGAGAGTGGTCGGACCAGCAACTGGGACGACCACAGCGTCAACGCTGACATCTTCAAGGCCTACCGCGAGCGGATGCCGGTCTTTGACCAGGCGGTTCCTGCGCTGATCAACGACCTCTACGACCGGGGTCTGAACGAGAAGGTCCTGTTCATCTTCTGCGGCGAGTTTGGCCGCACGCCGAAGATCCGACACCAGGACAAGGCAACCAAGCGGCCCGGACGCGACCACTGGGCCCGGTCGATGAGCATCTTCCTCTCCGGGGGAGGATTGAAGATGGGGCAGGTCGTCGGTGCGACCAACTCGCGGGGTGAGGATCCTGTACGGCGGGTGATGAACAGCAATTGCCTGCTGTCGACGGTGTACCAGCGGTTTGGCGTGAACACCGAACACCATTTCTTCGACAACACCGGTCGTCCGGTGCCGATCCTGACCGACGGTGAACCGATCAGCGAGTTGTTGTAGATCGTACCGGCGCGGAGTTCACTCGAACTGTGCCGGTGGAGTCTCCAGGTCGCGGTAGCCGGAGTTGGCCAGTCCGAAAGCGTCGGCGATGCGATTGAAGAATGCGAACATCGCCGTGACGTACACCGCTTCGGCGATCTGTTGATCGGTCCAGCCCACCTCTCGCAGCGCGACGACCTCGGCGTCGGTCGTCTCGGCCGGTTCGAGTGTCAGGCGTTTGACGAACTCCAGCAATCGGCGGTGCCGTTCGTCGACGTCGGCGTCTTCAAGGTTGGCTTGTTCGAGCGAGGCGACGACCGAATTGTCTTCATCCTGCAACTGCAGGAAATGGGCGTGGGCGTCGGTTCAGTATTCACACTTGTTCAGGGCCGAGACGTAGGTCGCAATCGCCTCCTTCTGCCGCCTGTCGAGATGCCCCTCGGTGAAGTGCAGTCCGTAGGACGCCTGCATGATCTGGGCCATGAAGTCCGGGCGAGCCGAGAAGCACTTGAGGATCTCAGGGATTCCCTTGCGATCGGGATTCTGGGACCGCCACTCTCCGTAGATCTCGGCCAACTCGCCGGTGGCCTGGTCGTCTTCGACCCACGCTATCCTGGGTGATTCGTTCATCACGTCACCGTCCCTTTGTATCGGTTGTCGTGTCGATGTGAGTGATCTCGTGCAGTGAGTCGGTTTTCGGGTCGGCGATCTCCTGTGTCGTTCCATCCGGCCAGCGAACGACCAGTTTTTCGACCTGGTTGATCCCGCCCAGCCCGAAGGTCACCGGGAGTTCCGCCTGGGAGAGATAGCTGCGGGTGGGCATCACCTGCTGGCTGCGTACACCGTCGGTGGTGTGGATGTCGACCCAGGTTCCGATCGCCGTGCTGTTGACCCCGCCGGACCCGGTCAGCCGGACTCTCAGCCAGTGGTGCCCCAGTTTCTGGTCGTTGCGGAGTAGCCGGGGCCGGCCGCCGACGGAGGTGATCAGCAGGTCGAGGTCTCCGTCTCCGTCAATGTCGGCAAAGCTCGCCCCCCGGCCGACCATCCTCCTGGTAAAGTCTTCGCCGCACTGGGAGGGATCGAGTGCCACGAACTCGTTGTCGTGTTGGGGACCGCAGTTCCACAGCAATTGAGGAGGTTGTTTGTAGTGCTGGCTGGGCTGGACGAGGTTGATGTCCGCTTCGAGGTGTCCGTTGGCGGCGAAGATGTCGAGACGGCCGTCGAGATCACTGTCAAAGAAGAAAACTCCGAAGGTCAACTCCGGCCGGGTCGGTGGCGCGATGCCGTTGGAGATGGCTTCGTCCTGGAACACCGGAAGTTGGTCGGCGAGCGTGCGGCGGACATACAGTGCGGTCGTTTCGTTCGCGAAGTTTCCGATGGCAATCCCGAGTTCATCGGAGTTGCGGAACCGGCCAATGTCGATGCCCATGGCTCCTCGGGCATTGCCGTTGGTGTCGAAAGCGACTCCCGCACTGCGGCCTTCTTCCTGAAAGGTCCCGTCACCGTTGCCCAGGAACAGGAAGTTGCGGACCGTGTCGTTGGCGACGACCAGGTCGACGTTCCCGTCGTTGTTCAGGTCGGCGAAGGCCACGCCCAGTGACTTGGCCAGCGGGACGTTGGTGCTGGCGTTCCGGACCTCGATGCCTGCCCTGGTGGTGGCGTCGGTGAAAGTTCCGTCACCATTGTTGAGGTAGAGATAGGGGGCGCTGCCGGGGAACTTCTGCGGTTGGCCGTAGGCACGGAGCTTGCCGTCGAGCGTGAAGTTCTGGGCGAGATCGAAGTCCTTGCTCCAGCCAACATAGTTGCAGACAAACAGGTCGAGATCTCCGTCGGCATCGGCGTCGAAGAATCCGCAGCTGGAACTCCACGCGGTCGCCTTGCCGGCGACCCCGGCCGTCTTGGTCACGTCCTCGAACCGCTCACCGGTGTTGCGGAACAGCCGGTTGTGGCCGACGGCGGAGAGGAACAGGTCGGGTCGCCCGTCGTTGTCGAAATCGCCCACGGCGGCTCCCATGCCGTAAAGCGACACGTCCAGGCCGCGTTGCCTGGTGACATCGGTGAAGTGGCCCGTTCCGTCGTTGGCGTAGAGGGCCGGGTGGGCTGGCCGGGTGGGCTGGGGACGTGTGTCCCAGTCCCAGCGGCGTGAATTGACCAGCAGCAGATCCTGGTCACCGTCGCCGTCGAAGTCCAGGAATGCACAGCCTCCACCCATCGTCTCAGGAAGCAGCTTGTCGCCGTAGGCCCCGTTTTCGTGGACGAAGTCGATACCGGCCTCGTCGGTGATATCGGTGAACATCACGGTGGGGATTTCGGCCTGTGGACGTTCGGGCACCTGGGGCACTTCCAGTGGTGTCCGGTCGGTGACCACTTCGGTCTCTGTTTCGAGATATCCGGAGGCCACCAGGATCCCTCCGATCACGACCGCAGCCAGCGTGAAGACAGCCAGGGATCGCTTCAGTGCCGCGGCGATGACCGTGTCGTCCTGCTCCACCGTGTCGGGGTCGTAGTCCGGTAACTCGTCGATCGGCAGTCCGGGATCCTGCGGATCGGTGATGTCCGGCTGGGGAGGCTGATCACTCATTCGTCCACTCCACTCTGCGTCGTCAACTGCGATTTGTCCGGTCTGTCCGGGCGGCGTCGTTCGTCGTTTGGGGTGCGGGCGGCCGAAGGCAACCCGGGGGCACCGGGACGTTGCAGGCGATAGAAGACCGGTTCCTCGGAGGCGGCATTCGCCGCTGGATAGCGGGTCTTGGCACGTCCGACCGCCTGGTCGCGTGCGTTGTCGTCGGGCTTGAACTTCGCGTGCAGGTCGGTGTGGTACCGGGCCTTCTGGTTGTTGCCCAGTTCCCGGTAGAGCTGTTGCAGGTTGTAGTGCGCGGTGACGTTCTCAGAATCGACTTCCAGTGCCCGGTGGAACGTCTCGACGGCTTTTTCGAGAAACGCCTGTCTCTGCTCGGCCACCGCGGGTGTTCTCAGCTGCCGGGCCCGGTCGAAGTAGGTCTGGCCCAGCAGGTTGACCACTCGGTAATCCTTGCTGAAGTCGAATCCGCGTCGTGCCATCTCGGTTGTCCGGTCCTCGATCACGCTGCGGAAGTTCTTCTCGGCCTTCTCCAACTGGTTGAGATCACGAGCCACGAGTCCGGAGAGCCAGGCGATGGTCCAGGCCGGTGGAGCGGGGTCGTCGTGTTTCGAGGCTCGAGCGAGAGCCTCGGCCGCTTCGTTCAATCGTCCCTCCCGAAACAGCACACGGGCGAGGTTCAGTGGGCCATCGTATCGACCCAGCTTTTCGACCTCGGCGAACGCCGCTCCCGCCTGACGCAGTTCGCTCTTGCCTTTCAGGAACAGCCCGATGCCGTAGTCATTCCATCGGGTCCAGGACTTCACTGGCGAGGGGTCATTGGTCACCTCGGTGCTGTCTCCCTCGACCGGGAATGTGACCCGATCGACGGCGAGCACGGTGACCGGCAAACTGTTGAGCAGTTGGCCGGTGGTGGTGTCCAGTCCCCGAATGTCGCGATCGCCGGGCTTGTGGCTGCGGGCGATGAAATCGGTGTACTGCTTGTCGAACTTGCGGTAGTTGAGCTTCACTTCGACGGTGATCGGACCGTCCAGTTGTTCGGGGAGTTCGAGCTGGTAGTGAACGACCTGTCCGGCCCCGGGCGGAATCTGGTGATTGTAGAGGGGCGTGAAGATGTCCTGCGGGTTGCGACGGTCGATCCGTCGTCCATTCACGTCCAGCAGGAAGACGTTGACAAAGTGCGACCAGGGATCAACCTCGCGATTGGCGTCGAACTTGCCGCTGGCTCCGATCACCCGCTCACCGGAGCTGACGGTCACCTCGAGCCAGACCTCGTTCGAATCGACGGTGCCCTGGGTGAACAGGTGACCCAGTTTGACGGTGCGGATCACCGCGTCGAGCAGGTAACTGGTTCCGGCCTTCAATGTCGGGACCGCGGGACGCAATGGCGCATGCAGTCGGTCCGAAAGGGTCCCGCCGTCGCGGATTCCGAACAGATCGACCCGCATCGTGCCGGCCAGGAATTCCTGCTGCGAGGCGATCACGTGAGGGCGGTTGCGGAACCAGGCGATCCCAGTGTTGGCACCGGGGAACAGATGATTGTGGACCTGCAACTGCCCGCTGTCACCGAATGGTCGGGCTCCGAAGTCGTTCGAGGCGACCAGGGGCATGTGGCACCGGTTGCAGTTGGTCTCGGCCTTCGGCGGGTAGTAGAAGCTGGAAGCCCCATGGCCCAGCCCGGAGAGCAGAAACGCGTCGTAGTGGTTCTGTCCGCGGATGAAGGATTTCTGGTAGCTGTTGCCGTCGATCTGCTTGAACTTGTTCAGCGCCAGCGGCAGGTGCACCTTGTGGCAGACGCTGCAGAACTCGGTTGTCTTGTGGTGTGGCTTGAGGAACGTCTTCTTGTGGAAATCGGGCTTGGCTTTGACCAGCTGGTTGTTGATCCACTGCAGCACCGGGTTGTCGCTGTACGCGAACGGGTAATGCAGCGGTTCCTCGATGGTGTAGTCGGAGTTGCCCCGGTTGCTGTTGATGTGCGTGATCGCGTGGCAGACGGTGCAGGTGACACCCGCGTGAGCGGTGGGGTCGTTGACGTCGTCGTAGTCCTTCTGATCGAAGGCCCCGCTGAAGAATGGCACGGGATCGTGGCAGCCGGCACACCATCTCGAGGCGCGGACGTTGCCGTCGCGTTCGAACGAGACCTTTCGTGTCTCGCGGACACTGGGCAGGTAGGCGGCGTTGTTGAACGAACTGAATCGGTGGACGCTGTCGGACCAGGCCGCGTGTGTGTCGGGGTGACACTTCTTGCAGTAGCTGTCCATCATCAGGGCTTCACGCGGGATGAATTTTCCGCTGGTGGTTCGTGCCAGTGACGGTTCGAAGTACTGGACTCCCTCGTCGGATCCCACGACGTTCCACTGCCTGGGGTCCTGGGAGTGCATCGCGACCATGAGGACAACGGCGATTGCCGAGACGGCGGCGAATCGCCCGCCGATGCGCCACTTGATCCGCGGGCCTGCCAGGCGATGCAGCCAGTACAACCACCCTGCGAGCAACGGCAAGGCCACGTGCAGCCAGTAGACCACGTTGCGGCCCAGCGGATGCTTGAGATCAATGACGTTTTCGACTCGTACCAGGGCGAAACCGGTCACCAGAACGGCGATCGAGACGGCGAACAGGACGTAGCCGACACGGACCGCTCTCCGGTTTCTGCGGTTGTGGGCGTTTCGGATGTGCAGGCCGCCGAAGACGAGCAACGGCACCACCAGCAACAGTCCGACCACGATGTGGCCCAGCAGCATCAGGAAGTAGAAGTGCGTCTGGTAGACCTCGCCGGTGATCCACTGCATGCCGGTGATCGCCGAGAGGTAGGCGGCATTGGCTGAGAGCAGTGCGACCAGGGCAAAGACGACCCACAGGAGTTTTCTGAGACCCGGTGTGACCGCGCGGACGTAGAGCTTCTTCGGTGGACCTGGTGGGGTGGTCGGTTGTTGTTCGTATTGAGACATTGGGACGAAACCCCCGGGTGAGGATCTGCCGCGGTTGCGGACAGCCGGGCGCAGGAGGAATGGCTGTTGCCGGCAACGGCGGTCGAAGACCGGTCTCATCGAGACGGACCGGTCGCGTCACATCGAGATCGGATCAGCCGCGAGGCGGACGTTCGATGCGGGATCGGTGACCCGGTCGCCCGCGGTCGTCTCCGGAGTCGTCAAGCAGGTCCGAGGCACAGGATGACTCGTCCACGGTGGTCCGGCCGACATCGGAAACCTTGTCGTTGTGCGAGGTCGGTGCGGGTGCCGGGGGCACCGGCATCGGCGGCGGAACGCTGTCACACTGGCCGTGCTGACAGGGTGATTCGGCCGGGAAATCGGCCGGCTCGCTGTCACTGGATTCGGTCGGTGATGCCGTGGCCGCATTGCTGTGCAGGTAGTCCCCGCAACTTGCTTTGGCCTCGGAATCCAGCTGCCCACCCAGCATCACCGCAGCCACAGCGATCAGGACGCCGAGTCGGGTGAGTGCCGGTCGTTTGCCGGGTTGCTGGCGGGAGAGGATCATCGCAGGGACCTGGCAGAGGAATTCCCGTGCAGTGTGGTCGGGCTGCAGTCGATGGAACGCAGCAGTTCGAGTATAGGACCGGTTTTTGGCCGTCGTCAACAAGTTGCTGGCGCCTGGTGTGACGGGATCGACGGACGTGACGATTGGGCAAGCCAGTCAAGTCGCGACCCGCTGGAGGCGGCATCCAGGCTGATCGTGGCTGGCTGCAGGGCCCGACCTACTTGCCGAGGCTGACGGGTGCGAGCTTGGCGTCGGGGGTGATGCTGAAGAGCTTTCCGGCTCTTGAGTCGACCACCAGCAGGGTGGTGCCCTGCCAGTCGAGACCGACGGGGTTGTCCAGCGGCTTGCCGCTGACCCATTTGGATGCCTTGCCGTCGGCGGCCACTTTCCAGATACAGTCGGCGTAACCGTCGCTGACGAAGGCGGTGCCATCGGCAGAGACCGCGACGTCGTTGGGGTAGACGAAGGTCCGATCCTTGACCACCGGGGTGATCTTTCCGTCGGCCGCGATTTTGACAAGCTGGTTCCTGGGTCCGCCCGAGACGACCCACAATTGGCCTTTCTTGTCGAACGTCATTCCCCGGGGGGCCGGCAGCACGGCAAATTCCTTGGGTTCACCTCCGGCAGCCGGCACGGTCCAGATTCGCTGAAGCTCGAGATCGCTGACGAAGATGGTCCCCTTGGCGTTGACCGCGATGCCCATGGCAATACCGATGCCACCCTTGGTCAGCGGGGTGGACTTGCCGTCGGCGGAGAACCGGTAGACCTCGCGGGTCCCCGAATCTCCCACCAGCAACCCGCCCTTGCCGTCAGCCGCGATGCACCGCACGGCATTCAGAGGAGTGCGGAACTTCTTGCTGGCCTGAAAAAACACGGCGAGCTTCCCGTCGGCGCCGGCTTTCCAGAGTCCGGGAAGCTTGCGGTCGACCAGGTACAGGGTCTTGGCGTCGGCTGTGACGGAGACATCCAGCGGATAGACCAAACCCCGGGCCGGTTTGGTGTCCTGGGCCAGGGTGGCCGCGATCGCCGTCAGCACGATTGTGGAAGCCAGCAGAGGCAGGCGACGGGTGAGTTTCATGTCGGGCATTCGTCGGAGATGAGTGGTGAACCGGAGTCGCCGCCGGGCCAAAATGTGGCCGCTGACCAGTCCAGTCTAGCTTGCCGATCGGCCCCGTGACTATTCCCTGTCCTAATCCTCGGCGACGATCTCCACTCCGTTGAGAAGCGGTGTGCCGGTGCGAGCCACCAGGTCGATGGTCAACTCGGTTGCGGCGGTGACCTTCTTGAATTCTCGAACCACCGCCTTGTGACGGGTGCGGGTGGTGGCCATCACGTCGAATTCCTCGAGGACGGACTTGCCGCCCAGGCGGACATCGAAGACCCGTTGTCCGGGTTTGACGTCATCGGGTTCACAGAAGTGCAGCCGTACGGTGTAGGACCGCGGGGTCTTGGCGGTCTTGTCCAGCCGGATGGTCAAGGTCTGTAGGCCGGTGACTCCCGACGAGGCGACCCAGCCGTGGTCCCTGGCGGTCACCAGGGAGGTGTGCTGGCGGAAGGTGCGGGGCTTGCCCTTGGCAGTGATGCGGACATCCGGCGATGAACCGCCGACGCTGGGGTAGTCGAGCCAGAGTGTCCCGTCCTCGGCCATGCGGTCGCCGGGGGCGCCGAGGTTGACACCCAGCCTCTTGACCGACGAATCGGACGGCTTCAGTGCGCTGTAACTCCACATCTCGGCCCGTGGCACGTGGGTGAAGGCCAGCGAGGTGAACAGCGAGTAGCCGCAGACACAACCGTGTGCGAAGTTGGGCGAGTTGAGCACTCCGTTGGCTGGGATCAGGCTGTTGCGGCAGCCCGAACGAAACCCCTGGAGACGAGCGGTGTTGCCGGTCTCGACGTCGGTGAACCCGGCCGAGGCGGCCCGGAAGGTCAACAGGTGCGGACTGGCGATCGCGTAATTGCAGTGGTGTCCGCTTTTGGTGAACTCCCAGGGCACCTCTTTTCCGGTGATCGGATCGCGTCGCAGGATCGGTTCCCCGGTCAGAATGTTGTACGCCTTGCCGGGACCCCGCTGGTCGATCACGCGGTTCCCCGAGACGATCACCCGGTCCCAGTAGCTCTCGGGATGGCCCAGGAATCCCTTCCCTTCACTGTACTTTCTCCACAGTTCCTCTCCGTCTCCGCCCCGGTAGGCAACCATTCCCTTTTTGTTCGAGGCCATCAGCACGTCGTGGTCCTTCGAATAATTCATCCAGGTCACGACCAGGTCGGTGGTGTACTTCCACTTCGGCTTGCCGGTCTTCAGATCGAATGCCTTGAGATAGCGGATGGGATCGGACTTGGGGACCAGGCCCCGGCGAGCCCAGTCCTTGTAGAGTCCTTCCAGGACGCCATCGAGGCAGTAAAGCGTGTCGTTGCTGACGGCCACCAGCGGGACGGTCATCTCGGCGGTGTGTTTCCAGATCAACTTGCCGGTCTGGCGGTTGAGCACCTGCAGTTCGGTGGGTACGCGGCCCCGTTTTCCCTGCACGCGATGGATGGTGCCGATCAGCAGGTCTCCCTGCACGCGGATGCGGCCCCAGGTGTCGCCCTTCTTTGACGGAGCGAAGATCGCCAGTTGCTTCCCGCTGGCGGGATCGATTTTCAGGATGCGACCCTTGTGGACCAGGTAGATCCCGTCGCGGACAGCCAGGAAGTGGAATCCGGCCAGCGACTTCTCGAAGTCGTTGCCGCGTCGGCCGGCCCGGTAGTTCTCGTCATCGACCAGGGGCGTCTGCCAGAGGATGCGGCCGGTGTAGACGTCCACGGCTGACAGCTTGCCGGGACCCTGCAAAAACATGCGACCGTCGATCACGGCCATGCTTGGACCCCAGAAGTGGCGGTTGTAGAACAGGCTGCCGTCGGAGGCTGGACCGCCGAACCACAGCACGCCCAGGGGAGCGCGGACCAGCTGGTCCTGTGACATCAGCGAATTGGAGGGGTCACCGTACTCGTGTGTCCAGTCGGCGGCACCCGGCAGGGCACCCTCGCGACGAACCACGGCCAGTCCATCGGACATGCTGGTCCGGGCACCGGGCAGTTTCATGCCGGTCACCTGTTTGAGGAATGCCGCGGAACCGTCTCCGGGAATTGACAGGGCCGCGGTGCCGCCGTAGGGGCGGAGGCAACCGAAGACCAGTCGGGCCAGTTTCGGACCGTTGTCCGGTCCTCCGACCCACTCGAGCGATTCGCTGGTGATCACGTTGGCGATGTAAGGGGGCAGTCCGCAGGTCAGCGGGTTGGCGGCCAGGGCGGCGACCCGATGCCCGTAGAGCCCGAGACGGTCGAGGCGACGACGCAGGGCACCGATGCGGGCCGGATCCGGGTCGACACAGATCAGCCGCAGGTCGCTCTGCCGAGCGAGAGCTTCGACCAGTGATCCGTCGCCGATGCCCAGTACCAGTCCGAAGCCGGAGTCGGAACCGGCCGTCTTGAGAATGCTGGTGGCTCGGGGCGAGGCGGTCGGCTTGGCGTCTGCCACCGATTCGCTCACGTCTCCGGGTCCCTTCTCAGCCGAGAAGCACAGCAGCCGACCCTCGGCGGTGGTCACGAACAGACGTCCGTCGGCGGCGATCTGCGAACCGGGCGTGCCGGTGATGGTTGTCTTCCATGTCACCTGTCCCGCTTTGCCGGCGACAGGGAGATCGACGGCGAACAACAGGGAACCCTGGTGTCCGTAGAGCCGCTTGCCGGCCTTGAGATCGATGGCCAGGGGATTGGCTGCCAGGAATTTCTTGTAGGCATTTCCGGCGGGGACCTTTTGAATGCTGGCGTTGGCCAATGTCCACAACTTGGTCATCACCGTGGTGGTGACGTTACGACCTCGACGGTCCTTGCTGGTCACCTTCTTGGGATTCTGGAGGTCGTAGGCCACCACCGCCCCGGCCTCTCCGACGAAGGCCTTGGCCGGCGTGGTGACCGGCTTGTGATTGCGGGTGCCCAGCGTGGTCTTGGTGGTCGTGTCGTAGGCGATCGAGCCGTGGAACAGCCAGCGGCCCTGGGCAACCACGTGGTAGTTGGTCGTGTTGGAAGTGCTGTAGCTGTGAGCGACGAACTGGTTGGTTTTGAGGTCCAGGCAGGCGGCCACGGCACGACCGCAGGGGATGTAGAGTTTTCTTGCCGAAAGCGCCAGGTAGCCCTGGGGGGTGAGATCCTTGAGCGTGCGAACGGCGTGCTGTGGATCGAAGTCATCGGGTCCGTAGATCTCGGCCGGCTGACCGGTGGCCACGTCGACGGCGCACAGGAAGGCTCCCTCGAACGGCCAGACACCCGCCGTGAAGCGGACGACGTTGCCATCGAGGACCGGGCCGCCGCGGACCGGCCAGACCGAGATCAGGCGGTCGTTGCCCAGCACCTTGCGGATGGCCGGAGCAGCGCGGTAGGTCCACAGGGGCTTGCCGGTCGCAGCCTCGACCGCGTAAACGCAGCCGTCGTCGGATCCGAAAACGACGCGTCCGTCAGCCACCAGCGGAGCGAATCTCACCGGGCCGTCGGCAAAGGCCCGCCACTTACGTTTGCCGGTCCGGGTGTCGTAGGCGGTGACACTGTCGGTTCGGGTCGAGGCGAGGTACAGGGTGCGACCCACGACGATCGGTTCGGGGACCAGGTCAAAGCCGATCCGAGGATCCTCGGGCCAGGCCGGCTGTGGCGTGGCCAGTTGACGGCTCCAGGCGAGATGCAATGTTGCCGGGAGGGTCTCGGAAGTGGCGCCCGAACGTTCCGAATCGTGTCGCCAGGTCGGCCAGTCGGCAGCGGTCAGGGAGGACGTCAGCAACAGCGACAGGCAGGATGACAGCAGCAGGCAACGGGCGGTGATGGTCGACATGGAACCGGTCCTTCTCGAGAAACGATGGTGCCTGCGGGGCGTCATCGGCGACGATCCCCGCCGCATCTGATTGTCTGATCACCGATCGAGCATGTCAAACAGGTGGTTCGCTGTCGCTGGGGCGGGTCCTCAGAGACCACCGGCCTCTGGTCAGCGGCCGAAGCGGTGTCCTATCATCGGAGTCATGGGTTGTCACCGCGGGGCCAGGGCTGTTCGGATCGCGTCACTGCTGGCAGCGGTGGTGATTGTTGGTGGTTGCGGGGGTCGGCTTCCGCTGGCGTGGCCCGAGACGGAGCCGAGCGGTGTCTGCCCGGTGGAGGTGACCGGCAGCCGGTTCGAGTGGAGCTTTCGGTATCCCGGCAGAGACGGTCGCTTCGGTACCGACGACGACCTGGTCAGCCTGCGGCATCTGCACCTGCCCCGTGGCCGCACGGTGGACCTGAAGCTGACCAGCACCGACTACATCTACACGCTGTCGTTGCCGGAACTGCAACTCGAGGAGATCGCAGTTCCCGAACTGGTGCACATCCTGCGAGTCGATGCCGCCCGTGCGGGCAGTTACCAGCTGCTTTCGGACCCGATGTGTGCCGTCCGGTTCTCTCATGACGAGGAAATGGGCCGGCTGAAGATCGAAGACGATTCGGCATTCCAAGACTGGTTGGCGACACTGGCCAAATGACCTCCGAACCGAGACGACTGATCCAGCGACGGACGGCCCTGGCCCTCGGGGCCTCGTGCCTGGGTTTGTGGGGGGCCGGATGCCGGGGTGGTGGCGACAACGCGCCGGTCGAGGGGGACGGGGACGACGCCTGGCACGTGCATCCGGGCCAATCGATCCAGGCAGCTCTCGACAGGGCGTCGTCGGCGACCGACGGCCGGCGAAGGGTGGTTGTTCACGAGGGGACCTACCGTCCCGAACGGCCCGGGCAGGCCCTGGTCTGGCTCAACCGTCGGCACGATGGCATCACGCTGGAGGCGGACGGGCCGGTCGTGTTGACCGCAGCCAACTCCGACATCGCCGATCGCGATACCGCGAGTTTTCCCGCGGTGGTCAACCACGTCGTTTACTTCGGCGACGGAATTTCTGCCAGGACGGTCTTCCGCGGGTTCACCATCACCGGTGCCAACCGCTTCGACACCCGGTCCGACGAACCAGGACCGATTGAGCCGAATCGTCCCGAACTGGGCAAGCAGAACCTGTTGTTCTTCTACTGCGACGGCGGAGGGATGAAGATCTTCGGCCGAAGCTACCCGCGGATCGAGCAGGTTGAGGTGACCGCCAATGTGGCCAGTCCCTGCGGGGGAGGAGTTTCGATCCAGCACCTCGGTTTTCAGCAGGACGCCGTTCGGATCAGCGATTCGATTTTTCGGGGAAACCGTTGCCAGGTCACCGGGTCGGCGATCGACCTGCTTCCGGGCAGCCGGGCCGAGATCACCAACTGCCTGTTCACCGGGAACGTGGCCAACACCGGACCCGATACGGTCAGCCCGCCCGGCAAACCGTACAACGCTCGCCACGGCTCGGGAGCCCTGACGGTCTTTCCCGGTTCCCGGATCCGGGCAACCGGTTGTACCTGGACGGGAAACTGGAACGGGGTCGACGACAAGGCCGCCGCCAATCACTACTCCCGGTCGATCTTCTGGCAGAACACCCTCGATGGCGGAATCTCGCCGGAGGGCCGATACGAACTGGATATCGTTGATGGCAAGAACGTCAAGGGTTGCCTGATCGGTGGGGCGATTGCGGATCTGAGGGGAACGATAGACGCCGAGACGAACACGCTTGATGCACCCGATCCCGACTTCGATGAATCGTTTCTGCCGCGTTGTCCGGCTTATCAGGGGGTGGGATACCGGCCTGTGAAGAAACCCCTTGCAAGCTCCTCGAGAGAACATTGACAGCACACGGCCCAGCGATTCAAGTCGACGGGTCGGAGACACGCTGAAGCGGTTTCCGACCGGAACACGGTCTTCCTAGTCTGAGAACCCACACCATGAGATTTGCGTGGCGCAGCGGTTCGATGGTCCTGGCGATCGTTTTGTTGTGGGTCACCGGCGGTTGTTACGAGGATCCTCCGGACCCACGCCCTTCCGACCAATCCGGAGAAAAGGGGGACGGGGTCAAGAGTGCCCGGGAAGCCCCGAAGCTGTTGCCGCTGGACCTGCCCCTGCCGGAGTTCCGGCTGGCCGACAGTACCGGCAACGCATTTGGCAGTCGCGAACTGGCCAGGCGGCCGTACCTGGTCAACTTCATCTTCACCCGCTGCCAGTTGACCTGCCCCGAGCAGACTCGGCGGATGGTGGAATTCCAGAAGCAGCTGGCCAGGAAGATCGAACACCAGCACAGTTCCGGAGAGCGGGGCGGCCCCAAGCATTTCCTCTGGGACCATCTGCAGATTGTCAGCTTGTCGGTCGACCCGGAGAACGACACGCCCGAAGTTTTGTCGCGTTACGCCGACAACTATGGGGCGAAGCTGGAAAACTGGAGTTTCCTGACCGGGAAGAAGTCCGAGATCTTTTCGCTGATCACCGACGGGTTCAAGCTGCCGGTGGCCGAAGTGGGCAAGGACCAGCCCATCGTGCACACCGTGAAGGTGGCCCTGGTTGACCATCGCGGACATTTGAGAGGCGTCTTCAACGGGATGAAGGAGGAGGGAGGCCGCAAGCTGATGAAGGCGATC
>MDTE01098833.1_pt1 | contig 29041 bp, 27 predicted proteins | sample 811231 | NCBI WGS metagenome assembly MDTE01 (sample SAMN05326651, study PRJNA326480) | marine metagenome | isolation source: seawater | place: Indian Ocean: Red Sea | collected 2010 | reverse complement strand
CAATTTCTCGTATTGTTGCACCACCTTTTCCGATTACTGTTGCTATATCTTTTTTATCAACTTTAATTGTTTCCATTTTTGGTGTGTGTTTAGAAAACTCTTTTCTTGACGTTTTAATAGCTTTATTCATTTCACTTAAAATATGTTCACGTCCACCTTTTGCTTGATCTAAAGCTTTTTCCATAATTTCAAAAGTAATACCTGTTATTTTTATATCCATCTGAAGTGAGGTAATACCATTTTTTGTGCCAGCGACTTTAAAATCCATATCTCCTAAATGATCCTCGTCCCCCAAAATATCAGATAGCACTGAAAAATCGTCACCCTCTTTGATTAACCCCATTGCAATTCCAGCAACTGGTTCCTTTATTGGAACTCCTGCATCCATTAAAGATAATGAGGTTCCACAAACTGTTGCCATAGATGAAGATCCGTTTGACTCAGTTATTTCTGAAACTACTCTAAGTGTATAAGGAAAACTTTCCTTTGATGGTAAAGATGAATTTATTGCTCTCCATGCTAATTTACCGTGTCCAATTTCTCTTCTTCCAGTACCTATTCTTCCACATTCTCCAACTGAAAAAGGTGGAAAATTATAGTGCAACATGAAATTAGATTTTTGCATTCCTTCGAGACTTTCTAGTCTTTGCTCATCGTCTGTCATACCTAGTGTGGTCACCACCAGAGCTTGAGTTTCTCCTCTAGTAAAAAGAGCGGATCCATGAGTTCTTGGTAAAACACCAACCTCACATTTTATCTGTCTTACGTCTGCTAGACCTCTGCCATCTATTCTTTTCTTATCTTTTAAAATTGCGGTTCTAACAATATCTTTCTCTAATGATTTCAGTTGAGACATTACTTGATTTTCTGTAACAGTTTCATCTTCCCCAAACATTTCTTTACATTGTGTCTCTATTTCAGAAATAGCTGAAGATCTCTTTTTCTTATCTATTTCTTTAAATGCGCTTCTTAATCCGCCTTCAAATTTTTCAGAGATTTTCTTTTTAATCTCAGAATGATCAACTTCTTCAACTTCCCATTTAGGTTTGCTGGCTTTTTTTGCTAATTTTTCTATTGCTTCAATTATCGGTACAAATTTTTCATGGCCAAATTTTACAGCATCTAGCATAACTTTTTCGGATAATCCCGATGTTTCAGACTCAACCATAAGAACTGCATCTTTAGTTCCAGCAACTACAAGATCTAATTCAGATTCTTTTAATTCTTCCACAGATGGATTTAATAAATACTTTCCATCTTTAAAGCCAACTCTACTAGCCGCTATAGGACCTAAAAATGGTAATCCAGAAATGGCTAAAGCTGCCGAAGAAGCTATAATTGATAATATATCTGGTTGATTTTCACTATCATATGACAGAACTGTAGGAAGAACTTGAACCTCATTCATAAAACCAGATGGAAATAAAGGTCTTATTGGTCTATCTATTAATCTAGAAATTAATGTTTCTGCTTCAGTTGGTCTTGCTTCTCTTTTAAAATATCCCCCAGGTATTTTTCCAGCTGCATAATATTTTTCTTGATAATTTACGGACAAAGGAAAATAATCTTGACCTTCTGCAACTTTCTTAGCTCCTACTGCTGTTGCTATTACAACTGTTTCTCCAAGAGTAGCAATAATAGCTCCATCTGCTTGTCTTGCTATTTTACCTGTTTCTAAAGTTAATTTTTTACCATTAACTTCTAATTCTTCTTTATTTATTTTGAACATTATTTCCTTAAATTTAGTTGTTTGATAACCTTTTGGTATGATTCAGTATTTTGTTTTTTAAGATAAGCGAGTAGCTTTTTTCTTTTGTTGACTGATTTAGTCAGACCTAAAGTTGAGTGTTTATCCTTTTTAAATTTTTTGAAGTGTTCTGATAATTTTGTAATCTTATCAGTCAATAAACCTATTTGTATTTCAGTTGAGCCAACATCTTTAGAATGTATAGCTAATGATTTAATTATATCTTTTTTTTTCTTTATCATTATCTTTATTTTTCTTAATTATTCTCTCAATCTTTTCAGCATATTCAAAAGAGTTATCTTCAACAAAAGTGAGTTTAGGAAGAAACTTAATAACAAGCCTTTTAGACAGCGCTTTTCTAACAAGATGTGAGTATTCAGTCAAGATTTTTACTATTTCTTTAGTATCTATACCTCCTAAAGGAATTACATAAACTCGTGCTGTTTTTAGATCTGGTGTCATTCTAACCTCAGTAACTGTTATTAATTTAGAGTTAATTGTTGGAATTTTTGCTTCATTTCTTAGAAATAGCTCACCTAAATTTTGTTTAACTAATTCTCCCACTCTAAGTTGCCTTTGGCTAAATGGTCTTTGGGAAAGTTGGTCTCTCATTTAAATTGTTCTCCTTATTTCTTCAGATGTATAGGACTCGATCACATCTTTCTCTTTAAAATCAATAAAATCTCTTATACTTATACCGCATTCAAAACCAGTTCCGACTTCTTTTACTTGATCTTTTTCCCTGTATATCGAAAGAATTTCTCCATTATACACAACCACGCCATCTCTAATAATTCTTGCTCTTGATTTACTTTTAATTTCGCCACTAATTACCTTCGATCCAGCAATTTTTCCAGCATTTGATACTTTAAAAATCTTTTTAATTTCTGCACTACCTAAAATAGTCTCTTTAATATCTGGCTCTAATAGACCAGATAAAGATTTTTCAACAAAATCTAAGGCTTCATAAATTATATTAAAAAATTTGATATCTATTTTTTGTTCTTCCGCTAACTTTTTAGCTTCTCTGTTTGGTTTAACATTAAAACCTATTAGTATAGCATTAGAAGCTTTTGCAAGAGATACATCAGTTTCATTGATCATACCAATATCTGATAAAATAATCTTTGCTTCAACTTCTTTGTGTTCAATTTTATTAATAGCCATTTTTAAAGCTTCACTTGATCCTTGAACATCTGATTTAATGACAATATTTAACTCATCTTTTTCTTTTAAATTTTCAAAAAGTGTAGTCTTATCTTTAGCTATTAATTGATTTTTAGCTTTGTTAGTTTTTTTAAATTCTGATAACTTTTTAGCTTCTTCCTCGTTTTTTGTTACTAGAAATTCTGCACCTGCATATGCTGTGCTGTTCATACCAAGTATTTCTACCGGCATTGATGGAGAGGCTTCATTAACTGATTTACCTTCATAGTTAATCATAGCTCGAATTTTTCCCCAAGTATCACCACAAATAAAATAATCTCCTCGTTTTAAATTTCCATTGCTAATTAAAATTGTAGATACCGGACCTTTACCTTTGTCAATTTTGGACTCTATTACAACACCTTTGGCATCGTCTGTAAAAGAGGCTTTTAAATCTAAAATTTCTGATTGTAATAAAATAGCTTCTTTAAGTTTATCTAAATTGATTTTTTTCAACGCTGAGACCTCAACAAATAATGTATCTCCACTCAAATCTTCTGCCACTAGCTCATATGTCATCATTTCATTTTTAATTTTGCTTATATTTTTTTCTGGTAAATCACATTTATTAATCGCCACAATTATTGGAACCTTAGCAGCCTTAGCATGTTTAATTGCTTCTACTGTTTGGGGTTTGATCCCGTCATCTGCTGCAACAACTAGAACAACAATATCCGTAATTTTTGAACCTCTTGCCCTCATTTCAGTAAAAGCAGCATGACCAGGAGTATCAATAAAAGTGATTAATTTATCGTCATTAGTTTTTACTTGATATGCACCAATATGCTGAGTTATACCTCCATGTTCGCTTGATACAACATTTGTATCTCTCAGCGAGTCAAGAAGAGAAGTTTTTCCGTGGTCTACGTGACCCATAATTGTTACTACTGGCGGTCTAACTTTAACCTCACCTTTTAAATTTTCTTTTACTTTGCTTGACTCAATAGAAGGTTTATCATCAATAATAGGTCTATGACCAAACTCCTTAACAATATATTCAGCAGTATCTTTATCAATATTATGATTTATAGTCGCTACAACTTTCATATTAAATAAGAATTTTATTATCTCACTCGATTTCTCTGCCATTCGATTAGAGAGCTCTTGAATTGTTATTTGTTCAGGTATTTTTACTTCTCTTATTACTTTCTTAAATTCTTTTTTTTCATCACTATCTGGTTTATTTTTTTTCTCTTTTAATCGTGCTCTCTTGACAGATGCTAAACTTCTTTGTTTAATTTCAATTTCCTCTACATTTAAAGCTCTAGAAACAGTTAGTTTGAAATCTCTTTTATCTATAGGAGTTTTCAACTTTAATTTACTTTTTCCTGCTGGTTTGTTTTCTTTTTTGATAAAATCTTTAGTTGCTTGTTGCTCGATAAATTTTCGAGTGAAATTCTTTTTTTTTAAGTCTTTATTAAGATCAGTATTAGGTACGGAGTTGACTCTATTAAAATTTTTACTGGGCCTTAATGGTTTTTTTTTATTTACAGAGAATGATTTTTTACCTGATGTAGAAATAGCGCTTGTATCGATCTTTTTTTTTAAACTTGATGAGATAGTAAGTGTTTTTTTTTTATCTTTATCCATAACATTATTTAAAAGCAATCTCTCTTGCAGCCATTATGAGTTCATCTGCTTCTTTTCTTGAAAGAGAAAACTCTTCAAGATATCCGTTAATTCTTATTTTTTTTCCTTTTATTTCATCAAATCCACCGATAAGCTCATCTGAAGATAGGTCTGCAAAATCACTTATTTTTTTTATATTTTTTTGTCCTAAAATTACTAGCATTCCTTGTGTCATTCCTTTTAAATTAATCAATTGATCATCTACACCCAATTCTTTTAATTTACTTGCAACAGCTTCTTTTTCTTTAATAAGCGTCTCTTTAGATCTACTTATAAGTTCCTTTGCTGTGTCTTCATCAATCGCATCAATTTTTGAAATCTTTTCTGGAGATGATTGTGCTATCTCTTCAATTGAAGTAAATCCTTCTGAAACCAAAAGCTGTCCAAGAGTTTCGTCAACTTCTAAGTTTTTTATTAAATTCTCTGTTCTCTCTTTAAATTCTACCTGCCTTCTTTCTGAGTCCTCTTTATCAGTGAGGATATCTATTTCATAATTTGTTAATTTTGATGCCAGTCTAACATTTTGTCCCCTTCTACCAATAGCCTTACTTAGGTTTTCCTCTGTTAAAATTATGTCTATTCTCTTATTATCTTGATCAATTAAAACTTTCTGTATTTCTGCTGGTGATAAAGATTCTGAAATTAAAGTAGGGAGATCCTCTGTCCACTTAATGATATCAATCTTTTCTCCATGTAACTCATTCACAATTGTTTGTACTCTACTACCTCTCATTCCAACGCATGCTCCCACAGGATCTATTGAGGAGTCTTGAGAATGAACACAGATTTTAGCTCTGCTTCCAGGATCTCTAGCAACAGATTTTATTTCAATTGTTCCCTCGTAAATTTCTGGAACTTCTTGAAAAAATAATCTTGCTAAAAATTGTGGATGAGCTCTAGATAGAAAAATTTGATGACCCTTAAGTTCTTTTTTTACTTCATAACAGTAAGCCTTTACTCGATCACCTGTTTTTAAGATTTCGCGAGGTATTAGTTCGTCTTTTTTGATTACTCCCTCTGCTTTACCTAAGTCAACGATGATATTTCCGTATTCCAATCTTTTGATTATACCACTTAGTATTTGACCTTGCTTGTCTATGAAATCCTCATATTGTCTATTTTTTTCCGCTTCTCTAACCCGACTACTAATTACTTGTTTTGCGCTCTGCGCAGCGATTCTTCCAAAATCAATTTGAGGTAATTCTTCATAAATTTTTTCTCCAACTTTCAAGTGTTGATTTTTTGGATAAATCTTTTTTGCATTTTGAACAGATATTTCTCTCGAAGAATCCTCTACTTTTTCAACAATATCTAAAACTTTTTGAATTTTAATCTCGCCATTTTCCCTATCAATAACTACTTCTATGTTATTATCATTTCCAAACTTTGTAAGAGCTGCCTTTTGGATTGCACTTTCCATTGATCCAATTACAAGTTCTTTATCAATAGATTTTTCGTTGGCAACTGCTTCTACTATCCTTAACAGCTCAAGCTTATCTAAACCTCTGTTTAACATTTTATTGCTCCTAAAAAAAAATGGGCTGCTGCCCATTTTGATATTCTATAATTTTTTAATATTTAGAAGAAAATTAAGGTTTTTTCAAGATTTCTATTTAAATAAATCCGCTTTATCTGTTTTTTCCCAAGAAAATTCACCTTTATCTGTAGGTTTTCTTCCAAAGTGGCCGTATGATGATGTGGTTTGATAAATTGGTTTATTGAGTTTTAACATTTCTCGTATTCCCCTAGGTGAGAGGTCAAAATTATCTTGGATAATATTCATTACTTTTTTTACTTTTTCTTCATTATTATCATCTAATTTAACAAGTATAGAAAGTGGTTTAGAGACTCCAATAGCATAAGCTACCTGTATCAAACATTTTTTTGTGAGGCCTGAGGCGACAACATTTTTTGCGATATATCTTGCGGCATATGCAGCAGATCTATCAACCTTGGTCGGGTCTTTGCCTGAAAAAGCTCCCCCCCCATGTGGTGCTGAGCCACCGTAAGTATCAACAATTATCTTTCTTCCAGTAAGTCCTGTATCTCCATCTGGCCCTCCAATTATGAATTGACCGGTTGGATTAATATAAATTTCATCAGAAGATAAATCTTTTAAAAGATTTGAAGGAATGGATTTTTTTATATATGGAACAACTAGATCTTTTACTTTTTTTTGATCAAGGTCTTTTGAATGTTGAGTAGAGATAACTATAGATGTTACTTTTGTTGGTTTATCTTTTTCATACATCATTGTAACTTGACTTTTATTATCTGGTTCTATTCCATTTAATAATCCTTTTTTTCTATCTTCTGCCATTAATCTTAATATTTTGTGAGAGTAATGTATAGGTGCCGGCATTAATTCTTCCGTTTCATCGCAAGCGTATCCAAACATTAGTCCTTGATCACCTGCGCCGTCATCTTTGTTTTCTTTTGAATCTACTCCCATTGCTATATCAGATGATTGTTCGTGTAAAAAACTTTCAATCTGAGCATTTTTCCAGCTAAAGCCTTTTTGATCGTATCCAATCTCTTTAATACACTCTCTTACTTTGGCGACTAATTCTTCTTTGTCAAATTTAGGACCTCTAGTTTCTCCGGCTAAGATAACCCTATTTGTTGTTGTTAAAGTTTCACAAGCTACCCTCGAATAGGGGTCTCTTGATAAATAAGTATCCACAACCATATCAGAAATCTTATCACTAACCTTATCTGGATGACCTTCTGAAACAGACTCGCTAGTGAACAAATAGTTATTTTTATCCATCATTTTTTTTGTAAAGTTTAAAGATAAAAATATATGTAATTAAAAGTAAGTAAAATATCAAATCATTTTTGTTTTTATTTTTACTTTTTATTAAAGGAACTTGTAATTCAATATTTCCAGCTTCTAAATTGTTGAGCTTTTTAACTATCAAACCTTTATTGTCAATAATTGCACTTACACCTTTATTGGTTGATCTGACTAGAAATGAATTACTTTCTATAGCTCTAAATATTGCTTTAGCAAAATGCTGACTTGGGCCAATAGAATTTCCAAACCATCCATCTTCAGAAATATTAACAATTAAATTTGTATTTTGATTATTGCTCTGTATAAGTTTTGTAAAAATAATTTCGTAACATATTAAAGGTAAAATATTTAAATCGTCAAAAATTATATTTTTTTGTTCAACACCTTTTAAAAAAGATCCATGTCCCTCAGTAATTTTTTTCAAACCAAATTTATTCAATACTTTCTCGAATGGTAAAAATTCACCAAATGGAACTAATTTTTGTTTTTTATACTCGTGGAGTATTTCCATTTCAGAATTTATAATTACTAAACTATTGTAAGTCCCTCCTTTTTTTTCATCAAATCTATTAATTCCAAACAAAATGAAATGATTATTTTTGAAGTTTTCAAAAAAGATCTTCTTCAATCCTGATATTTCATTAAAGTTATAACCACTAAACACGCCTTCAGGCCAAACATATAGTGTTTTTATTTTTTCTTTTGGATCACTATACTTTATTAATTTTTGTAGTCTAGATTTTACTTCAATTTCAGAGAGGCCATACTTTAACATAAAATTAGGAGATATAACTTTTACATTAAATTTTTTATCATAATCATTAAGAAATTCTTTATTATGATTTATTATATAACTTCCATAAACGTAAAGAAAAAAAATAATTAATGGTATTGTTAAAAGAGAAAATATTTTTTTTAATAAACTAATTTTGAAAAATAAAACACTTGGGATCAAAAAAATTGTAATCAATATTAAGTTTAGAGCATACAAACCTATTGGATTTAAAATCTGAATGATTTCAGGACTCCAAGATAGACTATAAGCCCACAAGTTCCATGGAAAACCAGTGAAAATTTTAGCACGTATAAAATCACTGATTGCGAGACACGCTGACAATAAAAATATTGAATTTATATTCAATTTTAAATGAGGTCCTAAAAATACAATTATTAATGAGAAAAAAAGACTTAAAAATAATGGTATAAGGATTAATCCAAATGGAATTAGTATTTTGAAAGTATCATCAAATGTTAAAGAATTTGTTATCCAGTGGATACCACTTAAATAATATCCGAAACCAAATGAAGTTCCAAAGATAAACAAATTTTTTCGAAATGGCTTTTTTCTAAAAATACTTTGAGATTTTTTTTTTATGTAAATTATTAAGTAAAAAAATAAAGGCAAAATAAGAAAATTTATAAAAAAAATATTAAATGGCTGAAAAGTAAAAACTGTCAATGTTCCTAAGCTGATTGGAATAAAAAATAATGTTAGAAACCTATTATTTAAAAATTTTTCAATCATCTAATATATGAAAGAAATTTATTTTCTACTTTTCTCATTTTTTCAAAATCCTTATTTTTTTTATGATCGAACCCTAAAAGATGCGTAAGTCCATGTATCCATAACTTATTTAGCTCTAGTATGAAATTACTTATGTTATTTTTATCTTTAATTTTACTTAGATTAACAATTACATCTCCTAAATAAACTTGCCTATCATTTTGAAGTCTTTTTTTAAGTTCATTTTTTTCATAAAATGGAAAAGATAAAATATCTGTACTTTTATTTTTTTTTCTAAATTTTTTATTCAACTTTTTAATGTGAACGTCCCCAGATAAAAGCAGTGTAAATAAAATATTTTTATTTCTATATTTTTTATATTTTTTATTTACTAAACTGACTCTTTTTTCAATAAACGCGCTTGGATCACTAATATATTTGTGCCAACTTTTATTAGAAGTAACTACGTTAATTTTGATCATCAGTGCTTTTTTTTTGATAAGCCCTAATAATTTTTGAGACTAATGGATGTCTTACTACGTCGTTATGGTCAAATTCTACAATTTTGATTTCTTTTATTTTTTTTAATATATTTTTTGATTTAATTAAACCCGATTGAGATTTATTAATTAAATCAATTTGTGAGGGATCTCCATTAACAATCAGTTTTGAGTTTTCTCCTATTCTAGTCAGAAACATCTTGATTTGAGTTTCAGTAGCATTTTGAGCTTCATCTAAAATAGCGAAACAGTTTTTCAGAGTTCTTCCCCTCATAAAAGCTAAAGGTGCTATCTCAATTTCGCCTGTTTCAATTTTTTTAGCAATCTTTTCTGCTCCAAATAGTTCATATAGAGCGTCATAAAGTGGCCTTAAATAAGGATCAACTTTTTCTTTCATATCACCGGGAAGGAAACCAAGTTTTTCTCCAGCTTCTACTGCTGGCCTAGATAAAATAACTCTTTCGATTTTCTTTTCTAAAAGCATTGTAACTCCCACTGAAACTGCTAAGAAACTTTTTCCGGTACCAGCTGGTCCTAAAGAAATAATAATATCATTTTCTTTTAAAGCTTTAATGTAATCAGACTGTTTTTCTGATCTAGCTATAACAGTTTTTCTAGGAGTTTTTATCAACTGTTTAAAAGATTTTACATTAGACTCTTTTAATTCAATATTTTTTTTCACTGAAAGCATTATATCCTCTTTTTCAATAACATTTGTTAACAAATATTTATTGCAAAGAAACTTTATAGCTTCACAAAAAATATGTATATTTTCTTTTTTTCCCTTACATGTAATCGAATTACCTCTAAAAAAAATATTTGTAGTAGTTATTTTTGAAAGTTCTTTTAAATTTTGATCAAATTGTCCGACAATAGCCATTAAAGTTTCGTTATCATTAATTTGCAAATTTAATGTCTCGTTATCAATTTTTTTTATTATTAAATTTTGATCCAACTTACTAATTTCAGACATAATTATGCTGCAAAATCCTTATTTTCAAAATCTTCTATTTTTCCAAATAATGTGTTTCGGTTACCTTCATAAATTCTTACTTTTTCGATTCTACCTATTAAATTTTTATCACTTTTTACAATTACAGAATTTAAATATTCGTCTCTACCAAAAAACTCACCTTTATTTCCTATTTTATTCTCAAACATTACAGAGGAGATTTTATTAAAAAGTCTTTTTCTATATTTAATTTTTATTTCCTCAGCAGTTTTTTGAAAAATTAACAGTCTATTCTTAGCTATTGTAATATCAGTTTTCTTCATCCTAGCTGCTGGTGTTCCAGGTCTTGGACTGTATATATAAGAATACGAGTTTATAAAACTGACTTCCTTAAGTAATTTCAAAGTTTCTTCAAAATCTTCATCTGTTTCTCCAGGATAGCCAATTATGAAATCGCTTGAAAATTTAATTAGGGGATTAGCTTTTTTTAATTCATTAATTATAAGTATATAATCTTCTACAGAATGATTTCTGCCCATATTTTCTAGTATTTTATTTGATCCACTTTGAACAGGTAAGTGTATAAGCGGCATCAATTTCTTAAATTTTTTATGTGCTTGTATTAAATCTTTAGAAAAGTCCAAAGGATGTGAAGTTGTATATCTAATTCTTTTTAGATCTTCTATTTTAGAAATTTCGCAAATCAAGTCTGAAAGTTTTTTTCCCTCATAATTATATGCATTTACGTTTTGTCCAAGTAATGTGATCTCTTTCGCCCTATTATTAACTAAATTTTTTGTTTCAACAACTAATTCTTCTATAGATCTAGAATATTCTGGACCTCTAGTATAAGGCACTACACAAAATTTACAAAACTTATCACATCCTTCTTGAACAGTCAGAAATGAAGAGACATTACTATCAGAATTTTTAAAAAGATTTAAATAATCAAATTTTTCAATTACATCAAAATCTGTTGAATCAATTTTACAAAGATTTTTTTCAATATTCAAAATAGTTTCATTAAATTTATGATAAGACTGAGGTCCAATCACAGCATCAATATATTTTTCCTTTTTAAGCAAAATTTCACCTTCTGCCTGTGCTACACAACCAGTTATCACTACTATTGGTTTATTCTTGTTTCTAAATGTTTTTTTTATTCTTCCAACATCATGATAAACTTTTTCAGTTGCTTTTTCCCTAATGTGACATGTGTTTAAAACATAACAATCAGCTTCTTCTATTTTGTCTGTTTTTTTATAATTTATGTTTTTTGCAAAATCATAAATACGATTACTATCGTATTCATTCATTTGACATCCAAAAGTTTTTATAAAAATTTTTTTTCTCAACTTATTTTTTTATTTTTGATCCATAAAGCTCTAATTTATGATCTACCAAATTATAGCCTAATTTTTTTGCAATTTTTTTTTGTAATTCCTCTATATCTTTATCTACAAATTCAACTATTTCCCCACTATTGATATCGATTAAATGATTGTGATCATCATTAATTTCATATCGTGCTTTTCCGGCTTTAAAATCGTGCTTTACCAATATTCCGGACTCCTCGAAAAGTTTTACTGTTCTGTAGACTGTTGCAATACTTATTTTATCATCTATTGCTGTAACTCTTTTGTGAAGTTCATCAACGTCCGGGTGATCTTTAGAACCATAAATTTCTTTTGACTCTGAAAGTATTTTGGCAATAACTTTTCTTTGATCAGTTAGCCTTACACCTTTCTGTTTGCATTTTTCCTCTATAATACTCATAACGTAATTTAACTTAAATAGATGGGCTTAATCAATTTTTTTTCAACTAAATTTTTATTAATTAATTTTTCTATATTTTTTAGGTTAAATGAGCTTAAATCATTGTTTTTATAGCCTAATATTTGAACACTTTTTGAAATTTCCAACCCTTTAGCAAATGCAAAGGATGCTCTTATGCCAGAAAAACTTCCAGGACCTTGATTTATAATAACGCAAAAGTTTTTATTTAAGTTTACTTGATGAAAATTAAGTAAGTTATATATATCATGTACTAAACTTTCATTATTTTTTTTATTTTCAAATTTGTGTATAAAAAAATCTTTATTTATCCTTAAACCTAATTTATCATCTTCACCTATGCAATCGATAATTAAAAAATCATTAATCATATATATATTCATTATAGCTTTTACATCGATGCAATCAAAGATATTTGCAGATAATAACTTAAACTTCGATGATTACGGTATAATTTCAATTATGTATCATAGATTTAATGAAAACAAATATCCGTCTACAAATATACAAATGGAAGTATTTTTAAAACAACTGGATATAATCGAACAAATGAATATCAAGTTTGTTGACCCCCGAGATTTTAGGCAAAAACTTTCGGAAAATAAAAGGGAGAGAAAAATTTTATTTACAGTGGATGATGGTCTTTTATCTTTTTATAAAAACGCCTGGCCAATTTTGAGAGAAAAAAAAATTCCATTTATTCTTTTTGTAAATACAAGAGAAGTTGGATCATACAACTATATGAATTGGGATCAAATCATTGAGATTTCAAAATCAGAAATTGTTGAAATTGGAAATCATAGTCACTCCCATGAATATCTTGTTGATGAAAGTCCTGAATTTATAAAAAAAGATATTTTAAAATCAATTGAGATTTTTGAAAAAAAACTTGGAAAAAACTCTGAATTTTTTTCATATCCTTTTGGGGAATATAGCCTTGAATTTAAAAAAATCATTAAAGAGTTAGGTTTTAAATATGCTTTTGGTCAACATTCAGGAGTAATTGATGAGACCAAAGATCTCTGGGAATTACCTAGATTTCCAATTAATGAAAAGTATGGAGAAATAAATAGGTTTAAAACTTTAATGAAAACTCTGCCATTAAAGTATAAAAATATTTCTCCAAAAGAGAGATATTTATTGCAATCCAAGAATCCGCCAAATATTCAAATTGAATTTTACGAAAATATTAAAAATTTAAGCCAAATAAATTGCTATTCGAATGAAGGAGACAAATGGAGGAATTCAAACTTAAAATTTACTAGAGAAAATTTTTTAGAAATTAATATTAGTGAAAAATTTGTTGGTGAAAGGGGTAGGATTAATTGCTCGCTTAGAGCAAAAAATGGTTTCTGGAGATGGTTAGGAATTCAGTTTGTAATAAGTGAAAAATAATTAGGATTTCAACTCTACTTGTTTCATAGAATTTACTAATCTCACAGGCTCAAAATCAGTAAGACTATTTTGAGTAATTATTTGATTAAGTATTTTTGTATATTCTGATCCAGTCTGAGCATAGTTTTTTAAAGTATCTGATAATACTAAACCAGTAATAACTAAATTTTTTTCTCTTAATTTCCTCCTTTTATCTCTAAATTTTATATAACTCTTGTGAGTATTGAGATTATTTTTATAAGCTTTTACTGAAGCTCTGAGTATTGGAAATTTTAAAATCTTATGATTTTTATCACCATCTCTTTTAAGTGGGGCTATACCTTGGCCATCCCAGGTCCACTGCCCAAAAATTGCATTACCCTCTAAAGCAAATCTTGACGTTCCCCATCCACTTTCTTTTGCAGCTTGCGCTAAAGCTATTGATACTGGAATTATATCCATTCTAATCATTAATTGGTTTATATCTCCTTTTTTGACTTTGTATTCCAAAAGTTTTTGTCTTAACCACTGTTTTTCTAGATCAGTAGTAAATTTTTTTTCAGATATAATTTTTAATTTTTCTCTATCATCTAAAATCTTTTCGTTTTCGGCAACTATTAAAGGTAAAACAATTTTGATAAAAGTCTCTTTTTTTAGTTGAACACTTTTCAAATTATTTAGGTCTCTTGGTAATTGAGTAAAATAAATCGGTTTAACTAATTTTTCATTTCTTACTTTTCTTAAATCATAATCAACATCATTAAATAGCTGAATGACTGTTGATGTTTTTAAGTTCAAGTCAGGTAAAATTACCTCGGCTACACTATTTTTTTTAACTTTTATCTCTGGTTTTTTTATCTCCTCTTTAATTTTTGGTTTAGTTTTTTTAACTTCTTTTTTTATTTCAGTTTCTGGCTTTTTAAGCTCTTTTTTTACTTTTGTTTCAGGTTTTTTGATTTCTTTTTTAATGTTTTGTTCCTCTTTTTTCACTTCTATTTTTTTTTCAAAAAAATCGAAATTTTTGTAACTTTTAATTCCAAATACGAGAGCTGTAGTTACACCGGCAACAATAAAAAAACCGATTATAACATTTCTCGCGCTTTTTTGGTCAACTTGTTGATTGTAAATTGAGTTAAACACATCTGTAAAAAGTTCACCAAAAAATTTACCGATTGTCTTTCCTAGTTGAGGAAGGATATTTAAAAAATTAATTCCAATATTCCCAATACTTTTCCAAGTATTATTCAAGCCATAACTGAATTTTCTTGAGGTGTCATGTTTGTAATTTTCAACCTTTCTAAAGAACCTATTTTTTTCTCTAATTTTTTCTTCTTTATAGTCAACAATGTTGGATTTTAATTTAGAAACTGGTTTAACAAAATTTTCTTTGAAAAAACTTGTTTTAAATTCCTTTGGGATTATAATTTTGTTTTTTTTTAAAATTAATTCAATTTGACCTGTTGTAAGGTTCTTTCTTCTCTTTGTATAATCCTGAATTTCTTTGACGTTATATATATAAGCAAGTTCTAATAACTTATCTCTATAACTTAATTTTTTTTTCATAATTTAGTTTGCTTCGACTGAATTAACTTCCTTCACGTAATGTTTTAATAAATTTTGAACTCCTTGCTTGAGTGTCATTAGAGAGCTTGGACATCCTGAGCAACTGCCTTGTAATTCAACCTTAACCACACCTTTTTCAAAAGACTTAAATTTTATATCTCCACCATCTCTTGCAACCGCAGGTCTTATTTTTGTATCTAAAACATCAATAATTCTTTTAACCGTATCATCATCATTATTTAAATTATTCTCTTTTTTATTTAAATCTTTTAAAATTGGCTCATCATTATTCTCAAAGTAATGATTTAAGTGAGAAATAACCATTGGTTTCAAGTCGTCCCAGGAAGCTTCCTCTGTTTTTTTTACAGATAAAAAGTTTTTTGATAGCAGAACTAATTCAACGCCATCAAAATTAAGTAATTCTTTTATAAAAGAATTAGATAAGCCCTCTGAATTTTGTTTTTGAAATTCCTCTGTACCAATATCTGAGATAGTTTTCTCTGAAAGAAATTTAATTGAGTTAGGATTTGGGGTAGATTCTGTTTGTATCATTAGAAATTTATATTATATCAATCCTACTTTTTCACGTATATTTTTTAGGTTTTCCTCAGCGATAATACTGGCTTTTTTCTTACCTTTTTTTAGAATTGCCTCCAAATGGGACCTGTCTTGTAAAAGTTTTTTAATTTCCTTTCCTATGGGTGTGATTTCACTTACTAAAATTTCTGCTAGTTTTGTTTTTAAAAAAGAATACTCTTTTCCTGACATCTCGTTCAAAACCTTTTCTAAATTAACTTTTGAAATTTCAGAATAAATATTTATTAAATTAAATGCTTCTGGTTTATTTTCTAAACTTTTTAAACTATCCGGTATTTGCTCAGAGTCAGACTTGGCTTTTTTAATTTTCTTCATTATTTCATCTGCACTATCTTGTAAATTAATTCTTGAATAATCTGACTCTTCAGACTTACTCATTTTTTTAGTTCCATCTCGTAAACTCATAACTCTAGATATATTTTTTTGAATAAGAGGCTCTGGTAAAGGAAAAAAATCTTTGCAATTAAAATCATTATTGAATTTTTGAGCTATATCTCTTGATAGTTCAAGATGTTGTTTTTGATCAGCGCCAACGGGAACATGAGTTGCTTTATAAAGAAGAATATCAGCAGCCATCAAATTTGGATAAATATATAATCCAACACTTGCTTTTTCCTTATCAGGCCCAGCTTTATCTTTAAATTGGGTCATTCTATTCAACCATCCAACTCTTGAAACACAATTTAAAATCCAAGATAATTCTGCATGTCCTGGCACTGCAGATTGATTAAATATAATACTTTTATCTGAGTCTAGGCCAGCAGCTAAAAAACTTGCTACTGTTTCTAGTACATTTTTTTTAAGTTCATCAGGCTTTTGAAAAGTAGTGATAGCATGTAAATCTACTACACAGTATATACATTGCATTTTACTTTGTAGTGATACAAAATTTTTTAATGCTCCAAGATAGTTTCCCAAATGTAAATTGCCAGTTGGTTGGACTCCAGAAAATACTATTTTTTTTTTACTCATTTAATCAGTTTTGTAATTTTTGATTTTTAATAAACCAAATAAATAACAAGATAACAAATAAACAGCTCCCACGAAACCTACAATAATAATTAAATAAATTGACTTATAAATATATTGATAATTAAGGAATGAAACATATTTATCTAAAGCAAAAATTAAAGCGAAGGACATTATTAATGACGAAATCATGATTTTAATACAATTGTAGAACATTTTTAGTTGCAAAAGTAAATATTTTCGTCTTGCTAGCAAATATAAATATATAACTACTCCAATCCAAGTAGATATGGAAGTTGCTATTGGAATTATAATAAAACCAAGTTTGTCAAAAAAACTTAAACTAATCGATACGTTTAAGAAAACTATAAAAGAAGAAATATAGAATGGTTCTTTGGTATTATCTCTTGCAAAGAAAAAATTTGCTAAAACTTTTATCAATGAAAAAGCAACGACACCGTAACCAAAAAATTTTAAAGCAATTGATGTCTTTAAAACGTCGTTGGACGAAAAGGAACCATATCCAAATAATCCATTAACTATTTCCTCAGATGCTAAAATTAAAGCCAGACTGGCAGGTAAGGACAAAAGTAAAGATAATTCAATCGATTTATTTTGAATATTAGAAACTTTATTTAAATTTTTTTGTTTAAAAGCTTTTGATAGAACTGGTAGCGAAACTGTTCCAACAGCAATTCCCGCTATAGCTAAATTAATTTGATAAACTCTATCTGCATAATAAAGATATGAAACAGCACCAGCTTGAAAAGAGGCTATTATCGTTCCTACCAAAATATTAATTTGCGTAACACCAGAAGAAAGAACGCTCGGTAATAATTTTTTGAAAAAAAATTTTACGTTTCTACTAATATTGAATTTTAATTTAAAAGATGGCTTATAAAAATGATAAGTTACATAAAATAAAAAAAACAGTTGAAGTATGCCTGCTAAAGTTACGCCATAAGATAATAGTTTAGCTGTATTTAAATTTTGCAAATAAGAAAATAATATAAAAAATATTAAAACTAAATTTAAAAAAATTGGTGCAGCTGCAGCCGCAGCAAATTTATTATTTGAGTTTAAAATACCTGAAAAAAAGGAAGATAGACTTACAAATAATAAAAAAGGGAAAGTAATTCGAGTTAGCTCTATTGCTAAAGAAAATTTAAAACTATCCTCGATGAATCCTGGTGCTATTAGATAAATTAGATAAGGTGTAAAAATTTCTGCAATAGTAACTATGAAAAGTAAAATTAATAATAATAGGCTAAGTACTTCATCAGCGAAAATTTTGCCTGTTTTTTTACTCTTGATTCTTGCTGAAGTATAACTTGGAATGAAAGCCGCATTAAATGTTCCCTCAGCAAATAATCGCCTAAAAGTGTTAGGTAATCTAAAAGCTACAAAAAAAGCGTCAGCAAATATTGAGGTGCCCAGAAATATCGCTATTAAAATATCTCTTATGTAGCCTAAAATTCTGCTTAATATTGTAAAAAAACTAAATATTGTGGTGGAAGATAGCAAGTTCATAAATAATCTAAATTAAGCCATAAATTTATAGTGAATTAAATTTCTTTATATTACATACTCATTAAAATAAATGCCAAAGAAAACAGAAATTGATCATTATTCAGATAAAGAGGCGCTGGATTTCCACATAAAGGGAAAGTCAGGCAAAATTGAGATTATTTCTAGTAAGCCTCTGATTACAAAAAGGGATCTTTCTCTTGCTTATTCCCCAGGCGTCGCCGCTCCAGTCAAAGAGATAGCAAAAAATCCAGATTTAGCTTACGACTACACAAGTAAAGGTAATCTCGTTGCTGTTATAAGTAATGGTTCTGCTATTTTAGGATTAGGTAATCTTGGATCCTTAGCGTCAAAACCTGTTATGGAAGGGAAATCTGTTTTATTTAAGAGATTTGCAGATATAGATTCCATTGATATTGAAATAAATAATAGCAATCCAAATTCTATAATTGAGACAATAAAAAATATCGGTGGAACTTTTGGTGGAATAAATCTTGAGGATATTGCTGCACCAGATTGTTTTGTAATTGAGCAAAAATTAAAAGATCTCTTAGACATTCCAATATTTCATGATGATCAACATGGTACAGCAATCATAACTACTGCAGCTTTGATTAATGCATTAGATATTTCAAAAAAGAAGATCAATGAGGTTAAAATTGTAGTTAATGGAGCCGGTGCCTCAGCTCAAGCTTGTGCAAACTTGTTTAAAAGTTCTGGAGTACCTTCAAAAAATATAATTATGTGTGACAGTAAGGGAGTAATTTATAAAGGACGAAAAAATATAGATCAATTCAAGTCAGCACATGCAGTAGATACAAAACTAAGAACATTAGAAGATGCCATAAAAAATGCAGACGTGTTTCTGGGTTTATCTGCAAAAGACGTGGTTTCTAAAAAAATGGTAGAGTCAATGGCAAAAAATCCAATCATATTTGCATGTGCAAACCCCGATCCTGAAATTAAACCTGAAATTATTAAAGAAGTTAGATCTGATGCGATTATAGCAACAGGGCGGTCTGACTACCCTAATCAAGTTAATAATTTAATCGGCTTCCCGTATATTTTTAGAGGTGCTTTAGATGTAAGAGCTAAAGAAATAAATGAAGAAATGAAAGTTGCAGCTGCTAATGCTATAGCACTTTTAGCAAGAGAAAATGTTCCAGATGAAGTGGTATCCGCATACGGTGGCGATAGGCCAAGATATGGAAAAGATTACATTATACCTTCAACTTTTGACCCTAGATTAATAAGTGTAATACCTGCAGCGGTTGCTGAGGCAGCAATGAAAAGCGGTGTTGCTAGAAAAAATATAGCTGACTTTGAAATTTATAAAGATCAACTTACAAATCGGCTTGATCCAACAATGTCTTTGATGCAAGGAATTAATGCAAAAGTAAGAAAAAATCCAAAACGAGTTATTTTTGCTGAGGGTGAAGATGAAAATATGCTTAAAGCGGCTATAGAGTTTGGTAGGAATAAATTAGGGGTCCCCATTTTGATTGGAGCTGAAAAGAGAATTAAAGAACAACTAAAAAATATAGGTTTAGATGAAAATTACAAAATTGAAATTGTTAACTCTACTGATAAATTTAAAAGAGAAAAATATACCAAACATCTATACAAAAAACTTCAAAGAGAAGGACAGCTGGAAAGGGATGTCGATCGTTTAGTGAGGAACGATCGTATAGCTTGGGGTGCATCAATGATTGCATGTAAGGATGCAGATGCAATGGTAACTGGTAATATCAGACACTATGCGGCTTCAATAGAAAAACTTAAAAAAGTTACGGAGCCAAGACCAGGTGAAGAAATTTTTGGAATGACTATGATTACGTTAAGGGGAAAAACAATCTTAGTTGCAGACACAAATGTTCAAGATTTTCCTTCACCTTCGAGATTAGTTAAAGTATCTAAGTCTTGTGTGCGGGTTGCTAGATTATTTGGATTTGATCCAAAAGTTGCTTTCTTATCCCATTCTACTTTTGGTAAACCAATTTCAAAGAATACAAAACATGTTAGAGACGCAATAGACCTATTGAGAAACGAAAAGGTAGATTTTGATTTTGATGGAGAAATGCAACCTGATGTAGCTCTTAACCCAATTTATAAAGATATCTACCCATTTTCGAAAATTGTTGGTAACGCAAATATTTTAATAATGCCTGCCTTACACAGTGCGGCTATTTCTACAAAACTAATGAAAGTGTTTGGAGGAGGGAAATTAATTGGACCATTATTAATTGGTTTAGGTTCACCAATTGAAGTTGCTCCATTAAGGGCAACAACCTCTGAAATTTTAAATTTAGCTTCTATCGCAGCTTTCTCATCGGATGTAATTGATTATTCTAATTAAAGTTTACTTCTACTCAGTTCAGTGGCTAAATAAATTGAAGGATAAACATTTTCTACGTCAAAAATTTTGTTAGCTTCATTAATTACTTCTTTTTTTTCTTCTAAACTCATAGCGATACCGAAAATATAGATATTTTTGTTGATTGTTTCTAAAGTATAATTTCGTGCCTTAGTCTTTTTGTTAAAAATGAGTGCAGATCTTAATTGGCTGGTGATTAAAATATCTTTTGCGGTACTTTTAAAACTTGCCTGACCTCTTATAGTAATAGCATTTTTTACAGAACGAACTCCATTAGTTTCCCAGGCCATCTTAGTGATTTTAATTTTTTCCTCAGGTTCATCAACTTTTCCGGATAAAAAAATATTTCCATCCCTGACTTCCGATTGAATACTTAAAAAATACTTTTTATCAGCTAAAGCTAATCTGGCTGATAGATTTTTTTGCATTATTGTGTCATCGATTTGCATGCCAATTGTTCTTGGATCGAAGGTGATATCAACTCCAGTACCAAATCTTACCACTGAGCTACATGAGGTTATTAATAAAATCAAAAAAACACTAATTATTTTTTTCATTTTTAAATTTTAAACATAAATTGTAAATTAATTTTCTATTAACTTGTTCTGTCTTTGAAATCAATTCGACAGTATCTCTAATACTATATATTTTTAAATTTTTTTTAATCATGTTGACAATTTTTTTATCATTTAATGATGGGTTTTTTGTTTTTTTTAATGGCTTTTCTGAAATAACTATTGATAATTCTCCTTTGTAAAATCTCTCAGGTACTTCAATATTATTTATTTCGCCTCTTAAGAATTCTTCATGAATTTTAGATATCTCTTTTGCGATCATAATTTTACGATCAAAAAAAAACTTTCTAAATTTTTTCAAATAAAAGTTCAATTTAATTGATGGTGAAAAAAAAATTATTGCATCATTAATATTCGAAAGTGACTTTAAAACTTTTTCTAATTCGTTGACTGTTTTTGGTAAAAATCCATAAAATAAGAATTTATCACTAAAACCAGTAACGCTCATACTTGCAATAATAGATGAAGCTCCAGGTATAGGAACTATATTAATTTTATTTTTTAAACATTCATTGATTAAAAACTTACCAGGATCTGATAACAGTGGTGTTCCTGCATCAGAGATCAAAGACAAAATTTTGCCCTGTTTAATATGTTCAATAATAAAAGGTGATTGTTTTTTTTCATTAAACTTATGATAAGAAATTAATCTCTTTTTAATTTTAAGATGATTTAGTAATTTTAATGAATGTCTAGTGTCTTCACAAAGAATAATGTCAGATTTATTTAGCACATTAATAGCTCGTAAAGTGATATCATCTAAATTACCAATTGGTGTAGAAACAATATATAAGGTGTTTGAAGAAAATTTCATTTTATGAAAAAAGTTTACTTTATATTAGTTTACACAATTATCTTTTTTAACTCTAATCTTTTTAGCAATGAAAAGAATAAGATTTTAAAGGTAGGATTACTCGCACCCTTAAGCGGAGAGTACAAAGATTTAGGTAATTCTTTACTATATTCTTTACAATTAGCTTTAGAGGAAATTGATGATAAAAATGTTCTTATTTTACCTAGAGACTCTGGTTTCAATAACAAAGATAAATTAAACTCGGCTGTGCAAGATATTAAGGCTCAGGGTGCGAATATTATCATTGGCCCGTTAAATTACGAGGAATTTGATCAAATAAAAAAATTCAATGATATGATTTTTATTTCACCCTCGAACATTAACCCTGAATTTACAAATAATGTAATAAGTATCGGTATTAGTTTAGAGTCACAACTAATGGCTTTAGCAGACTTTATAAAAAAGCAAAATAAAACAAAAACTTTAATTATGTTTCCCAAAAATAATTATACAAATTTAATTAATGAAAAGTTAACTAAAGTAAATTTGAAGTTTAAAACATTTATTTACAATCCTAATCCAGAAGTATTAACGGGTGAAATAGAGAAATTAACAAATTATACCCAAAGAAAAAGAAACTTAGAACTTAGGAAAAAAATGTTTGAAGACAAAGAAGATCCCCAATCAGTAAAAGAATTGGAACGACTAGATCAATTATATACCCTAGGTGACGTTGACTTTGACTCTCTAATAATAATTGACTTTGGAAATAGCCTCAAAAGTGTTTTAACATCACTAATTTACTCAGATGTTAATCAGGAAAAGGTTTTGTTTTCAACAATTAATCAGTGGTTTGATGAAAGTATATTTTACGAAAACACAATAAAAGATCTTTATTACCCGTCGATTAATTATAAAGAATTCAAAAAATATAATAAAAAATATTTTAACAAATTTAAATTAAACCCTAATGAAATAACAATACTTGCTTATGATGCTTTAGGTTTAATATATTATGCTTGGAAAAATAATAATAATATTAAATCAATAAATGATTTTTCTTTTAAAAGTAAGATTAAAGGGAAAATTGGCACATTTAGTTTTAAAGAAAGAAAAGTAACTCAAGAGCTCAAAATTTATAGAGCGGCAAATAATAAATTTACAAAATTTTAATTTTTTTTTTTAACTTTTTGAATGCTATAAACCTGTGATCAATTAACATTTTTTTTGATTTAGGCATTTGACCGAATGTAATATTACTATTTTTCGGTAAAAATATTGGATCATAACCAAAGCCCTTTGTGCCAATTATTTGATTTGAAATTTTTCCATTAATTTTACCAATTACAGTGATTGGCTTTTTTTTCGGTTGTTTATACGACAAACAACATACAAATACAGCTGATCTATTTTTTTTGTTTCTCATTTTTTTTAAAATATATTTCATTCCTTTATTGAAGCCGCCACGTTGTTTAGCAAGTCGTGCTGAATAAATCCCCGGCTTGTTATGTAATGATTTAATACATAAGCCTGAGTCATCTGATATAACAGGATAGTTTACAAATTTTGAAAAGAAATTTACTTTAAGCTTCGCATTTTGTTGAAAAGTTTTTCCAGTCTCCTCCGGACTTGGTATTTTAAGTGTTAAAGGTGAAATTTTCCTATATTTTCTTGAGATTAAATGCGAAATTTCCTTGAATTTACCTCGATTGTGAGTACCTATTAAAATTTTTTTCATATCGATCTAGTAATTTTAAAAATATTTACTATATAGCACTCAATGTCGGATAATAATAATAAAAAACTAGAAACTAACAACCAAGAATTTAAAGAAAAAGAAAGTGATAATTCTCAGAATATAGAAGAGAAGTCAAAAGATAAAAAAGAAACTTCGATTGAGGAGAAACTAAAGGACACAGAAGACAAATTATTACGATCTTTAGCTGAATTAGAAAATCAAAGAAGAAGATTTGATAAGGAAATAAAAGATGCTTTTGAATTTGGCTCATTTAATTTTGCAAGAGAAAGTTTAGCTATTCTTGATAATTTACAAAGAGCTAAAGATGCTATTAGAAATGATAAAGATCTTAAAATTAATAAAGACTTAGAAAAGTTTATAGAAAACATCACAATAATTGAAAAAGATATATCAACTATATTTGAAAAAAATAAGATAAAAAAAATCGAAACAAAGGGGAAAAAATTTGATCCTAACCTTCATCAAGCAATGACAGAAATTGAAGATGAAAAATCAGATGCTGGAATAATTCTTCAAGAAGTACAGGCTGGTTATATGTTTGGAGAGAGATTACTCAGACCTGCATTGGTTGGTGTATCAAAGAAAAAAAATTAAAAAATTGAGGAAAATAGACAAAAAAAAGTGGGTTAAGAGGTCTTGTAGATCGAAAAAAAACCCCCATATAAAACATTCAGAGGATAAATTATGAGCAAAGTTATTGGAATAGATTTAGGAACTACAAACTCTTGTGTTGCCATCATGGACGGTTCACAAGCAAAGGTTTTAGAGAATATTGAAGGAGCTAGAACAACACCTTCTGTTGTTGCCTTTTTAGAGAATGATGAAAAGTTAGTCGGTCAACCAGCTAAAAGACAAGCAGTTACTAATGCTGGCGACACGATTTTTGCAGTTAAGAGATTAATTGGAAGAAAATTTGATGGGCCGTCAGTACAAAAAGATATTACTAAAGTACCTTATAAAATTGTTAAATCTGATAATGGAGATGCATGGGTTGAAGGTAAGGGAAAAAAATATTCTCCCGCTCAGATCTCAGCTTTCGTTTTACAGAAAATGAAAGAGACAGCAGAAAAATATTTAGGCCAAGCAGTTACAAAAGCTGTAATCACTGTCCCAGCTTATTTTAATGACTCTCAAAGACAAGCAACTAAAGATGCAGGAAAAATTGCCGGTCTAGAAGTACTTAGAATAATTAATGAACCTACAGCCGCATCATTAGCTTATGGTTTAGATAAAAAAGGTGGAAAAAAAATTGCAGTTTACGACTTAGGAGGTGGTACATTTGATATTTCTATTTTAGAAATCGGCGACGGAGTATTCGAGGTTAAATCGACAAATGGGGATACTTTTTTAGGTGGTGAAGACTTCGATGATGAAATTGTTGCGTACCTTGCATCAGAGTTTAAAAAAGATAATAGTATAGATTTAAAAAACGACAAACTTGCGCTCCAAAGACTTAAAGAAGCTGCAGAAAAAGCCAAAATTGAATTATCATCAGCGGCTCAAACAGAAATTAATTTACCTTTTATCACTGCTGATAAGACAGGCCCTAAACATCTAAACTTAAAATTTACTAGAGCGAAACTTGAAGCTCTTGTCCAAGGCTTAGTTGATAGAACTCTTGAGCCTTGCAAAACCGCTTTAAAAGACTCAGGCTTCTCAGCTGCTGAAATTAACGAAGTCGTCCTTGTTGGTGGTATGACAAGAATGCCGAAAATTATTGAAACAGTTAAAAACTTTTTTGGAAAAGAACCAAATAAAAGCGTTAATCCAGATGAGGTAGTCGCAATGGGAGCTGCTATTCAAGGTGGAGTGCTACAAGGAGATGTAAAAGATGTTTTGCTTTTAGATGTAACTCCTCTTTCTTTAGGTATTGAAACACTTGGCGGAGTTTCAACAAAACTTATTGAAAAAAATACGACAATTCCGACAAAAAAGAGTCAAGTTTTTTCAACTGCTGAGGACAATCAACCAGCAGTTTCTATTAGAGTTTTACAAGGTGAAAGAGAAATGGCAGCAGATAACAAAATTTTAGGAAATTTTGAGTTGGTTGGAATTCCACCAGCGCCAAGAGGAACACCTCAGATCGAAGTAACGTTTGATATAGATGCTAACGGGATAGTAAGTGTATCCGCAAAAGATAAAGGAACAGGAAAAGAACAGAAAATTCAAATACAGGCGTCTGGTGGTTTATCTGATGAAGAAATTCAGAAGATGGTAAAAGACGCTGAAGCCAATAAAGAAGCAGATAAGAAAAAAAGAGAAAGCGTCGATGCTAGAAATCAAGCAGATAGCTTAGTGTTCTCAACAGAAAAAAGTCTGAAAGAACATGGAGATAAAATATCTGCGGAGGAGAAAAAGTCTATTGAAAACGGTATAGCGGATCTTAAAAAAGCTTTAGAGGGATCCGATGTTGAGGATGTGAAGAAAAAAACTCAAAGTTTAATACAAGTTTCAATGAAATTAGGTGAAGCAGTTTATAAAAGCCAACAAAAACCAAACGATAAAGATAAAGGATCTGGTGGACCAAACGACTCCAAACCTGGCGACAAAGATAATGTAGTCGATGCAGATTTTGAAGACGTGAAAGAAGATAAAGAAAAAAGCGCCTAAGATAACAAACAAGGAGACGTCCTGTGGCCAAAAGAGATTGTTATGATGTCTTAGGTATCCCTAAAGGGGCTTCAAAAGAAGATATCAAAAAAGCATATAGAAAATTAGCACTAAAATACCATCCAGACAAAAATAAAGGCGATAAAGCTTCTGAGGAAAAATTTAAAGAAGCAAGTGAGGCCTATCACATTCTTTCTGACGAAAAAAGAAAAGCTAACTACGATCAGTTCGGGCACGCAGCATTCGAAGGTGGAGGAGGTGGAGGATTCCAGGGTTTTGGTGGTTTTGATAGTTCTTCTTTCTCTGATATTTTTGAGGATTTTTTCAGTGATTTTGGTGGAGGTTCATCAAGACGAGCTAGTAATAGAGGGAATGATTTAAGATACGATGTAAGTATTAGTTTAGAGGACGCTTATAAGGGTACCGAAAAAAATGTTAGATATACTACTTATAAATCTTGTAAATCATGCTCGGGAAGTGGAGCGGCAAAAGGATCTAAACCTGTTCAATGTGATTACTGTTCTGGAAGAGGAAAAGTAAGATCAAATCAGGGATTCTTCACCGTGCAGCAAACTTGTCCTCAGTGTAGCGGGTATGGTGAAATGATTAGTACACCATGTAATAATTGCAGCGGAAACGGAAAAATACAAGCAAACGAAAATGTTACAGTCAAAATCCCTAAAGGGGTTGATGATGGAACTAGAATTAGATTAACTGGTAAAGGTGAAGCAGGATCAAAGGGTGGTTCGAGTGGAGATCTTTATTTATTTATTTCAATTGATAATCACAATATTTTCAAAAGGTCTGAGGAGAATTTATATTACGAGTTGCCAATTTCATTTTCAGATGCAGCATTAGGAACTTCTGTAGAGGTACCTTCAATTGATGGTGGAAAATCTAAAATTAGAGTCCCTTCAGGAACACAACATGGAAAACAGTTTAGACTTAAAGGTAAAGGGATGCCGATTCTCAGAAGAAGTATATTTGGAGATCTTTATATAAGAGTTGTTACCCAAGTACCAACGTCTCTTTCAAAGCGACAAAAAGAAATATTAGAAGAATTTAATCAGATTGAGACTGATAAACCAGATCCAGTAATTAAAAGTTTTTTTGAGAAAGCTAAAAAATTCTGGAGAAAAACATAGATAAAATGGAAACTGATCAGATAATGTCTGCAATATTTCTCGTTGCAGTACTTGCTTTGATCTTACCAGGGTTTTTATCCACTAATAGTAAGTTAAAACAGTTTTTAAGTAATTTATCTATCTGGACTATAATTGTACTAGTGATTATTGTAATTATTTATTTATTTAAATAATGAAAAAAATTAATTTAGCTATTACCGGATGTATGGGTAGAATGGGCCAACAACTCATTAAATCAGTAAATAAAAATAAAGTTTTTAAACTTGTGTCTTTAACCGAAAATAAAAAGATAAGAAAAAGAATTTCTGGAATTAAGCCTCAAATCAATTCAATTGATGCTTTTAAGAAAGCTAAGGTTATCGTTGATTTTACTGTTCCTAAATGTACATTGCAAATTCTACGTATTGCTGTAAAGCAAAAGAAAAGAGTTGTAATTGGAACAACAGGTTTTTCAAAGAAAGAAGAAAAATTAATTAAAAATTTATCAAAGAAAATTCCTATACTAAAGGCAGGCAATATGAGCTTAGGGGTGAACTTGCTTATGTATTTAACAGAAATAGCATCAAAATCTTTAAGTACCGACTTTTTGAGTAAAGTATATGAGGTTCATCACAAACATAAAATAGATTATCCATCTGGGACTGCTTTAATGTTGGCAAAAGGTATAGCAGAAGGAAAAAACAAAAACTTCTATAGTTTAATAGGAAAAAAATATTTGAATAAGAAATCTTTTCCTTATTCAAAAAAAATAAATTTTAATTCAATCCGTAAAGGGGAAGTAATTGGTGAACATGAAGTGAGATTCTCTAATGGGAAAGAAATTATAAAACTTAATCATGAGTCTTTTGATAGAGCTTTATATTCTGAGGGAGCTTTAATTGCAGCTTCTTGGTTGATGTCAAAAAAAGCAGGTCTATATTCCATGCGAGACCTTCTTAATTTTAAGTGAGCAATAAGAAAAAAGCACAAATTATCTTAAGGATATTAAATAAGACCTATCCAAAAGTTCCCATACCGCTTAATTATAAAAATATTTTTACACTTTTAGTCTCTGTACTCCTCTCAGCCCAATGTACAGATGTAAACGTGAATAACGTTACAAAGGAAATTTATCCAAAATTTTATAAGCCTCAACACTTTGTAAAACTTGGAAGAAAAAAAATTGAAAGACTAATTAAAAGAATAGGTATTTATAGAGTAAAAGCTAAAAGCATATTTTACTTATCAAAAACATTAGTTGAAAAATATAAAGGTAAAGTTCCAAAAACTTACGAAGAATTAGAGCAGTTACCTGGTGTAGGACACAAAACTGCAAGTGTTGTCATGTCTCAAGGATTTGGTTTTCCAGCTTTCCCGGTAGATACTCATATTCACAGACTAGCACAGAGATGGGGACTAACTAATGGTAAAAATGTTTTACAAACTGAAAAGGATTTAAAGGAAGTTTTTCCAAAAAAACACTGGAACAAACTACATCTACAAATTATTTGGTATGGGAGAGAATATTGTAAAGCTCGGGATTGCTATGGAATAACTTGTAAAATATGTAAAAGCTGTTATCCAAATAGAAAAAAACCTATTAAAACAAAAAAAGCTTAAATGAAAATCTTAGGAATTGGTAACGCT
>MDTE01179592.1_pt1 | contig 29042 bp, 27 predicted proteins | sample 811231 | NCBI WGS metagenome assembly MDTE01 (sample SAMN05326651, study PRJNA326480) | marine metagenome | isolation source: seawater | place: Indian Ocean: Red Sea | collected 2010 | reverse complement strand
CATAAAATAACTTTCTTAATTTTTTTTTATTTAAATTTATAAAATCCTCCAACCAACAAAAAATGTAATTAAATTCAATTTGATTTAAAATAGAGTAACTGTCATGATACCAACCATGATCGCTAGAAATATTAAATAAATTTCTAACACCTTTTTTCTTAAAGAATTTAATACTTTTTGCAGAATATTTGCCTCTTATGTTTATTATGTAGTCAAAAAAAATTTTATTATCGTAAATACTGTTAAATGAATCTTTCATCCTTAAATAGTTTTCAAAATTATCTACAAAAATATTTCCAAAAAAAATTATTTTATTTTTCATATTTTAAGTTTTTATTTAACAAACAATATCCCAAGATAAACCCAATTAAATTTGCTGAAAAAAGGGAGAACGCGACACCATAGTAACCTTTCAGAGGAACTAGAATAAAATTTAAAATACTAAAAGTAATTACCGTAACTGACATTACTATAAGTTTATAATGTGTCTTGTTTAAATAAAGGTTTAATCCATCAATAAAATTAATTAAAACTCCAAAAATCATTCCCAATATCATTGTTAAATATAAATTCAAAATATTAAGGTACTCTTTATTTATAATTTCGAAATCTAGTGATATTTTTACAAGAAAATAAATAACCAAACTTAGAAAAATTAAAAATAAAAATATATATTTCAAAATTGATTTTGTTTGCATGAAAGCTATATTAAATTTTTTTATCTTAAAAAGTATTGGGTTCCATATTGACTGAAAAGATGAGATGATCATTGAAAGTGGTAGTAGCAATATATATACTAAATTATATTCAGCTAAATATTCATTTCCAAAATAAAACTGAATTAACTTTTTATCAATAGTTATCATTATTAGAGAAAGTAAGGTTGCAATTATTAGTGGAAAGACGATGATTAATTTATCTTTCAAATACTTTTTATTAAAAACAAATACAAAATATTTTTTTGAAATCAACATCTGAAGGAATGCAAATAGGATTATCTCACCAATTAGAATTCCAAATAACCTTAACGATACCGTATCATAATAACTAAATTGAAATAAAAAAATTAAACTAACTAAATTAGTAAATAAAAATTTTAGTATCAAATACAAGCAAATTTCAAAGCTTTTTTTCCTGGTTAGTATTAAAGAATACTGAAATAAACTTAATACATTAAAAAAAATAATTAGTAAAAAACAAGTTATTTTCTCTAAATTGTAAATATTAATGCCAAAGAAATTTGAAATAATTGAATATTTAAGTTCAAGTAATAAACCTATTAATAATAAAAAACTATTAAAAGAAATAACAAAAATTGACAAAGTTGAATAATGTTCTGAATTATTTTTCAAATTATTAGTTTTTGATAAATCTCTGATTACAATTACATACAAATTCAATGTCATAAGTGTTGATAAAGTTATTGCTGTTGTAAACACAAAGGTGAATTCACCAAATTCACTCTTAGGCATCTGAGTTAAATATATTGGTAAAATTATGAAACTTAAAATTTTAACTATAGTATCAACTATAATTACAATCGAAACTTTTTGAATAAATGTTCTATCAAATAAAATCAATTTATTCCCAAAATATAATATTTTTGTTTATATTTTCTAAAATATCTTTTTTGATTTCATTATTGTAGACTCCTGATCTTAGAATTACAACTCCTCGCTTTTTTTTTTTCAATATCTTTGGAGAAAAAACTTTTAAATTTGTTCCATAAAGTCTTTTATTTTGTTTTTTTATATCATTGTCTAAAATACATTTTATATTCGACGTATTTAAACCAAAGTTTATTAAATATTGAGAGAATACGTGTGCACCAAATAAATAAACATCTGAATTTGCATTTGAAATTTTTTTGTTAATATCTTTAACTAATTTCAAATGAAAATTTATATAATTGTTATATAATTTTTTATTTATATTGTAATGCTTGGATAAATTTTTTTTATATGGTTTAGCTTTTTTTGCTGCATAAAATATTGAGTGGTCACTTTTAAAATATTTTTTTTTTATTATTTTAAATCCAGTTAATTCTAGCAATTCATCAATTAAATTTTCATTTAAAAATATTGTATGTTCAAAATTTAGTGCATTTGTATATTTTTTTTTCAACATAATTTCTAAATTTGGTACTGAAAATATATGTAAAGCATTATTATCAATTTTTTTATGTATATTTTTCAACAGAGATAATGGGTGATATAGATGTTCAATCACATGAGAGTGTATTATGCCATCAATTTTTTTTTCTATTTTGAAATTTTCATCAAACAATGATTTATAAATTTTTATTCTTTTATCTTTTTTTATTTTTGGGTTTGGTTCAACTACTGTCCAATTAGAATCTTGAACTATTTTTAAATAGTTTTTGATTAATTGTCCATGACCAGCTCCTATTTCAATTAATTTTTTTAATTTAAAAATACTTATAAATTTTGCAAAATTTTTATGATGAAGGTCCCAAAGTTTGCCAACAGTACCTGAGCCATGACTTTTCTCATATAGCTTTTTTAGGGGAATAAGGGGGTTTAATTGAATGATACCATATTTTTTTTCTATGAACCAACTCATGTCAACCAAAACATCTTTTTTTCTTGGAGTTTTTACACATCCCATGTGTAGTGGAAATTTTTTAAATGAATATAATAATTCCATATTTGAATTTTTTGAGATGGGGCAGTTATTTCGATATATTAATTTCATTATACAAATATTGTAATGCTGCGATCAAAATTTCAAAGAAACTTTTGAAAATACTTAAATTATTTAATTAAATTTATAATTAAAAATATTTGATTTATAATTAACTCTCTTTTTTTTTTGAAAATTTGACGATCAGCACTATTAAATATCATTTTTAATTTTACTTTCAAATTCTAAAATTCTTTCCTCAAATATGTGTTTTTTAAGTACTTTTTTTTGTGCATTTTTACCAATTTTTTCTACTTCAGAAGTATTTTTTTTAAAATAATTAATTTTTTCGTTTAAATCCTCTTTATTTTCATAAGTAATTATCTCTTCATTAACCTCAAATAAATCAGATATATTTTCACTATTTTCAGTAAAAAGACAACTTCCAACTCCTGTAGCTTCAAACAACCTTATATTAGAAGAATAGTTAATGTTATTAGCGTGAGTATTTAATATCATCCAATATTGACTCAATTTTTCAAACTGCTTCATACCATACAGGTTATTAGATAGATTAATTTTTTTAAGTTCATATAAATTATTATAAAAATTTATTTCTTCAAAAAAATTAAAATTTTTATATTCTGATATTTTAAATAATTTAAAAATAAAATTTTTAAAAAAATTTCTGAACGAGTAGTTTTTTAAATTTGTGTAAAAATCTATTTTATGTTTTTTTGTTAAATAGTGTAATATTTCAGATCGAAATCCGTGCAATTCTCTTTCTAAAAAAATATTTCCTAAAAAAGTAATTTCATGTTTTTTTTTTGACATCTTTGATATGATTTAAAATATTCTTATCAAAAGCAAAGTAAATTAGTTGTACTTTTTTAACAAGTTTTAATTTATCATAAATATTTTTACTTGAAGTAAAAACTTCATCTACGTTCTTAATTAAATCATTATTATTCAAACTATTTAAAACACCCGTCCACAATATTATTTTTCTGATAAAGGTAAAATTATTCTTTAAAAATTTAACTTGAGATCCACTAAGTAAAGCCTCTGATGATAAAAATAAAATATCTGGTTTATAAAAATTTATCTGTTGAATTATGATTTCAAAGTACCAATTTTTTTTACTTTTAATATTAATATTGTTAATTTTACACCAATACTTTTGTAAGAAATAGTCATTAACAATAAAATTGTCTATTTGAAATTTTTCTTTTGGTAGATAATAAGGCCACCTATGGCTTTCAATAAAACTATTTTTAATTTTATTTTTTATAGTAATTATATCTGTTAGATTATTTTTTAAAGAACTATAAAATAACTCATCTAACATACCACTATACAAAGTTGTTAATTGTAAGTATTTCATTAATAAATTGTTTTTTTAAAAAAAATAGTATAACACAAAATTTCTTGGGTATGATAAATATTGGTATCATTGGGTTAGGTAGAATTTCTAAAAAGCATTTGAATGCTATAAATAAAAATAGAAATTTTAAATTAACTGCCGTTTGTGACATCGATCAAACTAAATTAGATCAAATTAAATTACCAAAAATAAATAAATATAAATCAATTGATTTAATGATATCTAATGAAAATCTTGAAATGGTGTCTATCTTGACACCAAGTGGATATCATTTAAAAAATTTTTTAGAAGTTTCGAAAAATGTTAAAAATATTCTTGTTGAAAAACCATTAACAACATCAAGCAAAGATGCTAAAAAACTCTCATTAGTGGCAAAAAGAAATAACAATAGAGTTTTTGTTGTTATGCAAAATAGATTTAATAAACCAATACTGAAATTGAAAGATTTCTTAAAAAAAAAAAAATTAGGAAAAATTTTTTTAAGTACAGTTAGAGTAAGATGGTCTAGAGATGAAAAGTATTATAATTTAGCAAATTGGAGAGGAACTAAAAAATATGATGGTGGAATTCTTTATAATCAAGCAGCTCATCATATCGATATGATTAGATGGTTAAATGGTCCAATTTCTAAAATCCAAGCTTTTAAAAATAATTTAGTTATAAATAATATTGAGCACGAAGATACATTCGTAGGAAATATATTATTTAAAAATGGATCTATAGGTTCACTTGAGGTTACTGTAGGTACTAGACCAAAAGATCTAGAGGGTTCAATTTCTTTCCTTGGAACGAAAGGATCAGTAGAAGTTTCAGGTTTTTCCATGGATGAAGTAAAGCATTGGGATTTTAAAAAAAAAGAAATTAGACCAAATTTTAAAAAACATTCACATATTTATGGTAATGGTCATATAATACTTTATTCTGAAATTTTTAAAGCTATTTCTAATAAGAAAAATATTTGTCCCTTATTGGATGATGGCATTGAAAATATAAATTTAATAGAAAAATTTTATAAAGCTGTTAGAAAATGATAGTTCCGTTTAATGATCTTTCAACTGTAAATAAAAAAATTAATAAAAAAATACTTAGCACAATAAAAAAAAATAAGTTTATTTTATCAAACGAAGTATCATCATTTGAAAAAGAATTTGGAAATTTTTGTAATGCAAAATATGTTCTTGGTTGTGCAAATGGTTATGATGCACTATTTTTATCATTAAAGGTTTTGAATTTAAGCAAAAATAGTGAAGTAATTATACCTGCTATGACGTATGCTGCTACAGCTTATGCAGTAATTAATGCAGGTTTAAAATTAAAATTAGTTGATGTTGATAAAAACGGATTGATTAATTTAGAAATGTTAGAAAAAAAAATTAATCCAAATACAAAAGTAATAATACCTGTGCATTTATATGGTCAACCAGTTAATATGAAAAAATTGATTGATATTAAAAAAAAATATAATTTAAAAATTATTGAAGATTGTGCACAAGCGCATGGAGCTTTTGATTATACTACAAAAAAAAAAATTGGTTGCATAGGAGACCTAGCTTGTTACAGTTTTTATCCTGGTAAAAATTTAGGAGCCATTGGTGATGCTGGAGCAGTAGTAACAAATAACAAAAATTTTTACAATAAACTTAAAGGATTTCGAGCTTTAGGATCAAAAATAAAATATATTCATAATACTTTTGGTGTTAATAGTAGACTTGATGAAATACAAGCATGTGTATTGAGGGCTAAATTAAAATCTTTAAATATTCACAATAATTCAAGAAAAAAAATTGCGAAATACTACAAAAAAAATATCAAATCTCACAAAGATCTTCAAGTTGTAAATACAACTAAAGGATCTATTTTTCATGTTTTTAATATAATTGTTAAAAATAGAAATCATCTTGTGAATTATTTAAAAAAAAAAAAAATTTATTGTGTGATTCATTATCCAAAATCTATAAATCAGCATAAATTTTTAAAGAATATTTCAAAAGAAAAGTTTCATTTTGCTGAAAAATTAGCCAAAAACTCTCTGAGTATTCCAATTTTTCCATTTATGAAAAAGAGACAAATTGATTATGTTGTTAAAAATATAAATTATTATTTTAATAAGATCATATGATAATTAATTTTAAAAATTTTCTAGAAGTAATAAAAAATAATTTTTTTAGCATAATTTTTGCTTCTATTTTTATTTCATTATCATTATCTTATCTTTTTTTTAACATCTCAAAGTCAACAGTTAGCAAAGTTCAAATAAATATATTAGAAAACAAAAAAGGATATATTGAATTGATAGAGGCATCAATTGCTTTAGGTGATTTGAGCATTTCACATCCGATTAATAAAGATCTCAAACAAAAACTTTTACAAAAGATTGATGATTTTAGGGAATATAAAGATCAAGAATTTTCCAAAATGATAGTATCAATTTCTACTCAATTAGATAATTCAACAATAATTAAAAAAAATAATAAAGCTAAGAAAATCTTAACTAACAACACAATTGTTTATTATCAGTTAACAACATCACCTGAAGTAGAAAATGAAATAAAAAAAATAATAAATAAAAATTATAAAAATCATTCTGAAAGGCTCAACTCTGAATTAACATTTTTGCGTATTACAGACTTAATGAAAAATTTTGAAAAAAACCATCAAGATTATTTAGTAAATTTCAAAGTATTTGAGAATAAATCAAATGAATTATTCAAAGTAAGAGACTTCTGCTTAGTCAAATGTTATAATATTAAATTAAATAATTTAAACGAAGAAGAAATTGCAATCTTATACGAATTCGAAAATAAAAATAAAGATAAAATAGAATTAGAATATTCTCAGTTTATAGAAAAATTTGATTTAATGAAAGAAATACTAAATAATTTAGTTTTTTTTAATCACAATGATAACTATAATATTGTAAAATCTAGGGCTGCTCCAATATTAACATTTTATGAGATTTTTTTATCTTTATTTTTAATTTCATTCTCTCTTGTAAGTATTTTTGTTTTATTTAAAAAAAGTTTTGATGAAGAAAACTAAAAATGTCAAAGTTGCAATTGACTCTTTTTTAACTATTAAACAAACTAGAGGTATATCAAATTATATTTCAAGATTATCAGTATTAATTAAAAAAAATACAAACAAAAATATTTCTTTTATCTTTATTAAGCCTAAGATTAAGAAATTAAAATCAGGAGAAAGGTTAAAATCCTTATATTTAAATTTTTATTTAATTTTTTGGGAGCAAATTATATTTCCTATTAAAGCAAAAATTCTTAATTGTGACTATGTAATTTTTCCCTCTAATACAGGATCCGTTTTCTTAACAAAATTTTTAAATCTTAAATATATACTGGTATTACATGATGTTTACTTTACTCTAAACAAAAATAAATACCCTCAATATTATAATATTTCACAATTTCTCTCGTACATTTACAGGAAAATTCTTGTTAAAAGATTATGTAGAAATGCATTTAAGATAATCACTGTTTCTGAATTTGCAAAAAAAATGATCGTTAAATATGATAGAGATGCTAAAAAAAAAACTATAGTTTTAAAAAATTTTATTAATATCAAAAAGAAAATTGTAAATAAAAAGTTAAGTAGATCAATTTTATTAGTAACAGGATTTCATCCTCAGAAAAATTTACATACTATCTTGCCTTTTCTTTTTAATAGATTGATTAAGTTCAATATTTTTTTAGTTGGAATTTCTAAAGAAAATATAAATAAACTAGTAAACTATAACTCAATAAAAAAAGGTTTCAAAAATAATAACATAATTATTTACAATCACCTGATAAAAAAAAAATTATACAAAGTGTATTCAAAATCAGAAATATTTCTTATGCCATCAATATTTGAGAGTTTTAGTATTCCATTACTTGAAGCATGTTACTTTAACAATATGATAATATGTTCTGGAACTGGTGCCACAAAAGAAACTACGAAAAATAAAGCAGTGTATTATAACAATAAAAATTTAAATGATTTAAAAAATAAAATTGATTATTTATCAAAATTATCAAATAAAAAAAAAAAAATTTTTTTAGATCATCAATCTAAAATGTTAAAAAATAATAATGAAAATTTAGACAATAAAAATTTTAAATTTTTATTAAAATCTCTATGAAAATATCTTTAATAACTATTTCCTGCAATAATCCTAAAGAACTTGCTTTGACTATTAAATCTGTAAAAAAAAACTTTTTTAAAAAATTGGAGTACATTATTGTTTTAGGAAGTAGTGATAAAGCAAGTCTAAATATATTAAAAAAAAATCAATCCTTTATCTCAAAAACTATCGTAGAACCTGACAGAGGTATTTATGATGCATTGAACAAAGGGATTAAAAATGCGACTGGAAATATTATATGCTTAGTGCATTCTGGCGACAAGCTTAATAAAAATTATTTTGATATAATATTTAAAAAAATTGAAGATTATGATTATCTGTATGGGAACATAAATCTAGTTACAAAAAATAATAATAAATTATTAATTAAATCAAAAAAAATTGATAAGTTAAATAACAATATATTGGATATACCTATTTTACATCCAGGACTAGTAGTTAAAAAAAAAGTTTTTAAAAAAATAGGATATTTCCAAAATGAATTCATTATTTCTGATAAATTATGGATGTTAAAATTAATAAAATCCAATTTTTATGGAAAAAAAATCGATAATATTTTAGTAGACTTTAAAATGAATGGCTCTAGTGCTAAATTTTCAATTATTAAAGAGTATTATATTATTTCAAGAAAATATAACTTAAATATTTTCATGATATTATATGTTTTAATCAAATTATTTTTCGTTATTTCTTATTATAAATTCATTTACTATGCTAAATAAATTTATTCACATCAATTCTAATTATTTAAAATCTATTTTATTAATATTCATCATATTAATTCTTTTTTTTCCAGAACAAAGTTTGGCTCCTGCTATCTCTTTAAACAAAATGTCTTATTGGTCATTTTATAATTTTAAATTTGGAATGTTTACTTTAGTTGACTGTATTTTTATTTTTTTTTTTTTATTATTATTTTTAAAATTTATATTTTCATCTTTAAATTTAGGAAAATTTAATCAATTATTTTTATTTTATTTTATTTTTTTTATAATTGGTATTATTTATAATATTTTTATTAACCTTAGCTTAAAAGCTTTTCTATTTGATTTAAAAACTATTGGTTATTTTTTACTTACATATTTAATCTTAATTAATTTTCATTCAAATTTGAGATTTAATATTAATTATATGGTTGTAATTTTATTGCTTATATTTTTAGGAAGTTTATTCGATAATTATATAATTAACAAATATTATCATCCCCAATATACGAGCAAATTCTTTTCTAAAATATATTTTAAAAACGAGATATATCCGCCACTTTTGATAGGTTTATGTTTTTTTAATAATTTTAATATTAAAATTAAATTTTTGCTATTTTGTATTTTAGGATTTTATTTGTTTATATTTTATGACATTTATAGTTTAGGCTCTATATACATAACATTAATTAATATTTACTTATCACTTTTGTTTATTTTTTTTTATAAATATAAACAAAAAAAAAATTATTTAATATTTTTCTTTATATACTTAAATGTATTTATCTTAATGCATATAGTACCTACCTCTTTAATATTTATAAAAAATTTTTTCTCGGAGGTAAAAGTTGACGGTTGGATGATTAGAGAATTAGAGTTTTTTAATTTTATAAAAAATTCATTATCTGACTTTACAATTATTTTAGGAAAAGGTATTGGTGCAACTTGGAAGGAATATTTTACATCCCAATATACAAATGTATATTCTGCAGGTCCATTTTTTGGAGATTACAAATATATCTGGCATTCTAGTATTGCAAGACAATTTTTTATGTGGGGTATTTTTGGATATGCTTTTATAGTTTATTTTATTTATACATTATTTTTTAAACTAACAAAGGAAAGTAACACCGAAAAAAATTTATTATCCTTCTATTTAATAACATTTGTATATACAGTTTTAATTTCTCCAGGAATTTTAAAACTTTCAATTATATCAGGTATTATTTTGTTTTTCATAGAGAGAGAATTATATTACAAAACAATTAATGAAAATTGAAAAAATTAATTCTTGTCGAGTATGTGGTAATAAAGATATCAAAAATATTTTATCTCTTGGAAGACAACCTTTAAGTGGAACATTTTTGAAGAAAAATCAAATTCCTTTAAGTGCGCCCTTGGATTTAGTTTTTTGTAATGGAAAAAATAACTGTAATTTAGTTCAATTAAAACATTCAGCAGAAAAAAAATTTCTTTATGGAAAAAACTATGGTTATAGATCCGGACTTAATCAAAGCATGGTTCTGCATTTAAAAGAAAAAGTAAGGTATTTAAAAAAAATAGTTAAAATTAAAAAAGGTGATACAATTGTTGATATCGGAAGCAATGATTGTACAACATTAAAGTTTTTTGACAAAAAAAAACTTAATTTAGTTGGAGTTGACCCAACGGGTAAAAAATTTAAAAGTTATTATCCAAAAGGTATAAAACTTCTAGATACTTTTTTTTCAAATAATCTTTTAAAAAAAAACAAAATAAATAAAGCAAAAATAATTATGTCATTTGCAATGTTTTATGATTTAGAAAATCCTGTAAAATTTGCAAAGGATGTAGAGAAAAATTTAGATCAAAATGGAATTTGGTGTTTTGAACAAAGTTATTTAGGGACAATGATTGATGAATTAGCTTATGATACTATTTGTCATGAGCATATTGAATATTATGGATTAAAGCAGATTAAGTGGATTTTAGATAAATCAAATTTAAAAATTGTTGATATTAAATTTAATAAAATTAATGGAGGAAGTTTTTCAATTATTGCTGCAAAAAACTTATCAAAATATCACCGATACAGTAAATTAAATTATTTATTAGATAAAGAAAAGCATAAAGGCTTAAGCTCTATAAATTATTACAAAAAATTTTCATCTCGTGTAGTAGAACACAGAAAAAATCTAATTAATTTTTTAAATAAGATCAAAAAAAATAAACAAAATATATGTGCAATAGGAGCTTCTACCAAAGGCAACATCGTTCTTAATTACTGTAATTTAAATTCAAAAATTATAGATTATGTAGGTGAAATCAATACTGAGAAATTAAATTTATATACACCTGGAGCTAAAATTAAAATAATTTCTGAAAAAGAATGTTTAGATAAAAAATATGATTTTTATCTTATCTTACCATGGCATTTTAAAAAGTTTTTTTTAAAAAATAAAAAATATAAAAATAAAAAACTTATTTTCCCTTTACCAAAAATTAGTACTTTTAAACTATAGAATGTAGTGTGAAAAATTGTCTTATAATTTTGCATGAAGATTTTTCTGGATTGGATAAAGGTTATCAAAAAATTGCTAAGGAAAGAATAGAACTTTTATCATTAAAATATAATATAGATATTTTAATTCCATATTATGGAAAAAAACCTAAGAAAATTTTAAATATAAAAAATATTAATTATTATTTTTATAAGAAATTTTTTTTACTTAGTTTCTGTTCTATTTTATACAAACTTTTTTCATTTAAACCTTTGCAGGTTGCATTATATTTTGATTTAGGTTTTAAAAAATACATTAAAAAAAATTTTGCAAATAAAAATTATGATTTAAAATATTTATTTTTATATAGAGGATTTGAAAACGTTTTTATAAAAGAAAAAGATTTTGTAATTTTAGACTTGATTGATCCAGTTAATTTTAGTTTGAAAATTAAAGGTGAAAAATCTTATTTTAGTTTTTTATATAAGTTGGAGGCATTATTATGTGATATTTATGAAAAACAAATATCTAAATATATAAATAAGGTAATCATTATTTCTTCTAGAGATAAAAAGCTAATTGATAATTTTTCTAATATTAATGTTTTTCCTCACTTGCACCATCAAGTTAATTCAAAAACCGTTTTTAAAAAAAAAGGTAACTTATGTTTTTCTGGTAATTTAAGATACAATGAAAATTTAAAGTATATAAGCTGGTTAATTAAAAATATTGTTGTAAATGTTAAACCAAAACAAGAGCTTTGCTTAATTGGGGGACATCCAAAAATGAGTTACATTAATAAACTTAATTATCCTAATTTAAAAGTAATTAAAAATCCAAAAAACATAATTAGTGAAATTTCAAAATACAGAATCTCACTTAATGGTAAAAGTTTATATGGAAGTAACACTAAAATTTTTGATGCATTTTCTTCAAATATATTACCTATTATTACAAAAGAAATGAAGAAAGATAAGTATTTTAAAGATTATCCTCTAATTGCAAATTCAAATAAAGATTATTGTAACTTGGTAACTAAATTGATAAATCAAAAAAATTTTTATGATAAAAAAAGTAAAGAAATAAATAAATTTAAAAAAAAATTTACAAAGAATAATTTAAAAACAACATTTTTTGGTATAGTAGCCAATTAATGAATCTAAATTTAATCAAATATCTAAATCAGCTCATAAAGCTTAATTATTATTTAAAGAGGCTAATACTATTTTCAACTGATTTTATTATAATTTATTTTTCTATAATATTTGCTTACTTACTTCGTTTCGATCAAATTTTACTTCCATCGAATTATGTAATGTCACTATTTTTTATAACTTATTTTTTTTCAAATATTTTATTTAAATCTTATAATTTCAGTTTAAGATTTTTAGAATTTGAAGAGTATATAAAAACATTACTTAAAGCTACTTTCTTAAATATAATATTTCTTTTTGCAATATCATACTTACTTTTTATAAATAATTTTAATACTCTTAGTCCAGGTCTCCCACGATCTCTTACTTTAATTCAACCAAGTATCAGTTTTTTTTTAATTTTATTTTTTCGAGTTAGTTTTAATTTAATATTTAATTTAGCAAATAAAAAAAATATTCAAGAAACTAGTGTCGTTATCTACTCTTTTCAAGATATCTCAAAAAATACTATTAACTTTTTAAAAAAAGAATTTTCTTTTAGTATAGAGGCGATATTTTTTGATAAGCCGATAGATATACATTACATTAATACAATACCTGTAGTTAAAAAAGAAAAATTAAATAGCTTTATTGATAAAAAAAAAATAAAACTCACTTTAGTTTTTATTAATGATCTTGCAAAAATCAATGATAAGACATTAATTAAGTTAAATTCAATTAATTCTGAAATAAAATATATAAATTCTAATTTTCCAGTACATAAACAAATTGAGAGTTTAAGAAACTCAAATATTATAAATGTAATAACTGAGTCAAAAACTACCACTTCGATAAATAAAAGAGTTCTATATAATAAATTTAATCAAAAAACTTTTTTAGTTACTGGAGGTGGTGGGACTATTGGTTCTGAAATTTGCAATCAATTGCTAAGATATAGCCCAAAAAAAATTATTATATTAGATAATTCAGAATACAATTTATTTCAAGTATATTACAATTTATCTAATAATTATTTTTTTCAAGAAAAAAAAATAGAAGTTGATTTGAAATTAATAGATATACAAAATGAAAATGCTATAAATCAACTCTTCTCAACATATGAAAAAATTGATTTTGTGTTTCATGCCGCAGCATACAAGCATGTAAGTCTAGGAGAAAAAAATAAAAAAAATTTTGCAATGAATAATATTAAAGGCACTTATGTAATTTTAAAAAACTGTATAAAATTTAATGTAGATAACTTTGTTAATATAAGCACTGATAAAGCGGTAAAGCCATCTACATTTATGGGTAAAACAAAAAAATTTAATGAAATAATGGTAAAATCATTATTACAAAATCAGAGATTAAATTTTTCTAGTGTGAGATTTGGAAATGTAATAGGGTCAAGTGGATCTGTATTAACAATATTTCAAAATAAAATCTTACAAAATCAACCAATTACAATTTTTGGCAAAGAGACAGAGCGATATTTTATGTTAACGAGCGAGGCTGTTGAGTTGGTATTTGGTTCTTTAAATTTAAATTTAAATGGAAATGTAGCTGTTTTAAATATTGCAAAACCTTATAAAATTATTGATATAGCAAAAAAAGTAGCTAGTTTCTATAATCTTGAGCTAGATTTGACTATTAAGACTTATAAAGGAAACAAAGTTCCAGTAAATATTTTACCACTAGAAAACTATGAAAAGGAGTCAGAAGTATTATTTAATGAAGAAAATATAATTTCTAAAGAAAATGATGGATATATATTAGAAAAAGTTAAAACAATAGATCCTGAAAAAATAAGAGAATTTTGTGATCAAATAGAAAATAATTTTAAAGAAAATATTTTAGATGAATATTTATGATAATCATTCAAATAATTTTGAAGATATCCAATTTAAATTTATATCGATTTTATTTTCTTTAGTTCCAATTTTTCTAGTTAGTGGACCTTTCCTTAGTGATCTTTCATTAATTTTAATAGATATATTCTTTTTATCTTATATCGTAATAAAAAAAAAATTTAGTTATTTTAATAATTTATTCTTTAAGTTATTTTTATTTTTTTATTTTTTACTATTTCTTTCAGCTATTTTTTCTAACAATGTAAGTTTATCACTAATTAAAACAATTCCATATATTAGATTTGGAATATTTATTTTAGCAATAAGTTTTTTATTGAAAAAAAATATAAAAGTTGAAAGTTATTTAAGCAAAATTTTTAAAATTTTAATTATATTATTTATTATTTTATTTGTTGACTCAATTTATCAATTTTTTTTTCATAAAAATATTATTGGAATTCAAATAGATGATACTAAAAGAGTTAGTAGTTTTTTCGGAGATGAGTTGATAATGGGTAGTTTTGTTTTAAGGTTTTCAATGATTTTAATAGGTATATCTTTTTTTTTAGAAAAAAAGAAAAAATATTTTTTTTTTATAACTATAATTTCATTCTGTTTAATATTCTTAAGTGGTGAAAGAACAGCTTTTTTTTTATTTTTAATATTTAATATAATTATTTTTTTTAGATTCAGATTATTTCTGAATAAATATAACTTATTATTAATATTAGTAGGCATATTAATATCTTTACCTCTTAGTCAGAGTAAATATAGTTTTGATCGATTAATAAACATGACGTTTAAACAATTAATGGACAAGAATAATGAAATATATTTTTTTACACCAACACATACTGAATTATACAAAACTTCTCTAAACATTTATAAAGATAATCCTATATTTGGATCTGGTTTAAAAACCTTTAGATCTGAATGCAATAATACTAAATACAAAAAGTCTGAGCTTGGATGTGCTACACACCCACACAATATTTATTTGAATATATTGTCTGAAACAGGAATATTAGTTTTTATCTTTTTTTTGATTTTTTACGGTTATATTTGTTTCTTCATAATAAAAAATTGGTCAATAAAGTATGCCTCAAATTATAAGAACTTTGAATTTATATTATTTTTATCATTATTTATAAATTTTTTCCCAATTGCGCCCTCTGGAAGTTTCTTTAACAATTGGTTGAGTATTATTTTTTGTTATTCTATAGGTCTTATTTTATGGTTAAATTCAAAAAAATATGAAAAAAATAATTATTAAGCTATCTAAAATAATTGATCTAATAGCAAGTCCTTTTGTGCTTTTATCCTCTATTGTATTAAAAATTGTGAGAAGAATAGGAGTTCATAGAATGAAACTCTCTAAAATTATAATGGATAAAATTGGTATATTTCCAATAATAGATTACTACCATGAGCCTTTATTTAAATCTGATCAATTATCCTCAATTATAGGACCTGAGAGAAACCTTCCTGGAATAAATTTTAATATAGATAATCAATTAAGATTTATTAAAAAATTTTCATATACTGATGAATTTAAAAACTTTCTAAATAAAGACTTTTATTTTGGGAATGGTAGCTTTGAAAGTGGAGATGCAGAATACTTGTATAATTTTATAAGACTAAAAAAACCAAAAAAAATAATTGAAGTAGGCTGTGGTTTTTCAACATTAATAATTCAAAATGCTATTAAACAAAATAAAATTGAAAATAAAAATATTAATACAGAACATATTTGTATTGAGCCATATGAAAATGAATATTTGTCAAGTTTTGATTTAACATTTAAAAAATTGAGAATTGAAGAAGTAAATTTAGACTTTTTTAAAACTTTAACAGATAATGATTTTTTGTTTATCGATTCTAGTCATATAATAAGACCAAATGGAGACGTACTTTTTGAAATATTAGAAATATTACCATCTTTAAAAAAAGGAGTTTATGTTCATATACATGATATTTTCTCACCATATGATTATCCAAAGGAATGGATATTAGAAAAAGTATGGTTTTGGAATGAGCAATATTTGCTCGAAGCTTTTTTGACTAATAATAATCAATGGGAAATAGTTGGCTCACTTTATTATTTGAAGAAAAAACATTTTGGCATTATGAAAAGTTATTGTAAGTATATTACTGAAAAAAATTCACCAGGATCAATATATTTAAAAAAAATATGAAAAAAAAAGCTTTAATTTTTGGTGTAACAGGACAAGATGGTGCTTATCTTTCAAAATTTTTGTTAAAAAAAAACTATGTTGTACATGGTGTTAAAAGAAAAACATCTTTAATAAACACCAAAAGAATAGATGATATTTATGAAGAACCAAATAAAAAAAAAAAAAGTTTTTTTTTACATTTTGGTGACGTTATAGATTACGGTTCAGTATTTAATTTAATAACCACTATTAAACCAGATGAAATTTATAATTTATCTGCGCAATCGCATGTTGCTGTATCATTTGAAATTCCAGAATATACTGCAAATACAAATGCACTAGGAGCTTTAAGAATTTTGGAGGTGATAAAAAATTTTAATAAAAAAATAAAATTTTATCAAGCAGGAACCTCAGAACTTTTTGGAAAAGTTCAAGAAATACCACAAAATGAAAATACCAAATTTTATCCAAGAAGTCCTTATGCTGTCTCAAAATTGTTTGCTCATTGGATTACTGTTAATTATAGAGAAGCACATGATATCTTTGCTGCCAATGGAATACTCTTCAATCATGAAAGCCCCTTGAGAGGGGAAACTTTTGTAACTCAAAAGATTGTAAAAGGACTTGTAAAAATAAAATTGGGTCATAGAGAAAAATTGTTATTAGGAAATATATATTCAAAAAGAGATTGGGGCCACGCCCAAGATTATGTTGAAGGGATGTGGAAGATATTACAACAAAGAAAACCAAAAGATTATGTTTTAGCAACTGGCAAAACATTTACTGTAAAATATTTTATTAAAAAAGTTTCAGAGAAGCTTAATTTAAAATTAGTTTGGAAAGGAAAAGGTTTAAAAGAGAAAGCATATTTAAATGGGAAGCCAGTGATTGAGATTAATAAAAGGTATTTTAGACCAAGTGAAGTTGATTTACTTATAGGAGATGCACGAAAGGCCAGAAAGGAATTAAATTGGAAACCTAAAAAAAACTTAGATTCAATAATAGATGATATGATTTTCTATGAAAAAAAAAATTTTAATGGCAAATAAAAAAACAATATTTTTAGCTGGTCATAACGGATTAGTTGGAAGGTCAATTTATAAATTTTTAAAATCAAAAAAAAAAAAAATTATAACTATATCTAAAAAAAAACTTGATTTAAGAAAACAAGCTAATGTTTTAAAATTCTTTAAATCAAATAAAATTGATGCTGTAATTATTGCAGCTGCAAAAGTTGGTGGAATTCATGCTAACAATGAGCAGAGAGCTGAATTTATATATGATAATTTAATGATACAAAATAATATAATTCATTCTGCATATTTAAAAGGTGTGAAAGATTTGATATTTCTAGGTTCTAGCTGCGTGTACCCAAAGTTTTCTAAACAACCTATCAAAGAAAATGAACTTTTGTCAGGATATCTAGAAAACACAAATGAACCTTACGCAATTGCAAAAATTGCTGGTATTAAAATGTGTGAAAATTATTCACAACAATATAATTTGAATTACAAAAGCTTAATGCCATGTAATTCATTTGGAGAAGGTGATAATTACGATGAACAAACTTCACATTTTCTACCTGCATTAATAAAAAAAATTGCCTTAGCAAAAAAAAATAAAAAAAATAAAATAATGTTATGGGGAAATGGTAAGGCTTTAAGAGAAGTTATACATTCAGATGAAATTGCAAATGCCTGCATATATTTTTTGTTTAAAAAAACTGAGGATAAAATGATTAATATTGGAAGTGGATACGAAAAATCAATATTGGGTTATGCTAAAATGATTATGAAAGCAGCTAATCATTATTGTAAAATTGAATATCATAATAAAGGATTAAAAGGCACCCCACGAAAAATATTAAACTCCAAATTAGCAAAAAATTATGGTTGGAAGATAGAAAATAAAACAAATTATAAAATTATTGAAACATATAAAAATTTTGAGAAAAAATTATTTAATCAATGAAAACTGCTTTGATTACTGGTATAAATGGTCAGGATGGTATTTTACTTTCAAAATTTTTAATAAAAAAAAAATATAAAATAATTGGTATAGAAAAAAAAAGAAAGATCAAAAGAAAAAATTTATTAAAAATAAAAATAATCAATACAGACCTAAGTAATAAAAAATATATCTCTAAAATAATTACTAAATATAAACCAGATGAAATTTATCACTTGGCAGAAAATAGTGTGGATAATAGAAAAAAAATTACTAGTATAAATAGACTAATATTGAGTAATAAAATTTTATTTAATTTATTAGACGCAAATAGAATTAACAAAGCGAAATTTTTTTATGCTGCATCAAGTGAGGTATTTGGCGTACCTACTGAATATCCTCAAAATGAAAATACAAAATTTAATGTCCGATCTTTATACGGGTTGATAAAAATATCAGGAGTTCATTTAGTCAGATATTACAGAAAATACTATGGATTATTTGCTTGCAATGGTTTTTTATACAATCATGAGTCATATTTAAGAAAAAATGTTTTTCTAATTAAAGAGGTTATCAATCAAGCTTTTCAAATAAAAAATAAGAAAAGAAAATTTTTTAAAATTAAAGATCCGCATGTTTACAGAGACTGGAGTGATGCAAGAGACTTTGTCTCAGCATTTTGGAAAATTTTATCTTATAAATCGCCAGGAGATTATGTGGTCGCGTCCTCAAAATCGAGAAATGTTTTGGAAGTTATTAAAATAGTATGTGAATTAATGGATTTAAAATTTTCTGACCATATGAAAACGGCAGAACTTAAAAATCAAAATAATAAAAATATCCTTGTTGGAAACAATACTAAACTTAAAAAAATAGGATGGAAACCTAAGATTACTTTCAAGAATATGATTCTTGATATTATTAATTCTAAAAAAAAATGATAGTAGTTGTCGGTTCAAAAGGTTATTTAGGTTCAAAAGTTACTAAAATATTAAAAAAAAATTTTATTAATGTTATAGAGTATGAAAAAATAATTAAATTTAAGAAATTTATATACCCAACATACGTCATTTACTTAAAAAAACCAAAAAATAACATTAAAAGTTTAAAAATTATTTTAATAAAATTTTTATCTCAGAATCCTAAATTAAAATTTTTATATATTAGCTCTTTAAGTGTCTATGGTTTAAGTGCAACTGACAGGATTATTAATTTAAATTCTGAATTTAGCCCGCATTCTGATTATGCATTTAATAAAATTAAAGAGGAGACTTACTTGAGAAAAATTAAAACAATATATAAAAAGTTCCAACCAATAATTGTTAGATGTCCTATAATTTATTCAAATCATCATGATAATCAGCATAAAATTTTTAATTTCTTACTAAAGTTAAATATACCCTTACCCTTAGATATATCTTCGAATAAAAGAGCATATTTATTGCTTGAAAATTTTTTAAGTTTTGTGGTTCATATTGTTAAAAGTAAAGTTAAGCATTATGAGTTTTTAATTTGTGAAAAGAAAAATTTATCTACATCAAGCATGATAAAAAAATTTAAAACGATTAATAAAAGTAAGACAAAATTATTTTATGTTAATTATAAATTGTTAAAATTTATTTTTACTACAATAAATAAAAAAAATTTATTAAATAAAATTTATGGTAATTTTCAAATGAACCCTACAGTATCATTTAAAAGATCCAATTGGACACCGAAATAATATATGTACAAAGAATATCTAAAAAAAATAATTGAATTTTTATTATCTATAATATTGCTTATAACTTTATCGCCTTTAATAATAATATTATCCTTATTTTTACTATTATTAAATGGACGACCAATTTTTTTTATTCAAAAAAGATTTGGACTGCACAATAATTATTTTTATATTTATAAATTTCGTACTTTAATTAAAGATACAAAAGATATTCCTACAAATGAAGTAGTTAATTATAAATATGCAAAACTTGGAAAATTTTTAAGAAGAACAAATATAGATGAATTGCCACAACTAGTTAATATTCTTAGAGGAGAAATGTCTTTAATTGGTCCGCGGCCAGCTTTATATAATCAAATTAACTTAAAAAATTTAAGAGAAAAATATTTAATACATGAATTGAGACCTGGTATTACTGGATATGCACAAATTCATGGTTTTGAAAATATGAGTGATGAAGAGAAAATTAAATTTGATTTGTATTATCTTAATAATCTTTCAATTATTTTGGATCTAAAAATAATCATTTCTACTTTTAAATTTTTTTTTAAAAAGGCACCAAAACACTAATTAATTTAATGTTTTTAAAAATTCAACTTTATATTTTTTTGAAATTTCTTTCCAATCAAATAAGCTAATTTTTTTTCTATTAAATGAGATCTGTTTTTCCAATAGATCATTTTTATCCCATATATTTTTAATTAATTTCGCAAATGATTGAGGACTATTTTTATTAAAAAAATTAATCTTAAAGTATTTATTTAATTCAATATTTGGAGGTGTATCAGAGGCAATGACAGGTTTAGATATTTTTATTGCTTCCAATAGGGTTAAACTACTTGATTCATAAAGCGCAGGACATACAACAATTTTACAATTTGCATAAAGTTTTTTTAGTTTTTCGAAGCTTACTTTGCCTAAATATTCAATATCTAGATCTTTATTTTCATTTATAAAATTTAAAATTAAAATGCTTTTTTTAAATTTTTGGCCTACTAAAATAATTTTAATTTTTTTTTTATATTTATTGTTAAGAATTCTAATTGCTTTTAAAATTGTTAAATGATTTTTGTGAGGCCATAATTGTGCTGGAAAAAATAAGTAATTTCCTAATTTCTTATTTTTATTTTCAAAATCCCTTGAAACACCCTCAGATATAATAAATAATTTTTTTGAAATTTTTTTTGTAAAATATTTAGTAATATTTTTAAAAATAAATTTTGAACTTACTTGAATTTTTTTTGAATAATTTATTGTAGTAGAATGTAGTATATTTCTATATCTTTTCTCAAAAAAACTAAAATTTTCTGGAAGATTATAATGCTGTATATCATGAATTGAAGTAATTGTTTTGATTTTTAGATTTAAAGGTTTTAAATTTGTCAAAGGACAGTACAGCAAGTCATAATTAGCATTGATTAAATTAATAATTTTAAAATATTCGAGTTTAACAGAGGTTTTATAAATTGTAGTACTGTTTAGAATTACCGATATAAATCTTAAAAATTTTGTAAAAATATTTTTATCTTTGATTGTTATATATTTAAATTTTCGTTTATAAAAAATTTTCTTGATAGAGTTTAATTTTTTTTTAGTTGTTAGTATTGTTATATTTGTATTTAATTTTAATTCTGATAACAGACCAATTGCAAAAGTATTAATTCCTCCTTGGTATTTAGTGTCAAAATCAACTAAATTTACCAATAGTCTTATTTTTTTTTTCATAAAAAGAATTAATATTTTTTATTACATGATTTAGTTCATTAATATTAATTTGTACCGCTGATGGTAGACTAAGGAAAGATTTATAAATATTTAATGAATTTTTTTTATTAACATATTTTTTAATTATATTATTATTTTTTTTATAACATGGTTGTAAGCTTAGTGGATAAAAACAATTTCTCGTTTGAATGTTTTTTTCTGATAAAAATTTTTTAAGCTTCGAAGCTTGTTTTGTAATAATATTTGAAAACCAATAAACACTTAATGTTTTATCTACTTTTTCAATATATTTTATATCTTCATTATTCTTAATATGAGATTTATAGTATTTATAAATTTTTAGCTTTTTATTTATTATTTTCTTCAATTTATTTATTTGAGCCAATCCTATAGCAGCTTGAAGATCGGTAAACATAAAATTATATCCAATTTTTTCATGTATGAATTTCCCCTTTGTTTTTCTTCCATGATTTTTGAGTTGTAAAATTTCATTGTATATTTTTTTTTTATTCGTTAGGATAATTCCTCCTTCACCAGTTGTAATTAATTTATTGCCATAAAAAGAAATACCACCAACATCACCGATTGTACCAACATGTTTTTTTTTATGAAACACTCCCAAACCTTGAGCTGCGTCTTCAATTATTTTTAAATTATGTTTTTTTGCAATTTTTAATATTTTTGTCATATCACAACTATTTCCATAAAGATGCACAGGCATAATTGCTTTCGTTCTCTTAGAAATTAATTTTTCAATATTTGATGTAGAAATATTTAAAGTTTTAGAGTCGACGTCACAAAGAATTACTTTGGCACCAGCAAGGATTACTGCATTTGCACTTGCTATGAAGGTAATGTCAGGAACTATTACTTCGTCATTTTTTCCAATATTTAAAGCTTTCAGACAACAAAATAAACCCATGGTCCAGTTATTAATTGCTATTGCATATTTAGCTCCTGTTATGGATCTAAATTTTTGTTCAAATTTTTTTGTATATTTATTTTCAGTCAAAAAAGTTGATTTAATAACTTTTGAAACTTGTATTAACTCTTCTTTATCAATCCATGGATAAATTTGTATTATTTTATTCATTATGAATTTATGATGTTAAGAATTCTCTTAATCTCTCCTCTGTTTAAATCAGGTCTATTTGGGATATAGAAAGCATTATCATGTAAATAATTTGTATTAGGTAAATAAAATTTTTTCTTGATATATTTTTTAAAAAAGGGTTGTTTAGTAATATCTCCAGCGATTAACGGTCTAATTTCAATTTTATTTATATTAAATTTTCTTACATATTTACGAAATAATTTTTTATTTCTACACAGCAAAGGGAATGTGAAATTTGAAATCAAATTCATATTTTTTAATTCTAATTCATAAAATGCATTATTTTTCTTACTTGCTTCATTAAAAAGCTTAAAATTTTTATATCTTCTGTCTATGATTATTTTTAAATAAGATAATTGATTGAAGCCAATAAAACCATTTATCTCAGTTGGTCTCAAATTAAAACTTAAATCAAAAAAAGCATAATTTTCATAAAATTTATTTATTTTAAATTTTTTGATATATTCTTTTCTTTTATTGAGATTTATATTTCTTAACCATCCATGAGCTCTGGATATCTTTAACATATCACTAAGTTTTTCATCATTAGTACTAACACTGCCACCCTCAATAGATGAAATATGATGACCTACATAAAACGAATGCGTAGAAGCAAAACCAAATGTACCAAGTTTTTTACCTTTAAATTCAGATCCTAGAGATTCACAATTATCTTCTATTAATAAAATTTTTCTTTTTTTACATATTCTACTTATTTCCAAAATATTATCTGCAAAACCAAGAACATTTGTTAAAAATAAACATTTAATTTTATTTTTTTTTAAAGCAGCTGTTAAATTTTCTGGAGAGACATTTAATGTTTTTAAATTCACATCAATAGGTACTGGTTTTAAGCCAAGTTGCATAATTGGCATTAAATTAGTTGACCATGTTAAAGCTGAAAATCCAATTTCATCTCCACTTTTAATTTTATTTAAATTTTTGAGAGCTTGTAAAAGGAGTAAATTAGCGGAAGATCCACTATTTACCATTATAGAAGATTTACATTTTAAAAATGTCGAAAATTTTTTTTCAAACTTTTCAACATTTTTTCCCATTGATAATTTCTCAGAATTTTTTATGAATTTAATTAGTTTTAGTTTTTCTTTTTTTTCATTAAAAAAAGTCTTAGACATTAGTTTTATAAATTTTTTTTTATTTTTCATGTTTAAATTTCTTTTGTTTATAATAAGTAAGATACATTGACCAGCTAATGAATTAATCAAATAAATTATATTTTATAATACAAAATAATGCACTAAAACCATCTTTCCATGTAATTTTTTTACCTTCTGAATATTTTCTTCCATGATAATCTACACCTATCTCATAAATTCTAAGATTTTTTTTTGCAATTTTGGCTGTGACCTCAGGTTCAAAACCAAACCTATTTTCTTTCAAATTTATATTTTTTATTACAGAAATTTTAAAAGCTTTATAACAACATTCCATGTCCGAAAGATTTAAATTAGAAAAACAATTTGATAAAAATGTTAGAAATTTATTTCCTAATGAGTGCCAAAAATAAAGCACTCTTTTTTCATTTGATGTAAAAAATCTAGTACCAAATACAACATCAGCATTATCATCAATCAAAGGTTTTAGAATTTTCTCATAATCTGATGGATCATATTCTAAATCAGCATCTTGAATAATTAATAGATCTCCAGTTGCCTTCTTAATACCCTTCTTAATACAAAATCCCTTACCTCTATTAATTTCATTATATTCTATCACTAAATCTTCATATTTTTTTTTTAATTCATATAAAATTTCTTTTGTACCGTCTGTCGAGCAATCATCTATTAAAATTATTTCAAATTTAATTTTTACTACAGTAAATATTTTATTTATTATTTTTGAAATTGTTTCTCTTTCATTAAAACATGGAATTATTATACTAAGTTTCATTAGGTGTAATTAATTTAAAATATTTGATTATTTATAATATCAGTATTATTTATACAAATGTCAAAAAAAATAAAAAATACTTTAAGCTTAAAAAATTTATTTATTTGTTTGTTAATAATAATTATCTATTTTAACTACAAGGGTATTTTACAGAACTTGTTTTTTTTGAGTAAAAATAATAATTTTACAAATATAATAACAAAATATCCTGAAGATCTTGAATTTTTTAATAAGGTAATAAATAAATATTTTAAACAAGATGATTTTAGCTCACCTACTTTTTATTTTTCACCACATGAATTAGGTATTCATATACTGGGAGAAGGATATAGATTGAACAACTATAGAGTTAAAAAAAAATACTTAATTAAAAATAAAAATTCATTAATTTCAGTTAAAAACATTCAAAAAAATCAAAATAATTTAAAAATTATTAATTCTGAAAGATTGAATATTCATGGATTATTCATTGACATAATTGATCCAACAAAAAAAATTTCTTATTATAGAAAGAATAAGAGTCATATATTAGATAATAGCAAACTTATCTCCTGTAATGAAATTATTAAAAAAAAAAATTTTTTTGTGTCTAATGTAGAAAATTCAAAAAAGAAAATTTTGTCATTTGAAAATTGTAAATATTATCAGTTTTCGATCAAAAATAATTTATTGACTCCAATAAATTTATACAAAAATGAAAAAATTTTTTTTCAAAATATAAAAAAAATTGAGCTTTATGGAAATAATTTAGACATTAATTCTTATATAATTTTAGACTCAGACTCAAGAAACTCTAATTATTTTTATGCGGTAGATTCTATTTATGTTAATTAGTTCTGTATTATTTGTTTTAACATTTTATCTTCTTGGTAATCTCATTTTAAGAAGATATTTATTTCTAGAAAAATTTTTTATTGGTCTTGTTATTTTTTATCTAACGTTGATACTTTCAAATTTGTTAGGTCAAAATTATAAAGATTATATTTTGATAATAAAAATAATATGTATTTTGAGTTTTATTCATTTTATTATTATTAAATATGATAGTTTTATTAAATTTAAATTAAAAAAAAAAATTAATTTTATTAATTTTTTTATATCAGTATTTTTTATAATTTTATTAACAGAGAATTATATTGATATTAAATTATATACATTAGAAGCAGGGGATGCCTTGGCTTATTGGTTCAATAAAACTAAGTATTTTTTATATAGTCCAGGTCTAGAACATTTTCCCAAACCAGATTATCCAAATTTTTTATCTTCAATATGGTCTTTTTCATTTTACATATTTGAAAAAGATTATGACCAATCAAGAATTATTATCCCACTTGTTTTGTTTTTAGGTATATTATTGATATTTCAAAAAATACGACTGATATTTAAAGATAATAATATTTATCTTAATTCTATATTGTTTTTAATAATTCTAATTCATTTTTCTACTTACAGTTTTGCAGCAAGTTATAGGTTTTCAAATTCTGGATATGTGGATGGCTTATTAAGTCTATTTTTAATGATAGGGTTTTTGTATATTTATCTAAGTATAAATAATGAAACTTTTAATAAAAAAGATTATTTTTTTGGAATAGTAATTTTAGGAATATCATCATCAATTAAGAATGAAGGTTTTGTAATTTCAACTGCAGTATTTTTTATTTTAAATTTATACTTTTATTTATTTTTTAAAAAAAAATTTACTGATAATCTGAATATTTTAATTGTAAATTCTTTAATATTCCTAATAATAATTTTTATACCTATTCTGTTGTCATTTTATTTAGAAAGTTTAAAAATTACAGTTTCTAGTGAAAATATCGCTGATTTTATAAACGTCTCAAATTTATTTAAAATTGATCTTCACATTGAAAGATTTTATCTAATTTTCAGGTATTTTCTCATAAACTGTTATTATAACTTGGAAATCTTTTTTCCACTACTTTTGATTTTATTAAATAAGCTTTCTTTATCTTTTATTAGAAGTAAATTATTTATTCTTTTTATAGGATTTTCATTATTTTTTGTTATTTATTTATACTCATTATATATAGTGACTGCTTTTCCTCTTGAATGGCATTTATCAACTTCTTTTAATAGAATATTTTTTCAATTTATTGGAATATTTTCATCATTTGCGTTTTTAATAATAAATTATAAAGAAAAGAGCTAAATTTGTTGATACAGCTACTAAACACTGAAAAAACAAGCTTTCAAAGATTATTAACAATGTTAATAAACTCTTTACAAAAATTAAAAAAGTCGTATTTTGTCGTGCCTGGTGATTATTGCGAAAGTGTAATACCCGATCCCATCCCGAACTCGGCAGTCAAGCCTTTCAGCGCCAATGGTACTTTGTCTTAAGACATGGAAGAGTAGGACATTGCCAGGCATTATTAAAAGCCACTAACTATGAAAATCAAAAGCTCATTAAAATCTGTTAAAAAAAGAGACTTAAACTCAAAACTTGTTAGAAGAAGAGGAAGAGTTTATGTTATAAATAAAACTAACCCAAAATTTAAAGCAAGACAAAAATAATTTTATGGACAATGATAACCATAAAAATACTTGGAATAATTTTACCAAATTTGTTTTATGGGGGACGGTTGCTGTTATTACAGTTTTAGTGTTCATGGCAATATTCCTTTTATAGTATCTTAAAATAAATTTATGAACCTAGCATCTATTTCAGAAAATCATAATATTGAAAAGAGAATAGCCATTACTCCAGAGATTGCAAAAAAATATATTAGTTTAGGATTTAATTTAAAATTACCAAATAATTATGGAACACACATAGGTTTTAGTGATGAAGATTATAAAAATTCAGGAGTTAAATTTTTAGACGATGAAAATGAAATAATTAAAAATTCTGAAATTATTATTCAATTAGGATTACCAGATAAAGAAAAATTATCATTATTTAAAGAAAACCAAACTTTAATTGGTTCACTAAATGCTTATTCAAACAAAGAAACATTAGAAAATTTAAATTCAAAGAAAATAAATTGTTTTTCATTGGAGTTGCTGCCAAGAATAACAAGAGCTCAATCAATGGATATTTTATCATCCCAAGCTAATCTTGCTGGATATAAAGCTGTAGTGGAGGCTTTCCAAGTTTATGAAAGAGCAATTCCGATGATGATGACAGCAGCCGGAACTATTCCTGCAGCAAAAGTATTAGTTGTTGGAGCTGGTGTTGCAGGATTGCAAGCTATTGCAACCGCAAAAAGAATGGGGGCAGTAGTATTTGCTACAGATGTAAGAATGGCTTCAAAAGAGCAAGTTGAAAGTTTGGGAGGCAAATTTCTTATTGTTGAAGGATCTGAAAATTTAGAAACAGAGGGTGGTTATGCAAAAGAGGCGTCAGACGAATTTAAAAAAAAACAAGAAGAGTTATTAAACGAAACGCTAAAAAAAATAGATATCATAATATGTACAGCATTGATCCCTGGCAAGGAAGCACCTAAAATTATTAAAGACGAAATGTTCAAAAATTTACAGCCAGGATCAGTCATTTATGATTTGGCAGCTGTTCAAGGAGGAAATACAGCATTCACGCAAGTAGATAAGATTGTTGAGAGAAATGGAGTTAAAATTCTAGGTGAGGCAAATATACTTAATAAATTACCAGTATCAGCTTCTAATTTGTATGCCAAAAATTTATTTAATTTTATCTCAAATTTGTATGATAAAGAAAATAAGAAATTAAATATTAATTTAGAGGATGAAATAATAGAGAAAACACTTATTAAATAGTACTATGGAAATAGATCCCTTTATATTCAGATTAAGTATATTTATATTATCTATATTTGTAGGTTATTATGTGGTTTGGAGTGTTACGCCTTCTCTTCATACTCCTTTAATGTCAGTTACAAATGCTATTTCATCTGTAATAATAGTGGGAGCAATTATTGCGGCTTTATCTGGAAATGATGGAGTAGTTTTCTCATCATCTAGTATTTATGGGTTTTTAGCAATTGTGTTAGCAGCAGTTAACATTTTTGGAGGCTTCTTAGTTACTCAAAGAATGCTTGCGATGTATAAAAAAAAGAAAAAAGATAAATAATTTATGTCTGCAAATATTTCAGCAATTTTATATTTAATCTCTGGAGT
>MDTE01116646.1_pt1 | contig 29042 bp, 25 predicted proteins | sample 811231 | NCBI WGS metagenome assembly MDTE01 (sample SAMN05326651, study PRJNA326480) | marine metagenome | isolation source: seawater | place: Indian Ocean: Red Sea | collected 2010 | reverse complement strand
CAACAAGCGTCTAAGTCGACCGTTGGAGTCCACAGAGAAGCTCCAATGGGGGCTCGGCTCGCAGAGGGTGACCGAGACACAGGCCGGCGCGCCGCCGTCTCGGCATAGGGAGACGGCTGCATCGATATCTTCGGCCAGGCGTAGGGGTGATGTGGGCTGGAGCAGGGCGACGTAGTGGAACGAATCCTCCACAGTGTCGAGCGCGTGGAGTACGGGTGCGATGCCTGGTGTGTTGTCGCGGGCTAAGCTGGCGGGCCTCACGAAAGGCACCTCAAAACCTAGCTCTCGTCCCTGTTGGCAGATCTCCTCACTGTCGGACGACAGGATGATGCGGTCGATACTTGCTGCGCTCCTGGCTGCATCGAGGGTCCAGGAGAGTAGGGGGCGCCCCCCCAACGAGATCAGATTCTTATTGGGTATCCCCTTGCTACCACCACGAGCGGGGACTACAGCCAGAATACGGCAGTCTTTCGTCATTAGCCGAGAACCTCAGCGGCGTCGTCCCGGGCTCGCTCCAGGTCGCTCATCCGACCAATGTCCAGCCAATATTCACGCACTGGGAAGACGGCTGCCTCTCGGCCTGTCTCGACCAATTCCTCGAACACCGTAGTCATGTTCTTATGCCCTCCCGGTGGTAATAGGTCGAGCACTTCGGGCTCTAGCAGATAGATCCCTGCATTCACGAAGAACCGATGCACGGGCTTCTCATCCAGTGACCGCATTCGTTGACCATCCAAGGCAACTACTCCGAAGGGCACTTGAATATCGTACTCACGGACACACATGGTCCCTGCAGCCCCCTCCTTGAGGTGGAAGCGCAACAATTGGCGTGGGTCCATCTTCGTCAACAGGTCGCCATTCATAATGAGTAGCGGCCCCGTGGGACGCTCGGGCAGTAGAGAGAGAGCACCAGCTGTTCCGAGGGGCGCGCTCTCGCGCAGATATTCAATCGTGACCCCAAAGTCGGAGCCATCTCCAAAGTGGTCTTCGATCACCTCAGCCATGTAGTTCACAGCCAGAAAGAAGCGCTGAAATCCGGCCTCGGCAAGACTCGCGATGATGCTCTCAAGGATCGGCTTCTGTCCCACTGGAATCATCGGCTTGGGCAGCTCCTTTGTGATGGGTGCCAACCGGCGGCCTCGACCACCTGCCAGCAGCACCACCCAGTGCTCCGGGCCAGGCTCTGGGAGGATCTCACCGCTCAATTCCATCGCCTTGGCGCGGCCCCGAGTGCCGAGTGCGGTAGAGCGCAGAAGGTCGTCGAGAAGGTGAATTCCGACAACGCGGCGCTCTGGATCTACGACCGGTATCTGATGGATCCGCCGGCTGCCCATGAGCGCAAGTAATTCGGTAGGGCCAGCCTCTGGACCCACTGTACTAGGCGACGTGTGCATTATTGCGCCGACGTCCGCATCGAGTGATGTGCCCGCCAACATGGCACGCCGCACGTCACCGTCGGTCAATGTTCCCTCCAGACGACCTCGGCTATCGACGATGAGGGCGATCTGCACCGCCTCCCTGTCAATAATCGCGATGGCATCACGTATCTTGGTGGTCGCCGCAATAAAGAGCCCTTTGGCATCCCTCATCAGCTGTCCTCTTTCGAGTGTTCGTGGCTCTCCGTTGGAATCCCTTCGACGGAAATGGGCTCGTCGACAACGAATTCACGCGCTGCAGTCTGTCCGATGACGTCCCAGTAGCGCATGGGTGAAATCCCGTCACCCGGCCTCTTGGCCCCAAGGTTTCTAGCTGTGAATGGTTCGCCGGGACGGATCGGCTGGGCCGCGATGAGACTTCGGCGTGCCGGCACTCGGTTCCTCGCCTCTGCTTGCCCAACTGTCTTTTCCGCAGTGCCCAGTGCTGCCTCGACTGCCCGGATCCCTTCCACCATGGATTCCAACTCTGTGGGATCCAGGGACGCGCGGTGGTCGGGTCCAGGGAGGGACTTGTCCAGCGTGAAGTGCTTCTCTACGACAGTCGCGCCGAGGGCCACTGCGGCCAGAGGGATTGCGATCCCTGGTGTGTGGTCCGAGAGGCCAACGTTCACACCGTAGTGCTCTCGAAAGCTGGCCATCACGCGAAGATTCACCTCGTCAAAGGGCGCCGGATACTCTGTAGTGCATTGCAGTAGCACGAGTCTCTCCTCGAGAGCCGTCCTGCCGGCAACGGAGTCTCGGGCCCTGGCGAATGATTCTGTGGACGCTTCGCCCTCGGACATAGTCCAACAGAACGCCACTACCCCGAGCGCGTCGTCGATTTCCTTCTGGGTAGCCATACCTGTAGACAAGATGAGTGGGAGGCTAGTTCGCGCGGCAGCAAACAGAAGCGGGCCGTGAGTTAAATCGCCGGACCCCAGCTTCAAGCGCTGGACGCCCAGGTCCTCTACCAACATCTGGAGACTGTGTTCGTCGAACGGTGTCGACAAGAAATCGATGTTGCGGTCTCGGCATCGTCTGAGCAATGCGCGATGGTCCTCGGCCGATAGTTGAAGCTTGCGAAGCATCTCTAGCTGGCCTTCGGCTTCGCCGGTTGTTTGCTCCTGATAGGGCGCTTTTCTTGCCCGGGCGCTGACCAGTTCGTCGGGCCGGAAGCTCTGGAACTTGACCGCATCAGCCCCACATTGGGTTGCTGCGTCGATTAGATCGAGCGCTCTGTCGAGTGAACCGTTGTGGTTGACTCCCGCTTCTGCGATTACATAGGTGTGAGTCACGAGTCGGACTCCAGGTCGAAGAATCGCTTCCGGAGGAGTGAGGCGGGGTCTGCGACACTCTCAAGGACTCCAACGATCCTTGCGGCTGCGTGACCATCACCGAATGGATTCGCGGTGTCGGAGCAGTCCATGCTCAGAGCTACGTTTATGGCATCAGCGATGGCCTCTGACTGCGGTGTGCAGTCAATCACCGAGCTCGCGCGTGGGCGGCCATCTTGGCGGCCCCCGATATTGACTGTGGGCGTGTTCATGGACGGCGCCTCGTACAGTCCACTGGAACTGTTGCCCACGACGGCATCACACAGTGCCATGGTCGAGAGGTACCTCTCTTGTCCGAGAGATACCCACGCCGCCGCATGCTCCCGACTATCCACGTACTCCTGGACCATCGAGAACAGCTCCTGTCCTCCCTCGTCGGCGTTCGGCATTGTGAACAGAAGTCCAAGGTCCGAATCTAGCGTCTCGAGAGCCGTGAGTAATTCCTGAAACCGCACGGAAGGGCGGACGTCATCGAGGGTCTCGGGATGATAGGTGATAAGTAGATTTCTTTGCCGAAACTGAAAGCCAAGAGAGGTGCTGAGTTGGGCTCGGCTTGACGCTTGTAGGTTGCGGATCGTGTCCAAGCCGGTGTGGCCCACAGTGTGGATCCGTTGGGCCGCTTCTCCCAGTTGACGAATGCGGCGAGCTGCTGCCTCGTGTGTAGGGAAGTGGATATGGGACATCTTGGTGATGCAATGGCGGATCGCGTCGTCATAGGCCCCCTCAGTGACGTCTCCACCGCAGAGGTGAGCCACGGGAATACGACAGAAAAGGGAGGCCTGGACGACCGCCAGGATTTCGTAGCGGTCCCCGAGCACCAAGACCATGTCTGGGGCCAGCCTCTCTAATGCTTCCGCTGTTGCCGTCACCCCACTGCTTACCGACCGACAGATACCCAGAGAGTCGTCTTCCTCGGCGAGGCTGTCGATCCGGGCGTGAATCGTAAACCCGTCCTCTTCGATCTGCTTCCATGTGTCGCCGAACCGGGCGGACAAATGCATCCCGGTCACCGCGACCTGGAGTCGCAGTGTGGTCGAGGCTTGTATGGCGTGCATCACCGGACGGAGCAACCCATACTCGGCTCGGGAGCCGGTGATGACGCAGATAGTTCGCCCCTCACCCATGGGAAGTCAGTACCGAGTTACAGGTTGTAGATGTCCGCCTTGTAGCGGCTCAGGTTGCTCGGGTTCGAGAACCACTCTGCCGTGGCGGCGAGGCCCCGTCTCAAGCCGTCGAGGCCACCATAGGTCGGCTCCCAGCCCAGCACCTCTCGGGCTTTCTCGTTAGAGGCCCACAGCCGGTCCACCTCGCTGGCTTCTGGGCGGAGTCGCTGCTCGTCTAGTTCGATGCGCACATCGGCTCCCATGACTTCCGCGATGGTGGCTGTCAGGTCTTGGATGGACACCTCGAAGTTGCTTCCTACGTTCACCACCTGGCCCACGGCGTCGTCGGACTGAGCGGCTGCAATGAATCCGGCCACGGTATCCAGCACGTAGCTGAAGTCACGGGTGGGATGGAGCGCTCCCAGCTTCAGGACGTCTTTGCCCTGGGCAATCTGAGTGATGACAGTGGGAATGATGGCTCGGGCGGATTGGCGGGGGCCGTAGGTGTTGAAGGGTCGAAGAACCGTGACTGGTGTCTCGAACGATCGCTGAAAGGCGAGCGCCATCTGGTCGGCGCCGATCTTGCTCGCCGAGTAGGGAGACTGTCCCTGAAGTGGATGCTCTTCTGTGATTGGTACGAACAGAGCCGTGCCGTAGACCTCTGAGGTCGACGTCTGAACAAACCGCTCCACCCCAGTGGTACGGGCAGCCTGCAGCAGGTTCAGTGTGCCCCGAATGTTGGTGTCTACGTAGGTGTCGGGGGAGTGGTACGAATATGGGATGGCGATCAGAGCTGCTAGGTGAAAGACAACCTGGCACCCGTCCATGGCAGCCCGTACGCCGTGTGGATCTCGGATGTCACCGGAGAACACGTCGAGCTTGGACAGCACAGCCGGGTCGAGGGTGTCGAGCCAGCCCCAGCTGTTGAACGAGTTGTACAAGGTGAAGGCTCGGACTTCGTGCCCCTGTCGAACCAGTTGCTCACAGAGATGCGAGCCGATGAAACCATCGGCGCCTGTCACCAAGAGCCGCTTTCCCTGAAGATCCACTGAGTTCTCTTGCTCCCGGTGCTCGGAACCCTTGGCGCCAATGCTCAAGGTGTCCGGGCGGCGGCAGCATAACAGCCGCGGGCACGGCTGCCGCCCATGGGGCTCAACTCAGGTCTACTAGAACGTTCTTAACGCGGGTGTACTCCATCAGCGCGTCCCGGCCACCTTCCTTGCCCCATCCGCTCTGCTTGAAGCCGCCGAAGGGTACATTGTTGGGCAGAGTTCCGTAGTTGTTGATCCAGACAACGCCGGCCTCAAGCCCTGCTGCCATCTTGTGGGCGCGGCTCAGTTTCTCGGTCCAGACCCCGGCGGCCAGCCCGTATTGCGTTTGGTTGGCGAGGCGCAGCGCCTCTTCATCCGAGTCAAAGGGCGTCACCGAGAGAACGGGCCCGAACACCTCGTCATCCCACAGCGTCATCCCGGGTGCCACGCCAGTGAAGATGTGCGGCCCAAGGAAGTTGGTGCCGTCAGCGAGCCCGTCACGCAGTTCTGCCTTGAGGTGCAAGCTGGCTCCCTGAGGCTCGCCGTTGTCGATGAAGCTCTGGACGCGGTCCTTGTGCTGCCCGCTGATGAGTGGGCCGAGCATCGTGGCTGGGTCCATGGGGTCTCCTACCTGCAGCCCCTGGGCGAAGGCGGCGATTCCGCCGAGCAGTTGATCGTGGACCGAGCGGTGCACGAGCAGCCGCGATCCTGCTGCACATGCCTGACCCGTGAGTCCAAAGATGCCCAACGTCGACATCATCGTGGCTCGACCGAGATCGGCATCGTCGAAGACGATGTTCGGGCTCTTTCCTCCCAACTCGAACAAGACGGGCTTCAGGCACTTCGCTGCCGCGACCTGGACCTTGCGCGCAGTCTCGCGGCCGCCGGTGAAGCTCACCTTGTCGACGCCCTCGTGCTCCACGAGAAGCCTTCCGGTCTCGCCGTCGCCGGTGAGGACCTGCACAATGCCATCGGGGATCCCAGCCTCCTGGACGAGCTCGGCTACGCGCAGTGGGCCAAGGCAAGCCAACTCGGATGGCTTGAGAATGACCGCATTGCCGGTGGCGAGTGCCGGTCCCAGCTTGCTACCAACGAACAGCAGGGGTGTGTTCCACGAGATGATCGAGGCGATCACGCCGTAGGGCTCGAGTCGGGTGTAGTCCAGGCTGTTGGTCGAGGTCTGGGGGATGGTGCTCCCGTACAGCTTGTCGGCCCAGCTGGCGTAATACTCTAGGTTCCGCACCAGCGCGGCCACCGAGAACTTCGTGGCAAAGCCCCGAGGCATTCCCACGTCCAGTGACTCGATGCGAGACAACTCGCGACTGCGATCCCTGCAGAGTTCGGCGAGCTTACGCAGGCACTTGGCCCGCTTGTGGGGGCCCCAGTCTTTCCACCAGGGGCCCTCGGCGAGCGCCTTACGAGCAGCCGCCACGGCTTCGTCCACATCGGGCTTGCGAGCGACCGGGAACGTCGTCAAGGCGCTGCCAGTAGTCGGGTTCAGCGCGGGCAAGGTGTCGCCGCCATCGGCGGCCTTGAGCTGGCCACCCACGAGCATGGGCTGTAGCTCGGAGAGCTGCGCTTTCTCGATGGCGCTCTGATGGTCGATCGCGGTCATGCTACTCCCTGGGGCTGGTCCCGCTGCTGATCTTTGGGCTTGGCTGCCGAGAGGCTCAACTCAGGAACAATAGACGCGCGCGTGATCCCTGAGCCGCTGCCCGAGAGAGCGTCGGCTTCGTGGAAGGCCTGATCGATGTCTTCCAAGCTGTAGTCGTTGGATAGCAATTCGTCGAACGGATACCGCCCTCGGGTTCGCTCGAGGAAGTCGATAGCCCGAGGTAGGACATCCGGTGGATACAGGGAGACCGCAATGATGGAGCGGTTCCAGCCGACGAGTAGAGAGGGGTCGGCCTTGTAGGTGTGCTTGGGGTTGATGTTGCCCATCTCCAAGTAGCGCCCGCCGCGGGCGACCATGCGGATGCCTTCGTTGACGACCTCCGGTCTGCCGACGACTTCGACGACCACATCTCCGCCCCAGCCGCCGGTCAGATCCATCACTCGGGCGACCCGCGCTCGTCCATCGGCAACTTCGTGAATGTTGATGGTCTCGTCGGCCCCAAATCGCTTTGCCAGCTCGAGCCTGGCCGGAATGCCGTCAATGGCGATGACCTTCTTGGCTCCCATGTCCTTTGCTACGGCACAGGCGAACAAGCCCAGGCCTCCTGCCCCCTGGACGACGACCGTCTCGCCAAAGCTCAGGTTGGCCTTCTCCAGCCCATGCAGTACCTGGCTTAGAGCACAGTTGGCCCCTGCAGCCTCGGCGGTGTCTACACCCTCTGGCAGCTTGAAGACCGACTGACGACTCTTCACGTAGTAGTAGTCGGCGAAGCCTCCGAAGAAATGAGGAGCCATGTCGCAGCTACGCACGGGGCTCATGAGTGAGCTTATGCACATGTGGGAGCAGCCCTTGATGCAGGCCTGGCAGCGGTCGCAGGGCACGTAGTATGAGAAGACAACCCGGTTGCCTTCTTTCAAGGGTCGGCCCAGAGAATCGCCTCGAACCTTTGCGCCCATGCGGACGACCTCGCCAGTCATCTCGTGCCCGAGCACGATCCCGTAGGTCACCCCCATACTCATCAGGTTGGTGTCGCCCCGCCACAAGTGTAGATCGCTGCCACAGATGTTCGCCCGACAGACGCGCACCACCATGTCTCGCGGGCCTGGCTCGGGGATGGGGTATTCGCGCATCTCGAACGGTTTGCCGGTGCCCACAAAGACAGCGGCGCGTCCTGACTCAGACATGGGTTGCTCCTGCGGGTGTGTGTGTAGAGGAGTCTTCGGCGGTATCAGCACTACCGTTCGACGAGTCTTTGGCTCCGCTGCCGTTGGAGGTCGACGCTTCGCTGGCACCTGTGGACCGCCCCCGGTCCTCGGTGTAGCCGATGAGCCGCCGCGCAATGACGACGCGCTGGATCTGTTGGGTTCCTTCGACGATGTCTAGAGCTTTCACATCCCGGAAGATCTTTTCCACGAGGTAGTCACTGGCTCCGCCGCTCTCGCCCAGGACCTCAAGGCCTAGAGACGCCGCTTCCAGGCCTAGCTGCGCGCAGTAGGCTTTCGCCATCCCGGCCTCGACTGCGTTGGGTCGCTTGTGGTCCGCAAGCCAGGCAGCTTTCCACGCGAGCATTCGGCCCATCTCGAGCTTACGCCGCACGCGAACTAGGCGGTCTTGAACTCGGCTCAGACGCCAAGAAGAGGGCCCAGTGAAGCGCTCGCGGGCAACCCGCAGAGTCTCGTCATAGGCCGCACGGCCCATGCCAACGCCCATGGCGGCGACCAGTGGACGAGTCATGTCGAAGGCCTTCATCGCGCTCTTGAAGCCGCCCTTGCCAGCGTAGGCTTCCTCGCCGCCTAGGAGCGCTGATTCAGGCACGCGACAGCCGTCGAACACTAGGCTTGCTGTTTCCGACGCGGCGAGCCCCATCTTCTTCTCAATGCAAGCCACAGTGAACCCTGGTGTGCCCTGGTCCACAAGAAAGGCCCGGTGGCCGGACCGCCCTAGAGCTGGATCGATGGTCGCCCAGACCACAGCCCATGATGCTCGAGCCCCGTTGGAGATGAAGCACTTCTCACCCGAGAGCACGTAGGAGTCGCCGTCTCTCTTTGCGCGAGTCCGGATGCGGGCTACATCAGACCCAGCTCCGGGCTCGGACATGGCAAAGGCGCCCCAGCGTGGCGTGGTCTTGTCCTTGAACATGCCCAAGTAGTGTTCCTTTTGGGCATCGGTGCCGGTGAGCATTACGGGAGCACCTCCCAGACTCGGACCGGGCAGCGATGTGGCCATGCCTCGATCCCAGTAGGCGGCTTCCTCGGCCAACACTACGGCGCGTCGTGATGTGCGCCTGGGTCTACCGTCGTCATCGCGGGGGACCTTGTTGTCCTTGAGCTTGCCCACAAAGCCGCCAGTCATGCCCATGCTGAGCACTTCCTTGAAGAACGGATGGTCTGGGGGCAGCGGCCCGCCCTGTCGGTCGGCCTCAATCCCTAGGGGGCGTAGTTTGCTCTTACCGAGCCACCCCAGCATCTGACGGATGGGCTCGAAGCTAGGGTCGATCTGAAAGTCCATGGTTTGTCTCCGCCCTAGCTCTCGGCTCCGAGGTCGAGGTCTCGCGCTGCATCTGCTCGTGCCGCGTCTACCCCGCCCCACAGCAGCGTTATGGTTCGCGCCTCTCGCATCCACTTCTCGACAGGGTGGTCCTTCATGTAGCCGTGACCACCCAGGAGCTGGACGGCTTGGTCTGTGACCCACAGAGCTGTCTCGCAGGCCTCTAGCCACGCATCGGTTCCGGTCCGACTCTGGCCCTGCTCCAGATCCCAGCCAGCTCGATCCAGCAGCAGCTCGCAGCCCGTGGTGCGAATGGCCATCTCGGCGACGATGAAGGCGACTCCCTGGTGGTGGGAAAGCGGCTTGCTGAACGCGACGCGCTCCTGGACATAAGCTGCGGTGTAGTCGGTGCTTGCTCGGGCCAGACCTACAAGAAGCGCGGAGCCGACCAGCCTCAAGAGGTGTCGCAACTCATGGGCCGCCTCTGCCTCTACCTGACCTTGGGCGAGCCAGGCCACACTATCTGCAGAGCGGGGCCCAGCGGCATGGAGTGCCATCGCCTCAGAGGGAGAGGGGGTGACCTCCGCGATGCCCCACCGACCTTCACGATCTAGATCGAGGATGCGTGAGGCGCCGGCCATGGGCAGCGCCGAGCAGGGTGCAGAGGTCTCCCCAACCGCATCGACCAATCGGCTCTGGCCTAGACCAGCCACAGCATCTGCGGGTGCGCCGAGTGATTTCGCCAGGGCTGCCGTGGTGCCCGGCAGCCACAGAGCCATAGCTGCCGCTGCGTCGGTTCGGGCCAGTATTGTCAGCGCCTGTATGCGTGCGGGCCAAGACAGGTCCATGCCATCACTGTTTGTCCCCGGTAGTGTCGTCGACAGTAGGTCGAGGCCAGACTCAGCGAAGCTCTTGCGGCTGGCATCGCTGACACAGCCCTCTCGTTCGTGATCGCGCTCTTTGCCTAACAAGCCCCGTCGGGCGAACTCCGCGGCGGCGTCCAGCACCATTTGTTCTTCGTCGGTCAGGGAGAAATCCATTGGCATTATCGGCCCTCAAACTCGGGGTCCCGCCGCTGAAGCATCGCCTGGATGCCTTCCTGCGAGTCCTTGCTCTGCATGAGTAGGATCTGGGCCATGGACTCGGTCACCATGCCCGGCGATAGCCAGCGATCTGTGTTGTGTCGGAGCGTACGCTTGATCCACCGAACGGCTAGTGGGGCTGCCAGAGTGATCTGTCGGGCGAGCTCCATAGCTACGGGGACGACTTCCTCCCGCGGGACCACCCGGCGAGCCAGGCCCATTTCCCTGGCTTCAGAGCCCAGGAAAATACGTCCCGTGAGTAAAAGGTCGGCAGCAGCCTCATAGCCCACGAGCTTGGGGAGAAGAGACGTAATGGAGAGGCCGGAGTGGATGCCAAGGCGCGCGAAGTTGACTCCGAGCTTGGCGTCCTCAGCGATGACTCGGAGGTCGCACAAGAGTGCGATGCCCATGCCGCCTCCGATGGCTGCTCCGTTCACAGCGGCGATAGTAGGCACCTCGAGCCGGTCCAATGAAACGAACGCGTCGTACAGCTGTTCGATGGCACCATGCATGCCCAGCACACCATCGAGCCCGGTGCGCTGTGCGAGGGTGGGCATCGTCATGAAGTCCGCGCCAGCGCAGAAGGATTTTCCTGCCCCAGTGACGACTACCGCCCGGACATCTTTGCGCTGCGCAATCTCATCGACGCAGGCTTTGAAGCCGTCGATGAGGGCTGGAGACATGGGATTTCTTTTCTCTGGGCGATTCAGTGTGATCGTTCCGATGTGGTCGTTGACCTCGAGCAGAACCGCGGGTCCCTTGTCGTCGCTCATGCTTCGCTCCAGTTCGGGGTGCCGGTAAAGAAGGACTGCAGGGCGTCGGCCACCGCGTCGGGCTGTTCCACACAGGACATGTGGGCGCAGTTGTCCAGGTGGATGTGTCGCGCACCTGGCACCTTTCCTAGGATGGCCTCGCCGTGATGCGCTGGAACGGATGTGTCGTCCGCTGAGGTCAGCACCAGGGCGGGTGGTCTCAGGGCCGTCATGTCATCGAGGACCGAGGTGCGCCAGATCACAGCGTGAGCGGTTCGATACACGCCCTCAGCATCCTTAGGATTGAAGAGCATCTCTTCGTAAGGGGCTACGTCGTCGCTTTGGTTTGCGATGAAGCTCGGCGAGAACATCAACTCCAATACGAACTTGACGGTCTTCGCATCGGAGGGTTTTCCTCGGGAAGTCTCGTTGACGTGGTGATAGAGATCCCGCATCTGCGGGTTCTCTGCCTCGGCGCTGGTGTTCAGTAGCGCAATGGCTGAGACGCGGTCCGGGTGCTGTAGGGCCAGTCTCATACCGACCATTCCACCGAGCGAGTGGCCGACCCACGCTGCCTTCTTCACACCCAATTGGTCCATCAATTCGGCCAGGTCATCAGCGATCTCCTCCAGGGTGAAGTACTCCTTGGGTGTTCCCGAGTCGCCGTGGCCGGGGAGGTCGATCTGAATGAGGGTGAACTTGTCCTGGAGCGCTGCCACCTGTGCGTCGAACATCCGGCTGTCGAAGGTGAGACTGTGCCCCATGAGTACCGGCGGTCCATCCCCCCGAATCCTCACGGCGATCTCGTAGCCGTTGACCGCGATCATTCGCTGTTCTGTCATTGCGCTGCGCCTTCCGTGCCCGAGTGAGTGCCGAAGGCTCGAAGTTCTCGCTTGAGGACCTTGCCTAGCGCGTTTCGCGGCAACTCGCCGAGGACCTGATACTCGCGGGGGACCTTGTAGTCGGCCAACCGGGCGCGCAAGAACGCCTCTAGTGACTCGCTTAGGTCTTCCGCCGCCTCAGACTGCTTCTGGTCGCTGAGAGGCGAGTCCTTGTCGGGCCTCAGGACCACAAAAGCCTTGGGGACCTCTCCCATGACGCGATGCTGCACGCCGATGACCGCTGCTTCGAGGACCGCATCGTGCTCCATGAGAGCACTCTCGACGGCGGGTGCCGAGACGTTGTGGCCACCGACGATGATCAGGTCCTTCTTGCGGTCCACCAGGTAGAGGTAGCCGTCGGCGTCCAGGCTGCCAATGTCGCCAGTACGCAGCCATCCGTCCTCGGTCCAGGCCTCGCGGCTGGCCTCCTGGTCCTTGTAATACCAGCGGGGCCGGACACCACCCTTCATGAGAATCTCGCCAGGCACACCAGCGGGGCAGTCGGTTCCATCTTCGCCGACGATTCGCACCTCAGCTGGTGGTAGAGGCCGACCAATCGAGTCGGGCCGCCTCAGGGCTTCGTCGGGGGGCAGGGAGCAGACAGTTCCGCCACCTTCCGTGAGTCCGTACAGGTTGATGAGCATTGTGGATGGAAGGTGCTGGGACAGCGACTGAATTGCCCAGGGGGGCATCGGTGCCGTGCCATACATCAACAAGCTGAGCGCCTCGAAGCCCCCTTGTCTTATGCGCGGATGATCGAGGCAGCGCAGCAGCATGGTGGGGACGGCGTAGGTGAGGTTGACCTTGTGTTCCGCGAGTAGCTCCAGAAAACGCCCGGGCTCGAACTTGGGCAGCAGGAGATGCTGCATGCCACCTCTCAAGCAAATGAGCGTCATGGCGTGAGTGCCTGCAAATGTGAACAGCGGCACAGAGTGTAGGTACGTCGCGTTTCGGAACATGCTGCTCAGTTGACTGCTGCCCTTGTGCGTGACGTTTCCGTGGGTACAGGCGACCCCTTTGGGTGTACCCGTAGTCCCCGACGTGTACAGGATGTCTGCTAGGTCGTCGTCTGTGCGAGAGACCTGGAATCGACTGGCATCGCCCTTGCTAGCCAGTGTCCTGATGTCTTCGGTTGCGAGGAGCAACTCTGGGGAGTGTGCTTCCGTGCTGTTGCAAGTAGAGCCGAGCGTCGATGCCACGAGCGTCTCGAACTCATCTCCATGGAGGAGTGCTCGCGGCTCACAGTGATCGATGACATGACGCAGCTCACTCTCGGAGAACCGCGTGTTGACCGGCACTGCTACACACCCGGCCTTGTGGATGGCCTGGTAACAGATCAGGAAGTCCAAGCCATCGAAGTTGCTGAACAAGAACATCACGCGATCATCGGGCGTCACTCCCCGCTCGACGAGCGCGCGCGCAAGGCGGTTGGAGCGCTCTTCCCACTCCGTGTAGGTCATGGAACCCACCCCATCCACAACGACAGCGACTCGGCCAACGTTCTTCTCGGCAGCGCGCCGCAGTAGGTCGGGAATGATCATGCTGCCGCACCCCCCGTGAGTTCTTTCCTCACGATTGCAGCCCCCTGAACTAAGGCGTGCAACTTCTGGACTGCGCAGGGCCTGGGCAATTGCTTCATTCCGCAGTCTGTGGTGAGCCAGACGCGCTCAGCTGGGATGTGCTCGAGCACCTTGCGAATGCGCTCTGCCACTTGCTCCGGTTGTTCGATCTCTAGTGTTCGGACGTCGATTACTCCCGCAGCAACACCCTTGTTCGCGGGGAGCTGGCCGAGGAGGGCTACGTCGACCATCTCGCGGCACGCGAAGTCGAGGACGAATTGGTCGACGTTGACGTTCAGATACTGCTCGAGCACCGACCCGTAGCCGCCCCGGGTCATGCCCTTCATCTGGTTGCCCCAGGCGTTGCCTAGGCAGAAGTGCCAGGAGGTGTGGACGTGCTCGGGTATGCCCTCGAGGGTCTTGTTGACCACGTCACAAACCCACTGGAAGTCTTGCTCGCCGCTTAGGTTCGGGATCCAGGCCCCGAGATCTTCTAGCTGCACGTACTGGCAGCCCGCGGACACGAGGTCTCGTATCTCGGCCTGAAATACCGTACTCAGCGCATGCGCCAGTTCGTATCGATCTCCAATGGGCCCCCCGTGGAAGTGGGCAAGGGTCGACAGCTGTACTGGACCGGCTCCGACGCAGGCCTTAATGGGACGCTGGGTGTTCTGTTGGGCGATACGATACAGGTGCCCCATGCGGATGGGCCCGCGCTCGATGGGCCCCACCACCGCGACCCCACCGGCCTCGTCGAGCGCAAAGACGTCCGTCCCCTTGGCGTGGGACTGAGCGGGGTGAGGGAGCTTCTCATTGCTGAACCCCGAGATCCGCTCCAACCAGTACCAGAGGAACGATCCGATCCCCATCGAGTAGTCGTCGAACCACATCTGGCCGTCAGCCAAGATGTCCAGGCCGGCGAGTTCTTGGTCCTGTAAGACTGTCCTGACAGCGTCTTCAAAGGCCTCCTTGTGGTGGATGACCTTGAAGGCTTCGAGTACGTCCCGCCCTTCCAACTGCCAGTGGAACCAGGACGGACGAGGGTAGGAGCCCACCATCGTCGTCGGCAGGAGGGGCTGGTTCATGGTTGGACGTTCTCCTCGATGCAATGGGTCGAGACCCGCTCTCTACTCAGGGAGAGACCCCATGCCGTCGCCAGGGCCGCTCGACTGTCTTGTCGCGGGTCAATTCCAGGCCCGTGATCAGTACATTTCGTGTCTCACGCGGATCGATGACCTCGTCGACCAGGCCCCGTCGCGCCACCTGGTAGGGCTCGATGTAGGGGCGGATCAGCTGCATCATTTGTTCCTTGAACGCTTCCGGATCGGGGACGTTGGCCAGCATCTTTCCGCCGGCAATCCCCATCATTCCTTCGGGCCCCATGACCGAGATCTCTGCCGTGGGCCAGGCGACGATCAGATCGGGCTCGTAGGCCCGACCGCACATGACGTAATAGCCGGCACCGTACGCCTTTCGGACAATCACGGTGAACTTGGGAACCGTGGCTCGGGCGACGGCGTACAGCATCTTAGAGCCGTGGTTGATGATGCCGCTCTTCTCCGCCTCGCTGCCCACAACGAATCCGGGGACGTCCACCAGAAACAAGAGTGGGATGTTGAATGCATCACACAGGTTCACGAAGCGGGCCGCTTTGTCGGCTGCCTTGCTGTCGAGCACACCGCCTAGGTACTTGGGATTGTTGGCGACGATGCCAATGGGGTGCCCACCGATCCGGGACAAGCCCGTGATCAACGACTTCGCATAAAGAGGCTTCATCTCGAACAGGAAGCCATCATCGACGATGAGCGGAATCAGCTTCCGCATGTCGTATGACTTTCGGCTGTCGTCGGGCAGCACGTCGAGGATCGAGTCGTCCATGATGGCCCGTCCTGGGGCGCCTTCCTTACGTGGTGGCTTGTGGTGACAACTGGCCGGGAAGAAACTCAGGTAGTCCCGGATGGCCTGGATGCAATCGGCATCAGTCTTCACCTGAAGATCGGCACAGCCCGACTCACGGTTGTGTACAGCGGAACCTCCCAGCTCCTCGGCCGTGATGTCCTCTCCCACCGCGGCCTTGACCAAGGGGGGGCCGCCCAGTGCCATGGAGCTGGTCCCCTTGACCATGGGCACAAAGTCCGCGAGTCCCGGAATGTAGGCCGTACCGGCGGCGCCAGGCCCCACCATGGCTGCTACTTGGGGCACGACACCGCTCATGGTGACTTGCTCCCGAAACATGTACCCCGAGTCCGCGAACATGGGGATCTTCTCGAGGTTCTCGGGGCGAGGGTCGATCCGGGCACCGCCCGAGTCCACTAGCCAGATCATGGGGACGCGATTTCGGAGCGCCAGCTCTCTGAGTCGGGTGACCTTGACTTCGCCCACAAGACCGATGGATCCCCCGAGCACCGTGAAGTCGTAGGCGGCCACACAGCAGGGCCGCCCATCGATCTTGCCCAGCCCAGTGATGACCCCGTCAGCGGGCACGTTGGGTGAGGTGTATTCGCTGCCGTGGATCCCCATCTCCAAGAACGTGTCTGGATCGAGCAACGCTTCAATGCGTTCTCGGGCCGTCGACTTTCCACGCTCGTGTTGGCGTGCGATGCGCTTCTCGCCTCCCATGGCGAGAGCAGCGGTCCTCTTGTCCTGGAGCTCAGCCACCATCTGGCGCATGGCGTTGGTTGTTGGGGCTCCGCCGTTGTCGTTGCTACCCCCGTTGCCGTTGCCTTGGCTTGCCTCTGTTGGCGTCGAGGTGCCGGCGTCTCCTTCGGTCGTCTGTGTGCCGGCGCTCACCTAGTAGCTCCGGGGCAGGCCGAGGTCGTGCTCGGCGACAAAGTTGAGGATCATCTCTGACGAGATGGGGGCGGTGCGCAACAGGCGAGCCGCTTCGTAGTAGTAGATGACACCGTATTCTTCGGAGAATCCGTAGCCACCCAGGGTCTGGATAGCGCGGTCCACGGCCTTTACGGCCAACTCGGACGCTTGGTACTTGGCCATGTTCGAGTAGTTGCCCACCGTGCCGGGGTTCATGTCCTGGTCGAATGCCCAGGCGGCTCGATGAGTCAACAGCCGAACCGAGTCCAGCTCGATGCGGACCTGGGCCAGAGGATGGGAGATTGCCTGGTAGGCGCCGATGGGACGTTCCTTGAAGACTGCGCGTTCGTTGGCGTACTTCACCGCGATGTCGAGGCAGTGCTTCGAGAGCCCGCATGCGGAGGCCGCCGCCAGAATTCGCTCGGGGTTGAGTGAGTTGAACAGAGCCATGGCGCCCATGTCCGGTTCGCCGACGAGGTCGCTAGCGGGCACGCGCACGTTGTCCATGTGCACCAAGAACTGGGTCATTCCCTCGATCCCTCGCGTGGGAATGGGGCGGAGTTCAATACCCGGTGCCTTGGGGTCGACGATGAACAGGGCGAGCCCAAAGGCCTTGGGAAGACCTTGCTCCGCGCAGGCCTCTCGGGAGGTCGTTCGGCATGTGAGGAGCATTCTGTCGGCGACATCGGCGCCGGTGATGAACGTCTTTTGGCCCGAGATTAGATAGTCATCCCCGTCTTTCTTGGCGAAGGTCCGGGTTCGGAACGCGTTGCTCCCGGCGTCCGGTTCGGTGTGTCCGAAGCAAAACTTCATCTCGCCCGAGGCCATCTTGGGGAGATACTTCTGCTTCATCTCTTCAGTGCCATTCCGCAGGATGCAGGCAGCATCCATGGCCGTGAGCACCAGGAGGGCGTTGCCGAAGCCGCGCTCTGCTAGTGCTTCGATGCCGATGGCGCAGGACAGCAGCCCCATGCCATTGCCGCCGTACTTCTCGGGGATCACGGCTCCCATGAGCCCTGTCGCGCAGATGGCATCCCAGAGGTCTTGCGGGAACTTCCGTTCGACGAGGATGCTCTGCTTGAGTTCTTCCTGTCGTCCGCGGAAGGGCTCCAGGCACTTGGCCATGGCGTCCTGGATCAGGACGTGTTCTTCACCGAGATTGAAATTGAGCGACATGGGTTCTCCGTGCTCTGAAGAGGGAGGAAGGGCGCGACTGCGCCGGATTTGGGGCTGTTGTTCTTGATTGGCACCCGAGGGCGCTTGTGAAGGTGTCTCTAGGCTGCTTCCGCCAGGAGCGTCGGCGCATCGGTCGGGTGTCAACCGATGCGCCGACCTCGTCGGATCGCTCAGGCTCGCTTGAAGATCCGAGTGTCTTGGAGCTTCATGACATCACCCATGTTGCCGCCCACCGTGAGCTGTCCGCTCATGAAGGCCTGCATGGGATTGACAGAGCCAGTGGTCATGCCGATCCACGTGTCCGCCGATGTCTTGACGGTGGCACTGGCGTCATCCACGTCGCCGGTGCCAACGGAGCACTCTCCCTCGCCCACAGCGATGTACCAGTTGTCGCCGTCGCTGAATTCGAACTGAATGTTGGCGCTCCAGTCGCCAGCGGCTTCGCCGTCGAAGCGCTTGGGGATGGCATTGAAGATGTCGGAAATCGTGACGCTCATGGTTGTCTCCTTGCCGGTGAGGCGGGATGCATGGTGGCCGAACCGGTGAGGTACGACCTGATAAAAGTGTAAGGTGCCACCTTATACATGACAAGATTTGAGTTTGCTACCTCTTGCGGCGCAATCTTGTTGCGGATTGCCTCGGCCCTATTTGCGTTCCATGATCGGGTTTGCTTGAGTGGTTCTCGTGTCTTCTGAGTTCCGTTCGCTGGTGAGGTTGTTCGCTCTCGTCCCGGTGCTTGCCGCAGGACTCCTAGTCCTTCTCGTCCCGCCGGCCCAGGCCAATCCGGCCGACCTGTTCGGGATGGGAGCCCCCTCCATGGGTAGGGGGCGCGCCGGGATTGTGTTGGACGCTGATCCGTTTGCGGTCTGGCGGAACCCGGCTGCCATGGGATTCGCTCCGAGGGATGCCGCATCCGTAGTGGGTTTCTTCGGTTGGATGGACTTCGACTGCCTGGGCGAAGAGACCGACACCGATCCCGTGACGTGTGAGCGGAATGTGCTCTACGACGGCAACCAGGATGGTGTCGTCGACCACTCCGAGCCCAGCGACTACTGGCTCGAAGAGGACTATGAAGGTCCCACAGGTCTTCAGTTGGGGTATTTGCGTGCGTTGGGGAAGTGGCTGCGCTTGGGCTTCACGATCGCGCTGCCTCCCAAGCGCATCGTGTTGTTTGAGCAACATGATCCCTACCTGCCGTATTACCCCCGGTGGCGCAGCTGGCCTCATCGCGTCGGTGTGCACCTGGGGGCATCGGGGCGGATCACGGAAGGTCTACACATCGGGCTGGGGGTCACAGTCTTGGCTCAGGCACGGATCGACTTGAGCTTCGAAGTGGATGCCCTCGTCACTGATGACCAGATCGCGGACCAAGGAACTGCGGGTGACTTGGATGTGGACCTGCTGATCAACACCGAGGCGATCCGTGCTGATGTGCGGCCTGCTCTGGGGCCCGTTGCGGCGGTGAGCTGGGATCTGGGCAACATCGTCCCGAAGCTAAAGGGGCTTCGCCTAGGGGTTGTCTACAGGCACCCCATTCAGATCCAGGTAGACCCGGCCGTCTTGCAGCTGGACTTCAACGCTCTGGTTCAGGAGATCGGCAGCCTTGGCGAGGTGCTCATCCCGATTCAGACTCAGATTGTCTATGCGGCGACGGACTTCGCAACGCCACGGCAGGTCGCGCTGGGCTTGGGCTACACCCACCCACGCTTTCAACTGGCCGTGGACCTTACCTGGAATCAGTGGAGCGCTATTGTTCCCAACGCCGCGCAGATCAACGAAGAGCTGACGGACATCGAGATTGGGCTGATTGACCTGAACGCCCAGGTTCTCAATGCTCGGGTGCTCGAACCCTTGAACTTTCGGGACACCATCACAGTGCGGGTGGGGGGCGAACTTCGTCCGCCTGCGCTCCCGCTGTCGGGCAAGCTGGGGAGTCGGCTGAAGGAGGTCGGCTTTGTCGTTCGTGCCGGCTATGGCTACGACCCAGCGTTCATCCCGGAGCAGACTGGGCTTACGAACTTCTTGGATAACGGCACGCACACCGCGACGCTCGGCTTGGGTGTCTGGACACACGACGCGCTGCAGTTGATGGGTGGCCCCATTGCGCTGGACCTGTTTGGTCAACTGCACATCCTGGAACCACGCACGCACACGAAAGACCCGGAGGTTGCCGCCGCGGGTTACCCAGAAGGTTGGCCCACACTGGGCGAGGTGCGGTCCGGTGGGCTCGTAGGGGTCGTGGGGCTGGGCCTCTCACTCAGTATTTGAGCGGGCTATCACCAGCCCAATGCGCGCCTTGGCACGCGACTGGCCCGCTACCAGTCGCTTCGCTCAGGGGGTGCAGTTGCTCGGGAACAAGGCTGTGGGGCAGGTCCCGTTGACCGCTGGTCTCTAGCTCTCGCTCGAGCCTGCGCTCTCCTCGGTCGTGTTGGTGCCGGTGGGGGTCAGGCCGATCTCTTCCATCCGATCACTTGCCCAGCGCAGCAACGTGAGCACGGCCTCCAGTGATCCGTCGGCGGCGAAGCGCCCCACCATGCCCAACAGGCCTTCACGACTCGTGTCTCCCGCGCTGGATGCGGCAGCTGCCTCTGCCACGGGATCGGCATCTAGCACCCGTAGAACCGTCTCGAGCATCTCGGTGTTGCCGGCAATGGTGCCAAGCCCGGCGACCGAGTCGAGGTCTGGGTCGATGTGCAGCATGGGAGCAAACTTGTCGAAGAACGTGTTGGACTCCGAACCTTCAGTCCTCAACAAGACCGCCCATCTTTGCGACCAGTCGGCGAGTCGGGTCTCCTCTGCTGCGACAGTGGCCCTCAACGGCTCGGCAATCAAGCCGAGCGTGCTCGCGTCATAGCCGCTGCCTGGTGGGGCAGAGACGGCGAAGTTTAGGAGCGCCAGTACTGCGTAAATGTCGCCAGAGGCTTCAGGGGAGGTGGGCGCTACGTAGGCGCCGAGGATCTCGAGCACATTGCCCAGGAAGGGCTCGTCTAGTTCCTGCAGGGCGTGTGCCTGAAGGGCAGGGATGGCTCCCCCCTTCTGAAAGGCCATCAACACATCCAAGACCGGTCGGAGCATGTTGTGACTGCTGCCGTCGTGATACAGCGCGTCCAACAAGGGGACGAGCGCTCGGAGCGCACCCGTCTCGGCCAGGCGAGTGATCGACGGTATGTGGCCGGGGACAGCCGGGTCGATGGGGTTCTCGCAGAGAAGTCCCGTCAGTGGAAGCACAGTCGCTCCCAGACCGTCGGCGAGGGGAACGAGTAGCTCCAGCGTGCTCGCGTCCCAACCGGCAATAGTCTCGAGGATGTAGAGGGCCAAGCTGTCCTGGTGGAAGAGCGGGCAGTCCACGGGCTTGTCGGCCTCTTCGAGCAGCGCAAACAGCGCTTCGAATGCCGTCTCTTCGCCTGCTGAGAGACCCGTGCCATCAACATCGATTGTGGTGAGCGAGTGGAGCTGTCCGGGGAGCGCTTGAAGCTCGCCTGTGCCGTAGATCTCGCCGAGCGTGTCGATGACGTTGGGCAGGGTGATGGGCTCGTCGAGGATCCTGTCGATGGGGGCTAGTGCGTTGACGAGAGGAGTCTGACCGGCGAGGGCATCGCTGGGTGTCAGCAGAGCCAGCATCAAGACGAGCAGAGTGTCTCGTCCGTCGGGGCCGGGGCTTGCCTGCAGATACGCCCCCATGTCGTCCGCCACATGGTCGAAGAGGGAGGCTTCCTGGGTCTCCACCAAGCTCGCCAGGGTGTCGAGAGTCTCGACGAGCTCGTCCATCTCGGCGAGTGCCTGGAGGTCTTCTCCGATGGCTGCGAGATTGTTGCTGTCCAAGAGGGCGCCGGCGAGAGTCGACAGGACGGGGATCAGAGGCTGCACCAAGCCACTCTCTACGGCGTCGGCGCGGAGCAACTCTCCGCCACCGTCTTGGTAGGCGAGCTCAACCTGTGACCAGGGAATGCCGTAGGTCCACTCGGCCAGGACATGGACGAGGTGAAGGAGAAATTCGTCTTGTTCCGCGAGGAGCTGGGAGGCCCGAGTCAGCCCTTCGGCGATATTTACCTGCCCAGGGATTTGGTTGACCACCGTGGCGACCTCCAGCGCGGCAATGCGGTCCGTCCGGGTAGGGGTTGTGACGAGCGCATCAACAAGGGCTGTGGCCCCGTCAAAGCCTCCCCGTAGGTTTAGGCACTGGAACACGGATCGCAGCTCTTCAGGGTCTGTCTCAGACAGGCCGTCCAGAAGGTTCGCCTTGAAGCAGGGGTTGCTCAATTCATCTAGGGGGTCCACCTCTGTGAACTCGGGGTCGCTGTCCGCACAGGACAAGGCGAGGCATGCCGTGATGCACAAGCCGAACATCCAGGTGGGGTTGGCAGAAGCTGATCGTCGATGAGATTTCGGGACCATGACACCGAGTGTACACCGGGTGTTGTGCGGATCCTGTCGGGAGCGCACGTTGATTGGCGAGTCAATAGGCGTATCCTTAGGACCTCACCTTCGGGGATGGCAGTGATGACGACAGAGGAATTTATTGGCAAAGAGGTCTCGTTTGGGCCTCGGCCAGTGACCGAAGAACACATGCTGGCCTTCTGTCAGGGGATCAACGAAGAGGGGCTCAGCTTCACCGATCCGGCTGATGAGGACTTCCGAGCGCACCCCATGTACTGCGTGCGCTCGATCATTCCGGCCAGTGGCATGTGCTTGTTGAATCCCAAGGCGGGGATCGATTTTCAGAGGATCGTTCATGCGGGCATTGAGATCCGTTTTCACCAGGCAGTGCTTCCTGGCGATGAGCTGAAGACCACCTCGTCCCTCCAAGGAGTGGAGGAGAAACCCAAGGGGCGCTTGCTGGATGTTGCCTTCCGCACCTGTAACGGTCGGGGGGAGGTCGTTGCGGAAGGCACTACCTGCTATTTCGAGCGGGGCAAGGGGTCGGAGCAGGAGCCGGCGAATCGGGACGGCGAGGAGGACGAGGAGTACGACGACTCGGAGACAACCCGCGAGGTCTTGTTGATGACGGAAGTCCCCACCCAGGATGACCAGTCGATCTTGTATGCCGAGGGCTCGGGTGACCGATTTCCCATTCATACGAACGATGAGTTCGCTCGGAGTGTGGGGCTCCCCGGAATGATTCTCCACGGCCTGTGTACTCTGGCGCTGAGCACCGCTCTGGTGCTCCAGCGCTTGAACAAGGGCTGGGCCGATCTGTCTTCAGTCTCGTGTCGCTTTACCCACATCGCTTTGCCTGGGGCTGAGTTACGTGTCGTGGGCTATCGAGCCAACGGGGGCAACGCCGAGTTTGAAACGTTCGACCTGGCATCCAACAAGGTACTGTCTGACGGCTGGGTCCGGATCCGTTCATCGTAGAGCTGGCCCGCGACTTGGGTCACAACAGGAGAGAGCATGAGTAGCAATGACCCCGCAGTGGTTACGTGCGCCCTTACCGGCGTGCTCACCAACCCTGCACGATTCCCCGTCCCCGTTACGCCCGAAGAGATGGCTGATGCTGCCGAGCAAGCCTGGAATGCCGGTGCCACTGTTCTGCACTGTCACTACAGGAACCAGGAACCGGGGATGGGCTTTATGCCGTCCTGGGAACCCGATGTAGTGGCTTCGATCGACGCCGCGATTCGGGATCGGGTTCCCCAGATGATCATCAACATGTCCACGGGGGTTGTGGGTGACGATATCTCGGGCCCAGTGGCCTGTTTGGAGCGGATCCGCCCCGAGGTCGCGGCGATGAACGCTGGCTCACTCAACTACCTCAAGGTCAAGCGCGACGGCACTTGGGCCTGGCCCCCTCTGCTCTTCGACAACACGGTCGATAAGATCGAGCGGTTTCTGGAGGTGATGGACAAGCTCAACGTCGTGCCCGAGTGTGAGTGCTTCGACACGGGCATTGTGCGGAGTATCGCCATGCTGCAGCAGCGGGGCTTGCTCAAGGCTCCGGTTCACGTCTCGTTCGTCATGGGCGTGGCGTCGGGCATGCCGGCCAAGGCGTCCTGGTTGCCGCTCTTGGTGGACGAGCTGAACGAGAATGTCCACTGGCAGACGATCGCCATTGGACGCGATGAGGTCTGGGAGGTCCACAGCAAGACAGCCGAGCTCGGTGGACACCTGCGGACCGGTCTGGAGGACACCTTCTATCTACCCAACGGCGAGAAGGCGACGTCCAACGGTCAATTGATCGAGGCCATTGTGGCTGGGGCCCGCGAGGTGGGTCGCGAGATCGCTACGGTGGATCAGGCGCGGGGAATCCTGGGTGTGGAAGGTTCGCGGGCAGCCTGAAGTTGTGCTTGAGCGCCTTCTCGGTGCGTCTGTCTTCACGGCCTAGGAGTCGCCGCTGGCGCTCCTAGCTGCCTCAGCTCACCGCCCGCTCCATCGAGGCTCGCGCTTCTCCATGAACGCCATCATCCCTTCACGGGCGTCGTCCGTGCTGAAGCACTGAAGCAGCATGTCCTGCAAGTACGGGAGCGCATCCACGAGATCCATGTCCGCCTGTTGGTAGAAGGCCTGCAGGCCGAGGGCCAGGACCTGCGGAGACTTGGACGCTAACTTCTTGGCGAGAGCGTCGACTTCAGAGTCCAGGTCATCCGCTGGAACAGCCCGATTGATCAGACCGATCTCTGCTGCTCGAGTCGCTGAGATGCGCTCCCCGGTCAGCATGAGCTCGAGCGCTTCCCGTCGCGGCACCATCCGGAGAATGTTGGCCATGATCATCATGGGAAACAGCCCGCGATCGATCTCCGGCGTGCCGAACTTTGCGCCCTCTTCGGCAATGGCGAACTGACTGGCGCAAACCAGTCCCAGACCGCCTCCATAGGCGTAGCGTTGAACCTTGGCGATGATGGGCTTTCCCACCTGCGTGAAGGCCAGATTCAGCTCCACGAACCCGCCGCGGAATGGCATGCCATTGTCTTCGGCCTCGGCACCCCCGCTCATTTGCGAGATGTCGCCACCCGAGCAGAACGCCCCCCCCGCGCCGGACAGCACGATGGCACCAATGCTCGGGTCATCTCGAGCCGTCTCGAGAGCCACGATCAACTCATTGACGAGCCCTACCGACAGCGCGTTCCGGCGCGTCGGTCGATTCATGCACAGGTTCAGGACGTGACCGTCGACTTCGTACAGGACGTCCTTGAATGGAGGGAGCTCAGACTCTTGCTCAGCGCTCATCCGCCGAGGCTGCAGCTCATGTCAGCGCCGCAGCACATGGGGGACTTGATCATGCCGCAGTCGTCGGGGCACTTGGACACGTGCACCTCGGAGCCATCGGGCTTTGTCAGCACATCGTGGACCAGCGCCTTGCCACACTTGGCACAAGTCATCCCAGCTACGCCCATTCCACACTTCTCACACGTGTATGCGGTCATTGAAACACCTTTCAGTGCAATGAAGGGAGTCCTGACTTGGGCTCATTGGAGCCGAGCTCGGCAGGGGCCCTCCGAGGTTGAGTCGGGCAGCCTAACACGGCTGAGTCACACCCAGCGGAACCCGTCCATCACCGCGACCTCGTCGTAGGTGTGTTCGAAGCCGGTCGCCTCGACGAAGGCGCTGCCGTCCACCACGACGGGATGCTTGATGTGTTGCAGAGCGCCCGGCGGTAGCTTTGGGAATCCAAACCGCCCCATCGCGTGCCGGAAGAAAGGCTCGGGGATTGGAACGGGCATGCGGCCTGTCTGGAAGCACAGCTGGTTGAGCGGGACGGGCGATGGACCGGTGACGTTGAACACACCTCGGGCGTCGGACTCCAGGGCCAGCACGATGGCGCGGGCTGCATCGAGGTCGTGCATGAATTGGAACAGGGGGTCGAAGCCCATGACAGTGGGTACTCGAGCGCCTCTCAGGTAGGAGGCAAGCGTTCCACGGCCGGTTGGCCCCAGTGTGTAGACGAGCCGCAGCACCTTGGTGTCGAGCTCCGGCCAGCGCCACAGCGCCGAGCCGGCGAAGAGGTCCGAAGCGACGAGATCGGCAAGCTCGGGGAACGTGGCCGCCGCGAGCGGTGGCTCGGCCTCGGTCCTGTACAGGGCTGCGTCCGGGGCGGCGCCGTAGACCGTGTGTCGTCCTACGAACACAGCCCTCCTGACCCCATGAGCGTGGCAGTGATCGAAGATGGCCCGCGTTCCGCCAAGGTTGATCCGGTATCGCTCTTCGACGGACGCGGTGAAGTGCGTGACGGTGGCCATGTGAATCAGGCCGTCGGGTTTGTGGATGCGGAACACATCCTCGGCGGGCCGCTTGCGCACATCGGCCCGAAACATCTCCACACCCTTGGGGGCGTCGGGCCAGGGCCTACGGTCGATTCCAAGCACCGAGTGGCCTCGCTCCAGGAGCCGATTGGCGACCAGCCGCGCCATGGCTCCCGAGATGCCCGTGACCACGACCTTCATGGGCTTCGTGACTGGCTTGCTCATGGGTCTCCCTGAGCGACTCGGTCGCGACGCATCTCGCGCCCCTGTTCGATGAGGTCTTGCACAGACTGCCGGACTTGGCCGACGTAGCTCTCGATGACTTCGTCCCGCTCCGTCCCGTTTCCTTCGAACAGGAGCGGCTCACCGTAGTGAATTGCGCACCGCACGGGCAGTGGGAGAGGCACGATGTGTGCGGGGACCGGAAAGTAGGGAGCCCCGAACAAGCGCGCGAGCATGTTGAGGTGGAGCACGGTGGGGAAAGCCTCTTCGGCGCCGATGAATGCGAAGGGGATGATGGGTGATCCGGTCTGCAAGGCGATGCGCATGAAGCCTGTGCCGAAACGAGTGGTCTTGTAGCGGTCTTTGTACAGCTTGCCGATGCCTCGAACGCCCTCGGGGAAGACCATCAACAAGCGCTCGTCCTCGAGCAGGCGTACTGCGTGCTCGGGTAGGCCCGCTAGCTGACCCACACGGCTGAACATGGGCGAGACCACTGGCCAGTACTGGGCGAACTTCTCCACCATGCCGTGTACGTGGCGTGGTGGCTCCATCTCGAACAACAAGGAGCCCATCACCATGGCGGCATCAAAGGGTATTCCGCCAGAGTGATTGCCGATCACCAGGCCTCGTCCTTGCTTCGGCACATGCTCGACGCCGAAAACACGCATGCGAAAGTAGTGGCGATAGGCCGGCGCGATCACGCTGTAGGCGAAGGCCAGGTGGTCCCGCGAGATGCCGAAGTGATCGTGCCCATACTTGTTGAAGGGCAACTCCAATCGGGCCACTCGCTCTTTGACTTCCTGATCGGCCAGGTTTTGCCACATGCTCTTAGGCCCTCACGACGCCATCGATGAACGACCGAATCTCTGAGAACAGACGACGTCTCCCAAAGTGGGCGATGTGTCCTCCCGAGAACCAGTGCAGTCTCGGTTGCCCCCAGTGCCGCCAGAGCCTCTCGATCTCCGATGGGGGGCAGACCTGGTCTCCACGGGCGCCGACGATCATCAGGCGTTCCTTGGAGAGGAGGGGATTGTAGTTCAAGGGCGCGTGGATCGCGTGCACCTGCAGCAGCGTCTCGAGTGTGATCCCCTGGGCCTCGGCGTTCTTGCGTTGCGCGCCCCCTTCGCCGTGCGACCAGAGCGTGTCGGAAAGAGAGACCAACGGGATGGTCGGGATGCTGAATGCCAGATTGGGCTCCACAGCTGGTAGGAGTGCTGCCACATAGCCACCTAGGCTCATTCCCATGACCCCCACCGGGCCGCTGCCGGACTCCTGGAGCCATTGGATGAGGCAGCGAAGGTCCCAGATGCTCTGCAAGAAGCCCTCGTTCGTTCGCTGGAGGTCTGTTCCCGGAAACAGCTGACCGCCAAACAGAGAACCCCTCGGATTGCGGGGCCCGTGAAAGGGCAGCATCGGCAGAACCACATCGAGCCCCGAACGATAGAGGGAGCGAGCGAGATACACATGGCGCTGAAGACGGTAGTAGCCCGTCATCCAGCTGTGTAGGCAGATCAGTGTCGGATGCCCCGTTCCCTTGTGCCGGAAGGCTTCGGCACAGGCCCAGCGGTTTCGCTCCCAGCTGTCGAACTGGTTCTGATAGTCGGTATCCAGACAGCGATAGCCAGAGAGCCAGCGGTATCGCTCGAGGCGACCTCGGCGTAGCCAGCGCGACCGAGTGACTTGGACATCGGGGCTCTGGGGCTCTCTGAACACCAGCGTTCGGTCATGTCGGAGCTCGTCACGTCCGTAGAAATCCAGCGCCCGTCTCTGCGCTTCACGTACGTCTTCATCTTCGGGTTTTCCGGCGCTGAGCCACAGCAACTCCATGAGAGGCAGCGCAGAACGATCGATGCCTGCCCCGCAGGCTGCTAGGATCTTCGTGCCGGCATCCGCCGGTGGTTCCATTGTCTGAAGCACGGCCCAAGAATACATGCGCGGCCCGGTCCACCCGATCCACGACCCACTCTTCTCGCCTAAGGGCTTGGTGTTGCTCCTTGTCCTCCTTGTGTCGTGGGGCGCCAGTCTTTCGAGTTGCGCGCCCTGGACGCCCCCCGGAGATGGAGAGGCCAAGGGCTGTGTGCAGGAACTCCAATTGGATGTGCCCCTGGCGTCGAGGCTGGGGATTTCCAGTCATCTGGAGTGGGGGAGCAGCGCGGAGGCTGTGGCCTATCGCGAGTTCGAGAGTGCCGCCTGGCTGGACTTGGGAGTCGCCATGATGCGAACAGACTTCACTTGGGGCCGCGTCGAGCCCGAGCGAGATCAGTTCGACTTCAGCGGGATCGATCGAGTCGTCGATACCGCTGAGGCGCAGGGAGTGGAGGTCTTGGCCATCCTCAACTACGGCAATTGGTGGGCTACGAGCACGGAGAACAGCTTGAGCCCCCCGGATGATATGGCCGACTTCGGAGACTATGTGGAGGCTGTTGCGACTCGATATCGAGGGCGGATCCGCTACTACGAGATCTGGAACGAACAGAATGTGGGCTACACCTTCTGGCACCCCGTTGAAGATCCAGTCGCTTATGGAGCGCTGCTGTCCGAGGCCAGCGCCAGACTGCGAGCGATAGACCCCGAGGCCGTGGTCTCCTTTGGTGGTCTCTTCCAGCCCAGCCTCTTCTTCAACACCGAGGGCGAGGAGTATCTGCGACAGGTGGCGGACTCCGTCGCGGACCTCGCGAGCCTCGTGGACGTCGTGGCCTACCACCCCTATCGCTATCCGTTCACCGCTCCAGAGTCCTCGTCGGACAGCCAGGAGTCGCTGGTGGAGACCACCTGTCGTATGACGGATGCCTTGGTGGACCTGGGCCTGGTCGATGTGCCTCTCTGGATCACAGAACTGGGTTGGCACACCGCGCCCGAGGCGCTCGTCACCGGGGTGAGCGAGCAGGACCAGGCTGCCTATCTGGTGCGGTCGGCACTCCTGGCCTTTGGTCAGGGCGTGGAGCAGTTCACCTGGTACACCTTCCGGGACTCTGGTCTCGACACCGACGATCAGGAGCAAATGTTTGGCCTCTATGCGTTCGATGAGGACCCCACGGTGGCCCCGCTCCCGCGCGCCAAGCCTGCTGCTCAGGCCCACGCGACCCTTGCCCGTGGGCTCGCTCAGCACGATCGCATCGTGGATCTATCGCAGTGGCTGGGCCTCGACGAGGAGACCTATGCCTTCCAGTTGACTGGCGATCAACACGTCACGACCGCTCTCTGGACTGTGGGCGACTCCAGGACGGTTCGGTTGCCCGCACGCGGCGAGGCGGTGCTCGTATCCCTAGACGGTAGTGAGCTTGAGCTGGCGTCGATCGATGGTGCCTATGAGGTGGACCTATCAGGCTCGCCGGTGTTCATCGAAGCGGCTCGCGGGGTGCTGCCAGGCTCCTAGACGCGGAGTCTCGCGCTGCCT
>MDTE01092050.1_pt1 | contig 29048 bp, 27 predicted proteins | sample 811231 | NCBI WGS metagenome assembly MDTE01 (sample SAMN05326651, study PRJNA326480) | marine metagenome | isolation source: seawater | place: Indian Ocean: Red Sea | collected 2010 | reverse complement strand
CGGCGGCGCGCCTGCGGCCCCGGCCGCGCGAGAATCCGAGGCCGCTCCCGCCGATGCATCGGCCGCAAAGTCTGCGGCTGAATCGGCGACTCCGAAGCCGGCTGCGGATGTGGGCGGAACGGGCGACCGGGTGATCGCCAGTCCGCTGGCTAGGCGACTGGCTGCGCAGCAGGACATCGACCTGACGCAGGTTGAGGGCAGCGGACCCAACGGCCGGGTCGTTAAGGCTGATATCGAGAATTTCTTGGGCGCACCGGCGCCTGCTGCGAGAGTATCGGCCGTCTCGGCGGAAGGCAACGCGCCTTACGATGTGCTGCCACTGACTAACATGCGCAAGGTGATCGCCCAGCGTATGGTGGCATCCAAGCAGGAGGTGCCGCATTTCTACCTGACGGTGGATTGCGAGATCGACCGGCTGCTCGAGGCCCGCAAGAATTTGAATGCTCGGGCGAAGGACGGCGAGTTCAAGATTTCGGTCAACGACATGATCATCAAGGCTGCCGCGGCGGCGCTGATGGAAGTACCGCGAGCGAACGCGGCCTGGTCGGATGAGGGCGTGCGCCAATACAAGCGCGCGGATATATCGGTCGCCGTCGCCATGGATGACGGGCTGATCACGCCCATCGTGCGCGGTGCGGAGAGGAAGGGCCTGAAGGCGATCTCCGTCGAGATGGCCGATCTTGCGGCTCGTGCGCGAGAGAACAAGCTTGTGCCGGAGGAGTTCCAAGGCGGCACGTTCTCGATCTCGAACCTAGGCATGTATGGCCTCAAGCATTTCGATGCGGTCATTAACCAGCCGCAGGGAGCGATCCTGGGAGTCGGGGCCGGCGAGCAGCGCCCGGTGGTGCGCGATGGCGAGCTGGCCGTCGCGACCGTGATGACGCTCACCCTGTCGGTCGATCATCGTGCGCTAGACGGCGCGATCGGTGCGGAGTATCTCGCCGCGCTCAAGGGGCTCATCGAAGAACCCCTCGGGCTGTTGCTCTAGGCCTAGGGCAATCTTTTCAATACCGAGGTGGATTTCATGGCGGACAAGCAATTCGATCTGGTCGTCGTTGGTGGCGGCCCCGGCGGGTATGTCGCGGCGATCCGCGCCGCCCAGCTAGGGATGAAGGCGGCGGTCGTCGAGGCGAACCATCTGGGCGGCATCTGCCTGAACTGGGGCTGTATCCCGACCAAGGCGCTGCTGCGAACGTCGGAGATCTATCACTACATGCAAAACGCCGAGGCCTACGGCCTCAAGGCTGACAACGTGTCGTTCGACCTCAAGAAGGTTGTCGAGCGTTCGCGCGGGGTCGCCGGACAGCTGAATCAGGGGGTGGGCTATCTCCTCAAGAAGAACAAGGTTGAGGTGATCGACGGCTGGGGTAAGCTCGTGGGCGGCAAGGCCTTCGCGCGCAAGCTGACGGTCGAGAAAAACGGAAAGAAGGTCGCGGACGTGACCGCCAAGAATATCCTGTTGGCGACGGGCGCACGGGCACGGCAGATTCCGGGCATGGAAGCCGACGGCGAACAGATCTGGAGTTATCGCGACGCGATGGTGCCGGAGGAATTCCCTGGGTCGTTGCTGGTCGTCGGCTCGGGCGCCATCGGCATCGAGTTCGCGTCCTTCTACCGCACGCTCGGCGCTGAGGTGACCGTGGTCGAGGTGATGGACCGCATTCTGCCCGTCGAGGATGAGGAGATCTCGGGTCTAGCAGCCGAGGCGTTCGAGAAGCAGGGTATGACCCTGATCACCGGCGCCAGCGTGAAGTCGCTCTACAAGCAGCCGGACAAGGTCACGGCGACGATCGAGAAGTCGGACGGCAAGTCCAAGAACATCGATGTCGAGCGGGTGATCATGGCCGTGGGCATCGTCGGCAATGTCGAAGATATCGGGCTCGAGGTCACCAAGGTGAAGGTCGAGAAGTCTCACATCGTCATCGACGAATGGGGCCAGACCGACGAGCCGGGAATCTGGGCGGTCGGCGATGTTGCCGGACCGCCCTGGCTTGCCCACAAGGCATCCCACGAGGGCATCATCGCGGTTGAGAAGATGGCGGGTGCGGACAATGTGAATCCGCTGGACACGAGCCGCATTCCCGGCTGCACCTATTGCAGCCCCCAGGTAGCATCGATCGGTATGACCGAGGCCGCGGCCAAGCAGGTGGGCCGCAAGATCAAGGTCGGCCGGTTCCCCTTTCAGGGCAACGGCAAGGCGATCGCGCTTGGGGAGCCAGAGGGGCTGATCAAAACGGTTTTCGACGCCGACACAGGGGAACTCTTGGGCGCGCATATGATCGGCGCGGAGGTGACGGAGCTGATACAGGGTTACAGCGTCGCCAAGACCCTCGAGACCACCGAGCACGAACTCATGGAATCGGTCTTCCCGCATCCGACGTTGAGCGAGATGATGCACGAGTCCGTGCTTGACGCCCACGGACGCACGATCCATTTCTAGCCCATGAACTCGATCTCCGTTCGCGACAAGAGGACCGACCCCGCGCTCCGGCATCCGGAGAAGCGGAACCGGCCCGACAACCCGATCCAGCGCAAGCCCGACTGGATTCGCGTGAAGGCCCCGACCAGCAAGGCCTATCACGAGACCCGCAAGATGATGCGGGATCTCAACCTCGCGACGGTCTGCGAGGAGGCCGCGTGCCCCAATATCGGCGAATGCTGGGCGAAGAAGCATGCGACCATCATGATCATGGGCGACACCTGCACCCGGGCGTGCGCCTTCTGCAACGTGGCCACCGGGGTGCCCAAACCGCTCGATCCGAAGGAGCCGGCGAACGTCGCCGTGGCGGTCGGAAGCATGGCGCTTGAACATGTGGTGTTGACGTCGGTCGACCGGGACGATTTGGACGACGGCGGCGCGGATCATTTCGGCCAGGTTGTGCGCGCCCTGCGTGCGTCGGCGCCGGCGACCACGATCGAGATCCTCACGCCCGACTTCAAGGACAAGCCCGGCGCAATCGACATCATGGCGGCCGATCCGCCGGACGTTTTCAATCACAACCTTGAAACCGTGCCGCGGCTATATCCCACGATCCGTCCGGGGTCACGCTACTTCACTAGCCTCGACCTGTTGCGCCGTATCAAGGAGAGGGTCCCCAGTGTCTTCACCAAGTCGGGCCTGATGGTCGGCCTGGGCGAGACCCGCGAAGAGGTTGGCCAGGTGATGGACGATCTGCGCGCCGCCGATGTCGACTTTTTGACCATCGGCCAGTATCTGCAGCCGACGCCGAAGCATGCGCGGATCGACAAGTTCGTTTCGCCCAAGGAGTTCGAAGGGTATGGCAAGATGGCGCGTGGCAAGGGGTTTCTGCATGTGTCGGCGACACCGCTGACCCGGTCGAGCTATCACGCCGGCGATGATTTCGTGAAGCTGCGCGCGGCGCGTGAGGCCAAGCTAGCAGTGGCGGACTGAAAAAAAGCTACGTTCCCAAGTGCCATCTCACAAGGAAATCAAGGTTTTACCCTACACGCCCGACCAGCTTTTCGCATTGGTCGGCGACATCGAGAGCTATCCGGAGTTCCTGCCTTGGTGCCTGGCGGCTCGGAACCGCAAGCGTAAGCGAGCGGAGGGTGCGGAGGTCGTGTGGTCCGATCTCGTGATCGGGTTCAAGCTGATCCGTGAGCGTTTCACCTCAAAGGTCACGCTCGTGCCCTCGGCCGATGGTAGGGACGCGCGGATTGATGTCGAGTATGTGGATGGGCCGCTCAAATTTCTGCGCAACCACTGGATATTCGTTCCGCGCGAAGACGGCGGCAGCGAAATCGATTTCTACGTCGAATTCGAGTTCCGCAGCCGTATCTTTGAGAAGATGATTGGCGCGTTATTCCACGAGGCGGTCAGCCGAATGGTAGATGCCTTCGAGAAGCGTGCGGCCGAACTTTATGAACCGGTGGGAAAAGCCTAGTTGTTCTCGTCCTTGCGGCAGACGGCCTCGACCTTGTTCCCGTCGGGATCCAGCACGAACGCGGCGTAGTAGGTCGGGGTGTATTCCGGACGAAGGCCGGGTGCACCATCATCACGCCCGCCGTTAGCTATGGCCGCCTCGTAGAAGGCACGCACCGTAGCCCGGGAATCCGCGATCAGCGCGAAGTGGCCGCCGTTGTTGGCCACGACGTCCGTGTCCTTGTCGATGGGCTCACTGATCCAAAGCCACTGACGGCCGGAGCCATTGCCGAATGCTACGGCGAAGCCCTTGTCCATGACGATCTCTAGCCCGAGGGCCGCAAGCGTCGGCGTGTAAAAGGTCATGGCATGCTTGATGTCCCGGACACCGATCGAGGCGTGATCGAAGATCGCTGAGAAATCCCGGCTGTGGAAAGCCGCCTTGTTTACATCGTTTTCCGACATGGCTGTGTTGTCCGCGTTTTCGTGCTTATGACTTTGCCTGCACGGCGTGGCGCAGGATGGTGAATGCCGTCTGAACCGTTGCGTCGCGCACGGCCGCGCGGTCGCCGGGGAACACCTCGCAATAGGTAATGGTAGGCCGTCCGCGACCGGCGCTGGCGAAATGTACGAGCCCAACGGGCTTGTCCTTTGTGCCGCCGCCCGGGCCCGCCACGCCGGTGACAGATATTGTGATGTCGGCTAGCGACTTGGCAAGAGATCCCTCCGCCATCGCGCGCGCTACCTGTTCGCTGACAGCGCCATGCAGCGTGATCAGCATCTTCGGCACCCCGAGCATCTCCGTTTTGGCCTCGTTGGAGTAGGTGATGAAGCCGCGTTCGACTACATCCGACGAGCCCGCGATCTCGGTCAGGCAGCCCGCAATCAGCCCACCGGTGCAGGATTCCGCCGTCGTAATCTTGAGGTTCGCGCGCCGGCAGAGTTCGAGAAGCTCGGCGGCGTCGTGCAGAAGTTGTGCATCAAACATCGCGTCTTATCCGAACAGAGTGGGAATTGTGGTCTGGGAGCCGAGCCACACCGCGATCAGCCATGTCAGGAAACCTGCATAAACGCCCGCGCCGATGTCGTCGGCCATGATCCCAACGCCGCCATGAAGTTTCTCGAGGTCCTTCAGCGGCCAGGGCTTGGTGATGTCGGCGAAACGAAACAGCACAAAGGCAACCGGATAATAGCGCCAATCGAGCGCCAGCGGCAGAACGGCCAGCCACTGTCCGACGACCTCGTCGATCACGACACGCTGGGGATCCTGCAGGCGATGGAAGGTCGCGAGTTGTCCGCTGGCCCAGACGCCGACGACGAACCCGATGAGGATCAGCGCCATCAACAGGAACTGGCCGCCGATAACGACCGCGAAGAGCGCGAAGGGCAGGGCGGCGAGCGAGCCCCATGTTCCCGGCGCGCCCGGCAGGTCGCCGGTGCTGAACCAAGTGGCGAGCATGCGCGCAATTTTGGGCTCCGGTGCACCGTGTTGTTTAGGTTTGATGGTCACTGCCCGGCCCCTATAGTGATGGTGGCGCTGGCCTGGGCAGCGATGCCCTCGGCGCGGCCCGTGAAGCCGAGACCCTCGGTGGTGGTCGCCTTCACCGAGATGCGCCTAGGTTCGACCGCAAGTCCTTCGGCGATACGCATACGGATGGCGTCACGATGCGGCCCCACGCGCGGTGCCTCGCAAATGATCGTCAGGTCGGCATGGACCAAGGTCCCGTGGCGCGCGCGCAGTAACTCCATGGCGTGGGACAGGAAATGCATCGAATCCTTCCCTTGCCACCGCAGGTCCGACGGCGGGAAGTGGGTGCCGATGTCGCCGTCGCCTAGCGCACCAAGGATCGCGTCAGTTAGCGCGTGGAGCGCCACGTCGGCGTCCGAATGGCCAGCTAGGGCCCGGTCGTGGGGAATGTCCACTCCGCCGAGCCTGACATGATCGCCTGGGCCGAAGGCATGCACGTCGAATCCGGAACCGACCCGGGTCTCGCGGGTGGACAGAAGCCAAGCCTGTGCTCGGGCCATGTCTTCGTCGTGGGTGATCTTGATGTTTGCGTCCTCGCCTTGGACTGTCATTACGTCCAGCCCCGCCGCCTCGGCGATTGAAGCATCGTCGGTGTAGGTGCGGTCGCCGTCGCTTGCGGCGCGCTCATGCGCGGCCAGCAGCTGGAGGAAACGGAATCCTTGAGGCGTTTGCACCCGGCAGAGACCGGTACGGTCGACCGTTTCGACAATCCGCTTGCCGTCGGTGCGCTTGACTGTGTCGATAACGGGAAGGACAGGTACGGCCCCGTCGGCATCCGCTAGGGCGCTGATCACCCGGTCGATCAGGGCGGCGGAGACGAAGGGGCGGGCGCCGTCATGAATCAGAATGTTGGCGGGTGCGGGGGCGTCGGCGTCGGCTAATGCCGCTAGGCCGTTGCGTACGGATATCTGCCGTGTCGCACCGCCGATGATCGGCGACCCCAACCCGAGCCCGCGGGCCGCATCGGCGAACGGTTCTGCGTCGTCGGGGTGAATAACCGCGCGGACGTTGCCGATTGCCGGATGGGCGTGAAACGCTTCCAGGGTGCGTCGGAGGACCTGGCGGCCGTACAGATCGCGATACTGCTTGGGTGTGTCTCCGGGCATCCGAGACCCGCGGCCGGCGGCGACGACTAGGGCGATATTTTCGGGCACGTTCGGCGACTCCAAGCGGAAACCTCGGGCGCACGTTAGTCTCCTGTCTAGGCATTGCCAAGGCTTGCCCGGAACGGCTTCGCGCCGAAAGCGGAATCTCCTGCATCGCGCGAGTGACCGGCGCGGCGCGTGGCCCTATTATGCTGCTATGGCTGGATCTTTTACATTGGGCATTGCGGCGCTGCTGACGCTCTTGCCAGCCGCGATATTGCCGTATGTAAAGCCTGGTTTAGCCGGCAGGCCGACGGGGGCGATCTTCTGGCCGCTGCTGGTCACGGCTACCGTCGGGCCTTTGGCGTTGGATCTGTCAGTGTCAGGGGGAATCTGGCGCACGGGCTTCAGCGCGACCCTATGGACGATTGTCGCGGCGACGATGTTTGTCTATCTGGCCGTGTGCGTGATTTCCGATGCGGCCCAGCGGCTCTCCGGACTAGTACTGCCCTATCTCGTGATCCTCGCGTTGATCGCGCTGGCATGGTCGTCAGTCCCTGATCGACCAGTATCGGGCAACCTTCTGACCGTCTGGCTGCAACTGCATATTGGCATTTCCCTGCTGACCTACGCGCTGGTCGGCCTTTCGGCCATGGCGGCGCTTGCCATCTGGGTGCGCGAGCGAGCGTTGCGGGCGCACAGGCTGGCAGGCTGGTCGGCAAATCTTCCCGCGATCGCCGACGCCGAGAGGCTACAAATCCGGCTTCTCGCCTGTTCCGAGATCGTATTGGGCGTCGGGCTAATGACCGGTATGGCGACTCATCTAGCCGTTTCCGGCGCAATTGTCAGCCTCGATCACAAGACGCTTCTTTCCATCCTGACCTTCGTCGTCATCGGTGTCCTGCTGATGCTGCACTGGGGCAGCGGGTTAAGGGGGCGTCGGGCCGCTCGGATTGTCCTCCTTGCCTTCCTGTTAATTACGCTTGCTTTTCCCGGCGTTAAGTTCGTCACCGACGTGATCATCGGCTAGATGCCAAAGTTTACGCTTGTTGCGCTGCACAAAAAATCTTAATATGCACACTGAATAGTCAACGATCAATTATGCATAAAATTTAGGCAACACTACGTTGAATACGACCGAGCCCCTTGATATTGGTCCCGTCCACATTCGAAACCGCGTTGTTCTGGCGCCCATGTCGGGTGTTAGCGATCAGCCTTTTCGCAAGCTCGCAGCGCGGTTCGGAGTGGGTTTGGTTGTGTCGGAAATGGTCGCCAGCCGACAGATGCTGTTGAACACGCGCCAGTCCTCGCGACGTATGCTGTTCGATCCTGTGGAAGGACCCGCTTCGATCCAGTTGGCGGGTACGGAACCCGAAATCATGGCGGAGGCGGCACGAATGTCGGTGGACCGGGGCGCAGATATCGTGGATATCAACTTCGGCTGCCCAGCCAAGAAGATTGTTCGAAAGGCAAGCGGGTCGGCCATGATGCGCGACGTACCTCTGGCGACCGCGATCATGGCGGCAGTTGTCGATGCGGTGGATGTGCCGGTGACAGTCAAGATGCGCAGCGGCTGGGACGATGCTAGCCGCAACGCGCCGGAGCTCGCGCGCATCGCCGAGGATCTTGGGATTCAGTTGGTCACGGTGCATGGCCGCACCCGCTGCCAGTTCTATACCGGGACGGCCGATTGGGACTTCATCGCCGAAGTACGCGACAACATCTCGATTCCACTGATCGCCAATGGTGACATTCGTTCGATCGACGATGCCTATGGATGTATGAAACGTTCCGGCGCGGACGCGGTTATGATCGGTCGGGCGGCTCAGGGCCGGCCCTGGTTCCCGGGGGATGTGGCATATCACTTCATGACTGGACAGGCGCGCGCGGAACCGGACATTCCAGAGCGCTGGGCGGTTTTGCGCGAGCATCTCGACGGGATGCTAAGCCTTTACGGTGTGAGCAACGGGATCCGCAACGCCCGAAAACATATCGGCTGGTACCTGACCGGCCTACCGGGGGCGGCGGAATTCCGGAACGTGGTCAACAACACCCTCGATCCGGCGGTGATTTTCGATGAGATGCGGCGTTTCCACGATCGCTCGCTCGGTGTCGCCTGATGTCCGTTGCGAGTGATCATACCGAAGCGGACGGATCTGAATTGCAGGACGGCATCGACGCCATGTCGGTGCTGAACTCCCTGTCCGACGCGGTAATCGCGGTGGGTGAGGGGAACCGCATTGGGTATGTGAACTATGCGGCGGAGCATCTCTTTGACACCGCCGCCCACGGACTGGTTGGACATTGTCTCGACGAATTCATAACGCTGGATAACCCACTGTTTTTTGTAATAGAAAAATCACGGCAGGACAGTGCGAGCTACGCAGAGCGTGATGTGCGGATCGACGGGCCACGCCTCAGCGAACGCGAGATGTCCGTGCAGTCGCAGCCGCTGTTCGATGGCTCTGGTCTCGTGGTTGTGAGCCTGCATGAGCAGACGCTAGCCCGCCACATAGATCGCCAACTCGTGCATCGCGGTGCCGCCCGGTCGGTAACGGCCATGGCGTCCATGCTAGCGCATGAAGTAAAAAATCCCCTTTCGGGCATCCGCGGCGCGGCGCAGCTACTCGAGGACGGCACCGATGACGACGGTCGGGAGCTGACTCAGCTGATTTGCGACGAGGCGGACAGGATCGTCTCCCTTGTGAATCGCATGGAGGCGTTTTCGGACGAGGGGTTGCCGGAACGTTCGGCGGTCAACATCCACGAGGTCCTCGACCGGGTCCAGAGATCAGCGGAAAGCGGATTTGCACGGCATGTTCGTTTCCTGCCATTGTTCGATCCTTCGCTACCGATGGTCTCCGGCAATCGCGACCAATTAATTCAGGTATTCCTCAACCTTGCCAAGAACGCTGCCGAAGCGCTTGGGTCCTCTGGCGGTGAAATCCGTATCGAGACCCGCTATCGCCACGGGCTCCGACTGGCACTTCCCGGCTCGGGCGAGCGCGTTGACCTCCCGATCGAGATCACGATCCGTGACAATGGCCCGGGCGTGCCGTCGGACATTCGCCCCTACCTGTTCGATCCGTTCGTCACCTCGAAGAATAACGGCAGCGGGCTCGGACTGGCTCTGGTGGCGAAGTTAGTACGCGATCATGGGGGGGTCATCGATCTGGAGAGCGACTGGTCGGGGACGGCCTTTCGCGTGATGTTGCCGGTGGATGAAACCGACGCGGAGCAAGCGTAATGAGCGGCGCGACGATCCTGATTGCGGATGACGACCGGAGTATCCGCACGGTTCTGGGGCAGGCGCTTGGCCGGATCGGCCACGAGGTTCGCTCCACGGGGACGGCAGCTAACCTGTGGCGCTGGATTTCAGAGGGCGAGGGAGATCTAGTCATCACCGACGTGGTTATGCCGGACGAGAATGGCCTCGACCTTATTCCGCGCATCCGCAAGATCCGGCCTGATCTACGGATTATAGTGATGAGTGCACAGAACACACTGCTCACGGCAGTGCGCGCGACCGAGCGGGGCGCGTTCGAATACCTACCTAAGCCCTTCGATCTGAAGGAAGTGGTCTTTGTGGTCCAGCGAGCCCTGTCTGAGGCTCCTGAGCCGGCTGTGACGACGGACCATACCCTACCCGGCGAGGAGGAAGACCTGCCGCTCATTGGGCGCTCGGCGGCGATGCAGGACATCTACCGGGTTCTGGCTCGGCTCATGAATACGGATCTTACCGTTATGGTTACGGGCGAGTCCGGCACCGGTAAGGAACTGGTCGCGCGGGCGCTGCATGATTATGGCAAGCGCCGCTTTGGCCCCTTCATTGCAATCAACATGGCTGCGATCCCCCGAGAACTGATTGAAAGCGAACTGTTCGGACATGAGAAGGGCGCGTTCACCGGGGCAACCAGCCGCTATTCCGGTCGCTTCGAGCAGGCCGAGGGCGGGACCCTGTTCCTCGACGAGATCGGCGATATGCCGATCGAAGCCCAGACGCGCCTTCTGCGCGTGCTTCAGGAGGGCGAATACACCATGGTCGGCGGGCGGTCCGCGATTTCAACCAACGTGCGCATCATCGCTGCGACCCATCGTGACCTGGGCTTGGCTGTACGTCAGGGCCTGTTTCGCGAGGATCTTTATTACCGCCTGAATGTTGTCCCGTTGCGCATCCCTCCGCTGCGCGAACGTTCGGGGGATATTCCAGAACTGGTTAGCCATTTCCTGTCGCGTGCGGAGACGGTCCATGCCGCGCCCAAGAGCTTTGCACCTGAGGCGATCAAACGATTGCAGCGGTATCGTTGGCCCGGAAACGTTCGAGAACTTGAGAACCTCGTTCAGCGGCTGTCCGTGCTTTACAACGAAGACTTGATCAGCCTCGAGACCGTCGAGGCCGAACTGGCGCAGTCTTCGCCCGGCAGTACGGGGGAGGCGGGCTCGAGCGAGGAATCTCTTTCTGATGCGGTTGAGCGGCACCTTCGGACGTATTTTTCAGCCCATCACGAAGGATTGCCGGCACCCGGGTTATACGGCCGCGTGCTGCATGAGATGGAGCGGCCGCTAATCACGCTGGCGCTAGAGGCTACACGCGGAAACCAAGTTCGCGCCGCCGCTCTTCTGGGGCTCAACAGAAATACATTACGTAAGAAAATAGGTGAGTTAGACATTGATGTTGTGCGGGGCGTAAAATAGTGCATCGTGCGCTTTGACCGGTGCGGCCCCATATTCAGTCGAGGCAGCCAATCGGCATCTAGGCAGGCACGTGTACTATCGAGCATCGAATGACCGATGATGTAAGCGCAGGGAAGGCGCCCGGACACGCGCTGCAGGTGACGTCAGAGGCATCGCAGAAGTATCCGCGCGGCGCGGCACGCCGGGACGCGGCAGCGTTACGGCGTGCTGTTAATTGGGCGAGGCGCGCCAATATCGCTCGGTACTTGGCGTTCACCCTGATGGCAGTGGGCGTAACGGCGGCGATCGCCACATTCCTAACCCTGACGGGCAATAGCGACTTCGGCATGGGTGAGTCTGCGCTAGACGTTTTCGTTGCGATCGACCTAGTGCTTGTTCTGGCTCTCGGCGCGGTTGTCGTGCAGGCGCTGGTGCGCATGTGGGGGCGTCGCAGGTCCGGACTTGCGGCAGCCCGTCTCCATGTCAGGTTAGTCGGGCTTTTTTCCGTCGTCGCGATTGTTCCGGCAATCCTCGCGGTGGTTCTGGCTGCGCTGTTCTTCAACGTCACGATCCAGAACTGGTTTAGCGACAGGGTTCGGCAGGCGGTCGAAAGCTCGGTACGGGTCTCGGATGCGTATCTGAGCGAGCATGAACAGATATTTCGCTCCGACACGATTGCGATGACTCAAGAACTGAACCGCATCTGGCCCCAGATCGCGACAAATAGCCGGCGCACTCAGCGTAGCTTGGAGATACTCACCGAGCGGCATTCCGTCCATGGCGCGCTCCTGCTCGACCCGTTCAAGCGCACGCTCACGGAGGCGGGTTTCACATCCTCGCTGAGCTTCGATCTGCCACCGGCTTGGGCCTTCGAGGATTCGAGCAGCGGTCAGCCGGTGGTCCTTGTGGCGGAGAACCGGGACCGGGTGCGTGCGCTGGTCGCATTAGATGTGCAGCCGAAGGTCTTCCTGTATGTCGGGCGCTTCATCGACCCTAATGTACTGGAACTGCGCGAGACAACCCGGCGTGCCGCACGCGACTATGCGCTTGTGGAATCCGAACTCACTGAGCTGCAGATCGAACTCGCGGCGATCTTCGTGATTGTCACTCTTCTGTTGCTGATGACAGCCGTGGGGCTCGCCTTTGTTTTCGCCAATCGGCTCACTCGACCGATCGCGAGCCTTGTCCATGCAGCCGAGATGGTGCGCTCTGGCAATCTCGGCGTACGCCTCGCCGAGGCTAGCCGGTCCGACGACGAGATAGGCATGCTCACCCGGTCGTTCAACCGCATGACACGCCAGCTCGATGAGCAGCGCCGTGAACTGACGGAAGCCAACCGTCAACTGGAGGATCGTCGACGTTTCACCGAGGCGGTTCTCGGCGGTGTTTCGGCGGGCGTGGTTGGGCTAGACGGTGCCGGCCGGGTTAGCCTGCCCAACCGATCCGCTACCGCGCTGCTCGGCCTTCGGCTCGACCAGCTGATGGGACGAGATCTGAGTGAATGTGTGCCTGAACTAGCGGACCTGATTGCTTGCGCGATCGCGGATCCAGAGCGCCTGGTTGAGGACGAGGTTGCCGTGGAGACGGAAACCGATCGCAAGACGCTGCATGTCCGCATCGCCGCGGAGCATGATGCCCAGCAGGCGGTAATTGGTTTTGTCGTTACCTTCGATGACGTCACGGAACTTCAGTCGGCGCAGCGCAAGGCCGCGTGGGCGGACGTGGCACGCCGGATAGCTCATGAGATTAAGAACCCTTTGACCCCCATCCAGCTGTCCGCGGAGCGCCTCAAGCGCAAGTATCTGAAGGAGGTGGAGAGCGACCCCGAGGTCTTCGCCCAATGCACGGACACGATTGTGCGCCAGGTTGGAGACATCGGCCGCATGGTAGATGAATTTTCGGCCTTTGCGCGTATGCCGAACCCGGTCATACAGCCTGCGGACTTGGTGAAAATTTGCCGTGAGGCCGTTTTCTTACAGGATCAGGCCCGCTCGGACATACGGTTCGAACTTGAGTCCCCCGACTGTCCGGTGACGGCGAACTGCGATGCCGGCCTGCTCAGCCAGGCGCTTACCAACCTGTTGCAGAATGCTGTCGATGCGATCGTTGGGCGGTCTGATGACGATGACGAGACGGGCTGGGTGCGGCTGCAAGTCACCACGCAGCTCAACACCGCCTTGATCCTTGTTGAGGATAATGGATGTGGGTTACCGGTCGAGGAGCGCGCGCGACTTACCGAGCCTTATGTAACAACTCGCTCCAAGGGCACGGGCTTGGGGCTGGCGATTGTCTCGCGAATCGTCGAGCAACATGGTGGAACCCTGATCCTCGAGGATCGGGGTGCAGATCTGCAAGGTGCACGTATTGTGCTGACGCTGCAGATGGACCTTCCTACTTCGGGGCAAGCAGAGGCCGCGGTCCGGCCGATACAGAGCTAGGCGGCACGTCACGGCATGGCAGAAGATATTCTCATAGTCGATGATGAAGACGATATTCGTCTTCTGATTTCCGGCGTCCTTGGAGACGAAGGCTACGAAACGCGCGATGCGTCTAACGCCGAGCAGGCGATAGAACAGATCGCTGCGCGCCGGCCGAGCCTAGTGGTGCTGGACATCTGGCTCGAAGACAGCTCACTCGACGGTATGGAGCTTCTCCACCTGATCCGGCGCGAACACCCGAACGTGCCCGTCGTGATGATCAGCGGACATGGATCGGTCGAAACGGCGGTACAGGCGATTAAGGTCGGGGCGTATGACTATATCGAGAAGCCTTTCAAGACGGACCGGTTGATCACCATTATTAGCCGCGCCATCGAGGCTGCTCGGCTGCGCCGCGAGAACAGGGAACTTCGCCTGCGTGCCGGGGCTGAGACAGAGCTTGTTGGCGATTCTCCGGCGGTTGTGCAGCTCCGCCAGGGAATCGATAAGGTGGCGCCGACAGGCAGCCGGGTGCTGATTACCGGCCCAGCTGGGGCGGGCAAGGAGGTAGTGGCGCGCATGCTTCACGCCTGCTCGCGCCGCGCCGACCAGCCCTTCGTAGTGGTCAATTGCGCTTCGATGGCGCCGGACCGTATGGAGGTCGAGTTGTTTGGTGTCGAGAGCGGCCGTAGCAACGAAGTCGAGGGACGCAAAATCGGACTCTTCGAGCAAGCTCATAACGGGACCCTGTTGCTCGATGAAGTCGGCGATATGCCGCTGGAGACACAAGGTAAGATTGTGCGCGTCCTGCAGGACCAGACGTTTGAGCGGGTAGGCGGCGGCCAGCGCATAAGGGTCGATGTGCGAGTGGTGGCGACAAGCACCCGTGATCTGCAGGAGAAAATTCAGGCCGGGCACTTTCGTGAGGATCTATTCTACCGGTTGAATGTGGTACCGTTCGACGTGCCCAACCTGACCGACCGGCGCGAGGATATTCCAAGGTTGGCGGAACACTTCATGCGGCGGGCATCCGAACAGGCCGGAATGCCGCCGCGCCGAATCGGGCCGGACGCGATGACGGCGCTACAGGGGCACAGCTGGCCGGGGAATGTGCGTCAGCTGCGAAATGTCATCGAGTGGCTGCTGATAATGGCATCGAGTGATCAGGGCGATTCTATTCGCTCGGAAATGCTGCCGCCGGAAATCCTCGAGAAAACCCCGAGAGCGCTTCAGGGCACGTCGAACACTGAGTTTCTAGCACTTGGATTGCGCGATGCCCGTGAGGAGTTCGAGCGACAGTATCTTGAAGCGCAGGTAAAACGGTTCGGTGGAAACATCTCCAAGACGGCGACGTTTGTGGGCATGGAGCGCTCCGCACTGCATCGCAAACTGAAGTCACTTGGCGTAAAAGGACCCGGCGCAGGGGCCGAGGAGTAGCCTACGCGACCGGGCGCCGTATGCGGCGGTGTGGTCTATGCGGCTGATTTCGGGGGAATCCCATGAAAGCGATTATCTGTGGTGGCGGTCAGGTTGGATCGAGTATCGCACGCGAGCTTGCCGCCGAGCGGGTCGATGTAACGGTCATTGACCAGAGCCCGGAGTTGATCCGTCGGATTCGGGACACGCTCGACGTGACGACGATGATAGGGTTTGCCTCGCATCCCGATGTGCTCGAGGCCGCCGGCGCGCGTGATGCGGACATGATCGTCGCGGTCACCTTCGCCGATGAAGTGAACATGATCGCCTGCCAGGTGGCGCATTCCCTGTTCGACGTGCCAATGAAGATCGCCCGTGTGCGTTCTCAGGCCTATCGAAACCCGATCTGGTCGGATCTCTTTTCGCGCGATCACATGCCGATCGACGTGATCATTTCGCCCGAGATCGAGGTCGCACGGGCAATCGGCCGTCGGTTTACGGTGCCCGGATCATTCGAGATGATTCCGCTGGCTAACAATCGTATGCGGCTGATCGGCGTGCGTTGCGAGGATGATTGCCCGATCCTCAATACGCAGCTGCGACAGCTCACTACACTGTTCCCCGATCTGCGTCTTTCGATCATCGGTATTATCCGGGAGGGAAACCCGATAGTGCCCAACGGTGACGACCATCTAGAGGCCGGTGACGAGGTGTATATTGTGATCGATCCTGAGCATGTGCCGCGGGCGATGGCCGCCTTTGGGCATGATGAGCAGGAGGCTCGTCGTGTCATTATCATCGGCGGCGGCAATATCGGTCAGAGCTTGGCCGCGGATATCGAGGAGCAGTTCTCAGGAATCTCGGCCCGGATCATCGAGCTCAAGCAGGAGCGCGCGGAAGAAGCGGCGCAGGCGTTAGGTAAGACAGGCGTTATTCATGGCGATGCGCTCGATCCAGAAATTTTGAGCGAGGCCAGTGTCAGCAAAGCGAGCACTGTCGTAGCCGTCACCAACGATGACGAGGTGAATATCCTCGCCTCACTGCTTGCCAAACGCTATGGCGCGGAACGAGCGGTTACCTTGGTCAACAGTAATACCTACAATCCGCTGTTGGCTCCGCTCGGCATCGACGTGGTCGTAAACCCCCGGGTGATTACCGTATCCACGATCCTCCAGATTATCCGGCGCGGCCGTATTCGGTCGGTCCACTCGATCGGAGAAAATTTCGGCGAGGTCATCGAGGCCGAAGCCCTCGATACGTCGAACCTCGTCGGCAAACCGATTAAAGACGCGAAGCTGCCTGCCGGCGTGATCGTCGCTGCGATTCTGCGTGACGAAGACGTGCTTATGGGCACCAAGGATACGGTCATCAATTCGGGCGACCGGGTTATCCTGTTTGCGACAAAGGACGCAGTCCGCAAGGTTGAGAAGATGTTCGCTGTGCGCCTCGAATTCTTCTAGTTCGCGCTGACGGGAGGCGATAATGCCGCGTTTTGCCTATGTGAACGGCCGATATATCGACCATCGCCGCGCTGCAGTGCATGTGGAGGATCGGGGCTATCAGTTGGCCGACGGCGTATATGAGGTCATCCATCTTTTCCGTGGACGGTTAGTCGACGAGGACGCGCATCTCGATCGGCTCGGCCGGTCTCTCGAAGAGCTCCGTATGTCCTGGCCGATCTCGCGGTCGGCGCTGGGAGTGGCGATACGGGAACTCATCCGGCGGAACCGTTATGCTACCGGACTGGTATATATTCAGGTAACCCGCGGCGTGGCGCCGCGCGATCACAAATTTCCGATAGTAGGCCGACCGGTGCTGGTCATGACCATTAGGCCGATTTCCGAATTCCCGACGGAGATGCGTGAGAATGGAGTCGCGGTTATCACGATCGACGATTTGCGCTGGGCACGGTGTGATATCAAGACCGTAGCGCTTTTGCCGAACGTACTCGGAAAGCAGGCGGCCGCCGAAGCCGGGGCCTATGAAGCTTGGATGTGCGACGGCGATGGTTTCGTGACCGAAGGCACGTCTTCGAACGCTTGGATTGTGACGGATGAAGGTACGCTGGTTACCCGCCCGGCGGGACCAGATATTCTGCGCGGGATTACCCGCCAAGCGATCCTCGCACTCGCCGAAGTGCAGGAGGTTCCGGTTGAGGAGCGAAAGTTCACCCGCGAAGAGGCTTTGGCCGCGCGTGAAGCCTTCCTGAGCAACTCGTCGCACTTCGTCACACCGGTGACCAGCATCGATGATGTGGTGATTGCGAATGGCAAGCCAGGTTCCCTGAGCGTGGCGCTCCACAAACGCTACATGGACTACATGGAAGCGATGCCGGCGGCGCTCGACGACACGCAGCGCAAGAAATCTTTGAGTTGAAGACTGGAAATCTGTTCCGCGGAGCCTAACGTATAAGGAGTTGTCAGTAGTGCTTTGCGGCAAATCAAACACATGACACAACACCGTCCGTGCATCACATAATACAACACACCCAAGAACAACATTTGAGGTAATAAGATGGCTGAAGAACGGTCACAGAATGTTCAGGATGTCTTTCTAAACAACATTCGTAAGAACAAAACCCCGGTCACGGTTTTTCTCGTCAATGGCGTCAAGCTGCAGGGCGTTGTGACCTGGTTCGATAATTTTTGTGTCTTGCTGCGCCGTGATGCGCACTCGCAACTGGTCTACAAACATGCGATCTCAACGGTGATGCCGTCGATGCCAATTGATCTGTTTGAGCCGGAGAGAGACGAGGCGGAAGCCGAACCGGCTAAGTAAACGCTCGTCTTGGGCACAAACACGGATTCCACGACCGACGAGATCGGGGCGACGCCGACGCGCACCATGGTGTTGCAACCGGTTATCCCTTGTTCGAGCGGTGCCGATGCACGTAGCCCTGACACCCGGCTCGATGAGACTGCGGGGTTGGCACTTGCTATCTCGCTAAACATCGTGGCCCAACGCGCGGTCGTTGTTACTCGGCCTCGGCCGTCGACCCTGTTCGGTGGCGGTGTAGTCGACGAGGTGTGCGACCGTATTAAGGCCGAAGAGATCGACCTAGTGATCGTCGGCTGGCCACTCACGCCCGTCCAGCAGCGTAATTTGGAACGTACATGGAAGTGCAAAGTGATTGATCGGACCGGGCTCATCCTCGAAATATTTGGGGCCCGGGCCCGCACCCGGGAAGGGCAACTACAGGTAGAATTAGCAGCACTCAGCTATCAGCGTAGTCGGCTCGTACGTTCGTGGACCCATCTCGAGCGCCAGCGTGGCGGTTTTGGTTTCGTCGGCGGGCCGGGCGAACGTCAGATCGAGATCGACCGGCGTCTAATTGACGACCGTCTTGCTCGTTTGAAACGCGAACTCGACCAAGTGCGCCGCACTCGGGGGCTGCACCGCAAGGCGCGCGCGCGTGTGCCGTATCCGCTGATCGCGCTAGCGGGCTACACAAATGCCGGAAAATCAACGCTTTTCAACCGGATCACTGCGGCCGAGGTCTTCGCCGAGGACATGCTGTTCGCGACACTCGACCCGACGATGCGCCAGCTCGAGTTGCCGTCGGGTCGGACGGCGATCCTGTCCGATACGGTGGGGTTTATCTCGGAACTGCCTACAGACCTAGTCGCAGCCTTTCGGGCGACGCTTGAAGAGGTCACCGCGGCGGATGTAATCGTTCATGTGCGCGATTGCGCCGATCCCGACACGAATGCGCAGCGCGCCGATGTTGAAGACATCCTCGAAAATCTTCTGGACGGTGTGGAACGGCTGGACGACGACGGCACCGCCAAGCCGCCCCCGGTGCAGATAGAAGTGCTCAACAAGATCGACCTGATCGATACGGAGGAGCACGCTTTCTTAGCCGAGCAAACGCACTACAATGACGATGTGGTGATGCTCTCGGCCCAGACAGGCGAGGGGTGCGACGATTTTCTGGCATGCATCGATGCGGTTCTCGCCGCGGACGAAAGCGTGGAGACGTTCGACGTGGCCTTCGCCGATGGGGCCGGCCTTGCCTGGCTCTATGAGAGGGGCGAAGTGCTCGAACGCGATGACAGTGATGGCCGCGCACGGGTAACGGTGCGCCTTGCGCCGCGCGACATTGCCCGCTTTCGAAAGCGGCTGGCGGAACGGCTGCCGGTCGAATGAGCATCGTGCGATCCAACCATGAACGCGTGTCCGAACTGATTCGCGCTGCTGCGGTAAACATTATCCTGCCGCGTTTCCGGGCACTTGGGGAAGGGGAGGTCGATGAGAAGGAGGGTGGCGAACTTGTGACTGTCGCCGATATTGAGTCCGAGGCTTGGCTGGCCCGGCATTTGCCTGAGCTTGTGCCGGGGAGTGTGGTCGTAGGTGAAGAGGCAGTCTTTGCGGACAGGTCGGTGTTCGAGAGACTGTCGGGCGACGCACCGGTCTGGGTCATCGACCCGGTCGACGGCACGTGGAACTTCGCCAATGGCCGTCCGACATTTGCCGTCATTGTTGCCTATGTCGTGCGCGGTGAGGTCGAGGCCGGCTGGATCTACGAGCCGGTCTCCGAACGGCTGGCCTTCGGTGCGCGCGGTGAGGGGGTTTCGCTCGACGGGCGGGCAATCAGCCTGGGGACGGCTGGTGGGACATCCGATTTCGTCGGCACCGCGGCGCGCTATCTACGCGAACGGGCGGAGGCCGCTCCCGAGACCGTGCGTCAGGTGTTCCCGCCGCGCTGCGCGGGCAACGAGTATATCCGCATTCTGTCCGGCGAACGGTCTTTCTCGGCCTATACCAAACTGCTGCCATGGGATCATGCTGCCGGGAGTTTTTTGGTTCGTGAAGCCGGCGGGCACAATGCATTGCTCAACGGCGGGCGTTATGACCTGACCCGTCCGAAGGGCGACATGTTGACAGCAACGAGCCTGGATGTCTGGGAAACTATTCGCGATGTACTGGCCCCGGGTAACGCAGATGCACGATGATAAGGGAAGCCGACATCGCACCATTTGAAAGCTGCGTTCATTGGCCTGAGAGCCATTGTATACTCAATGGCTGGCCATTTACGTAAAGCGCGATCACGAGTTATCCTTCTGCAGTTGGACGACCGCCAAGGCGGATGCGTGGAGCACGCGGGGAGTTGCAGGAGTTTACAACCCACGCCTTTTTGCTGCTTGCCAGCGTTCCTCGTAAATATTCAATCCGACTTTGTCCCAGGTGAGACCATCATCACGGATCGTGTTCTCGACATCGCGGAAGCGGCGTTCGAATTTGGCATTGGTACCCTGCAGCGAATTCTCCGGGTTCAGTTTGAGATGTCGGGCAAGATTGACGCACGAAAAAAGGAGATCTCCCATTTCATCGGACATCCGCTCGGCGGATCCGCCGTTGGAAATCTCGGCCTTCAATTCCTCCAGCTCTTCCTCGAGTTTTTCGATTACCGGCCCGAGTTCTTCCCAGTCGAAGCCACCGCGCGCAGCCCGTTTCTGAAGTTTCTCGGCCCGTGTGAGGGCAGGCAGGGCGACGGGGACGTCGTCCAGCAGGCTAGGTATTTCGCCCCGGGCCTCTGATTTTTCCTCGCGTTCGTGCGCCTTCTGGCGCTCCCAGTCGTCGCGCAGGTTGGACTCTGGATTGTGATTGTCTGTGTCGAAGACATGCGGATGGCGGCGGACCAGCTTGTCTACGATTGCACCGGCGACGTCCTCGAAATCGAAAGATTTCTCCTCTTCGGCCATACGGGCATGGAAAACGACTTGGAGCAGCAGATCGCCGAGTTCGTCGCGCAAGCTCTCGCGGTCGCCGCGCTCGATCGCGTCTGCGACCTCGTATGCCTCCTCGATGGTATATGGTGCAATAGATCTGAAATCCTGCTCGATATCCCAGGGGCAGCCGCTTGTAGGGTGGCGCAGCTGAGCCATGATATCGATCAGGCGGTCGATGTTGCGCGCCGTCATTTTTGCCTCCGGAGTTGAGGGAAATCGAAGCCTAGTGTGTGGCGAGATTCGATGGAATGGACGCATTACTGAGTGAGCTAAATATTCGTGAGTTAGTTACCGATTTCGGGTTGCATGTCCCGAGGTTCGTAGTTCGAGGGGGAGTCGAAATAATGCTCCGAGGATCTGGTGCAGGGCCAGCAGAGGTCTGGGGCGTGTTGTTGTCCAGTTAGAAGGTGATCGTTGCGAAGATGATCGTCCCGCGGATTTAATCGCATTGCAGACAGTAAGCATGCGGGTGTTGATCGCAGCGGCCGTCGCGCCGCACCAAAATCCATACCAGTCGGATGATAGCACCCGCTGGCCTCGGGCTAGGCCGAGATTTGCGCCGACGACGAGAACCTAGGTGCCACTTGGTTGCTGCGGCGCGCGGTCTCGAACGTGTCTGGTCGGACGAACTTCAGTTTGGCTAAGACTGCCTTCGGTTCTCCCGATTATTCGAATTCGCCGCGTTTTGATGGACAACGCCTTGCCGCGACGCGTGCGCAGTGGTCCAATCAGTTTGAAGGTATTCTCGGGAGGCGACATGGCGATTGGTATTTCACTCAACGGCAAGCGCGCACTCGTGACTGGCGGCGCGAGTGGCATTGGAGCGACGACCGCCGGCATCCTCCGTGATCTCGGCGCGACGGTTGCCATCGCGGATATCAGCGAGGAGGGGCTCGCAACATCGAGTGCGCAGCTTGGTGATTGCCCGACCTTCGTGTGCGACGTGGCAGAGGAGCCGCAGGTAGAGGCCACGACTAGCGCGGCAGCGGACGCACTGGGCGGGCTCGATATTGCGGTTAACGCAGCGGGCGTTGTCGACGAGGTCAAGTATGCCCTAGAGCGCGACATGGAGCCCTGGCAGCGCATTATGGACGTGAACTTCCGCGGCACCTACCAGGTCTGCCGCGCGGCGGCTCGGATCATGGTAGCGCAGGGGTCGGGCTCCATCGTCAACATCGCCTCGGTGAACGGTCCCGGAGGCTGGCCCCGGCGCACGGCTTATGGCCCCTCGAAGGCAGCGATAATAGCGCTGACCCGCGAATTGGCCTGCGAATGGGGCGACAGGGGCGTTCGTGTAAATGCCGTTGGCCCTGGCTATATCGCGACACCGATGATCCAAGGATTAGTGGACGTAGGCAAAGTGGACACTGATCGGCTCAACAATCGCACGCCTCTAGGCAGGTTGGGCACGCCGACCGAGGTGGGACAGGCGATCGCATTCCTAGCGTCGGACATGGCGTCCTACATTACCGGCGAGACCTTGTTCGTGGACGGTGGCTGGATGGCCTATGGCGGCGCCGGCGACGTGAAAACGTTTTGAATGAGCGAAGCCGACGGCACGGGACAGGACAGGACAGTAAACAGAGGGATGCGTGAATACGAAAAGACAAACAAGGCGTATAATATATATTATGTTAAATACTGGTCTTAAAACAAAAACAATATCTTATTTAATTATATTAATATTATTTTTCGGTTCTAGTGTGTCGTAACGGGGTTTCCCGCAGCCCGCGCCAACTCCACTTGCTTCTTAATGCTCAGTTCGCCCGACACCCAGGCGTCGAGGATTGGTTGCAGGCTGTCAAACGGCTGATACCCAACACTCAAGGCGCAAAGAGCTTCGTCTTCGCGTAAGACCATCGTGGGAAAACCCGCGACACCCGCCTGCTGGCACCAGGCAAAGTCGTTGATCGTCTCCTGCTTCGCCTCCTCGGATTCGAACACGGTGGTAAACGTTTTCGCGTCGATGCCCTCGGCTTCGGCATACTGCTCGAAGGTTTCGAGTTTGGTCGTGTCCATGTTTTCCAAGTAGTAGCCCTTGTGTATGCGCTCGTAGAACGGCATCAGCGCATCGGGCTTGATGTTGCGAACGACAACGGACGCGCGGCAGGCCGGCTCCGTGTCGAGAACGAAGCCCTCGCGGTCGAAGAAGGCGTAATTGAAGGGCTGTCCTGTAGCTTCCGCGACCTGTTCCCAGTGATGCTTGATCCGGGCCTTGTACTCATCGCTCATGGGGTCTGTATCGAACGCATGCAGGCCGCCTACAACCAAGCGTGTCGGCGCGGCATTGCTGTATTTCTTGATGATCTTGTTCAGGACCGGTGAGAAACCCCAACACCAGGAGCACATCGGATCTCCGACATAGATGATTTCGCATTCCATGATTGGTGGCACTCCGTTTTGGGCTTTGTTTCCGGCGTTTTCGTAAAGGCTAGGGCCGAGCAGAGGATTACAAACTCCTTCTAGGTACATTATTCGGGAACATGGATTACCAGTCCGTCATGCCCTGGTTCGACGCCTGCGGGAAGTCGCGCCGCGAGCCGCGCATAGTCAGTGCGGTGGCTGAGATGGGTCAGGATCGCGCGCCTCGGTCCAATCCGCTCGATCCAGCCGAGCGTCTGCTCCACATGGCTGTGAGTCGGATGCGGGTTGTCACTCAGCGCATCGACGATCCAGACATCGATGCCGTCGAGTAACTCAAATGCATGCTCAGGTAATCTTTTAACATCTGTCGAGTAAGCAAATGATCCGAAACGGAAACCCAGCGACGGCATCCGACCGTGCTCTTGGATGAAGGGCTGGATATCGATATCGCCGATTGAAAATGGCCCGTCAATCACGTTTGGGCTTAGGCATGGACGCCAGAATTGCGGATTAATCTCTCGATATGGTTCGAAAATATAGCCGAAGCGTTCCTGCAGTATCTTGAGAGTTTCGGCGCTTCCCCAAGCGTCGAGCGCTCCACCGTGTTGATAGTTCAGGCTCCGGATATCGTCGATTCCGTTCACATGGTCCGCATGGGCATGGGTGTACAGGATCGCGTCGATTTCCCAGACATTTATATCGAGAAGCTGGTTACGCAGATCAGGCGAGGTGTCGACTAGGATCCGGGTGCTGTCGGTCTCGACGATTATCGAGGGCCGGCGGCGCCGGTTGCGCGGGTCGTTGCGGTCGATATCGGCCCACCCGTCCGGGCCCATCAGCGGCGTCCCACCCGAGCTGCCGCAACCGAGCATTGTTACCTTCACGGGCTTTTGTGCCTCTCGGCGCGAGAGAACAGCCGGAAGAAGTTGTCGGTCGTGCACCTTTGCAGGTCTCTGGCCGTCATACCTTTCACGTTGGCCAGAGTTTCCGCGGTGTGCACCACGAAGGATGGCTCGTTGCGCTTGCCGCGGTTGGGCGCCGGCGCCAAGAACGGCGCATCGGTTTCGACCAGCAGCCGGTTCTCTGGTACGTCGCGGGCGATCTCGCGAAGTTCCTGAGCATTCTTGAAGGTCAGGATGCCGGAGAAACTCACATACATGCCGAGTTCTAGCGCTGCCTCGGCCAGGCCGCGGCCACTGGAGAAGCAATGCATGACTCCGGTGAAGGCGCCCTTCCCCATCTCGTCGCGCAGGATATCGGCAGTGTCCTCGTCTGCGTCGCGTGCATGCACCACCAACGGTAGCCCGGTCTCGCGCGCGGCTGCGATGTGCGCGCGGAAGCTTATCTGCTGGCGGTCTCGCGGGCTGCGGTCATAGTAATAGTCAAGGCCGGACTCGCCGATCCCAACCACGCGAGGATGTGCAGCCATCTCAACCAGCCGGTCGGGGCCGTCCACCCCTTCTTCGCCTGCATAGTGGGGATGCACGCCCACCGTGCACCAGACGTCTTCGAATCGTTCGGCCACGGCGCGCACGCCGTCGAAGCGGCTGAGATGGGTAGAGATTGATACCATGGTACCGACGCCGGCGGCGCGGGCGCGGGCGACTACATCATCTACCTCGTCGTCGAAATCCAGGAAGTCCAGATGGCAGTGGCTGTCGACTAGCATCGGGCTCATTCTGTTACCTCTTCGTCCACATAGCGTGGAAAGACCGGACTTGGCTTGGGCAGCGCAACACCCGCCACGAGTGCGTGGTTCGGCGCAAGATGCGTGAAATCGCGTGCGTCAGCCGGGACCGCGAGCTGATCAAGCATGGCGGCTGCGCCGAAAGGCATCACGGGCTGAATCAGGATCGCCAGACGGCGAATCGTCTCCAACAGGGTGTAGAGCACCGTTGCCATACGCGGTGGGTCGGACTTACGCAATTCCCAAGGGGCCTGAGCGTCCACATATCGATTGGCGTCGCCAACGACGCGCCAGATGGCCTCTAGCCCGCGGTGGAAAGCCTGCCGGTCGAACTCGCTGCGTGCGCTGTCGAGCGCACCCGCCGCCGCCGCGAGCAGCGCTTTGTCGTCCGCTGTGAATGTGCCGGGTCGCGGCACCATCCCGCCGCAATTCTTCGCGATCATCGACAGGGAACGCTGGGCGAGATTGCCAATATCGTTGGCTAGGTCCCCGTTGATGCGCGAGACCATGGTTTCGTGGCTTATGTAGCCATCATTGCCGAACGGCACCTCGCGCAGGAGATAATAGCGTACCGGGTCGAGGCCGTAGCGTTCGACCAAGTCCTGAGGCAGCACAACGTTACCGAGGGACTTGGACATCTTCTCACCCCTGTTAAGCAGCCAGCCATGGGCATAGACCCGCTTCGGCGGCGCCATCCCCGCGGCCATCAGGAAGGCCGGCCAGTAGACGGCGTGGAAGCGCACAATGTCTTTGCCCACCATGTGAAGATCGGCGGGCCAATACTCTACATAGTTGGGATTTTCCTTTTCAGGATAGCCTACTGCCGTCAGGTAGTTGGTCAGCGCGTCGAGCCATACATACATGATGTGGTCTGGGTCGTCGGGAACCGGGATTCCCCAGTTGAAGCTGGTGCGGCTAATAGACAGGTCCTTGAGCCCGCCCTCGACGAATCTGACAACCTCGTTACGTCGCGTGTCTGGGCCGATAAAGTTCGGATTAGCGGCATAGAAATCGAGCAGCGGCTGCTGCCATTTGGAAAGGTCGAAGAAATAGCTCGGCTCCTCGACCCATTCGACCTCGGCCCCGCTGGGGGCAATTTTCTGACCGTCGGCGTTCTCTTCTAGCTCGGATTCGGCATAGAACGCCTCATCGCGCACTGCATACCAGCCTGAATAGCTATCTAGGTAGATGTGCCCATTATCCTCAATCGCCCGCCAGATCGCCTGAGCTGCGCGGACGTGACGTTCCTCCGTTGTTCGGATGAAGTCGTCGTTGGAATAGTTCATATCTTCCGTGAGCCGGCGGAAGTTCTGGCTGACCTCATCGGTGAAGGCCTGCGGGTCGACGCCCGCGGCCTTGGCCGATTTCTCGACTTTCTGGCCGTGTTCGTCCGTACCGGTGAGGAAATGAACGTCGAACCCGTCTAGGCGCTTGAAACGCGCGAGCACGTCGCACGCGAGGGTTGTGTAGGCATGGCCGATATGGGGCCGATCGTTCACATAGTAAATCGGCGTGGTCAGATAGTACGGGCGGGATGCCAAGGTGTCGTTCTTTCGGGTGCCAGTGTGATTTGTCTTAGTATCTGAGGAGGCTAGCATTTGGGGTCGCTGGGCTGTTCCTGCTCTCGTCGCAGCGCCTTCTGTTTCTCGGCTTCCTTATGGCCAAACCAGACCGCTGCAAGCAACGGCCACATCAGGATTAGCAGCCAGTCGAACGCCGCGGGTGGTAGAAACGCCATGCCACGCGGCTCGAGGAAGAAGTGTTCGATCATGCCGACGATGATCACGATCCACATTATGTAGGTCATCGGCGTGAGATAACGCAGCAGGTATAACCTCATGGCGGGTCACCGGGTCCGTTCGTCAGGCTACCTTCGCGGCGGCCGAAAGCTCAAAAAACGTATTCAGAACAATTTGTTTGCGGTCGAGGTTCACACTGTCCGCGCGCATCGTAAGTTCGTTGACGTTCTCCCATGCTTTTAGCCAGCGCTCAAGCCGATGTCCGCCCTGCCCGTCGGTGGCGTCAGTCCGGATACGACGCAGCAGCCACCAGTTCAGTATCTCGAGAAATGAGCGATATCCTGGCTCTCCGGCCGCGCCGGCGAACTTCTCTGATGTTGTATGCAGCAGTTCGGTGTCGAGATGCGGCAGGGCCTCAACGAGTTGTGACAGGTCCCGATATAGTTCGACTCCGCCCGCACGCGCCAATTCGATGGCCCGTCCCGGCGAACCGCCGGAAATATCTGAGATGATCCGTAGGTCTTCTCCGGCTAGGTCGTTGCCCGTCCGCGCCAGGACATCGGAAACCTGCTTTGGGTTTAGCGATTGCAATGGCAAGTCGCGGCAGCGCGAGCGGATTGTCGGTAGCAGGCGCGAGGGTACATGGGCCACCAGCAGGATGAGCGTCCGTGGTGGCGGCTCCTCGAGGACCTTTAGTAACGCGTTCTGAGCGTTGGTGTTCATCTCGTCCGCTGCATCGACGATCATGCAGCGCCAGTCGCTCATGGCGGCCGTATGGTGCAGAAAGGTCTCGGAATCCCGGATGTCCTCAACGGAGATCTCCGTTCGGAACCGATAGGGCGAGCGCTTGGTCATGCTGCGGCGGACCAGCCGGCAGTCCGGATGCGTGCCGGCAATGAGCTTGCGAACGTCCGGATGCGCCGGGTCGGTCTCGATGTCGTCGGGCTCGATGATCGCATTCGAGTCCGCTAGTACCAGCCGAGCAAACCGCCAGGCTAGGGTTGCCTTGCCAATGCCGGGCGGCCCAGAAATCAGCCAGGCATGAGCCATCCGCCCGGTGGCACGTGCCTGAACGATGGTGCGCCGCGCCGCATCATGGCCTAGCAGGCCTGCCGCTTCGATACGTGGGCGCTCGATGCGCTCGATCAGCTCATCACTCATGGTGCGTCTCCCAGCCCGAACGCAGCCGCCACGGCCTGCCAAACGGCGTTAGACACAGCGTCCGGGGTCGTGTCGGCGTCAATGACGCGCACCCGGTCGGGGGCGCTGGCCGCGATCTCGAGGAAACCGGCGCGGAGCCGTTCATGAAAATCCTTGCCCATGCGCTCGAAGCGGTCTTCGCCACTCTGAGTGGTCGTGTTTCTTGAGTTTGCGCGCGCGATGCCGACCTCGACGGGGATGTCGATAATCAGCGAAAGGTCGGGGTTGCTGTCGCCGACCACCGCATCGTGGAGCGCGGTGATAAATTCTTTCGAGATGCCGTGGCCGTAGCCCTGATAGGCCATGGTAGAGTCGGCGAAGCGGTCGCAAAGGACCCAGGCACCTTGGTTGAGTGCTGGCCGAATGGTCTGCTTTAGATGTTCGCGGCGTGCGGCATACAGTAGCAGGGCTTCACTCAGCGGATCCCACTTGTCCGTCGCGCCCGAGACCAGCAGCGAACGAATTGAATCGGCGCCGGGCGCGCCGCCGGGTTCACGGGTCGTGATGGTCTCGATGCCGCGGCTACGAAGCTGATCCGCCAGGCGGGTTATCTGGGTCGTCTTACCGGCCCCTTCCCCGCCTTCGAACGTGATGAATTTGCCCGCGGGCTGGTTCGCATTCATACCGGCAGATGTCACATGCGCTGCCGGTTACGTCAACCGCCCGACGACGAGCCGAAGATGATGAAGTTGATGGCACTCTTGATGCGGCCGAAGAAGGCTAGCTGGTCCACGTCGCCCCCGGTTTTAAGGGGCCGGACAATGGGTTCCATGTTGGGCGCTGTGACCTCGATCTGTGCGACCGTAACGCCCGCGTTGACGGGCGCGGGAATGGGGCTTTCATACTTCACCTTCACGCGCATACCCCGTCGCGAGGATTTAGGGATGGTAACGATGAGCGGATCTTCGATGATAAGCGGGACCGTTCCGGCATCACCGAGCCAGACCTTCGCCTCCTCGACCGTCTCGCCAGCCTGAAAGAGCGGGAAATTATTGTACACCCGAAAGCCCCAGTTGAGGAGCCGTTCGGACTCCGAGCTGCGTGCACGCACGCTATCGAGGCCATTAACCACCAGAACCAGTCGCCGCTCGCCGCGGACGGCCGATGCGGTTAGTCCGAATCCCGACGCCTTCGTGTGCCCGGTCTTGAGCCCATCTGCTCCAACTGCCTTGTAGAGAAGTGGGTTGCGGTTGCCTTGAGTGATTGGCTTGCCGTCGAGGCTCTTGCCATAGGTGAATTCGCGCTCCGAATAGAGACCATAAAACTCTGGATACTCGCGGATCAGGAACATCGTCAGCATGGCGAGATCGCGCGCAGTGGTGAAAT
>MDTE01059618.1_pt1 | contig 29048 bp, 28 predicted proteins | sample 811231 | NCBI WGS metagenome assembly MDTE01 (sample SAMN05326651, study PRJNA326480) | marine metagenome | isolation source: seawater | place: Indian Ocean: Red Sea | collected 2010 | reverse complement strand
TATAACCTAGTTTCAAAGATTTATGAGTTAAATAGTATGGATCAACTCCAATACAATGACCACCGACTAAGCCAGGTTTAAAATTAATAAAGTTCCATTTAGTTGAAGCTGCTTTTAATATTTGATTAGTATCAATACCAATTTTGTCAAAAATAATTGATATCTCATTTATAAAAGCTATATTTATGTCTCTTTGAGCATTTTCGATTACTTTAGCTGCTTCGGCAATTTTTATTGAATTAACCTTATATGTACCTGCTTTAATAATATCTTTATAAATTTTATCTATTAAATTTGAAATTTTAGGAGTTGAGCCTGAAGTAATTTTTATAATATTGGAAATACTATGTATACTATCTCCAGGGTTGATTCTTTCAGGAGAGTAACCGCAAAAAAAATCTTTATTAAATTTTAATCCAGATTTTTTTTCTATAATTTTGGCGCAGTATTCTTCAGTTAATCCAGGATATACTGTAGATTCAAAAATAACAATATCATTTTTTTTTATAATTTGAGAAATTTTAATGCATGCATTGTATAAAAATTTTAATTCAGGTTTTTTATTTTTTTTAATTGGAGTGGGTACAGCGACAATATAAACATTACATTTTTCAAGATCATAAATATTTTTAGTATAAAATATTTTTTTAGAAGTTTTGATTAATTCAAATTTTTTTACTTCATTATTAATATCTTCATTTCTTTTTAAAGTTTCAATTCTTTTGGAATCTTTATCAAAAGCCTTGATAAAGTATTTTTTTGAAAAAGCTAATGCAAGAGGAAGCCCAACATAACCTAAACCAATGATACCTATATTATGCATATTTATTATTATTGAAAAATAAAATTACTTATAAATTAAATCAATGTATTTAGCATTAACTTTATCAATATCTAGATCTAAGGCATATTTTTTATATCCATAAATTCCCATTGCTTTTTTTTGATTATTATTAAGATTTATAAACTTTTCAATCATATTTGATAAATCAATAAAATCATTTTTTTTACATAAAAATCCATTTTTATTATGCTGAATAAGATCTTTACAACCTGGTACATTATTAGAAATAATAGGTCGTCCTTTAACTATACATTCAATGATAGCTCTTGATAAACCCTCTCTATAAGATGGAAGTATTAAACAATGACAATTATTTATATATTTTCTTACATCCCTTTGATAGCCATGATAAATAATTAATTTTTCTTTTTGCCAAATATTTAGTTTAGATAAAGTTACATCATTTGAGAAGTTTGTAGAAGTATTTCCTAAAATTTCAAAATTAATATTATTGTATTTTTTTTTGATTATTTTAATTGCTTTAATTAAATCAAAAAAACCCTTTTCCCTTATTATTCTTCCAATAAATAAAAAATTTATAACATTTTTTTTAAATTTCATTTGAGAAAATTTATATTCTTTTAAATCAATACCAGAACCTTTGATTACTGAATTTGATTGTTTTGAAATAATTTTTCTTTTTAAAAAAAATTTTAAATCTTCTTTATTATGAAAAAAAATTTTATATGATTTTTTAAGAGAAATAAAATAGAGTAACTCTACAATTATTGTAACTAAATTTTTTTTTAAAAAAACTGATCCAAGGCCTGTTATAGTGTTAATTGTTTTAACATTTAGAAAATTAGAAGCCAAAGAGCCATATATATTAGGTTTTATTGTAAAACTTAATAAATAATCAGGTTTTATTTGTTTTATCAAAAAAAAATATTTAATAAAAAGAATGAAATCTCTGAATACTGATATGCCTCTTTGATCAACTTTAATTTTTTTAAATTTACATCCTAATTTAATTAAATCATTTGAGTAATTATCATATGAAGAGATGATAATTACTTCATGTTTTTGTTTAAGTAATGTTTTTATTAAGTGGAATCTGAAGTTGTATAAATTCCATGATGAATTACTTGTTAAAACTATTTTCATTTAAAAATATCAAATAATAAATTGTTATAAGGTAGCCAAGCAAATTTGTGATAAGAAAAATTCAACCAAATTAAAAGAATGGAAGAATAATAAATAATTACAAACGATTGTATAATTTTTTTATATTTATAAAATATAATAGGTAATTGTGAAAAAACATAAATTTGTGTTAATGAAAAATAATATAGATATCTGTCAATTCCTGTCGCATAATATGGGATAAAAATAACTGAAAAAATACAAAATAATGAAAAAAATAAATATACTCTTTTTTCAATATAGTTATTTGTAAATTTCTGAAAAAAAATAATAAATAAAGCCGATGGAATAAAATTTACAAACCATCTATGATAGGCTCCTTCAGCAACTGGATTAGTATTAACTGATCCACCAAAGTAATTTAAATATAAACTTCTTAAATCTTCTTGAATTAAATATAAGATCAACAAAACAAATAATGAAAAAAAGAAAATAAATATAAGATTAACTCTATTTAAAAAAATAAGTCTAAATATTTTAATAGGGCACAAAAGAAAAATGATAAAAAATAATAAAAGAGATTTGTGAAAAAAAATACCTATGGTCAAAAATATAAAAGCTTTAACGTACTTTTCTTTAAAAAAATTAGGTAAGGCTAGTAATAAAAAAGAAAAGGCCATTGCCTGTCTTGAATAACCCATTAGCAAAATTATAATTAAAATAGGAAATGATATAATATAAACTAATAATTTTGAATCATAAGAATTTATAAAAAAATTTAAACTAAAAAAAAAGAACAATGAAGATATAAAATATAGAAGATGAATTGTAAAACCTAACTTATAAAATATATATGAAATTAATTCCCACCCATAATCTGATCTTAGGCTATATTTTGAAAATTCAAATTCTAATCCATTAATCATATAATTATATTCATAAGTAACCCAGTCACCACCAATGTTTGTTCTTAAACCAGTGAAAATAACGATCGAAACTAGAAAAATAAAATAATAAAAATTTTTATGTCTTTGGTTAAAATTGATATTTTCGGAAAATAAATAGAAAATAACAATTAATGAATAAAATGATAAATATGGAATCACTATAAAACTACTGAGCTAATGATCTGAGATACTCTCCATAAAAATTATTATAATTAAATGAAGGTAAGTTTCTCAGTTGATTTTTATCTATCCAATTTTTTTTAAATGCAATTTCTTCTGGTGCTGAAATTTGAATTTGTTGTCTTTCTTGAATAGTTTTCACATATTCTGATGCTTGTAATAATGAACTTGGAGTACCTGCATCTAACCACACTGATCCCTTCTGGAGTATTGTAAATTTTAAATTTTTTTCTTTAAGATAAATATTATTTAAATCTGTAATTTCTAACTCATTTCTTTTTGAGGGAATAAGATTTTTTGAATGTTTTAAAACATTTTTATCATAAATATATAAGCCTGTAACTGCTAGTGATGATTTTACTATTTTTGGCTTTTCTTCAATTGAAATTATTTTTTTATTAATTATTTCAGCTACACCATATCTCTGAGGATCTTGAACTTTGTATAAAAATAAGTGAGCGCCATCATTAAATTTAGCACTTAATTCAGAATTTAATTGAGATCCATAAAATATATTATCTCCCAAAATAAGTGCAACACTATCATCTTTAACGAATTCTCTTCCTACAATAAAAGAGTCAGCAATTCCTTTTGGATGATTTTGGTAAGTATAACTAATATTTATTCCCCACTGACTTCCATCCTTTAACAATTTTTTATAGTTTATTTGATCATCCTTAGTGGTAATACAAAGTATATCACGAATATTAAGAGACATTAAAGTACATAATGGATAATATATTAATGGCTTATCATAAACAGGTAATAGTTGTTTTGAATAAGCAGTCGTAACTGGATATAATCTTGATCCAGTACCTCCGGAAAGCAAAATTCCTTTCATTGTGAATTATATTTATAAAATAAATCTACTGATTCTTTTATATTTTTGTTAATATTAGTTTTATTAATGAAAATCTTATTAATTTTTTTATTACTCAAACATGAATTAATTGGTCTTTTAACTTTATCTTTATAATCCATAGCCTTGATTTTTTTAATAGTTGGCAAAAAACTATTATATTTTTTAGCATATTTAAATGTTTTTTTTGCAAAATCAAACCAACTTAAGGCATTTTCATGTCCACTAAAATGATATATTTCATTTAAAGATAAATTTTTTTCTTTTGATACAATATTCCATAGTAATTTTGCTAAATCAAATGCATAAGTCGGATAACAAATTTGATCAGATACAATATATATTTCCTTATTATTTTTAGCTTTGTATAATATTTTATATAAAAAACTTGATTCATAATGACTATAAATTCCTGATGTTCTGATAATAATATATTTTTTTGAATTTTTTATAATATGATTTTCACCTAATAATTTAGATTTACCATAATATGAAATTGGATCAGGAATATTTTTTTCATTGTAATTTTTTTTATTTTTACCATTAAAGACATAATCAGTTGAAATATGTAAAAAAATAAAATTATATTTATTAGACAATAATGATAAATTTTTAACTGATTTTGAATTAACATTCTTTGCATCTTTTTTATATATTTCTGCCTTAGTAACATTTGTATATGCAGCAAGATTAATAACAAATTTTGGTTTTTTATTTTTAATATGTGATTCTAAGATTTGAAAATTTGTAATATCACATTTTTTTTTATTTAAAAAACAAGCTTTTATGTGTTTTGGTTTTATTAATTTAAGTGATCGGCCAACCTGACCTCCTGATCCTAAAACTACAATCATTATATTAAATTTTTTTTTGAAAAAGCCATTTTTTATTTTCAAAATACCATTCTATTGTACTAGTAATACCTTTTTCAAAATTTACTTTTGTTTTAAAATTTAAATCATTAAAAATTTTATTGGAATTTAATGAATATCTATAATCGTGACCTTTTCTATCTTTCACATACGTTATAAGATTTTTATAAGATTTTTTTGGCCTAAATTTCTTATCTAAATACATACAAATTTTTTTAGTCAAATTGATATTATTAATTTCAAAACCAGATCCTATATTATATGTAGATCCAGACCTTCCTTTTTTAAGAATTTGGATAATTGCTCTAATATGATCATCTACATGTATCCATTCTCTTATATTCATTCCATTTCCATAAACTGTAATTTTTTTATTTAAAAGAATTGATCTAATGATTTTTGGAATCATCTTTTCAGGAAATTGATAAGGACCATAATTATTACAGCAATTAGTGGTAATAGTTGGAAAATCATATGTTTTATTCCAGGCTCTAACTAATAAGTCAGAAGATGCTTTCGATGCAGAGTAAGGTGAATTTGGTAAAAAAGAACTATGTTCTTTCGATGATTTTGAATTCTTTTTTAAAGAACCATAAACTTCATCTGTTGAAATATGAATAAATTTAAATTTTTTTTTCTTATTGGGGAATTTGGTAATATATTTAGATAAGGTTTTAAGCAAATTATATGTTCCTATAATATTTGTATTAATAAATGAAGAGGGAGATTCTATCGAATTATCAACATGAGATTCTGCTGCTAAATGAATTACTAAATTAGGTTTGAAGTTATTTATAATTTTTTCTAAAGAATTAAAATTACAAATATCATTTTTGATAAATTTATAATTTGCACTTTTTTTAATTGAATCTAAAGATTCTGGCATTGATGAATTTGTTATTTTATCGATATTTAAAATATTATATTTTTTATTTTTAATTAATTCCTTAATTAAATTTGAACCAATAAAACCAAAACCACCTGTAACTAATATATTCATATTCAAAATGGGGTTTTTAGTTCATTAAATTTCATGCCATTCTCATCTTTATTTGAAATAATTTTATTTTCATCATTAATTTCCCAATCAATATCTAAAATCTCATCATTATAAATTATAGTTTTTTCATGATCAAAAGAATAAAAATTGTTTGTTTTATATAAAACTAAAGTATCATCTTTCAAAACACTGAAACCATGTGCAAAAAAATCTGGTATGTGCAAAATATAAGGATCACTTTCATCTAAAATTATTTTTTTATATTTTCCATAAGTGTTAGAATTTTTTCTAAGATCTACAATAACATCTGCAATTTTTCCTCTTAAAACCGAAATTAACTTACTTTGTGACTTTGGAGGAATTTGAAAATGCAAACCTCTTATAACACCCTTTTTTTTTGAAAATGACAGATTATCTTGAACAAATCTTGTATTCAAATTTAGATTATCAAATTTAAATTGATTATAACTTTCACAAAAAAATCCCCTATGATCAGAATGTTTTTTTAATTCGATTACTTTGACACTATCATCAAAAAAAGTTTTAATAATCTTCATACTATTTTCTCAAAAAATCATAATTTGATAAATATTCATTTAAGCAAATCTTCCAATCTCTCATTATATTTAAATTGTTTTTATTTAATTTAGAATTAATTAATCTTTCAGAATAGGGTCTTGGAGCAAAATATTCATTTGAAAAAAAATTAGAATTTACTAAATTAATTTTTATTTCATTATGTAAATTAAAATAATTTAATATTTCTCTAGTTACTTCCTCTCTACTTGTGAATCCTTCACAAACAAGATTATAAAGTCCCCATAATTCTTTTTCCACAATAAGTTTTAAATTTTTTGCAAAATCTAATGTGTATGTTGGAGTGCCAAATTTATCATTTACAATATTTAATTCTTTTACACCTGTGTTTATTTGTTTTATAATTTTATTTATAAATTTTTTATCTTTTTTAGGCCCGCCTCCCATCATCCATCCAGCCCTACAAATTAAATATTTGATAGCATTAGACTGCACATATTGTTCACCTAAAAATTTACTTTTAGCATAATGACCAAGAGGATTAGGTTTATCCCAATCATCATATGAATCTTTTTTTCCATCAAATATTCCTGCAGTACTAATATAAATAATTGGTATACTTAATTCATTTGCAATTTGAGTTGCATTTTCAACACTCTTAGTGTTTGTAGCATATGCGTTTGTAATATTTAGTTCACATTCTTCCAAACTAGTGATTGCTCCTAAATGGAATAGATAATTTGGATTAAAATCTAAAACGTCTTTTTGATATTTTTTAAAATCTCTAAAATCAAGAACCTCTAACCAATCTTCATCAATGCTTATATCAGTACATTTTAATTGATAATCTTTTTTAAAAACTTCATAAAATGCTGATCCTAACATCCCTCCACTTCCGGCCAAATAAATTTTTTTATTCACTGATTTCTAAAACTTTTAAATATAAATTATGAATTTCATTGAAAGAAAAATTTCTTTCAATAGTTTTCCTTCCATTTAAACCAATTTTTTTTCTTATATCTGGATTATCTATTAAATACAACAAAGCATTATACCACTCTTTCTGATCACTAACTAATATTCCATTTTTATTATTTTGTATAAAATTTATAACATTTCCAAAATTTGATGAAATAGATGGTATGCCCAATGCCATATATTGTAAAGCCTTGAGCCCGCTTTTGCCTATTATCCAGTCGTCATTAATTAAGGGATATATTCCAATATCAAAATTATTTAGATCGTTAATTTCAGAGGCTTTATTCCATCTAATAAATTTAATCTTAAGATCATTGGATTTAAATTCAAAGTTTGATATGATTGTAAATTCAAACTCTCTAATTTTTGAAAGTTTTTTTAATACTGGCAAAACAATATCCAAATATTTTTTTGAAGAAAAAGTTCCAGTCCATCCAATAGTAATTTTTTTCTTTAAATTTTTTTGTTTTAATACATATTTATTAAGATTAAGACTTGGAGGTATATAAAAACAATTATTTTTTTTTGATATTAAATTACATTTTCTTTTAAGATCTGGAGAGCTGCAAATAATTTTGTCTGATTTTTTTATTAAATATTTAATTTTATTAATTGATCTTAGATTAAAATTAACTTTATTTTCAGGTTGATTATATAATATATTATCTTCAATATCATAAATAATTTTTTTAGAAAAAAATCTATATATTGATTCAAATATAGAACCGCCAAAAGGAGTTACCCATAGAAAAATATATACAGTATCATATTTATATAAGAAAAAAATTTCTTTAATTCTTCTTAAATATCCATAAAAAGTAAATAAAATTTTTTCAAACAAGTGACCCTTCTCATAAATAATTTTCCACATTTTTTTATTTATGAAAGATGAAATTTTAATCTCATATTTATTTTTATCTAATAAATCAAAATGAGGTTCAAATTTTAGTCTTTGACCTGCTTGAACACCGTAAGGATATGGGCAAATAATTAAAATTTTCTTCATTTTAAAAAAAGTTATTATACCATTGATTAAATTGTAATATTGACCACAATTTATTTTCGTTATTAGTTTCTCCTAAATAGTGTTGATTTTGAAGTTTTTTTACAAAATCAATATTAAAAAAATTATGTTTTTTTAATATTGATTCAGACAATAAATCATTGGTCCATTCCTTTAAATCTGTTCTCATCCATATAGATATAGGAACTGCAAAACCTTGTTTTTTATTATTGATTAATTGTTTAGGTAGATAATTTTCAAGTATATCTTTTAGAATATATTTAGTATTATTATTATTAATTTTGAATTTAGGAGGCATTAGATAGGAATTTGTAATGAGATTTGTGTTTAAAAAAGGGCATCTAGTTTCCAAACTAGAATGCATTGAAGATCGGTCAACTTTGCATAATATGTCATCAGACAAATAATTTTCAAAATCATTATGCATCATAGCTTCTAAAAAAGTAAGGTGACTATCTGATTTAAATAAATCTTTATTAATTTCTACATCATCATCAATTTTAAAATTTAATATTTTTGAATCATTGAATTCAGAAATCATACTTTTGTAAAAATCATATTTATTGTCAATAAAGTTGATTTTATCTTTTATTTTTTTTACTTTAATTTTATCAATTTTTTCTAAAATATTATTATTCATCAATATATTGAAAAAAATACCTAAAATATTTTCAGGTATATAATTAAAAGATTTTATTAATATTTTTTTTAAAACTCTAGGTATTTTTTTTTCATATTTTAAATACTTAATCCCTAATAAATATCGATTATAACCTCCAAAAAGTTCATCTCCTCCATCACCGCTTAAAGCCACTGTTACATGATCAGACGCAAAACTAGATAAAAGCATTGTTGGAATTTGGGATGAGTCTGCAAATGGCTCTGAAAAAGAATTTGTTAATTGTGGAATTATTTTTTGAGCATCAGTGTGGGTAAAAATATATTCATGATGATTAGTTTGTAAATATTTTGCAATTTTATTTGAATGTTTAGATTCATCATATTCACTAAAATTGAAACCAATACTAAAAGTTTTAGTATCAAAATTTAATTTTTTCATCAACGAAACAATTAAAGATGAGTCTATACCACCAGACAAAAAAGCTCCTAATGGAACATCAGATATTTGTTGATTTTTAACTGAATTTATTAAATCACTTTCAATTATTTTTTTTGTTTCTTTATAGGTTTTAGGATTTTTATTATTAACTATTTTTTCATTTCTTAGATTATTGAGTGACCACCACTTTTCAAAAGTAATATTTTTATTACATATAAATTCATTAAAATTTTTTCTTAGTATATTCTGAAAATTATTAAAATTAATTTTTATATAGCTTGCTGAAGGTAATTTAAAAGTTCCCTCAAAAATAGAAAATGGAGAAGGAATATAATTATATTTTAAATATTTTTTTAAAGCAATTTGGGAAATATTTTTTTTAAATTCAGGTATTTTACTTAAAGGCTTTAAGTCACTTGCAATTGCAAAAAAATTAGAATTAGTAGAAAAATATAGTGGTTTTTCACCCACTTTATCTCTTGCAAAAAGTAATTCATTTAATTTTATATCATATATAGCAAAAGCAAATTGTCCTTCTAATAAATTTAAGAATTTTTTAATATCATAATTAAATAATTCAAATAAATTGATTAAAGTTTCGGTATCACTATTAGACTTCCAAGAAATATTAATTTTGTTTTGAATTAACTTTCTCAATTCTTTATGATTGTATATTTCTCCATTATAAATAATGCAATATCTGCCTGAATATGAATACATAGGTTGAGAACCATTGTTTGAAATATCTTGAATAGATAATCTATTATGACCTAAGTAAATTGAATTATCACTATTTTGAAAATTGATACAATTATTAGCATCAGGACCTCTATTTTTTAATAATAAATTGTCTTTTTTAAAATTATCAAAACTATAAGGAAATGAGTTATTTTTAAAACAAGCAAATATACCGCACATAATTAAAAAGAATATTTTAGTTTGTAATATAATGTAAAATTACTTATCATACAAACAACGATGATTTTAAATGACTGATATAGAATATTTTTCAAATAATTTTTACCAAAATAAAGACAATATATTGATATTAAGTAAGAATGATGGGTATTCTAAAAATTTTGGTAAACAATGGAAAAAGTACAAAACAGTTCAAGTAGATAGCTACAATAATTTTTCTATATCAAAAAAATTTCTTGAAAAAATTATTTTTAATAAATTAGACTATTTAAAAGATAAAAAAGTTTTAGAAATTGGTTGCGGATCAGGAAGATTTACCGAATATATTGTTAAATATGCAAAACACTGTGTATCTGTAGATATGTCTGAAGCTATATTTTACAATGTGGCAAAAAATAGTAAAAATTTAACTTTAATAAAGGCTGATTTTATCAAACTGATAAGTAAAGAAAAATTTGATATAGTAATTTGTAGAGGAATGTTACAACACACTCCCAATCCATTAATGTCACTAATAAAACTATATGATTTTGTAAATACTAATGGCTTAATTTATTTTGATATTTATCCTTTACCAAAAATTGGCTATTTTCATCCTAAATATTTTTTTTGGAGACCGTTAATAAAAAGTATGTTTAGTTATGATAAGACTGAGAATTTCTTAACTAAAAATATTAAAACACTTTTAAAGATAAAAAGGTTAATTAAATTTATTTTTTTTAATTCTAATTTTTTTTCAGATGTCTTTGTTCCCGTATGGGATTATAAGAATAAAATCGATTTAGATGAAAAACAATTATTAAATTGGTCAATTTTAGATACAATGGATGGTCTATACGCTTATTATGACAACCCTCAACGTACATCAATTATTAAGAAAACTTTAAATAAAAATAATATAAAAATTGTTAATTATAATGCAAAATTAAACTGCTTTGAAACAAGAAGGTTATTTCTTAAAACCTAAAGCTATCCAATAAGGAGATTCATTGTGAAAAGATATATTAGATAATCCAGATTTCAACATCAGGGTCTCTATTTCTTTTTTTGAAAATCTTTTTTCTAATCTTGTTCCAAATCTATCAAGAGAGTCTGTTTTAATAATATATGAATTTTTATCAATATAAAAAGATAAAGGTAAGTTTTTCGTTTTAAAATTAAAGTAATTTAATATTTTTAAAAATTTAATCCATGGCATATATATTAAATAAGCTATTAAATTAGTTAAAATTAATTTAAGTTTAAAAGGCAAAACAGATATAAAAATTCTAAAATAATTTGAAATGTACCAAATGAATTTATATAAAAAACCTCTATTATCTAAATTATAATATAAATATAATAAAAAAGGCGATCCTTTTTTTAATTTCTTTACACAATTAATAAGACCTTTTTTAGTATCTGGAACATGATGCAAAACTCCAATTGAATACCCAAAATCCATAGTATCATTTTTAATATTAAAACTATTACAGTCTTGATTTAAAAAAATACAATTATCCAATTTAGATAAATTTTTTTTTGCTATATTTAATGCATCAATACTTGGATCAATGCAATAAAGTTTTTTTATATTGGGAGCAATAAACTTAGCCCACCTACCTGTTCCACATCCCATATCAAAGCCAATTGAACTTTTATTTAATGTTTTTTTTGGAAAAATTTTAAAATAATTTTCAAATATTTTAACTATATCTGAATCAACATTAGAATAAGTGAACTTTTCCCATTCTTTACCAAAAGAGTAAACAGTCTTTTTATCTAAATTATTCATAGTTGATTATAAATTTTCAAATATTTTTTTATAGCAATTTCTAATGATAAATTTTTATCAACAAAGTTTATTATTCTTTTTCTAGTACTATTGTTTTTTAACATTTGTTTTATTTTTGTTAACTCAACATATGAATTTTTTTCTTCAAAATTTGAAATAATTCCTAAATTATTTTTATTTATAAGATAATTTATATCTCGATTAAAATTATTACATATTATGGGTTTGCCACATGATAAAAACTCACCTATTCTTGTTGGAAAAGATGCTTTTATTGAAAAATTACTTTTTGCATAAAAAATTCCTATATTAGAAGAATTTATTAATTTATGAATTTCTGAATGTTCGCAGTTTTCTATGGAAAATTGATTTTTATTTAATCCATGGTGTTTAATATATTTTAAAACTAATTTCCTTTTACTATTTGTTACTATTTTTAAAAAAATTTTTTTATCAATATCTTTATACATATTAAACAGATTGAGTACTTTATTGAAATCATAAGCAGTATCAATGGAACCTAAATAACAGAAGATGATATTTTTATTTTTATTTGATTGCTTCTTATTATAAGAAAAATTATCAGTTTGAACACATGTGGGTATAATTGAAATTTTATTTCTTCTTATATTGGAAAATTTTTTAATAATTATATTTTTAGATTCATTTGTTAATGTAACAATATGTGATGATTTGATCATAAGAATTTTTTCAATATTTTTAAATAAAATATACTTTATACTATTTTTATTTAAATTTAATCTATCTGCTTTTTCATCAATCCAAAAACCTCTAATATCAAAAATAAATTTTTTTCTAAATAAAATTATAAGAAAAAAAGTTATCAAACCAGGTATATAACTTCTCAAATGATAAAATTTTATTTTGTATTTGAAAGTAATATATAAAGAAATACAAAAACCTTTAAAAATATTTAAACATGACAAAAAGCTATTACTTTTATAGACTATAAATTTCCAATTAATATTATTGTCAATAAGTTTTTTCTCTATTGATAATTTTAATTTATAATTTTTAATATCTTTAAACTTTTCATAGGTTAAGATATAAATACTATATTTTTTAGATAATTCTAAAATATAGGGCAATATTTGAGACTGACCAATTGGTTCCATAATTCCATCATATGAAAGATATAAAACTTTTGTTTTTTTCATCATTTTATTTATAAAAAATTTTTAAAATACCACCTATTATGTAGCCAGGAGCTTTAACAATATCTAAACATAAACCATATAATCCGACCAAAAACCAATTAAATGGGAACAAATAATTCGGACTAATTTTCCGTTTGATAGGTAGGTATATTCCTCTAAAAAATATTGAAGAAAATATTAATAATAAAATATATATTTTAGTAATATGCGGTATGTAAAAAATACTATTTTCTATCCAATAGATTACAAAACTATTCCATTTATATATGCCTATTGAAAAAAATATAAAAATAATAATTTTAAAAATAAACAAAGTAAAGTTAATTTTTTTTTTAATAATAATATTGAAAAAATATACAATTAGAAAAATAATTATTAAAAATAAAAAATAATATTTTGTTATATTTGGAATATATAATGGATTATTATTCCAATTCCCTATCAAATAATTCCATCTGGGAATAACTAAAGAGGTTAGTATTAAGAATAAACCCAAATAAGCATCTTTTATATTGTGCTGAACTTTTACCTTAGAATTATATAATGAATATATAAAATATTTGAATATAAAATTAAATAAAGAATTAGGCAATTGACTATATTCTAAAAAATTAAATTTTGGAGTGAATGTTTTAAATGAATTTTTTATTTTGATTCTCCATTCTAGATCATCACCAGATCTAACATTGTCTATAAATTTATTTTTTTCAAACACTTCTTTTAAGAATATGCTTCCAGGTGTTGTTTCATGACTAATATTTCCAAATGTTGATGATAAAATTATTTTTTGTTTATATGTATTTGCTAAATATATAGTTTTTCCAAATACAATATCTTTTTTATCTTTAATGATAATTTTGATATACTCTTCTATCCAATTTTTTTTTGGAATAGTTTTTACATCTAATAATCCTATAATATTTTTTGATGTAAATTTTAAACCATAATTTCTTGATTTCCCAGGATATGATTTATGAAGTTTTTTATATATTATTTTAAAATTAAAATTATTATTTTCACAATAATATTTTATTTTTAAATCTGTACTGCAATCAACAACAATGATCTCAAAAGGCAAAACAGTTTGAAATAATAATTTATTTAATAGAAGTTTTAGTTCACTTAAGCAATTATATGTTGGAATAATTAAACTTATTTGTGAATTGTTATTAGTCATATAAAAACAATTATTTTTTTACTCTCAAAATCTTAACAAGAATTCTGAAAAAATAACTATAAATTGAAATATTAATTAAAATCTTAGTAAAAATTGAAGAATATAAATATTCTTTTATTTGCTCACCTTGATTATACGAATATAAATTATTGTTATTAATATAAAAATATAAATCAGTATAACCTCCAATTTGAACGATATAATCAGGTTTATATATAGAAATATATTTATTAATTTGATTCATTTCACTAATTGATTCACTCGAAATAAAAGAAAAGTTTAAAATTTGCCAATGAATATTCTTAGTTGAAGCATTATTATTTAAATAATTGTATAATGAGTTTGTAATATTAGATTGAACAGACGAAGCGCCTAATCCAAAGGCTAAACTATTTCCAACTATCATAATATTCTTTATTATTTTATTATTTTGTTCTGGAACAATTGTATCCTGAAACCCTTTTTTATTTATATTAGCGTAATTAAGTTGGGTGTTTTTTTTATTTGTTAATCCAATAAAAGGTTCATATTCCAATTTCTCAAAAGCATCATAACCTGAATAGGTTTCTATGATTTTTTGATAATTACAACGATTTATTTTTGCAAAATTATTAATATACTCATTTTTATTAATTTTTGTAATATTAATTTGAGATTCTAATCTAAATAAGTTTTTTACTCGCGATTTATTAATTTTGCCGAATTTAAAAAATATAGATGGATCAAAATTTAGTGGAAACAGTAATGATAAAAAAATACCTTTAGATTTATAAGTTTTATGATGAATAATATATATAATTCTTGATATGATTTCAAAAAAAGCAAAAATAATGATAAAAATTAAAAAAAACAAAATCATTTAATTTTTTCTTTACTTTCAATAGAAATGATTTTCTTTCCAATTTCTTCAGCAATTTTTTTTTGACCATTGTCACCAACATGAACGGCATCAATGAAAAATTGTTCTTCTTTGTTAATAAAAACATTAGATAAGTCTAAAAAATTATCTTTATCAAAATTATTAATATTATTCATATCGTTTTTTATTAAATTATAATATTTATTAAATTCTTCATACATATTTATATTTTTATAATATTTTGAACCTTCAAATATTTTTTTATCTATGTCTGTTTGCGGTCCAGAGTTAATAAGAGTTGGCTGTAAAACAAATATAAATTTTTTGTCATTAAATTCAGTTATTGTCTTATTAATTTTTATATTTTGAATTATTTTTTTTCCTACTAAATTACTAATATTTTTCTTTGAATTAAAATTATCTATAGACTTTATTAGAAATATTTTTTTAAATGCTCTTTTTAATAGTTCAATCATTTTTTAAATTTAATAATCCAATTAATTAAACCTATAATAGTTGCCATGTCTGTTATTATTAATACATATGTAAATAAAAATATACATATAATCTTTTTAAAGAAATTAATTTTTTTAAAGAAATTATTTTTTCTTAAATATGAATATGATCTTAATAATATTGCTGGGATGATTAATAAAATAAACCATATGAAGTAATAGCTAGATATAAAAATTAATATTAATAATAAAAAATTCTTTAAAATTCCTAAATGCCACTTTTTTGCATAACCAGATTTTAAGCCGCCTTGCGAATATTCTGAAAACCTTTTTATAATTTCTAAATAATTAAGAGAGACATTCCAGTTGACTATCGCTTCACTATTAAAGAAAATATCAAAACTACTAGATTTAATTTTATCTATAAAAAGTAAATCTTCTACTATGTAACTTCCATCATCACTTTCCTTAAATCTTCCCAAGTTATTCCATGAATGTTTATTTAAAATCATTGAACTTACACTTGGATAAATTAATTCTTCCTTATTATTTTTTCCAATTATTAAAATACTTAAGCAGTATTCTAACAGATTATTATATATTGGTTTTACAGATCCAAATACTATTGAGAATTTATTTCTATACTTTTCTAAAAGTTTTTCTAACCAGTTATTTTGAGGGAATGAACCTGCATCTATCAAGGCAATTATATCGTTAGAAGATTCATAAATTCCCGAATTTCTTCCAGCACCTCTGCAAATTCTTTCTCTATTCGCAAATTTTATATTATGACCAAATTTTATATAACTTTTAATAATATTAATTGTATCATCTTTAGAATTAGCATCACTAATAATAATTTCATCTATTTTATGGGTTTGATTTAGTAATGCATCTATTAGCTTTTTAATAGATTTTTCTTCATTTAATGTAGGTACAACTACTGTTATTTTCATATTACTATTCATACTGATCAGTATTAAAGATTAATTTTTTTTTTTTCTCTATTCGCAATTTTTAATTGCATAACATTATCAACTGCAAACCAATTATTAACTAACGTTGAAGAACATTTAATTTTTTTAATAGAAATAAGTTGGGACCAAACTTTATAAAAATTTTCTGTTTTTTTTGTATGAGCATTTATTTTTTCTGGATTTATAATTTGTATACCAGAGCAATAATATTGGGATATTTTTCTTCTTGAAATATTAGTAACAAAGTTTTTATTATCAAAAAAAACATAATCTCCTCCAAGATTTTCCACAGGTCTAGTGGGTATAATCATGCATGCTGGTGATTTAAGTTTATAGTATTCATTTTCATACTTTTTTAAATTAATATTAAAAATATTATCACAAGTAATTACATAAGTAGGTTCATCTAATTTTTTTAAAATAGAATTGTAGAGCCACCAGGCATTTCCTTTACCCTCTGTATTAATCACACTAGATACATCATATTCAATTACATGCTTAGCTAACATAGAACCCTTATATCCAACAGTTATATGAACATTCTTAATTTTGTTTTTAAACCTTTTTAGTCCTTCAGCTATTAGAGTTGATTGATTTAATGGAGCCATTGCTTTTGGAATTTTATTTGTCAGAGGCTTCATCCTAATACCTCTACCTGCTGCAAGAATAACTAAGTTATTGATTTTATTTAATTTCATTATCAAAATTAATTAATTTCAAAATTTCTGATTTATTTAGTTTCTCAGCATTTTCTGTTGAAATAGGTGATGAAAAATTATTTTTATAATTTTTTTTATAATCAATAATATAATATTCTTTATTGGAAAACTTTATTTGATATGTATTTTTTAATTCATTTTCCCCTATTAAAAATTCATCAATCTTATCTCCTGGTCTCTCTTTGATTTTTTTCCATTTAGTATTATACTTTTCACACCATATATCTAAAATTTTAGATATTTGTGCAGATTTCATTTTTAAAGTTAATATTTTACCCTTAGTTTTATTAATTTTTTTCATTGCAGTAATTACCAAATTAGTTGCATCATCTATAGTAAAAAAAAATCTTCTCATATGTGGTCCAGTAGAATGGATAATATTATTTTTTTCCATCATTTTTTTCCAAATTGGAAAAACTGAATTAGTAGACCAAGCAATATTGCCAAATCTCACACAACTAAATTTTGTATTATTTGTACCATCCAGTAATATAAAAAGTCTTTCCATGAGAGCTTTAGAAAGTCCGTAAATGTTTCCTATAGGTGGCGCAGTTTTGTCAGTTGAAATACCTATAACTGTTTTAACTTTTGATTCTATGCAAGCTCTTGCTAGATTTGCAGACCCTTGTACATTGATATCAATACATTCTAGTGGCAAATTTTCTGAAAGATCTACAAATTTTGTTGCAGCAGCATGTATAATTATTTCTGGATTATATTTATTAATACAGTCTTTAATTGAATGATAATTTGAAACATCTAAGGGAAATGTTTTGCATCCAGTTTCAATGCTAGCATAACTATTAAGCGTATTATTTCTTGAACCTAATATAACATCATTATTAGATTTTAATTTTTTTGCTAAAGCTCGTCCAAGAAAACCACTTCCACCTGTGATAAGAATAACACTCATTTCAAATATCTTTTTCCATCAAAATATCCATTTTTATAAACTAAATTATAATCAATTATAAATAACTTATTATTTGGTACCTTTAATAATTTTTTGTTTACTTTATTATAGCCTATTTGATTAAGTACGTAAAATTTTGTGAAATTATCATCTTTTTTTAAATTTGAAGCAGAGATAAAAATATTATTATGTACTGAATATTGAGTAGCAATAGTAATAATAGATCTAATTCCCCAATCTTCAAATAATTGAGAACCAAAATATGTATTAAAATTATTATGTTGATTATTAAGAAGGGAATATTGTATGTTTTTTTTAAAACTATTAACATCTACAATAATATTTTCTGATTTTACAAGATGCATTGAGTTTTCTTTAGATGTTTCATAAAAACTATTAATAATCCTTAAAGAGATTGCTTGTGACCATGTATTACCCTGAGAAACGCAAATTCCAATAAAAACTAAAAAGGAAATAATATGAAAAGTATATCGAAATTTATATAGGGTAATTAGATAATAAATAATAATAATAAAAGTTATAGAAGGTAATAAAGAATGTCTTCCGCCAAATCCTCCGTACAAAATATTAGGAATAAGAGTAATTATAAAAAAAGAAATTAAAAAAATTAAAAACTTTAAATCAAATTTAATAGACTTTAATACATTTAAAAATTTGTAAAATAATATTGAGATAAATAAATTTAAAATCAACAAAAGGATTATATAAAATAAATTGAGATTCACAAAAAGATAAAACCCATAAACTATACTTCTTATAATATATCTTCCAAAATAACTTTTTATGATTTCTAAAATTGCATTAGGAATTAAAGAAAAATTTATTGATTTAGCAGATTCTATTTCATTTGATAAATGAAAAAAATTAATTCTAAATAAAAAATAAAATGTCATTATAATTAAAAAAATTGACAATAATAAATATAAATATTTTTTAGAATATTCAGGATGTTTGTATAAATTTATATAAATAAAAAAAATAATAGGAATAAAAAAACCAACTTCATACCAAAACACACTGAATAAATAAAATAGATATGAAAAAAATAAAAAAACTATATTCTTATTAAAATAAAAAAGGAAAAAGAAAATAATTGTGATAACATAAAATAAAGTAACTAAATTAATATTTATAAATATTGATGAATGAAATGTTTCAAATTTATTTGGCAAAAGGTCATACAATATAGTTAAAATAAATGCTAATTTTAAATCTTGTATAATTATATTTATAAGAATAAAAATACTTATAAGTACTAATAAAGACGATGAAACTAAAGCTATAAAATAGTAAAATGTATTTTCATTAAATAAATTATGGATTGAAACAATTACAAAATTACTTATAGGCCTGTCGTTAAATCTTAGAAAATAATCTAATAAATTACTTTTTAAAAAGATATTATTTTTTAAATTAATTATATTAGCATAATCATCAGGAGCTAATGCAGCTCTTTCAAAAAAAAATAATGAAAAAAAATATGAAGTAATGACAATAATAATATATAAATGAAATTTTTTTGCCCAAGATAAAAGTTATTGCTATGATGCATAATATTTTTTAGTTAAAATATTTACTATTCTTCAATATTAATTTTTTCAGAAATTAAATATGTAGGTCTTTGTTTAGATTCATCAACTCCTCTCCATATATACTCTCCAATTATACCCAATGTTAATAACTGAATTCCCCCTAAAAAAAGTATTATAACCATAAGTGAAGTCCAACCCTCAACTATAGAATTTCCAAAAAATTTATTATAAACAAGAAATATAGCATAAACAAAGCCAACAATGCTGAATATGATTCCTATAAAAGAAATCAATCTTATTGGAAAATAGGAAAAGGAAACTAATGTATTAATAGCTAAATTAAGTAATTTTCTAAAAGAATAAGAGGAAACTCCTTTTATTCTATCTAATTGATTATATTCAACAAAAGATTGCTTAAAGCCCATCCAAACAATCATGCCTATAACCATTAAATTTGTTTCTTTAATCTTGCTCCAACTATCTATAACCTTCTTATCTAATAAAAAACATCCTGAGGGTCCTTCTTTAGGATAATTTTTTAAATATGATACCCTCAAAAAAATAAAATAAAATAATTTAGAAAGTAGTTTTCCAATTATTGACTGTTTTCTTTTTTTTCTAATAGACCAAACAACTTCATTACCTTGAAGCCATTTATTAATTAATGATTTTATTAATATGGGGGGTTCTTGAAAGTCTCCAGGTATGCATATGAAAGCGTCATAATTTTTTGAAAAATCTATACCTGCAGAAATTGTATTATGGCTTCCAAAATTTCTAGAAAATTTTATACCTTTAATATTTTTATCATTAACAGCTAATGATTTTATTATTTCAAAAGATTTATCATTACTACCATCATCTATTAATAATATATTAAAATTAATATTTTCAATTCCATTGATTTCGTTTTTAATACCATTAACTGTATGGATTATATTTTCTTCCTCTTGGTAACAAGGTACAACAATATTAATTTTTTTTGATAAATTTGTTGGAGAATTCATTAATTAATAAACATTATATAGATTTTATAAATATCATCAACACAAGGAAAAAATTAATTTATTTTAATTTTTTTATTAATTTTAAAGGATTGCCAGCTGCAAGATAATTATCTGGAACATTTTTATTTACTAAAGAATTCGCCCCTATCATACAACCTTTACCTATTTTAGCACCAGGTAGTATAGTAACTCCTATTCCTATGTCTGATCCATTACCTATCTTCACTTCTTTAAAAATTAAATTATTATCAATTATAGATTTTGTAGAGTTCTTCAAATCATGGTATGAAGAAATAATATTTACTGAAGGCGCAATTCCTACATTTTTACCTATAATAATATTGCCAGCACCATGCATGAAACAATTTTGTCCAATCCAAGAATTATCATCAATCGATATCAATCCTTTATAGTAAGATTTTAAGATTGTATTGTGACCAATATATATATTACTTCCAAAATAAATTTTTTCAGGATGAAAAATTAAAACATTTTTTTCAATTATTAAATTTTTTCCTTTTATTTTAAAATCTTTGATTTTAAAATTTCCGTTGCCATGAGATTTATATTTTTTAACCATATACAATATTATTATATTTTTTAAATACTTTGTAAATATTGACTACATCTTTAAAATTAATATGTTGACCAATAGGCAATACTAACCCTCTTTTGAAAGCTTTATAAGATTTTGGATAATCTAGTTCTTTGTATTTATATTTTTTCTTAAAATAATCTTGAATGTGTAGAGCTTGAGCTCCTATATTAGTTTCAATAGAATGTTTATTTAGAAACTTATTTAAATTTTTTAATTTAATTTCGTTAGAAATTAAAATTTGATAACTTTGAAAAACTGATTTTCTATTTTCAAAAAAGATTGGGACCTTAATCCATTTAAACCTAGATAAAAGTTTATTATATAACAAAGCAATTTTTTTTCTTTTTAAAATAATTAAATTTACTGATTTCAATTGATTAATTCCAATTGCAGCTTGAAAATCAGTCATTCGATAATTATAACCTGGATAAACATAGATTTTTTTTCTATTTTTAATCTCCATTCCATGATTTTTTATTGCATTAATATAGTTATGAATTTTTCTATTATTAGTTACAACAATTCCTCCTTCTCCTGTAGTGATATTTTTTCTTGGGTGCAAACTAAAACATCCAATATCTCCAAATGTTCCAACAAATTTCTTTTTAAATTGTGCTCCAAAAGCGCATGCTGCATCTTCAATAATTGATATTTTTTTTTTCTTGGCTATTAATTTAATTAAGTCTATTTGTGAAGGCATGCCGAATTCGTGAACAGGCATGATTGCTTTAGTTTTAGAGCTGATTTTTTCATTTATTTTTTCCACATTAATACAAAAATCATCTAAGTTAATATCAACAAATATCGGTTTGGCTCCAACAAGTTCAATAACATTAGCTGTAGCAATATAAGAGTAAGCTGGGATTATAACCTCATCTCCCTTACCTATTTTAAGCGCAAGAAGACTTAGATGCAAGGCAGCTGTTCCACTAGAAACCAAAGAACAATATTTAATACTAAGATAAGATGATATTTTTTTTTCAAAAGTATTTGCATATTTGCCATTTATTAAATTTCCTGAATTTAAAATTTTTTTAATATCTAAAAATGTTTTTTTTGAAAAAGTAGGCTTAGATAGTCGCTTCATTATTTTTAATTGTTTTTAATCCAATTGGCAGTCTTATATATTCCTTCATCTAAATTTATTTTAGCTTTAAAATTCAATTTTTTTTCTATTTTTTCTACTGATGGTATTCTCAATTCAACATCAGCTGATAAAGGTTTTTTAAATTTTATTTTAGATTTTGAATTTAAAACTCTACAAATAATTTGTGCAAGGCCATATATAGTAACTATGGCTCTGCTATTACCAATGTTAAAAGATTCTCCAATACATTCCTTATTCTCAATAATTTTTATTAAACAATCAACAAAATCATCTACATAACACCATGATCTAATTTGATTACCATCACCATAAATATTTATTGTTTCGTGATTTAGTGCTTGTTTAATAAAATGTATCATAGCTCCCTCTCCTGTTTGCCCAGGCCCATAAATGTTAAAAGGTCTAACAGAAACAGTGGGTAGTTTAAATTGTTTGAAATATGCTGCCGCTAGATGTTCGCCTGCTAATTTACTAACTGCATAAGACCATCTGGCTTCACCAGCACTTGCAGAAACAGCATTGGATTCCTCATTAGATTTATAAGCATAATTACCAAATATTTCTGAAGTAGAAAATTCAATAAATTTATTTTTTATATTATTACTTTTTGCTGCTTCAAGAACATTACCTGTGCCAATCATATTTACTTTCATCGTTAAAACTGGATTTTTAATCACTGTATCAATTCCTGCTATAGCAGCGGCATGAATAACTATATCAGATTTTTTCATTGAATTAGCAAGTTTAGTATAATTGAGAATATCACCTTTAATAATTTTAAGATTTTTATGATTTTTTAATTTTGTATTACTTAGAGTATCTCGAGAAAAATTATCATAAACTACAACTTTATTTTTATCTATAATTTTTTCAATTATTTTGTTTGCAATAAAACCTGCACCGCCTGTAATAAATATTTTTTTGTTTTTTATCATTTTAAATTGCTATTTTCATATATCTTTTCAATAATTTCAGTAACTTTCATACCATCAAAGGCCCCTGTTTTGATTTCAATATTATTATTCAAAACATTTATTACATTTTCATAAATATAATAGTGATTTTGAGAACTTCCTTTATATGTATGATTAGTTTCATCTGAATTTAAACACAAAGATTCTGAAGTATCAAATTCTTTTATATTACAATATTCTAATTTATCCATATATTGTCCTCCTATTTTTATTGTGCCATTTTGAGCAATTATACTTAACGAGCTTTCAAAATTCTCTCCAGCTACACTAGTAGAATAATTCATTGCACCAGATCCACCATTTTTAAAATCAAATGTAATGAAGCCTGAATCTTCAAATTCTATTGTTTCATTATGATTAAAATTTTTGAGTTTAGAAACTATATTAGTAATATCACCAAATAACCAATACAATAAGTCTATATAATGACTAAATTGAGTAAATAGAGTTCCACCATCTAAATTTTTTTTTCCATGCCACTCATGATTTTTATAATACCTATTATCTCTATTCCAGAAACAGCTTAATTGTACTAAGTATATTTTACCTAATATTTTTTTATCTAAAATTTTTTTAATCCAACTTAATGGTGGAGAAAAACGATTTTGCATTACCACAAAGACATTTCTTTTAACTTCATTAGATTTTTTAATTATTTTCTCCGCCTCAATCTTGGTTAAAGCCATAGGTTTTTCTACAACAATATGACAATTATTAGACAAACACTCCAATGAATTAGAAGAATGAAGATTATTTGGAGTTGCAATGACTGCTACATCGATTTCAACATTAGATTCAAATAAATCTTTTAAATCTTTAAAATAAGTTGTTGAAGAAATTTTATCTGAAGATCTTAAGTTATTATTGATATCTACAATAGCAGCAAGATTACATTTTTCATTTTCTTGAATTATTTTTGCGTGTTTTTTTCCAATTCTTCCGTAACCTATTAAAGCAAAATTAATATATTTTTTCATTAAGCTTTATAAACTTTATTCTTTTTCAATATATAAATTTCTTTGCTTATTGAACAAATTGCTTTATTTTTTTTGAATATTAAACTAATACCTTGTTCGCTTGCCCAGCCAATTTTTTTTGCTGGATTTCCAACAACAACTTCATAATTATTAATATCTTTGGTAACAACACTTCCTGCTCCTACTAATGAAAAATTTCCAATTGTATTTCCACAAATAATAGTTGCATTGGCACCAATTGTGCACCCTTTTTTTAGAATTGTAGTTTTAAATTCATTTTTTTTATCTATAGCTGATCTTGGATTAATTACATTGGTAAAAACCGAAGATGGTCCTATAAAAACATCATCTTCACATATTACTCCTTTATATACACTAACATTATTCTGAATTTTAACATTATTGCCAATAATAACTCCTGATCCTATAAAAACATTTTGACCTAAAATACAATTATTACCAATCACACTATCATTCATTATATTACAAAAATGCCAAATTTTTGTACCTTTTCCTACCTTAGAACTTTTATCTAAGATTGAAGTCTGATGAATAAAAAAGGATTTATTTTTTTTCATTAAAAAATTCTTTAATTGATTTAATAATATACATTAATTCATCAGTACGTAAATATGGATACACTGGTAATGAAAGAATTTGTTTGCAAATTATTGAACTATTTCTTAGTTGGCCAATTTTTTTGACTTTAGATTTGTATGCTTTTTGACTTTGAAATGGTAAAGGATAATAGATTATAGTACTAATTCCTTTTTTTTCTAAAAACGATTTAAGTGCATTTCTTTTACCATTAGTTATTCTTATAGAATACTGATGGTATATATGTTCGCTAAATTCATTTTTTTTAGGTATTGATATTTGCTTGATATTTTTAAGTTCGTTATCATATTTTAAAGCTATTTTTTTTCTTATTTTATTTTCACCTTTTAAATAATTAATTTTTAAAGATAAAACTAAAGCCTGAATAGTGTCTAATCTACTATTGAAACCAATTATTTTATGAAAATATTTTTTTTCTTGCCCATGATTTCTTAACATTTTTATTTTGTCAGCGATTTTTTTATTGTTTGTAATTACTGCTCCTCCATCCCCAAAACATCCTAAATTTTTAGTAGGAAAAAAAGAGGTGCAACCTATATTTCCTAAAGTACCTGAATTTAATTTCCTATTATTAATAGTAATTTTTGAACTTATTGATTGAGCAGCATCTTCTATAATATAAATATTATTTTTTTTTGCGATTTTGATAATTTCTTGCATATTGCAATTATTGCCAAATAAATGAACAGGTATAATAAGTTTTGTTTTAAAATTAATTGCTTTTGTTAATTCATTTATATCAATATTAAAAGTTTCTAAATTGACATCTACAAGTACTGGCTTAAGGCCAAGAAACAAAACTACTTCAATTACAGATATGTAAGAAAATGCAGGAATGATAACTTCATCATTTTTTTTTAAATTAAGACTAAAAATTGACAACATTAAAGCATCAGTTCCATTTCCACATGATATTACATATTTAACATTTAGAAATTTAGCAATTTTTTTTTCAAAATTTGAAACTTCTTTGCCATTTATATAATTAGAATTTTTATGAATTTTTAATAATTTTTTTAAATATCTTTTTTTAATTAATTTAAAAGAGCGATTCAAATCATTAAATGGAATTTTTTTATTCATATATCTTAAAACAAATATTTTGGATTTGAGTTATTATGCATAATTAGACGTTTAAAAAATAAATTATTATTTTTAATTATATTTGATCCTGGAATATTTAATAGACATATATCATATATATTTAAAACCATTCTAATAAGTGGATTGGAAAAATCATTACGACTACCAAATGGAAAAGAAAAAGAATTACATTTTTGTTTTAATTTTTTTTCAATCAATTTTTTGCTCTCTATCAATTCATTATTTACAAATATATTAGTTTGATTATACAGTGATGTGTGGGTTAGTCCATGTGAGCCAAAATTGATTAAATTTGAAGACATTTCCTTTATTTCATCCCAGTTCATTGATCTGTTCTCATTATAATTAAAATTATCAAATGATAGTTTATTTGAAATTTTATTTATATATTGATTCCGCTTTTCTGGATTTTGATATTTAAAATAATTAACTAAATTCCACAATAATTCTTTCTTATTTTTAGATAAAATTTTTGGAGGAAGATCAATATTGGTAAGTTTTTCAATATTATTTGATTCATAAATTATTTTAAATAAATTCCAATCCCATGTAGTCTCTTGACTATTAACGTAATTTGTTAAAACAAAAAAACTTGCTGGAATAGAATATTTTTTTAAAATTGGATAAACATATTTAAAATTATCTATATAACCATCATCAAAAGTGAGTACTACTTTATGATGTTTTGGTATTTTTTTATTTTTTTTAATATCAAATAATTCATTCAAAGATATAATATTATATTTATCTTTGATATAGGAAATTTGATGCTCAAATTTATTCAAACTAACAAACGTTCCAAAAGGATTATCTTTAAAACTTGGTAATATTCTGTGATAAAGTAAAATTGAAACTTTCGAATTTAATGATAAATGATAATTATATATATAATTAAAATATTTATATGATTCCATTAAATTTTTTTTTATTATCATTTTAAATTTTTTAAATAATAATATATTTTTTTAATCAAAGGAAATTTCTTTAAGGTATTTTTAAGATATAATAATAATAATATAATTTTGCCTTTATTTGAATTAGATGTCAAAGATTGATAAATTGGAAACTTATTATTATTCCATAAATTCTTATATAATTCATTTCCACCAGTAAAATCAAATATTTTTATGTTGTTGTCATAAGTCCAAAATAATAGCTTTTCTAAAAGAATTTTCCCTGGCGAATACTTTCCATATTTTTTTTGATTAAAAGCTGGAAGAATATAATAAAAGCATTCATCACTAACTATTCCTACATGTGTAGATATTATTTCATTATTTAATTTAATTCCCGAGCAATGAATTTGTCCTATATTGTTTGAATTTTTATTTAATTCAAAATAAAACTTCTTATTATAACTTTCAGAAAACATATCCCAGGAGTTAGTTGATATATACCTCTCACTTTTTTGCTTAATCATAGTTTTTATTAATTGATTTTTTTCTTTATCATTATTACATATAAAAAAATCAAGTTTGCCAATTTTTTTGAGTCTATTTATTTGACGCTTGTTATCATTTCTTAATTTTAAACTCAAATTTTTATAATAGTTATCCCATGAATCAATAAATAAAACCCTATAGCAATTAAATTGTTGATTAATACTTTGTATCTTTAAAAAAAAATTTTCTTTTTCTAATATATATTGAGGTTGCTTTTCTAAATATAATAAATCATGATTTGGAAGATATTTTTTTACTAATTCCCATATTAAAAAAATATTTTCAATATTAAAATAATTCTTGTGTATTAATGGTAAATTATAATCTGTTTGTAAACCTCCATGCCAAATAATTTTTAAATGAAAATTTTTCTTAACTAAACAAAATGGAAATATTCCTATTATTTTTTTATTATTTTTTATAATTATTAAAACTGGAGTTGAATTTATCTTTTTTCCTATATTTTCATGCCATTTTAGATGCCATTCATATGATTGAAAGGGGGTACAGAAAGTATTTTTTTCTAAAAGCTTCCAATCACTTTTTAATTTATCATTAAATTCATATAAAATATTAATTTTCATAATTTAAAATGAGTTCAAAGGAAAACATATAAGTTTTTTCCATCTATCAAATGCTTTTTTATTTTTGTCTTTTACATCAAGAGGAAGTGTGGGCCATGAGAACACATCTACATTGTTTTTCCATCCCCAATCAAACCATTTAATAGCTTCATTATTATCTTTAACATATGCAGGAAAACACCACGGAATTAAATTATTATCTAGACTTGAAAAAACAGGTTTAATATTGTTGTCTATAGCAAAATTCATCCATTTTAAAAATTCTTTATTTTTGTATTTCTTTATTTCATTAAAATTTATTGTTTTTAGATAATTGTATGAATCTTTATCCATTAAATAATCATTTAAATTTACATTTCTAAAAAAATCAATATTTTCATATTCTGCCCTTTTTTTTATTAATATTTTCAGATTTTTTTTTATTAAAGGAAATTTATCTAACTTTTTTTTAATGAAATTTCTTTTATTAGGAACAAATTCTTGCAAAGAACTTGTATCTACTTTTAGATTTATATTACTATTAAATTTTAAAACACCCCCAGAATAGATATTATATAGTTTTCTAGGAGAGCTTATGCTCATGTTTCCAAATTCTCCAAGCATTTTATTTTTATATGTACCACCATAACCATGGGCATTATCTTCAATGAGATAAAGATTATGTTTGCCACATATTTCTATGAATTTTTCTATGTTTTGGTTTTTGCCAAAATAATGAACCATTAAAAT